>Ga0302046_10000329_pt1:35000-49392 | contig 49392 bp, 42 predicted proteins | sample RVTome_11_FD_200261 | JGI IMG/M metagenome (GOLD analysis project Ga0302046, IMG submission 200261) | Soil microbial communities from uranium-contaminated site in the Upper Colorado River Basin, Wyoming, United States - RVT147D111 (version 2) ...
CGGAACTTTCCCATCACCGCCATGCGGTGGTGATGGAGTATCCAGTATTAGCCCCGATTTCTCGGGGTTGTCCTGGTGTAGGGGGTGGGTTCCTCACGTGTTACTCACCCGTTCGCCGGTTTCCACGCAGAGCAAGCTCCGCGCTTCGTCCCTCGACTTGCATGTGTTAGACCCGCCGCCAGCGTTCGTCCTGAGCCAGGATCAAACTCTCCGTTGAGAGATCGAAAACTGCTTGACCTCAATTGCGAGAGGAGTCCGCCCGAAGGCGTCCTCGTCCTCGCCATTGGAGAGCGTGCACCCGTCACTGCCGAGGCGGTGACGAGCGACGATCCAAATGAATTGTGAATCGGGGTTGATTCATGTGACGTCGTGGCCTTTCGGTGCTGGGCGAACCCAGCTGCCTCCCGGCCACAACGCGTGCATCGGCTCACGCCGATGCGGCACTGGCCTTGGCACCCTGTGCAGTTCTCAAGGAGCGGACCGGCGGTCGGTGGCGCGGCTGCCGCCCCGTGAGGGGTCGGGTTCCGAGCAGATGACCGTTCAGTCATTGCGCCCGGTCGCCCTGTAGTGCTGAGGGCTTCCGGGCGCTGCAAGAGTTCCCAGGCGCCCGGAGGCGCCGGGACCGGCAACGTACCGGAATCGCTCGAGAACCGTCAACTTCCCCCACTGTCCGCGCGGCCGCACGATGCCGACCGGACAGCGCACGGTCGGACGAGCGCCACCGGATGATGGGCCTGCGCGAGCATCGCGCGGTCTCCTAGGCTTGCACCGGGGTTGGGAAGCCCGGCAGGTGGCCGGCCGTCCACCCGTTGTCACACGAGGGAGTCGACGTTGTCCGGTTCATCCACGCGCGCAGCCATGCGCCTGGCCGCGCTGCTCATGATCATCGGGTTCGTCCTCATGGCACTGGCCTGGAACTCGGCCGCGGGACAGGGCGCGGTCGCGCGCCAGATCCCGTACCTGCTGTCAGGGACGTTTCCCGGCCTTGCCCTGGTCCTGCTCGGCGGCGTGATCGCCCTCGTCGTCGAGTTCCGTCGAGCATCGGCCGACCTGGCCACACGGCTCGAGGACGCCCTGGGGGCCGGAGGCGCCACAACCAGTGGGTTGACCGCCGTGCCAACCGACGGGACCGCCGTCGTCGCGGGCCGGACCACCTTCCACGTGCCAGGCTGCCGACTGGTCGAGGGTCGAACCGACCTGCAGGTGATGTCGCCGGCCGACGCGGTCGACCGAGGCCTGGCGCCCTGCCGCATCTGCGAACCCGCCGCCCCGCCGGTCGCCGCTGCCGTCGAACTCTCCTCGACGGCGGTCTTCGCCGCGACGGCCCTCGAGGACGACCGGATCACACGGCCGAGCGACGAACCGGCCGTGCGACCAATCACGCGGGCCCCGGAACGAGCCAAGCGAACCACGGCCAAGCGTGCTCAGAAGACCGCCGCCAAGCGCGCGAAGAAGGCCGCGAAGAAGAGCGCCGGGACAACCACGCGAAAGACCGCCAGCAAACGAGCACAGAAGACCGCCGCGAAGCGCGCGAAGAAGTCGGCCAGGCAGGCGAAGAAGGCCAGCAAGCAGCAGACCACCCGCAAGCGGAGCGCCTGAACGCCAGCACGTCAGTGTTGGCGGACATCCGCGGCGGCCCGGCTACTCCCCCATCAGGATCTCGGAGATCCTCGAGCGGTCGGACAGGTCCTCGCCGCGCAGCACCTCGATGATGTGGCCCTGCTCCATCACGACGCCCTCGTCGGCGACGTCGAGTGCCCCGACGTTCTGCTCGATGAGCAGCACCGTCACGCCGTCCGCGTTGATCTGGTCGATGATGTCAAAGACGTCCTGCACGATCACGGGCGCCAGGCCCATGGACGCCTCGTCGATGATCAGCAGGCGCGGGCGGGCCATCAGCGATCGGCCGATCGCCAGCATCTGCTGCTCGCCGCCTGACAACGTTCCAGCGAACTGGTCGGCGCGTTCGCCCAGCCGGTCGAAGTAGCCGAAGACGACCTCCCGCTGCTGCTCGAACCAGCCCTTGTTGCCGCGCTGGGACCACGAGCCGATCTGGAGATTCTTCTCGACGGTCAGGTCCGGGAACACGCGACGGCCCTCGGGGCACATCACGATCCCGGCCTCGACGCACTGCTTGGTGGTGAAGTCCGAAATCTCGACGCCGTCGAACAGGATGGACCCGCTCCAGGTCCCCAGGGCGCCGCAGATGTTGAGCGCCGTCGTCGTCTTGCCGGCGCCGTTGAGGCCCAGCATGACCGCGGTCTCGCCACGCCGGATCTCGAGGTTCACGCCACGCAGCACGGGCAGCGAGCCGTAGCCCGACTTGACGTCCGTGAGCCGCAGCAGGACTTCGTCCGCGCTGTCGGCGGCGGTCGCGCTCGGGGCGGTCATCATCTGCGCCATCTCTTCTCCATCAGGCCAGCGTCGCGGCGCCCTCACCCATGTAGGCCTCGGCGACCTGGCGATTCTTCCGGATCGTCTCGGGCTTGCCCTCGGCCAACAGCACACCGAAGTTGAGGGCGTAGATGTAGTCACACACGCGCAGCATGAACGGCACGTGGTGGTCGATGATCACGATTGTCAGGTCGAGCTCTGAGCGCATGTGCAGGATCCGGTCGCCGAACTCCTCGGACTCCTCCGGTCCAAGCCCGGCGAGGGGCTCGTCGAGCATCAGGATCTGCGGGTCCGTGGCAATCACGGCCGCCACCTCGACCTGCTTGAGCATCCCGTAGGAGAGGTCGTTGAGGGACTTGCGTGCCAGGTGGGTGAGGCCCATGTAATCGAGGATCTGGAAGGCCCGTTCCTTGAGCGCCTTCTCCTCCTCGCGCGCCCACGGCATCGCGGCGAGAGCTGATGCCAGCCCATAATTGACCTTCTGGTGTTGCGCGACCATCAGGTTCTCGAGGACCGTGAACGAGCGCACGAGCCCCACCTGCTGGAACGTGCGGCCGATCCCCCGGTGGGTCCGCTCGTCCGGCCGGCGGCGCGTGACGTCCTCGTCGCCGATGTGCACGTGGCCAGCGTCAGGCGAGTAGAAGCCGGTCACGCAGTTGAAGAACGTCGTCTTGCCGGCACCGTTGGGGCCGATCAGGCCGACGATCTCGTTCTCGTTGACCTCGAACGTGACATCGGACAGCGCCTGGAGCCCGCCGAAGCGGATCCCGACGTCCCGGGCGCTCAGGACTGGCATGGCGGCTCCCGACTCACGGTCGTGCTCCCATCGTCCCGCCACCCGAGCCGCCACCAACGGCCTTGGGCTTGGGCTCCCGGAAGCGACGGAACGACAGCCACCGGAACAGCTCCTTGTTCTGCTCGGCAATCCCGCCCGGGAATGCGATCAGCGTCCCGATCAGCAGCAGCGCCCCGATGGCCGGCTCCAGGAGGGGGTTCAGGAAGTCGCCGAAGAGGTTGAAGTCGACGACGAAGGCGCCACGCAGGGCGACGTACACGCCCAGAGGAGCCAGCAGGATGGCGAACAGGATCATCGAGACGCTGGACCCGACGCGTGCGTGCCGGACGGCGGGGAGGGCATGCCGGACCAGGTCCACGGCCACGACCACGAGCGCCAGGCCAATGGCGAACTGGATCACCTTGGGGGGCAGCGAGTTCGCGTGGTCACCGTGGCCCCAGATGCGTTCCGCATCCGTGAGGACACGCGGCAACAACGCGAAGACGAACCCGCCCATCACCACGCCGGGACGGGATCGCAGGCCCCCGACCACCGTCATGAGCACGAACGTCAGGGACACCGAGAACCCGAACGAGTTGGGCGAAACGACCGTCTCGATGCTGGCGAACAGTGCCCCCGCGAACCCCGCCATCGCCCCCGAGATGATGAAGGCAAGCAGCTTGAAGCCCGTGATCGAGATGCCCCAGGAGGCCGCGACCCGCTCGTCATCGCGGAGCGCCTCGATGGCACGGCCAGATTTCGAGGCGGTCAGCCGCCAGTCCAGGAACCAGACGATGGCCAGCCCAAGCATGCACAGGTAGTAGTAGCGGATGTCCGTTTCGGCGAAGTCGGGCCGGGGGGCCGAGCGGCCGCCACCGCCCCCGGTGAACGCGGTGATGTTGAACAATGAACGCTCGGCGAGCGCTCCGTAGGCGATCGTCACGAGCGCCAGGTACAGGCCCTTGAGGCGAAGGGCTATGCCGCCGAGCACGATGGCGACGACGACGCCTGACAGGACCCCGGCCATCACGCCGACGATCCACGGCTGGCCCAGCTCGGTGAGGAAGAACCCTGAGGTGAACGCGCCGATCCCGACGAACGCCGCGTGGCCGAGCGAAACCTGCCCGGTGTAGCCCATGAGCACGTTCATGGACAGGGCGATGATCCCGTAGACCATGGCCGTCGCCAGCGCAAAGACCCAGGCGAGGTTCGGTTGATCGGGGCTCTTGGTGATCCAGTGTGGGATCCAGATGAAGAAGGCGAGGATCAGGGCGAGCACGATGCCGCGGGCGAGCACGCCGCCGAGCCCCGGCCGCCATTCCGAGCGCGGGTCGTCCTCGGGGACGCCGAGCCGTCCAATGAGGTCTTCGAGGGGGTCCGATGCGGTGACCAGGTCGGCGGCCATCAGGCGGCCCGCCCGAACAGGCCGCGCGGGCGGAACAGCAACACCGCGAGCAGCACGACGAACGTCATGATCGACTGCTCACCCGGGACCGCGCCCCAGTCGAAGACGTTCCACCAGGTCGTGGCGAACGACACGGAGAAGCCGAGCAGGAGGCCACCGACGACCGCACCGGTCATGGAGTTCAACCCGCCGAGCACCGCACCGGTGAAGGCCGGGATCAGGTAGGTGCCAGTCATCAACCCGGGGCTCAACAAGGAGGCCCCTGCCGCGAGAACCCCGGCCATGGCGGCAAGCGCGCCCGCAGCGGCCCAGGCCGTCATCGCCATCGACTGGACGGAGATGCCGTGCAGCTGGGCTGCGAACGGCTCCTGCGCGGTCGCCAGGAGGGCCACGCCTGCCGGCGTCCGGAAGAACAGCGCCAACAGGGTCGCTGCCGCCGCGAGCACGAGCACGATGATCACCTGGTGCCAGGAGACGATCGAGCCAGCGAGATTGAGCTGGCTCGTGCACTCCCCGCCGCTGCTCGAGAAGCACGGGGCTCCCTCGATGAAGACTGGAAACTTGCGGCCCTTGGCCTCGAACCCGAGGATCTCCAGCTGAAGCATGAGCAGCGCCACGCCCGCCGTCGCCACCAGCGAGGTGACGGGCGAGGCGTCCGCGAGCCGCTTGATGACAAGCCAGTAGACCGCCATGGCGAGCAGCGCCCCCACGGCCAGGGCCACGAGTGTCCAGAGAGCCAACTCGAGGCCGCTGATGATGGCGGGGTCGAGCTCACCCTCGAGAAAGGTCTGCTCGCCTTCGAGCCCCGGGATCACCTGCGTCTTGCCTCGAGCGAGCAACACGGTGAGGATGAAGAAGGCCGGAATGGTTCCGAGCTCGCCCTGGGCGAAGTTCAGCACGCCCGTTGCGCGATAGACCAGCACGAGCCCCAGGCCGACGAGCGCGTAGATCGCGCCGTCCTCGAGGCTGTTCGCCAGCACCGCGAGCAGGCTGATGTCGGTGACCGGCGACTGCACGATGCCCAACAGGACGACGCCGACGCCGCCCCCCGCCCAGGCCAACCGCCTCTTGGTCTGCTCATCCACGCGGCGGGACCCTAGTGCCGGCGGTCGTGGGCTGGTCGCGGAATCCGTGCGGCCGGGGTGACCGGAATTGCACTAGAACGTCGACTTGAACTGCGCAATGGTCTTGTGGATCCCGGCGGCACAGTCCGCCTTGAGGACGTGCACGCCGGTTCCCCCGAAGTGGCTGTTGGCGCTCCACCTGATGTCGGGGAACAGGTTGGTCTTCACCGTCTGGGTCTCCATGAGTCGGCGCAGGTCCTCCCGAGTGAGATCCGTGCTGCCATAGGCCTGTTCGTAGGCGGTGAAGACCCGGTCCTGGATCTTGGCGAGGCTCCACAGCGCCAGGGCGAGGTCGTCCTTCGGCTTGTTGAACCTGGCTGCGGCCTTGTTGAAGTCCGGGTCGAGCGCGTCGATCACGTCGAGCCCGGGAAACGGGGAGAAGAACTCGCCACCATCGACGTCAGGGCAGCCAGACCCAAGGACGGCATTGAGGGCCTTGGTGACGCCGACGCCGACGAACTGCGGCTTGGCCCCGTCGGGATAGGCCTGGGCGAACCGGATGTAGTCGATCGGCGCCGTCAGGGCGTAGACCACCTCGACGCCGTTGTCGATGAAGTCGTCGCGGATCACGTTGTACCAAGAGGTGTCCCCCTTGGAGTGGCGGGCGGTCTTGTACAGGTTGATCCCGTACTGCTGGACGCCCTGCTGCCAGCCCTGGACCGCGTCCTCGAAGTTCGGCGTCTGGGTGATGATCGCCCCGACCTTGGCGTTGCCGAACCGATTCTTGATGTAGGCCGCCAGGAGCACGCCCTGCTGCTTGTAGCTCATCGAACCGGCGAAGTACCACGGGTTGGTGGCCGTCTCGAGCCCGGCCTCGGTGACACCCGGCGAGAAGTAGGGAAAGCCGCTCACGCCGGCGAGCGCACCGCACGCCTGGATCTGGTCGGTGCCGCCGCCGCCGACCACCATGAAGTTGCGGCTCGCGAGGTCACGGCAGATACCCCGGGCCGTGTTGGGGTCGTACTTGTCGTCGGCGAACTCGACAACGACGTCGCTGCGACCCAGGACGGTCTCGCCGAGCTCCTGCGTCTTCCACAGCCAGTACGTCTCGCCGGCCTCCTCGAACGAGCGCGCCGGCAGCGGCGCGGCACCGGTCACGGGAGCATGGACGCCGATGTGGATCGTGTCGGCCGTGACGCCCGTGCGGTCGCTGCCGGAAACGGTGAACACCGCGCCACCGCCGGACCCGGAGCCGCCACCGCTGCCCCCGCCGCCGTTGGAGCCCGAGCCGCCGGAGGTTCCGGGGTCCGCGACGGTCCCGGGATCGGCGGCGGAGCCGGTCGGGCCAGCACCCGGATCCTGGACGGTTCCCGGTTCTCCGGGCGAATCGACCGGGCCGCCGGACGTGCCGCCGTCCACGCCTGTCGTCGGCGCAACGCCGGGCGCGGCTCCCTCGGCAACGACGACCACGCCGTCCTTGAGCCCGCAGCCGGCCACGACCATGGCCGCGCCAGCCGCCATCGCGAGGGTGCGAATCACGTGCGTCTGCATTTCGTGCTCCCGTGTGAGCGAACTACACCTGCGTGGGCATGTCTGGTGGGGCCGGGGACCGCGAGGTCAAGCGCGCCAGGGCCCCGTCGCGGGCCGTCGTCGTTGCGGGCTCCGCATTCAACGACCACTGGGTGAGATACCAGCCAGCCAGGAAGACCATCAGCATCAGGACGAGCCACCACCAGGGCGTCTCGATCTCGGCCGCGACCGGTGCAGTGGGCGTGTCGGTGGCGACCGGGCCGTCGTCGACCACCTCGGGTTGCTCCGGTGTCCCCGTGATGGGCGGAGTGATTGTCCCTCCCAGAGGAGGCGTGGTCACGGGCGGGTCGCCGAACGCTCCACCGTCGGCTGGTGGCGGCAGCGGTTCCAGCGGTGGCGGCGGTTCGCTCGACTCGATCATGCTGACGCCGGTGCCCGCGGCAAGGACCGTTTGGAAGAAGCTCGAAAGGTCCGGGTCACCGAAGGCGAGATTCTCGGCGTCCTGGTTGCGGAACAGGACGCCATGGTTCGGGAGCGTGCCGTCGGCCCAGGCCTGTGCGGCGAGGGTCAGGTCGAACGACCACGTGCCGGCGACCTCGTCGTAGGCGCCGTTGGCCCCCCGGAGGCAGTCCACGGCGAACTCCCCGGACGCGTCGCGAGGAATGTCCTTGTCCGAGTCCGCAAACAGCAGCGTCGACGGCTTGAACCGTGCGGTCAGCGGGCAGACCTCGACACCGAGGCGGGTGCTCGGGTCAACGGGCGGGAACCGGTCGTCCTCGTTGGCGAGGCCCTTCTGGAGCTCCTCCAGGAAGATGTCCGGGGCGCTGTCCGTGTCACCGACCTGCGCGACGGCAGCGAGCACCATCTGGCGGAACAGCGGCGAGCTGAGCCCATAGGTCGGCTGCGACTCGTCGAACGTGATCACGAACGAGTCCACCTGCTCGCCCGGCGGCACGGCCGGGAGCGCGAACTTGATGGCGGACATGTAGCGGTGGGAGCCGGCGAACAACGAGACCGCGATCTCGCCGGGTGGGACGAGCTCCACCGGCAGGGGCTCGGCGTCGGCCAGCAGCTCGCCGAGCAGAGGGGTCAGCAGCTGCTTGGTGATCGGATCGAGCTCCTCCGGACAGACCGTGGGCTCCACGACGCAGATCACACCCGGCGGGACCTCCGAGACCAGCAGGCGCGGGAGCGCATCAGTCGGCGCAAACGCATACAGCGCCTGGGAGTCGATGGTGAGCGCGGCCTCCTCGGCCCTTGCCGTCGTGGAGCGCGCGAACACGATCACGCCGGCCAGAGCGAGCAGCATCAGCAACACGCCAACCCGCCGAGCGCCCACCCGTGCCCATGTCATTGCCCGACTCCCTTCCACGCACATGCCCAGTCTTCGACGTCCTGGCTGGGGAGTCCTCCGGGAGGACGCGACGAGTCCACCGTGACCCCCCGTGCGACAAGCCACGAGTCTAGGGACGGCGTTGGATCACCGCTGGGCCTTGGCGTGGCGACGATGTGGTGAGACCTCCGCCACGCCGTCAAGCCAGAATCGCCACGGGGTCCGCGAACCGTGGCGCACACCCGTGCGTGGGCCGGCGACGATCGTGTCGGCTCCGGGCCGCCAGCCGTCGTCGGCGAGCCGAAGGGCTCCAGCGGGGTCGAGCAGGTCACGGCCGGACCACGAACGTTCGATGGCGAGGGCCGCGGCCAGGCGTGCCGGTCCGCGGGCAAGGTCGCGCTGCGGGCTGCCCGGCCGGCGGACCTGCGCCGCCTCGACGCCCTCGACTACCACACCTGCCCGCAGAAGCACGGCGGCCCCGATGCCATCGGGTTCGCACGAGACGTTCATGCAGTGGTGCATGCCGTAGGTGAAGTACACGTAGCTGAACCCCGGTGGCCCGAACATGGGCTCGGTCGTGGGCGTCCGACCCCTCGACGAGTGGCTCGCCGGATCGTCCTGCCGGTAGGCCTCCGTTTCCACGATGCGAACGCTCACCGTCGCGTCGCCGATGCTGCTGGTCAGCACGAGGCCGAGCACCCGCTCTGCGGCGGCCGGGGCTTCCGCCAGCAGGATGGATCGGTCCAGGGGCCGCAGCTGTCCTCGTGCGCGAAGGCTCGGACGATCGGTCACGTGCCAGAGCGGACGTCGGCGGCCCAGGCCAGGAAGCGTTCGGTGTCCCACGTGTTGGCCACGAGATCGGCCGACAGGCCGGCCCGGCGTGCCTGGCGAATGCCGTGCCGACGGTTGTCGAGTTCGACAACGGCATGGGCGTCGGTCGAGATCACGAACGTGACGCCGCGGGCCATGCCCTCTCGGATGACCTCGATGGGCGCGTCGAGGCGTGCGAGATTGCTGTTGATCTCGATTGCCGTGCCGGTCTCCACGGCCGCGTCGAGGACGACTTCGACGTCCAGGTCGATGCCGGGGCGCTGCCCGATCCGTCGTCCCGTCAGGTGCCCGATGACGTTGACCGCCGGGTTGCGAATGGCAGCCACCACGCGCTTGGTCTGCTCCGCAACGGAGCGGCGAAAGTGGCTGTGGACGCTGGCGACGCACCAGTCGAACGTCCCGACGAAGGCCGGGTCGTAGTCGACCGACCCGTCGGCGTCGATGTTCAGCTCCACGCCGTGCAGGAGCCGGAGCTGGGGGTAGACCTCCTGGAGCCTGCGGAGTTCGGTCCGCTGTTTCTTCATCCCGGTCCTGCTGACGCCGTTGATGGACAGGTCCTCGGCGTGGTCGGTGAAGGCGAAGTAGTCGAGCCCGCGTTCGATGGCGCCCTCGATCATGGCGGTCATCGGCTGGGTGCCGTCCCCCGACCAGTCCGAGTGGTCGTGCAGGTCACCGCGCAGGTCCTCCACGGTGATCAGGTCGGGAAGCCTGCTGGCCTCGGCTGCCTCGATCTCTCCGGTGTCCTCTCGCAGCTCGGGGGTGATCCACGGCAGGTCGAGGGCCTTGTAGACGTCCTCCTCGTGTTTGCACCGGATCGGCCTGGAGCGCCGGCTTCCCTCGGTGGGGGCGAGCTCGTACTCGTTGAGGGTCAGGTGGCGTTCGAGCGCCCGTTGCCGCAGCCGGATGTTGTGGGCCTTGGAGCCCGTGAAGTAGACGAGGGCGCAGCCCCATTCATCGGCGGCAACGACCCGAAGGTCGACCTGGAGGCCGTCGCGCGTCACGACCGATGACTTGCTGCTGCCCTTCGCGATGACGCTGTCGACGTCGTCGAACCCTACGAAGGCCACCATCACGGAGTCCGGGTCCTTGGACACTGCGAGGATGTCGACGTCACCGATCGTCTCACGGAATCGGCGCAGCGAGCCCGCATACTCGGCCCGATCAACGACGTCGAGGGCCCGCAGGTCCTCGACGAGCCGCTCGGCCGCGGCATGGGCGCGGGCGATCGGGAAGCGCTGCTCCTTGGAGCCGAGGCCAAGCTTGTCGATGGCCTCCTTGAGGTTGTGAGCCGTCTTCTCCCCCATCCCGGGGAGACCGGCAATCGATCCGTCGTCGAGCGCGGCCTTGAGTCCCTCGACGTCGACGATGCCCAGCTCCTGTTCGAGCAGCGCCAGCCCCTTCGCGCCCAGTCCGGGGACCTTGAGCAGCGCCACCTTCCCAGCGGGGTGCTTGGCGCGCAACTGCTCGAGCTTGTCGATCGTTCCGTCGTCGACGGCCTGGCGGATCTTGGCGGCCGTGGACTTGCCGATGCCCTTGACCTCGGCCAGCTGGGCGGCCGACATCGTCGAGACGTCCCTCGAAAGCGTCTCGACGGCTCGGGCGGCATTCTCATAGGCACGGACCCGGAAGGCCTGGCGTGACTGTTCGTCGATCTCGGTGAGCGTCGCGAGCTCCTTGAGGAGCCGTACGACATTGTCGTTGGCACGCGCCACGGCGCATCGTCCAATCGGTGGATGCCGGCAGGCTACGCCCGCTCTCCGCGCACATCGGTCGTCGCCCGCATCCTCCTTGGACCACGTTCGTTGGACTCGCCGAGCACGTCTTCCTTCACCAGAATCCAGGGGCATTTCTCATGTTTCGTCTTGTGCTGCTCATGCTCGCCAACCTCTCCGTGCTGGCGGGCGGCGTCGTCGGTGTCGTGGTACTGCAACCCGAACCGCTGATCGGCGCGGACCACTGCGCCACGGATGTCGCCGTGACCGTTGACGGGCACACCGCCGCCCAACCGTTCGCGTTCATCGACCTCGTCGAGGCAAGCTGGGAAGGCACCGAGGAATCCTTCACCGCATCTCTGCGACTCGTTTCCGCGCCACCGGCAACGGCAACGAAGACGACGGGCCGACTCGTGTACCGGCTGGCCGTCGAGGGTCTCGAGGACGGCCGGGTCATCGAGGCCCGGCTCGAAGAGGATGGGTGGTCCGGATCGGTCCACACCGCCGACGACGCACGTCGCGTGCTGAGCGAGGACGTGACCGTTGACGCTGACGGCCCTCGGTTGACGATGCGTGTTCCCGCAGCCGCCTTTGCTGGCCTGCCGGAGGTCGACCTGTCGTGGCACGCGCTGGCGAGCGCTCCCGATGCCGACACCCCCGACACAATCCCTGCCCACGATGACCGGTGTGCGACGGCGTGGGAGCTCGGCACCTCCGAGGAGGGCGAGGACGTCTCGCTGCCAACCCGTCGGCCCGTGACGATCGTGAACGCCGAGACGGGCGAGCTCCACGTGGGCCAGTCCGCCGACTGTCTCTCGATCGCTGCTGCCTGGTCAGCAACGATCGCGGGCGACCTGGACGGACTGGTCTCGGCCGATGCCGACACCAAGGCCTCGGACATCCTGGGTCCTCGCGAGACGGTTCTGTTGGGAGCCGTCCGCAGCCCGCAGGTCTCCCGGGACTGCGTCGACCTGGCAGACAGCGCATGGGAGCACCTGCTCGCCGCGGGCGCGCACAGCGACTTCACCTTCGCGCTCGACGAGATCGTCGACTTCGACTGCGACCAAGTCGCCGCGGTCCGCGAGGCCATTGGAACGTTCACGTACACGACGGTCGGCGACTACATGACGGCCATGCGCGTGGGCGTGGCTGCAGAGCGCGAACGCCACCTTCAGCGATGCGGCGAGGTCGACGAGGTCGTGTCGCTTCCCGGTGCTGACGTCCTGCCCGAGCCGTGGCGGGGCACACCGGTGGACGCATGGTCGGACCTGGAGCCGGGTGACTGCTTCAACGCCGAACAGAGCCCCACCGACGAAGGCCTGATCCGCGACCCCCGGGTCGTCCCCTGCGATCGTTTGCACGAATACCAGGTCTACGACAACGTCCGGGTCGACAGCAACGCGCCGTACGAGACGTTCGAGTGGTTCGTCGACGTGTCCATGGGTTGCTCGGACGAGGCCCTCCTCGAACGATTCTTCGAGGACGAGCAGCTCGAATGGATCTATCTCTCGCCGTTGACACCGACCGAAACGCGTTGGGCAAGCGGTGATCGCACCACCGTCTGCACGTTCCGCGACGTCGAGGGCTTCATGCTGGTCGGCGATCTTGTCCAGGCCGAAGACGGCACGTCGGCCTGATCAGCCTGGATCGCTGGCGAGTCGGGCTCGGGCGCGGTCGAGCTGGGCGCGCACGGACGACGGGGCGGTTCCGAACGTGCTGTTGCGGCGGGCCAGAGCCTGGTCGACCGTCAGCAGGGCGGCAGCGTCCTCGTCCAGGGCATCGTGGGCGGCCGCGATGGCGTCGGGTGGCAGCTCGGCGAGGTCAATGCCCAGCTCGTCCGCCTGGGCGACAAGCCGACCCACGACTTCGTGCGCCTCGCGAAACGGGACGTCGCGACGGACCAGCTCCTCGGCCAGGTCCGTCGCGAGGGCGTGACCCCCGGCGGCCGCGGCGGCGAGCCGATCGGTGTCGAATCGGAGCGAGGCGACCATGCCGGTCAGGGCCGGCAGAACCGCGAGCAGGGTGCGGGCACTGTCGAACGACGGCTCCTTGTCCTCCTGGAGATCCCGGTTGTAGGTCAGCGGCAGGCCCTTCAGGACCGTCAGCAGGCCCACGAGGTTGCCGACGAGGCGGCCCGACTTGCCGCGCGTGAGCTCGGCGACATCGGGGTTGCGCTTCTGCGGCATGATCGACGAGCCGGTCGAGTACTCGTCGCCGACGGTCGCGAACCCGAACTCGCCGGACGCCCACAACACGATCTCCTCCCCGATCCGCGACAAGGTCGTCCCGCAGATGGCAGCGGCTGCCAGGAACTCGGCCACGAAGTCCCGCGACGAGACGGCGTCCATGGAGTTGTCAGCGACGCGGTCGAACCCGAGGGCGTCGGCGTAGGTGCGAGGATCGACGTCGAGCGTGACGCCAGCCATCGCTCCCGCACCAAGGACGCTCTGGTTGAGCCGGGCGCGCGCGTCGATGAACCGCCCGTGGTCGCGATCGAGCATCCAGAACCACGCCAGCAGGTGGTGCGCCAGCACGACGGGCTGGCCACGTTGAAGGTGTGTCAGGCCGGGGGCGACCGTCTCGAGGTGCTCGGCCGCGAGGTCGCAGATGGCCTCCTGAAGGTCACGAATCGTCCCGGTGACCAGGTCGATGGCGTCGCGCAGCCACAGCCGCAGGTCGCTGGCGACCTGGTCGTTGCGGGACCGGCCGGCCCGCAGCTTGCCGCCAAGAGCTCCGAGCCGCTCCACCAGCCAGCGCTCGATGGCACCGTGAACGTCCTCGTCGGTGTCCTCGATCGGGAATGAGCCCTGGGTGAACAGGACCTGTGCCTCCGACAGCGCTTCCCGGAGCCGGGACAGTTCCTGGTCATCGAGGATCCCGAGCCGGTGGAGCTCGGTGGCATGCACGGCGGAGCCAGCGAGGTCCTGGATGGCAAGCGCGACGTCGAAGTCGGTGGACACCCCGAGCGCCCACGCAGACGCTGCGGGGCCGGCGGCGAACCGGCCGCCCCAGAGCCGTCCCTCGCTGCTCATGCGTTCCCGGGTCCGTCGACGGGGCGCAAGTGTGCCAGCAGCAACGGCCGCCTCACTCCTCGCGCTGTCGGGCCCGGAAGGCGGCCACGTTCTCACGGGTGGAGCACGTGGTCGAGCAGTAGCGGCGCGAGCGGTTGCGTGAGGTGTCGAAGTACACATCGTCGCAGTCGTGGGAGGCACAGCTGCCACGCCGTTCGAGCCCACCGTCGACCAGCACGTGCGCGAGGCCGAAGGCGATCATCGCGATGACGTGCTCACCGGCGGTGCGTTCGTCCTCGGCCAGGTGGATGTGCCAATCGAGGTCGTCATGACCGGC
>Ga0302046_10000331_pt1 | contig 49369 bp, 35 predicted proteins | sample RVTome_11_FD_200261 | JGI IMG/M metagenome (GOLD analysis project Ga0302046, IMG submission 200261) | Soil microbial communities from uranium-contaminated site in the Upper Colorado River Basin, Wyoming, United States - RVT147D111 (version 2) ...
ATGCTCCAGCGCTTTATGATCCAACGTGCGTCCGTCAATCTTTGCCATGCACGTAACTATATCCACCTTGCTGGTTGTAGTCTATCTAAAAGACTCCTCAGTAACTTTTGCCAACCGATTTCATAAACAACGCCGTATTGATCGTTCTCTGCCAGCATGACGGCGTAATCACCCGATCCATGATCGGACATCGGTCTCTCGTTCCGCAGGTGGGCCACTCCTTTCAGATTATCACCCATCACCTGGGCGTACCACCCATCATAATTACCCTCCTGCGTTTTTAGAAGAACCCACCTAATACTCCGGTTTCCGGTTTCGTAGAGGTAAGCGCAGTTAAGCCGGAATGATGGCATCCCGAGCGCGACATGATCGACCCAGATCATGTCACGCCCTCTCCAAGTGAATGTTGGCTTTGCCTTGGCGCACAGGTTGGACCAAGAATCAGCCTCAACTTCAATGACCAACCGATTTCCCAGTCCTTTTAGAACGGGTGGCTTTGGCCAAGGCTCACCGGAGGCGTGCAAGGAGGGCTGAGCGCTGGCAACTTGAACCACAACGAAGTTAGCAATCAGAATTGAAAAAATAGGCTTCATGAGACCCGCTACTGCTTTCCATGTTCCAGATGTAAAGTTGAGGTGCCACCACTTATGCTTCACGTGATTGGCTCGCGTTTGTGTTGACCGAACCGTTTGATGGTGTCACGGCTTCGGTTCTCGATCAACTCTCTGGATCACCAAGTCAGTCTTGTGCGCCAAGTCACGGGCCGTCATCAGGATCTGGCTCTCAGTGACGGTGAAACTAACTTCGATCTTCGGTGTGCCACGCGGCGCGGGAGGAATGCCGACAATCTGAAATCGTCCGAGTGCGTGGTTGCTGGCCACCACTTGGTTCGTGCCTCGAAAAGGGGTAACCGTAATCTGCGACTGGCCATCGGCGGCAGTGCTAAAGATTTCGGATATCGAACATGGAACTGCGGTACCTACTTTGATGAGCGGCGTAAACACGCCGCCGAGCGTCTCGATTCCTATCGCCTCAGTCGTGATTCCGCCGTTAATGATCGGTGTGGCGTCCTCGACGACCAAGGGTGCTCGATTCGGCTTCTGGCATCCGAGAACCAGCAGCGACAGCATTAGAATGGGAGCGAGAAGGCGCATAGGGGCGAGAGTCAGCCGTGCGGCGGGGTCGAATCTGCTGCTCCATCACCAGCGCTCTTCTTGGCCTTGATCCGTTCGCGAATCTGATCCATTACCCCTGGACCTGGGAGCGCCCCTTTCCCAGGAACTAGGGGTTTGGATACGTCTATGGAGGAGATGTCCACATTCAGGCTGAGCAGGTATTCGACCGTAGTCAGGTTTCCCATTCCAATGGCAGCCTCGATGGGGCGTATGCCTCGCGCATTCGGGAGGTCCAGGTTAATGCCAGATCCCTGTAAGTACTGGAGAATATCGGTTCGATCAGCCCCCACTGCGGCGACGGACAACCCCTCCGCGAGAGCCGGATCGCTTCCATGTCGAATCAGGTACTCAAAGAGATCCTCACATGAAGAGATGCACGCCAGGAAAAGTGGATGATGTTTGTTCCTATCCTGCTTATTCAAATCAGCCCCACGCTGGACGAGCAACATCACGGCTTCCTTCCTGCCCCATCCAATCCCCTGGCAGAGAGCCTCGACATCGCATGCACGGCGCGGATCACGATCCAGCAATTGCGTTATTTTCGCTAAATCGTTTTTGAACACTGCTGTAAGAAGACGCGACATGAGATAAGATCGGATGTGTAGCTCAACCGCAGGCTCGCGGAATTGATGTCCCTGACCCGGCAAGCCGAGCAAATGTTTGGCACCGGTTTTTCGCCTACTGGTTGATGATCCTCTTCTCAAGGAGATCCAGTTGCCTCCAAAGTTTGGCGATCTGCTCCAAAACTTTAAGGTGATCTGAATGAATTACCTTCCCGTCGAAGGTGGATTTTGACCGCGCATGGATCGTGGCTACCTCATTCGACAGCCTCTTGATGACTTTGAGTCTCGTGTACTGATGGCTGGAAGGATTTCCGTCCTTCAGACCGATTTTCAACCTGTAAACATTGTGGTCCTGGCTCATAGTTATCTTATGGGTTAGGCAGCCCCAGTTTTTCCCTGGCTGCTCGGAGCAGACGGTCCGCCTCTTCCAGGTGACGATTGAGGTCTGCAATGCAGCGATCTCGCTCCTGGACGAGCCTGTTCAAGTCTACTTTGGCCGCGTGAGTCCTGTGCGCATGATTGATCTGGTCATTGTAGGCTTCAATCCTGGCGGTCATGGCCTGGAGTCGGATCCCGGAGGCACTGAGGAAGTCGCTGTGGGCCTTCTCACTTCGCTGCTCCCGTAGCTCGTCCATTTGCATTAGCATGGTCGTGACCAAGGCAGCAAAGGCCAGGGCTGTGAAAAGGGCGGTCAGACCTCCGAAAAGGTCGCCAAATTGCCCCTGCTGGGAGACACCCTCCCCGGCCTTGAATGCGACGTAAGCCGGGTAGCCTATCCAGAGGAGAGCCGAAAATGCGGCTAGGATGGTGAACCTAACCCAGTAGTGCGTGATTACTCCTCGCTTCATCGCTGCCCAAGCTACTGTCGGCCTTTGCTTACAGGCAACTGAAAAGCGTCTACGTCTACGCTTTCATGTGGCAGAATGTGGCAATAGGAGCCCCGGATGTTACTCCCTCACTTCGAGGGCGATGTCTTCACACATCTGAAGATTAAGTTATCTACGAGCCTGTTGCGTCGCTTGACGCAGCCGCTTTCCCAAGCACTTCACAGGCACTAGAACTGCGGACACGGGCCCAACAATGCAGCAGGTTCTCAATAATCCAGAAAACCTCTACATTGCCGAATTTCTGGAGGCAATACGGACCTACCCCCCAATCATGCATGCCTCTCTGCCCGGGGTGTGCCACCCCCCGGCCTCTGAGTTAATCCGCATCCCCCCCCAATGATCCCTGATGCAGGCCGCGCACTCCTGGGAATGTGTCATGACGAGCAAGTGTCCACCGTCCAGCCAGTGCTGGACCCCCACAGGGTGCGGAATGACCCGGTCATGGCGACCGTGGATGCGCAAGGGCTTGATCCGGGTATCGTCCAGCCCTTCCCAGTCACAGATCGCGTGACACATGGCCCAGATGAACGGGGCCTGCCCCTCATGGAACATCTGCGCCAGATCCCCAGGCACCTTGCCAGCGGCGTTCTGGATGAATTCAAGGGGCGTCAGGCTGGCCAGGGGATGCAGCACGCGCAGCACGGCGCTAATCTCGCCCTTGTTCTTGGCGCTGCCGACGAGGGCCAATCCCGCCACGTCGAGCCGGTTGGCGATCTCGCAGGCCACGATCCCGCCCAGAGAGGTGCCGATTAGGTAATCCCCCGCGCGGATTCTCTGCTCCGTGATGAGCCGCTCTTCGAGCGCTGCAATGGTGGACCTCCCGTGATAGAGCGACCAGTCCAGGAACCTGCACTGGGGCAGCGTGCGCCACGCGCCGGAATACATCCGGCTATCCGCGCCCATCCCTGGAAAGGCATAGATCAACTGGGTCCCTCCAATCGTCTCAACTCCACCACGCCGCTATCCACGTCATAGGTCGCGTAGGTTGGGACCGTCGTCCCATCCCGTGGCTGACCTACGCTGCCGGGGTTGATGAAGTATTTTGGTCCTTCCTCGATGCGGAACTTTGTGTAGGTACCGCCCCGCACCATACCGTCTCGAATGAACGCCATCGGGACATGAGTGTGTCTGAAGAAGCAAACGTTGGTGGATTGGTTGGCGAAGTTGCCTGCTGCGGCATGTTTGTCAAAGACGTACTGCCATTTCGCCGGTTGATCCAGTGAACCATGGACCACGGTGAAGCCTGAGATGATGTGTTTCAGTGGAAGAGCCCCAAGCCAGCGGCGATCCTCCTCCGTCAGTTGCTCGCGGGTCCAGCGAAGGCCCTCTGCGGTATCCTGATTGAATTGGTCCAGGGAATCGGTGGACGCGCAGTACTGGTCAAAGTTGCCTTTGACGCATGGAATCCCGAGCCCACGGATCAGGTCCAGACACTCTTTGGGCTGGGGGCCGTTGCCAACGATGTCACCCAGGCAAACCGTGTCGGTGCAACCCTGGACCTTGGCGTCTTCAAGAACCTGTTCCAGGGCCTTTAGATTGGCATGAATGTCCGAGATGATCGCGTATTACATCCTGCCCCTTTGAACATGCCTTATCCCCGCTGCCGTTCTAGTGCCCGCGTCCACTTTAGACAAAGGACAAGCAGGATCGCACCGAGCACTCCGAAGGAGCAGTCGATCAAGCGCCAGCCCCAGGGGATTTGGCGAACTTCCCCGCAAATGCATGCTGTGGGAATGATGAGAAGGCAAGCGATCAGGCCCGCCTTCAGCACCCAGATATTCCGCACCGGGTTGAGCAAGGGGCCGATGAAGAATACCACGATGACGATGTGGGCAAAGGCGAGCCAGTCGGTGCCGTATGCCAGCCATGGATGTTTGTCGTATGCTTCCCGAAGCCCATCCCGCACGACCAGAATCCAGTGGTCAAATCCACTTTCCACTTCGCTGCTCGATACATTCTCAAGCCCACGCATTGCGGCGATCTGTTCAAGTTCAACTCGAAGGGGGAAAGCGGTAACGCCACTCAGGAATAGGGCGGCTACAAACGCAACGAGCGTCCAGCGCAATTCACGGAGCGTGCTGGCCTCCTCCGCTGAAAAGTTGTTGGGCATGGAAATTTGGAAATGATCGGCTTTACTCCCTCACTCAACGAGCCAACTATCAAGACTCCCAGGGAGATTCAATTCCCACTTCAGATAGAACTCCGCCGCCTCACGCACCGTGTGGAATTCCTGGCGTGATTCCTCGGCTACGACGTGAAGGTCGTAAACCGACAGTCTGCGGCTGTGGCATACGAATCGGCAAGGAGATACCCTCTGGACGACAGTCCCCTCGTAGACCACATCGCCCTGCCTGTGCTCTGGCATCATTTGTGGAAACCATTTCTCTTGGGCAATGACGGCGGCAAGATGATCGAGAACCTCCGAATACTGAAGTCTCTCGTTTGGCCAGAGCCCCTTCGCCTTACGCTCTTCGACACTCAAATGCCCGCCACGAAGGAGGGACGTAAGGATGTCTGGTGGCATGTTCATACACTCAAACCATCTTAGCGTTGTCTGGCCGCCTTGGCCCCGGCGATGAAACTCTCCACGGCACGCAATCGCGCCTTCTCGTTACATGCGGCCACGACGACCAAGGGCGGCAATGACGGGCGGATCGGACGAATCTTCAAACGGGGTCCGGCCAGGCAGTTAAACCCTTGATGCACCAGGGCGACCCCGCGCCCCGCCTCCACCGAGGCCATGAGACTGGTGGAACTGTCGTGCTCCTCGGCAATCACAGGCGCATGCTCCAACGAAGAGAACATTTCAAAAAGCCAACGATGGTATTCAGGGTAATCGGCGAGCGTGTAGGCAATGAGTCGCTCGTGGGCGATCTTCTTCAGTGTCACGGATCGCGCCTGCGCCAATGGGTGGGCGGGGTGCATGGCCAGGCATACCGTGTATCGTCCCAACTCCTCAAAACGGATGCGGACAGGGTTGCTCTTCGACATCTGAATCATGAGGGCCACATGAAGTGTGCCCTCGCGCAAGCCCCTCAACATGTCCTGCGTTGACAGGTCGTGAAGTTGAACCCGCACCCCAGGGTTGGATTCCTGGAAACTGCGCAGCGCCTGGGGCAGAATTTCCACGGTCAAGGATGGGGCGTAGCCCACATGGATTTCCCCGGCCTGTCCGTCACTAACCGCCTTGGCCACCTGGACCGCCTCGATAGCGCGGTTCAGGACCGCACGCGCTTCGTTGAGGAAGACACGGCCCGCCTCGGTGAGTCGGACGGCCTTGGCCTTGTGCTCGAAAAGGGCCACTCCAAGTTCCTCCTCCAAGTCGCGGATCTGTCGGCTCAAGGGCGGTTGGGACACGTGCAGTCGCGCCGCCGCCCGCGTGACATTCTCCTCCTCGGCGACAGCGACGAAGTAGCGCAAGTGTCGAAGTTCCATGCCCCTGAAGCATACCTTTCGGGAATGCTTAGCCAAGGAACAAAGCATTTTCGAGCCCGTTACTGCGTGCGCTATTTTCAGGACGTGAGAAACATGAACGACACCATGAAAAAGCTGATTCGCATCCAACAAGCCCCCGCCATGCACTGGGTGGGCAACGGATTCCCCGTGCGCTCCGTGTTCGATTACAACGGCCTTGGGCGCGAACTGAGCCCCTTCCTGCTCCTGGATTACGCGCAACCCTACGAGTTTTCGCCCGGCCAGGAGCGACGGGGAGTGGCCGCGCATCCCCACAAGGGCTTTGAGACCGTGACAGTGGCCTACCAGGGCGAACTGGAACACCGCGATTCCAGTGGCGGAGGCGGGAAGATTGGCCCCGGCGACGTGCAGTGGATGACGGCGGGCAGCGGCATCGTCCACGAGGAATTCCATTCCGAGGAGTTCACGCGCCAAGGAGGCATGATGCAAATGGTTCAACTGTGGGTGAACCTGCGGGCGCGGGACAAGGGAGCCCCGCCAGGATACCAAACACTGCGCAGGGATCAGATCCCGGTGGTGTCGCTCCCCGACCATGCGGGAACCGTCCGCGTCATTGCGGGCCAATTCGGCGATCAAAAGGGACCGGCCAAAACATTCTCGCCGATCAACCTTTGGGACCTGGACATTCAGGAGGGCCGGTCCGCCGAGCTACCACTCACTGACGGCCACACCACGGCGCTGCTCGTCCTTGGCGGCGAGATTGAGGCTGAGGACCCACAACGCGCCGGTGAGGGAGCCCTGGTCCTTTACAGTCGCGATGGCAATGGACTGGCATTGAAGGCGATCAAGGACTCCAAAGTGCTCGTGCTTAGCGGCGAGCCCTTCGCCGAGCCCATTGTTGGCCACGGCCCTTTTGTGATGAACAGCCGGGCGGAGATTCAACAGGCGTTCGAGGACTACCAACTGGGGCGCATGGGGGCACTCTGATGTGAGCACCCTGGTGACTCACGGTTCCCGGGCTGGACAGGGCGCGATCACCTTTTCCATTCCGACAATCGCGTGTGGATCATCAGTTTGTTGCCGTCGTGGTCCTCGACGGCCATGCTTCTCAACCCTCCGCTTGTTCGGCACGTAACTCACGACATTCTTTCCGGCTTCTTCGGAAAACACATGAGGCCAACCACAGTCATCGCTACGAATGCTAGAGGCCCATAGTATGGGGAGCCAAATCTCCACATTTGGGAAGCGTTAATGCCCTCAGAACTCGCCGTTTGGGATCAGGATGGATTACCTTCGCGAAACCCGGTGTCGCCTCCGCCAGCCCCTGCGTATCCCCAATTCCTCCCCTCTTGTCCTCCTGAGCGTAGAGCGCGGGCGTGTCGCGGAGTGTCAGGGCCTCCTTGAATTGTGCCAATTTCCTGGGACCTGGTGGACGCGTTGACTGAAATTAAAAGACACCGGGGGAGGGAATCTGAGGAGAGGCAAAAGGGGTCGTTGATTCATGGTAAAAAGAGACCGGGAATCGGTGGAAATGCCTCCGCAGGGCTGCTGACAAAGTCGGCAAGCCGAGGCGTTGTCGCCATCAGACCTGCCGGTTTCATCTTGCTCTTACTCTTACTCCTTTTCTGCAGAGGGTCGTTTCCCAGACGCTGCTGGGAAACGAAGGCTGCGTAGCGGGTTGCGTCACAAGGTGAAACAAGAGCGAGGCGAGGACAATATCCTTCTCATATGGCGGCGTCTCGATGTGTCGCTTGCCGCCGCCCGACACTTCAATCGCACCACCCACCCAATCCCCCGACTTTGGATCGTACCAACGCGCCACATACCGCCCCTCCACCAAGCTCATGGCAACGCTGCCAGCCCCCGTCCCCAGCACGTAGGTCACATACACCCGCCCCGGCCTGGCCAACGTGAAGGCATGCACCGGTTCCGCCACCTCAGTCAACCCGTCATGAGGTTCCATCTCCCAGAATGGAACCCCACTCTTGCTGATGAACCCCATCAAGTGCCGCCCCGCTTCCATGATCTCCAGTGGAGGCGGCTGCGAATCGCGCCCCTCTCCCTTCGTCCGCCCCGTCCCGCGCCAGAACGAGAAGTCGTAGAAGTTGGAATGACCCGCCGTGAGGGCTCCCCAGGAAAAGACATCCTGACGCACATAGTTCAGGCCATGGGCCGCGATCTGGTCGAGATAGGTTTTCCAGGAAAACCCTTTGTCATTCTCCCAGATGGTCAGGGCATCCCGGTCCGAAACACCCACCAGCACCACAGGAAGGTCCCCGTCCTGAAAGAGATAGGGATATCGTTCCGAAATCTCAAGACGCTCCGCCGCCCGGGTGGAAAGGCAGCAGAGGATCCAAATTAGACAGGTTGATGCCAGATGTCGCATGGATGACCTTCGCGCGCCATTCTTCAACGCTCACAACCTTCATGCAAGATCTCACGCGGCCTCACACGACTCGACTGAGGTCGCCGAAGTCGGGTCGCGCGCGGCAAAAAGCGTGGTGGCCCGGTTCATGGCGCGATGGGGGCACGGTGGTCTTCCGCGCATCCCTCCTCCCCATGAACCATTATCCGCCACGGAACACCAAGCCACCTCCCGGGAGGGGGTGGAGGGTCACGTGAACCATCTCTACACGGTCCACCTCCTGACGTCGGCGGCTACTCCCTCTCTCGTGCTCGTCATCGTCCTGGATCTGCCAGGTTCATGGTCCATGGGCGTCCCTCAGGCTCGCCAACGGAAACTCCAATCATCTATCCTCCGCCCATGAAGATCGGCATTGTCGGATGCGGCATGGTGGGCTCCACGTGCGCCTACGCCCTGGTCATGAGCGGCGTGGGCCGGGAGATCGTTCTGGTGGACCTCAACCAGGCCCGGGCCGAGGCCGAAGCCAATGACATCTACCACGCCGTGCCCTTCGCGCATCCTCTCAACATCCGCGCCGGAACCTACCCGGACCTGGCGGGGGCGCGTGTGGTGGTCATCGCGGGCGGCGTGGCCCAGAAACCGGGCGAGACACGCCTGGAACTGCTCCAGCGCAACGCGGATGTCTTCCGCCAGATCGTGCCCTCGATCCTGCAGCATGCACCCGATGCCGTGTTGTTGGTGGTCACCAATCCGGTGGACATCATGACACATCTCGCCGCGCATTTCGCCCGGCCGTTCGGCGTGCCGCACAACCGCGTCATCGGCTCGGGAACCACGCTGGACACGGCCCGATTCCGAACCCTCCTCGGGCGTCATCTCGGCGTGGATCCCCATTACGTGCACGGATACGTGATCGGGGAGCACGGCGATTCGGAAGTGCTCGTCTGGTCCCAGGTCACGATTGCCGGGTTGACGCTCGATGAATTTGCCGAAGGCCAGGGGCGAAGCTTGAGCGCGAAGGACCGGGAACGCATTGATGAAAACGTGCGGCGCGCGGCCTACCAGATCATCGCCGGCAAGGGGGCGACCTACTACGGCATCGGCAGCGCGGTGGCGCGGATTGTCGATGTGCTGCTCCACGACCAGCGGGCCATCCTGACCATCTGCTCGCGGATCGAGGGTGTTCCGGACTGTGAGGGCGTCACATTGGCCTTGCCGCATCTGGTGGGAGGCGGTGGAGCTTTGGCCACCATCAAGCCGCCCCTGGAAGAGGAAGAGCAGAGGGCCTTGGCCCGGGGGGCTGGCATCCTGCGGGAGGCCATTGACTCCCTTAAGCTGTCCTGAGCTGCGCCGGCTCAGATGATGTCGTTGACCACATGCCCGTACACGTCGGTGAGTCGGAAATCCCGCCCGGCGTGGCGGTAGGTGAGACGTTCATGGTCGAGCCCCAGTTGATGCAGGAGTGTGGCGTGGAGATCGTGCATGTGGACCTTGCCAGCGACGGCCACGTGACCGAACTCATCGGTGAGGCCGTGGGCCAGCCCGGGGCGGAAGCCACCGCCCGCCAGCCAGACGGTGAAGCCGTTGGGGTTGTGGTCCCGGCCGGTGCCGTTGTCCTGCGCGTAAGGCGTGCGCCCGAACTCGCCTCCCCACCACACGATCGTGTCCTCGAGAAGCCCGCGTTGCTTCAGGTCGGTCAGCAGGCCCGCCACGGGCTTGTCGGTGGCGCGGGCATGGTCGGCGTGCTTGGGCAGGTTGGAATGCTGGTCCCAGGCCGGATTGGCGGAGTTGTCACCGTAGGTCACCTGCACGTAGCGAACCCCCGACTCGCACAGGCGCCGGGCCATCAGGCATTGGCGCCCGAACGGGTCCGTGTCCGGTTCCCCGATGCCGTACCTCGCGAGCGTGTCCGGTGATTCCCCGCTCAGGTCCATCACGCCCGGGGCATGCTGCTGCATCCGCCAGGCCAGTTCGTAGGAGTGGATCACCGCCTCCAGCTCGGCATCGCCGGGTTTGCGGCGAAGCTGTTCGCTGTTGAACTCGCGAAGCAGCTCGAACTGGCGTTGCTGGTCGGAGGGCGAAAGGTGCGGGTTGCGGGCGTTGCGAAACGCCACCTCCTCGATCGGTCCGCCCGCCTTGCCCAGGGCGGTTCCCTGAAAGCGCGCGGGCAGAAAGGCGTTGCCGTAGTTGCGGGGCCCTCCATTGCCGTTGGAGGGGCAGATGCTCACGAATCCGGGCAGGTTGTCATTGTCCGCCCCCAATCCATACGTCACCCAGGACCCCACCGAAGGGCGGATGAAGTTGGTCGAACCGCAATGGAGAAACAGCGTAGCCGGCCCATGCGCCACACCCTCGGTATGCAGGGAGTGGATGAAGCAGAGGTCATCCACGTGGCGCGCCATTTCAGGAAACAACTCGGACACCCAGCGCCCGGACTGGCCGTATTGCCGGAATGACCAGGGCGACTTCATCACGCGCTGCGAGGTGGCCTGCTTGTTGCCCGTCTTGGCCACCGTGCGGGCGTCGCGGAAGTCCATCATCTTCCCGTCCTGCGCCTGGAGGATGGGCTTGTAGTCGAAGGTGTCCACATGGCTGGGGCCGCCCTGCATGAAGATGAAGATGATCCGCCGGGCGCGCGGCGCGAAGTGCGGCAGCACCCCGGTCATCCCGGCACCGCCGGCCAGGGCGCGCTGTCCTGCGAGGCCGGCCAGGGCCAGATACCCAAAGCCGCACCCCATGGCACGCAAGGCGTCACGCCGGCTGTAGAAGTGGGCTGACATGATGAATGCCTCCACCTTACCGGCCTGACGTCATGATTCAAGCCGCAATGGAGACATGCACCCCGGCCCGGCAGGGCTGCTGACAAAGCCGGCACGGGCGCCTGCGGGTCGGGTTCTTGCTTCCACTCCTACCCTTTACCCGAAAAGAACGACCCACTTGTTGTTGTTTTGCCCGGCCCCTCACCCTGACCCTCTCCCGGGGGGAGAGGGAACAGCGAGCCGGGATGGGCGATAGGGATGAGCGCAGGGGCCTTTCTCCGCGGAGAGGACGGGCCTCCCTCTCCCGCCGGGAGAGGGCTGGGGTGAGGGGCCATTGCAGTGGTGCGATGGAGAGTGCTCTCGTCGCGCATGGTTCACCTTGCGAGGCAACTCAAGGCGCAGCCTTCATTCATCAGCACCCATGCACGCCAAGCCGGACTGGTTCTTCAAGAGATGTCACTCGACCTTGTGGGTTCTCTCGCTAATCCACGTACCGAAAATCGATCGAGCTGAACAACACCTGGTAATACTGGGCCCAAAGCTCCTCCGATGTTTCCCCCGCCCCGCCGACCGGGCCGATGAATCTCCGGGCCAAGCCCTGTTCCGCCTCTGTCGGCGGCCTTCCGAGCGCGCGCAGGGAAGCCATCTCAAGGCGCCTGGACCACGCCTCTTCCTGGGCCAGAGTCACCCGGGCCGCAGCCTTGGCCTGTTCCATGACAAAGGGGTGGTTCATCAGGAACAGCGCCTGGGGGGCGACGGTGCTGACGGTGCGCTGCCCGGTGGGCACGCTGGGATCGGCGAAGTCAAAGGCCTCGAACAACTCCGGCAGCGAGTTGCGAAACACCGGCACGTAGATGCTGCGGCGCGGCTCTTCATAATCCTGGCCATAGTCGGAGCTGAGCCCCCTGGGCACCGTGGACCCGCCCACTTCCAGCTCCAGCCGACCCGCCGCCTGCAGCATGGCATCCCGCAGCGCCTCGGCATCGAGACGGCGCCGGTTCATCCGCCAGAGCCAGCGATTGTCCGGATCCACCGCCCGGCCTTCGGCTTGGTCGATGGAAGCCATCCGGTAAGTGCGGGAAAGCACGATCGAACGGATCAGGCGCTTGACCGACCAATCCTCCCGCACGAACTGATCGGCCAGGTCATCAAGCAGCTCCGGATGGCTGGGACGCTCACCGGTCGTGCCGAAGTTGTCCACCGTCCGCACCAGGCCGCTTCCGAACAGGTGATGCCAGACACGATTGACCATGACGCGGGCTGTGAGCGGGTGATCGGGGCGGGTGATCCATTCGGCCAGTTCCAGGCGTCCGCTCTGGTCGGGAGGCATGGCTGGCGGATCCCCCTGAATCGTGACACTCAGCACGCCTCGCGGGGCGACGGGGCCAAGGATGTGGACGTCGCCCCGGATGCGAATGGCGATGTCCCCGGGCTTGTCTTCGAGCACGGACATCACCATGGGCCGGGCGTCCAACAGAGTGCGCACCTTTCGTTCCCGGGCCGCCAATTCCTTGGATTCCGCCTCCAGATGCTGGATCCGGGCCTGCCGCTTCATTTGTTCCCCATCGGCTTCAGGATCCGGGTCAGGCGCCGCCGCCTTCACTTCGGGCGCCGCCACCGGCATCTCCTCCTCCGGGAGAAACTGCACGGCATCGGCGATGACATGCCCCCGCGTGTCGCGGGTGGAGACCAGCACGTAGGCTTGTCCATCCTTCTCGAAACGGTAGCGGCCCAGCGACACAAACCGGCCCTCGATGGCCGGCGGCTGCGTTTCGTTGACGAGGGTGGTTTGTTCGCCGTCGGCGCTGAACACGGTCACAGGCACCGCCGGGGCGCGATTGCCGCCGGGGGTGTAGGCGAAACGGACCTCATACCGGCCCGGCTTGAGGTCCATCGGTTCAAAGGTGAGGGTCTTGGCGCCCTTGTCGGCGTTGTCGTCATGGCGATAACCGCTGCCGATGTAGCGCCGGGTGTAGGTGGAATCGACCCAGCGCCCGACCGGCCGGGCGTCCTGGTCATCCAGCACGATGCCGGGAAGGGCGGAAGGCGGAAGCACGGCGGGCCGGTCGGTCGTGGGATTGTCCACGGGTTCCTTCAGGCGTGCGATCTCATCCTTGGCCTTCTTCAGCAAGCCGGTGACCTCCTTCAGCTCCGCATCAAGCCGGGCGTAACGCGCCTCCTCCGCCTCGTCCAGGGGCAACGGCACCTCGATCCATTTGGAGACGTTGGCGTGGTCGAGCATACGCGTGCCTTTGAGGATGCCGGCCATGGCGTAGTAATCACGCGTGGGAATGGGATCAAACTTGTGATCGTGACAACGCGCGCACCCGACCGTCTGGGCCAGCATGGCACGGCTGATCACCTCGAGTTGCTCGTCCACGACATCCATGTCCAGGAGGGACTTGTCCTGATTCTCGAGGTTGGCGTTGCCCATGGTCAGGAAGGTGGTGGCCACCAGGCGTCGCTGTCGTTCCTCCAGGGAATCCGACGGCATGAGATCCCCGGCCAGTTGCTCGCGCAGGAACTGGTCGTAAGGCAGGTCCCGATTGAAGGACTCGATCACGTAGTCGCGATAGCGCCAGGCTTCGGGGAAGACAAAGCCGCGCAGGGTGACCGATTCGGCGAAGCGCGCCACGTCGAGCCAATGCCGGCCCCACCGCTCCCCGAACTGGGGCGACTCGAGCAACCCGTCCACCAGCCGCTCATACGCATCCGGTGCGGCGTCGTGCAGAAACCGATCGATCGCCGCGGGCGTGGGAGGCAATCCGGTCAGGTCGAAGTGGACCCTCCGCACCAGCGTGATCCTGTCGGCATCGCGGACGGGATGGAGCCCATGGACCTGTCGGGCGGCTTCAACATGCTGGTCGATCCGGCACCTGGCCCATCCATCGGCCGCGAGCGGAGGCAGTTCAGGCCGCACGACCGGCCTGTAACACCAGAAGGCACGCCCCTCCTCCACGCTCAACCCGGTCCGGCTGTGACCCACCTGCGCCGGGACCGGGCGCGGGTCGGGCGCCCCCATGCGGATCCAGGTTTCCAGCTTGGCGACATCCGCGGCCTCCAGCCGGTACTTGGGCGGCATGGCGAGGTCGGGATCCTCGTAGCGCACGGCATGGATCAGGAGACTGCCTTCCACGTCGCCAGGCACGATGGCCGGCCCCGAATCCCCGCCCTTCATCCAGCCGGCCTGATGATCCAGAAAAAGACCTGCCTTGAGCTTCGCAGCCTCCGCAGAGTGGCATTCGTGACAATGCTCGATCAGGAGTGGGCGGATTTCCTTTTCGAAAAAGGCTTCCCCATCGGATGCCCCAAGGCACGGCCAGGCCAACAGACAGGCAAAGGTCATCCCCCAAAAACATGGGGCAGGCCCAGGCGGCTTGGTGTGCATGGCGGATACCATATCAAAAGTGCGCGGTTCCGGCCCACACAAAGTAACCGTTCCGCTGACGCGGAATGATGCGCCCCGTTGGTAATCCCACTCCGGTGCCCTCCTCGGGTAACCCTTACTTTTGGCGCGCGGCGGGCTGGAGTTGATTACTCGCAATCTTGCACGAGCAATTCAAAGGCCCCTCACCCCGACTCTCTCCCGCCGGGAGAGGGAGCAGCAAGCCCCATGGAGGGTACAGGTTCAGATCGGAAGCCTTTCTCCGTGCGGAAGACGATACTCCCTCTCCCGCCGGGAGAGGGCTGGGGTGAGGGGCCTTCACATATACGTGGCAATTGGTGTTTCTTCCCTATCTAGAGCCTGTCCCAGGAACGGTCCATGGGAGCCTTCGTCGAGAACTTTGTCGGAAACTTTGTCGAGTTTACGGGCAATTTCGACAAAGTTTCCGACAAAGTTCTGGAATCAACGATTCTGGGACAGGCTCTATCTAGCCCGTCGTGACGGATTCGGGGTTTAGGCGGTCTGGCATGCCAGGAAGTCGTCATGAACCAACCGGCTGAAGCCGGAGCTACAAACCCGGACCGCCTCCTCAGCGGCGATACCAGACGGGGTCGATCATCTGTTCGTAGGGCCCTTCAATAGCCGCCACCGCCCAGAGTTCCACCCGATGATGTGGGAGCGCCAGCCTCCGTGCGCCGCCGCAATTCGTCAAGCAGGGCGGCGGTGGCGGAGGCGCCGCAGCGCGTGGCGCCCAGGGCGCGCACTTTGATCAGCGCATCCAGGTCCCGAACCCCGCCAGCCGCCTTGACCTGCACCTTGTCCGAGCAGTGGGCTCGCATCAGCTTCAGATCGTGCTCGGTGGCGCCCTGATAACTGTAGGCGCCATCGGGCCGCTTGACGAAGCCGTAACCGGTGGAGGTCTTGACGAAGTCGGCTCCAGCCCGCTCGCACACCTCGCAGAGCCGGATCTTGATGGCGTCGTCCGGAAGAAAATCGTTCTCGAAGATCACCTTCACGATGGCGCCCTGGGCATGGGCCTCGTCGCAGACGGCCTTGACGTCCTGCTCGACGTAATCCCAATCGCCGGAGAGGGCCTTGCCGACGTTGATCACCATGTCGATTTCGGTGGCGCCGTCCCGGCAGGCCACGCCCGTCTCGAAGCGCTTGACCTCCGTGGCGCTGCCGCCGTGCGGAAACCCCACCACGGCACCCACCGCCACGCCGCTTCCCTTGAGCCACTCCGCGGCACGGCGCACGGCGTAAGGCTTGATGCAGACCGAGGCGACCTTGTAGCGGGCGGCGAGACGGCAACCCTCCTCAAGTTCACGGTCTGTCAACGTGGGATGCAGGAGCGAGTGATCGATCATGCCGGCGATGTCTTCGTAGGAGTAGTTCATGGAGAAGGCTTACGGAAAAGGAACCGACAGTTCATGGCGCAAAAAAGGGGGCGAGCACCTGGCGGGCGGTCTGCAGGGCGCGAATCCGGCCGGACCGGCTCTTGCCGAAGGTCTCATCCTCAACTTCGATGCAGACCGGCCCTTTGTATCCCACCCGCTGAGCGGCCCCCAGAAACCGGCCCCAATCGATCTCACCAAAGCCCGGGATCCGGGGCTCATGAAACTCCAGCGGCGTCGCGAGGATGCCGACGTCATCGAGCCGTCCGCGGTCGAGCGAGACATCCTTGGCATGCAGGTGATGCAGACGGGAGGCGAATTCATCGAGCGGCTTGATCCAGTCCATGCCCATCCACACCAGGTGCGACGGGTCGTAGTTGAGACCGAAATGGGAGCTTGGAATGTCGGTGAACATCCGCCGCCAGATGGCGGGGGACACCGCCAGGTTCTTGCCCCCGGGCCACTCGTCGGCGGTGAAGAGCATCGGGCAGTTCTCGATGCCGATGCACACGTCATGCTCCTCCGCGAATCGGACCAGCGGCTTCCATGTCCTGAGAAAGCGCGGCCAGTTGTCCTCGACGGAGCGCGTCCAGTCCCGGCCGGCAAACGTGGTGACGCGTCCCACTTCAAGGCGCGCCGCGGCACGAATGACGCGCTTGAGGTGCGTCACGGCAGCCCGGGCTCGGGTCGGGTCGGGATCCAATGCGTTGGGATAGTAACCAAGGGACGAAATCGACACACCTGCGTCGGCGCATTGGCAGGCGATCTCCCTGGCCATCGCCGCATTCAACCGGGTCACATCAATGTGGGTCACGCCCGCATATTTCCGCTCCGCCCGCCCGACCGGCCAGCACATGAGTTCCACGCAACCGAACCCCTGCCGGTTCGCCACTTCCAGCACCCCGCGAAGTTCGAGGTCATGGAGAATGGCGCTGACAAATCCGAGCTGCATGCGTGACGGGCAGTGTAGGGGAGCGAGGCGGAAGGCTCAATCAGGAAGCGTGGGGGATGGGGCCAAGTAGCCGCCGACGGAAGGAGGCGGTCCCCACGGTGATGAAATCGGGAAACGCGCATCGCTCACTGGTTAAGGGCGCCACGTAGCCACCGCCGTGAGGCGGTGGACCCAGTCGTGAGAAAATGGAAGAACGCTCAACGTTCAACGTTCAACGCTCAATCAGAAGTGAGGCAGCCGCCGACGTCAGGAGGCGGTCCCCACGACCACTTACCGCTTCACACCCCTCAGGTCCACCGCCTCACGGCGGTGGCTACTTGTCCTGCACCGCTTCCGACCTCAGGTAGCCGCCGACGTCAGGAGGCGGTCCCTACGGTGAACGTTCAACCCTCAACTCCCGGGCTTTTCCCCCAGTTTCTTGATCAGTTCCTCGAGTCCACCCTCGATCGGTGGCGGATCACTGTCCGGCGCGTCCTCGCTGTGTTCCTCCGGCATGTACCAATCCTTCTGCTTCTCGAGCCAGTTCTGGTAGCGATGGAAGGTCCACATGCCGGAGTCGGCCCCGGTTTCGATGACGGAGGCGATCTTGAAGAATTCGCGGCTCCGGATGTGCGCCTTGATCGGATGCGACGAGAGGAGGATCTCGCATTCGGGCACCCGCATGTTCAGCTCGGGATGCAGGTTGAGGCGGTCCAGCGTGGCCTGGAAACTGGCCAGCAGGCGGATGGCCATGCCGACACCGCGGGAGGACTGGAGAACGTTGATGCGGCAGCGCACGCCGGCGATGGTGCGGGAAAGGTCGAAGGAACGCCGCTCGAGGAATTGCGGCCAATGCTCCTCACCAATAACCTCCCGCGCCAGACCCAGCAGCGGACCGGGCGCCAGGGCTTCGCTGCCAACCTGCAGTGAGCCCCGCACGCGCATGGCGGCAGGCAGCCCGGGTTCGAGGTGGAGATCACTGGCACCCTGCTTGCAGGCGGTCCTAATCAAGGTTTTCAGATCCATCATGTTGGCAGGCGGCTGAAATGGGGATGACGCGATGGGGTGACGTTTGTAGTTCCGCCTTCAGGCGGCTTCTATTTCCGGAACCGGCTGAAGCCGGGACTACAAACCCGGAATCCATTTGCAGTTCCGCATTCAGTTGGTTTTTTCCCCAACCGGCTGAAGCCGGGACTACGAACGGTGGGGCTACACGTTGACCGGTTCGGGCTCGACCCATTTGCCGTGCTCGCGGATCAGGTCCACAAGTCGATCCACGGCCTCGGCCTCGGGGATGTTGAATTTCACCGGCGACTTGCCCACGTATAGGTTGATCTTGCCCGGCGCGCCGCCCACGTAGCCGAAATCCGCGTCGGCCATTTCCCCCGGCCCGTTCACGATGCAGCCCATGATGGCGATCTTGACGCCTTTGAGGTGCTCGGTGCGGGAACGGATCCGGGCGGTGACGGTCTGGAGGTTGAAGAGGGTGCGACCGCAGGAGGGGCAGGCGACATAGTCGGTCTTGAAGGAACGCGACCCGGCGGCCTGGAGGATGTTGTAGGCCAGGCGAAGGGATTGGCCGCCCCCGGCTTCGCCGCGCACGAGAATGGCGTCGCCGATCCCGTCGGCAATGAGGGCTCCGATCACCCCGGAAGCGCGCAACAGCGCGAGGTTGGGCGGCCAGGGAGTCTCGGGAAAGGAGAGGCAGTCCTTGAGCAGGATGGGATTGTTGCGCCCGAGCTGCCGCAGCCGCGCGGCCAGGAGCCGGAAGGCGGTGATGACAGGCAGAGGGACATCGTCCGCCACGGTGACGAGCTGGGTGTCGCAGTTCACCTCGAACGGATTCCTGGGATCCACTTCGAGGACCTGCAGGTCCTCATAAACGGCCTCGGGCCGGACATCGTCGCGCGGGCGGATCTTCGGGGCGACCTTGTCCCAGGTGGCGCGGGTGACCACGACCCGGATGGTTTGCTCACCTCCGCAGGCCACGCCCTCGGACAGTTCGATTTCGGGCGTGGCGCGCCGCAGGTAGGTGAACGGATCGTAGGAGAGATCGAGCGAGGGAACGGAGGGCTCGTGATTGACGAGGTCGCCGATCTGGTCGAGCAGATCGCGGCAGACGGCGATCTCGTTGGGCGAATCCTCGGTCAGGGAGACGCGGATGGTGTCGCCGAGCCCGTCGCAGAGGAGGGATCCGATGCCGATCGCGCTCTTGATGCGGCCGTCCTCCCCCTCCCCGGCCTCGGTCACGCCGAGGTGCAGCGGGTAGTTCCAGTCCGGACCCAGCTCATCGAGGCGGGCGGCCAGGAGCCGGTAGCACTCGATCATGACCTTGGGATTGCTGGACTTCATGGAGAACCCGAAGTTGTGGAAGTCGAGTGTGCGGGCGATGCGGGCGAATTCGAGGGCGCTTTCCACCATGCCGAGCGGCGTGTCGCCGTAACGGTTCATGATGCGGTCGCTGAGGGAGCCGTGGTTGGTGCCGATGCGCATGGCCCGGCCCAGTTCCTTGCAGCGCTCCACCAGGGGCGCGAACTGCTCCTCGATGCGGTCCAGCTCCTCGGCGTATTGGTCGTCGGTGTATTCGCGGATGGCGAACTTCTTCCGGTCGGCGTAGTTGCCGGGATTGATGCGCACCTTCTCGACCCACTTGGCGGCCTCCATGGCGGCGTCGGGCTTGAAATGGATGTCCGCGACGATCGGCACATGACAATCGAGCTGGCGCAGCCGCGCGACGATGCGCTGGAGGTTGGCGGCATCCTTGACCGTCGGGGCGGTGATGCGGACTAGCTGACAGCCGACCTTGACGAGATCAAGCGTCTGCCGGACGCAGGCCTCGGTGTCCATGGTGTCGCAGGTGAGCATGGACTGCTTCACGACCGGGTGATGGCCTCCGATGATGACGCCACCGCGGGCGGGATCGCCCACGACGCACTCCCGGGTTGGCCTGCGTTGGAACAGGAACGGCGAGGCGCAGTAGCGAAGGGGGGTCATGGTTGGGCGGAGGAGCGTGCCGAGGTGGGGTCGGGCGCGAACCGGAGTTCGGGCGGCGCTTCCCGGCGTTTCCACGGCAGGTCCTGGGCGTCGTAAAAGGTCACGTAGAGCATGTAGCCAATGAGCAGCAGCGCGCAGGCGGTCTGCAGCGCGCCCAGGAGCCGCGGGCTGACGGGGCGCCGGCGCAATCCCTCGACGATGGCCAGGACGATGTGCCCGCCGTCAAGGACGGGGATGGGGAGGAGGTTGAGGATGGCGAGGTTCACGTTGAGCAGGACACTGAACCAGATGGCCATGCGCCAGCCGTCCTCGCTGTCGAAGAGGAGATAATAGACGTTGAGGATCTTGACGGCGCCGCTGAGGTGCTGGGGTTTGATGTCGGATTTGCTGGAGAAGAGCGCCCCGATGGTGCTGACCATGGCATCGACGCTGGAGGCGACCTGCTCCCAGACGCCGGGGTGGATGAGCTGGAAATGCCCGCCGCCGGTCCAGTAGATCCCGAGCTGGGGCACGGCATCGGGCGGGCTGACGGGTTTTTCCGCGGTGAGGGTCACCTGGAGAGGCTGGCCCTTGCGCTCGACGGTGAGCTCGACCGGGGTGTCGGGATGTTCCGCGACGAAGAAGTCGAGCTGGCTGAAGTGGACCATCGGCGTGCCGTTGAAGGCGACGATCTCGTCGCCGGCCTTGAGCCCGGCGCGCGCGGCGGGACTGTTGGTCACCACACGGTGGACAATCGGGGTGAAGGCGGGGCTGATCTTGATTTGGCGAAGCGATTTTCGCTGCCAGGCCTTGGTCTCGTCCTTGACCGGCGTGACCTGGAAGGACATGACCTCGGGCCGGCCGTCCACCATGCGTTCGACCTTGACGGGGAACGTCTCGGGCTCGCTGCGGACGATGCGCCAGGTGACGCTGGACCCCATGCCGCTGAATTTGGTCACGGGCTTGTTGTCGATCTCGAGGATGCGATCCCCGACCTTGAGCCCGGCCTGGTCGGCGGGACCGTTGGTGACGATGTAGCCGATGGTGGTGGTGGTCTCCGATTCGCTGACCGGCCGCCCGATGAAGGACACCAGCACGGCGAACGCCACCGCGAGCCCGAAACTGAAGAGGGGCCCGGCAAAGGCGACGATGATCTTGTCCAGGGGCGAGACAACCGGCAGGGGTTCCTGCGGCTCGCCGCCCTCGGCCTGCTCGGGGGTGCCCTCGATCACGTCCATGGGCGCCATCTGGGGCAGCGAGACGTAGCCGCCGAACGGGATGGTGCCAAGGGCGTATTCCACGCCGTTGATGTTCCGCTTCCAGATCGGCTTGCCGAACCAGATGGCAAAGCGGAGCACCTTGAGCCCGCGCCAGCGCGCGGCCAGGAAGTGGCCGAGTTCGTGGACGAAAATGAGGAGGTTAAAGAGAACCAGAACCTCGAGGAGGATGAAAATAACCTTCAATACCCACATATCATGCAATCTGTGCCAACCGCCCGGGAGGCCGGGTCAGGAGGCATGAATATACCGGCATGCCTCGGGATGGCAACGTGGAAAGGGGGGGGCGCGTCAGGCTGGGGGTGTGGTTGGACATGGGTGATTCTGGATGGAATACCATGCAGCCGCAGGCCTAAGAATCGAGCATGTGTAAGAGCAAGGGTGTAAGTCTTTCCCCAGACGCTACTGGGGAAAGAAGGCGGCGCAGCGGGTTGCGTCGCAAGGAGAAACATGGGCGACGAGAGCATCATACATCGCACCACATCAATGGCCCCTCACCCCATCCCTCTCCCGGCGGGAGAGGCCTTCGACGAGCTCAGTCGAGCGGGGACCTGTCCTCCGCGCGGAGAGAGCCTGCTGCCCTGATCCCTTCACCCCGGGGTGGCATGCTGTTTCCTCTCCCCCTGGGAGAGGGCAAGGGTGAGGGGGCCCCTGCAAATCGACCACATGTGGGTCGTTCTTTCCGGGTAAAGGGTGCCCATCCTGCTCTTAATCTTGCTCTTACTCCTTAGGGTCACCGAGACTTAATCACCCCCCATCAGGGGGCCGCCAGCTCGGGACGGGCCTTGTGCCACTCCGTGGTCTGCTCGTAGGCATGGGCCAGCCGGAGCAGGGTCGCCTCCCCGAACGGGCGCCCCATCAACTGCAAGCCGATGGGCAACCGCGGCGACCGGGTGAATCCGCAGGGCACGCTCAGGCCGCAGATGCCGGCCAGGTTGCAGGAATTGGTGAAGATGTCGGAGAGATACATCTGCAGGGGATCCTGGGTCTTCTCCCCGGCCTTGAACGCGGGCGTCGGTGTCGTCGGCGTGACAATGGCGTCCACAGTCTCGAACGCCCGTTCGAAGTCGCGCTTGATGAGCGTGCGCACCTTCAGGGCCCGCAGGTAGTAGGCATCATAGTAGCCGCTGCTCAGCGTGTAAGTCCCCAGCAGGATGCGGCGCTTGACCTCGGCACCAAACCCCGCGCCGCGCGTGCGCGCGTACATCTCGATGGGATCCGCGCCGTCCCGGCGGGCGCCGTAGCGGACGCCATCGTAGCGGGCCAGGTTGGCGCTGGCTTCCGCGGTGGCCACAATGTAGTAGGCGGCGATGGCATACTCGGTGTGAGGCAGCGACACCTCCACAAACTCGGCGCCCAACCCGCTCAGGTGCGTGACGGCGGCCTCCACGGCGGCGCGCACCTCCGGATCGAGTCCGTCCACCATGTATTCCTTGGGCAGCCCCAGCTTCATCCCCTTGATGTCGCCGGTCAGCGCGGCGGTGTAGTCCGGCACCGGCTCACGCACGCTGGTCGCGTCGCGTTCGTCATGTCCGGCCAGCACCGAGAGCAGCCGCGCGCAGTCCTCCACGCTCTTGGTCAGGGGGCCGATCTGGTCGAGGGAGGAAGCGAACGCCACCAGGCCGTAGCGGGAGACGCGGCCGTAGGTGGGCTTGAGGCCGACACAGCCGCAGAAGGCCGCCGGCTGGCGGATGGATCCGCCGGTGTCGGACCCGATGCTGGCCACGCACTCGTCGGCCGCCACGGCCGCGGTGCAGCCGCCCGACGATCCGCCCGGCACACGCTCGAGGTCCCAGGGGTTGCGTGTCACCTGCACGGAGGAGTTCTCGGTGGAACTGCCCATCGCGAACTCGTCCATGTTGAGCCGGCCAAACAGTATGGCGCCCGCCTCGCGGAGCCGCTCCACCACGGTGGCATTGTAGGGCGAAGCGAACCCTTCCAGGATCCGGGAAGCGCAGCTCAGGGGCTGGTCTCGCACCGCCAGGTTGTCCTTCAGGGCGATCGGAATCCCCAGCAAAGGCTTGCCCGATGCACCATCTGAAATGGCCTGGTCACAGGCGGCGGCCTGGCCGAGGACATCCTCCTCATCCACGCTGAGGAAGGCGCGCACCCGGGGATCCACGGCGCGAATGCGATCCAGGCAGGACTCGGCAACGTCGCGGGCGGCCAGGTCGCGCCGGACGATCCGGGCGCGCAGATCTGAAATCGTGGACTGGTGCGGCATGGTGGGAAACGCAAGAGACAGGGGACGGCAGAGTACCTACTCGACGATCTTGGGCACGACGAACAAGCCGTCGGACTGGGCGGGGGCGTTGCGCATGGCATCCTCACGCGGAAGGGAGGGGCGCGTCTCGTCGGGACGGGTCACATTCCGCAGGGACAACGCGTGGGCGGTGGGCTCGATGCCCTCGAGATCCAACTGGCTAAGCTGGTTGACATATTCCAGGACCTTGCCCAGTTGGGCGCCGTAGTGGGCCTCCTCTTCGGGCGTCAATTCCAGGCGGGCCAGATGGGCCACGTATCTGACATCGAGATCGGTCGCAGACATGACGGCGAGGTTAGGGGAGGTCCGGGGAGGAGGGAATCCTAAAAGGGGGGACCTGATGCGACGGGCTAGATAGGGAAGAAACACCCATTGCCACGGTTGTGCGAAGGCCCCTCACCCCAACCCTCTCCCGGCGGGAGAGGGAGCAGCAAGCCCCGTGGAGGTGACGGGTTGAGATCGGAAGCCTTTCTCCGTGAGGAAGTCGATTCTCCCTCTCCCGCCGGGAGAGGGTTGGGGTGAGGGGCCTTTGAATTCTTCGTGCAAGATTGCGCGCGCGCTTAACTCCAACAAGTTCCACGTGGAGTTTCTTAAGTGGCGGGACTACCAACAACCCAATCAATCCTCGTTGAACTTGTTGCCCACCAGCCTTTCCAGCTCGAGGACGGCCGATTCAGCGTCTCCGCCCTCGGCATAGATGGTAAGGCGGCTGCCGGGTCCCGCGGCCAGCATCATCAGGCCCATGATGCTCTTGCCGTTGACGCGTTCCCCGTCCTTTTCGACGAAAATCTCGCACTGATAACGATTTGCCGTCTTGACGAACAAGGCGGCCGGGCGGGCGTGGATACCGAGCTTGTTGGTGATGAGAAACTCCTTCATCACCTTGAGCGGATCCTGACTTTGACGGGCACTGGCCATGCGCGCGGGGACTATATCCAGATTCCGCCGATTTGCCAGCACTCAATTACAGGGAGGCGGGGCTCGGCGCGGTCATCCGGGCGATGAGACGGTCGTTGAATTCGCGGGCGGCATTGTAGCCGGACATTTTCAGCTTGGTTTGAAACGCAGCCACTTCCACCAGCCGTGCCAGGTCCCGTCCGGACCGGACTGGAATGATCACGTGGGGGATGGAGATGCCGAGAATCTTGGTGAACTGATCCTCCAATCCCAGGCGATCCACGTCGGGAACATCCTTCCAGGCGCGCAGGGAAACCACCAGGTCGAGGCGCTTGTCCATGCGGATGCATTTGACCCCGAACATGGCGGCCACATTGATGATGCCGATGCCGCGGACCTCCATGTGGTGCCGGGTGATCTCTGAACTGCTGCCGAGGACCTCCCGCCCATCCACGACCGTGACACGCGTGATGTCGTCGGAGACGAGACTGTAGCCGCGCTCGAGCAGGTCGAGCACGCACTCGCTCTTGCCGATGCCGCTTTCGCCCCGGACAAGGACACCGACCCCGAGGATGTCCACCATGCTGCCCATCTCACTGCCGCGGGGGGCGAACATGTTCTCCAGCGCCAGGGTCGCGAGGTTGATGAACTTCATGGTGATGAGGGGAGTCGAGAAGACGGGGATGTTCGCCTTCTCGGCCAGGCGAAGGATCTCGCGGTCGGGTCGCAGGTGCCGGCTGTAAACCAGGCAGGGGATCCGGTGGTGCAGCAGCGTGTCAAACGCGCGGGCACGGGCCTCCTTGTCCTGGGCCTTGAGAAAGCTGGTTTCGGCATTGCCCAGGACCTGGACACGCTTGCTGGCGAAGTAGCGCGTGAACCCGGCCAGGACCAGTCCGGGCCGGTTGACCGTGGGCTCGCGGATCAGGCGCTTGAGTCCGTTGGCGCCGGCAATCAGCTTCAACTGCAAGGGACTGGAGTGATCCAGGTAGAACTGTTCCACCGTGGGCGCCTTGGCCTTGACCTTCATGGCCCGAAGACTCGCCGGGAAGCAAATAAAGGTAAAGGAAGGAATGGGTCCTAGAGGCTGAAGTCCGGGCCGAGGTAGATCTCGCGGGCTTTGGCGTCGCTGACCAGGAACTCCGCGGAGCCCTCCACCACCACCTGCCCCTTGTGAATCAGGTAGGCGCGATCGACCAGCTTGAGGGTCTCGCGCACGTTGTGGTCGGTGATCAGAATGCCCAACCCCCGCTCGCGGAGGCGGCGCACGATCTTCTGCACTTCGTACACCGCAATGGGATCGATGCCGCTGAAGGGCTCGTCGAGCAGAAGCAGCTTCGGGCTCGTGACTAGCGCGCGCGTGATCTCCAGACGTCGCTTCTCCCCGCCGCTCAGCGTGTAGGCCATGCTGGAGGCCAGCGGGGCGAGGTCCAGTTCGTCCAGCAAATACTTCAGGCGCACCTTCCGCTCCTGGCGCTTCACCTTCAGCGTCTCGAGGATGGCCAGGATGTTCTGCTCCACGGTCAGCTTCCGGAACACCGAAGGTTCCTGCGTCAGGTACCCCATGCCCAGCCGCGCCCGCTTGTGCATCGGGGCGCGGGTGACGTCGTGGTCCTCGAACGAGACGCTTCCCTCCTCGGGCCGGACCACCCCCACCACGATGTTGAAGGTGGTGGTCTTCCCGGCCCCGTTGGGTCCGAGCAGGCCGACGATTTCACCCGGCTGAACCTGGATGGAAACGCCGTCCACGACGCGGCGCTTCTTGTATTGCTTCACGAGGTGTTCGGTGTGGAGAAGGCTCATGCGGGAAACGCGGTCGTGGCTCAGGGCAAGGGGAAGGAACCCGAGCCGGGAGGGGGGCGGTTGCTGTTGCCCAGCGGCACGCCGATGCGGCCCAGCTTCCCGGGCCAGAGGCCGAAGTGGCGCAGGACGGCGGCCGGCGCGTTGAGCAGCCCGTTGGGGGACTCGAGGACCACGTCGCCGCTCAGGACCAGCGTGTCCTCCGCCCGGCTATAGACGGCCTGGTCGCCGGTGGCGCGGCCGGAGACTTGTTCGATCACGACGTTGTCCCGGGCCACAATCCGGTCCACTTCATTGGTGGCCTCCAGGAACCAGGCGGTGACCGTGTCGGCGCGAAGGTCGGTGCTCACGGGGGGCAGATCACCCGAGGGATACTCCAACTGCCGGACCAGCACATTGGTTTCGGCGACCATCTGGCGAATGAAACCGTTGGTGCTCACATGCACCGTGAACTGCTCGCTCTCGAGCTGCTTTTCCACCAGGTTGCTGCTCGCGTTGAGGGCGGGGAGCTGGCGCATGCGGACTTCGTCCGTCGCGACGACGCGCTCCACCTTGTTGCTCAGCAGATGCAGCGTCAGCCAGCCGCTGCGGAGGGTGCCAAGCACGGTCTCCATCTGCCGCAGCTCTCCCAGGACGTTTTCCTGGAAGTCGAGGCGGTTGGAGGCATAGGTCAGGTTGCGGCTGGTCACCTCGATGTACTGGGAGGAGGCCGCGTTGGTGGCGCCGGCAAAGAGGCGGGTCAGGGCCGGGCTGCTACCCAGCGAGGCCAGCGGGAGGCGGACCCGGGCGTTGGTCAGGACGCGGAACACCTGGTTGCTCCGGTCGAACTGGAAGGTCTCGCCCTGCATCACGCGCCCCTTGGATTCCCAGCTCGCGTCCCCGCTCAGCACGAGCAGGCCCGTGTCCGAGTCATAGGAGGCGCGGCGCCCCGTGGCGCGACTCTCGTCGGCCGGGCTGAGGATGACGACCTCGTTGGAGGCGACCATGGTGCGCCCCACCTGGTTGGTGGAGGGCATCGATATCGTCATGAACTGCGCGGTGATCTCGACCACCTCATTGGTGGCCGATGCAGGCACGGACGCGACCTCATTGGTGGATACCTCGGCGGACCAACCCAGGTTGGGCTGAATCAGCTGCCCGCGCGGCAGGCGGACGACCGACTTCTCGGGCGCGGTCAGGATCCCCTGCCGGGGGTCGTACACGAAGCGGTTGCCGAACCCCTGGCGCGGACCGTCCTCCCAATGCGCGGGCGCGCCGATCAATTCGATCGACTCGGCGGATTCCGTGATGCGGTAGATCGCGCGATCGCCGTAGGCGCGGCTCTGGTTGGTGCCGCCGGTCAGGATCACGTTGCGCAGCGCCACGATTTCCTCCACGCCACCATTGGTGTTGAGCGTAAGCACGAGCTGCTGGCAGGTCATGCCCAGGCTGTGATCCGACACGCGGACATGGCCGGAATACACCACGATGTTGGAGACTTGATGGTAGAGGAATTGGTCGGCCAGGACGCGGATGGGCTGGTTGGTAAGGGAAGGATCCCCCAGGATCGGCGCCCCCAGGCGCTCCCCGGCGCCGCTGGCCTGGACCAGTTGCCGACGAATGAGGGTTTCCACCTGGTTGGAGATGAGCAGGACGATGTTGGTCAGGCGACAGTGGAAGCCGATGCCGTCGATGGAAAGCTGGCCGCGCGCGGTTTCAATGTGCAGCGAGCCGGGCGAGGAGACCACGCGCTCGTTCATGTCCACGAAGGACTGGGGCGCCGTGGCGAGCAGATTGGTTACCCCATCGCGATCAAAGCTGCCGAGCCACATGTTGCTCACATTGTAGATGCTCTTCGGCAGGGGAACCGCCTCCGAGCCGGTCAGCATCATCTTGAGCTGGTTCGTGCCGGCCTTGGGATCGTCGGTCGGCTCGAACATGTCAAAAATCCGCCAGCCCTGCAGCTTGCGAATGGGACTGAGCGTCTGCGAGAAACCCCACCCGGCCAGCAGCGTGGCCAGCACCACCAGACCGAGGGACACACGGAACACCGGAACCCACCGGCGCGCGCTTGGTACAGGCTGGTGGAGGCGGTGGTTCATGCCGAATACTCCTCGATCCACCGCGCCCACTTGTTCTGAGCCTTCAAGACAAGTTCCGCCACCTCGCGCACCGCGCCTTCCCCACCGGCTCGGCGCGTCACGTGCCGGGCCAGGGACTTGGCCTCGTCAATGGCGTTGGCCACGACCACCGGCAGTCCGACCCGCCGCAGGACCGCCAGGTCCACCACATCGTCCCCGATGTAACAGACCTCGGACCAGTCGGCGCCGGACTGGGCCAGCATGCCCTCGACCGCGGCCACCTTGCTCCCCTTTTCCTGGTGCAGATAATCCACCTTCAACTCCCGCGCTCGCCGGCTCGTGGCGGGAGACGGACGATTGGAAACCCACCCGACCCGGATGCCCGACTGCTGGAGGAGTCGCAGGCCCAGGCCGTCCTGGATGTGGAACGACTTGGCCTCGTCGCCGTGGCTGATGGACACGGTCCCGTCGGTCAGCACGCCATCCACGTCGCAGAGGAAGAGCCGGACCTTTTCAAGGGCGGCGAACAACGTGGAAGCATCGCTGGCGTCGTGTGACATGGCGTTCACCGCAAAGCCTGATGGACCCGCTTCCAGGAGGCAAGCACGGAGGGCATGTCGGCTAGGGGAATCATGTTGGGCCCGTCGCTCAAGGCCTTGTCGGGCTGGGGATGCGTCTCGACGAACAAACCGTCCGCTCCGGCCGCCAGCGCGGCCCGGGCGAGAATCGGCGCGAACTCACGCTGCCCGGCCGACGTGTCCCCGCCCCCGCCTGGAAGCTGGACCGAATGGGTGGCATCGAAGATCACCGGGGCCTTGAATGCCTTCATGATGGGGATGGCGCGCATGTCGGCCACGAGGTTGTTGTAGCCGAACGTCGTGCCGCGTTCGGTGACCAGCAGCCTTCGCCCCCCCGCCTCGCGGGCCTTGGCCAGGACCTGGCCCATCTCCTGCGGGGAAAGAAACTGGCCCTTCTTCACATTCACGATGGCGCCGGTCCGGACGGCGGTCTGGATGAGGTCGGTCTGGCGGCAAAGGAAGGCCGGGATTTGGAGAATATCAACGTGAAAGGAGGCCAGCACCGCCTGCTCCTCCGTGTGGACATCCGTCAGCACCGGCACGCCGACCCGGGCCCGGACCCGCGAGAGGATCAACAATCCTTCCTCAACGCCGGGCCCGCGATAGGAGGCGGAGGAGGTCCGGTTGGCCTTGTCAAAGCTGGCCTTGAACACAAAGGGAATGCCCAGGCGGGAGCAGACCAACTTCAGGCGGCGCGCCACGCGCAGGCACAGCGCCTCGCTTTCGATGACGCAGGGGCCTGCGATCAGGAAAAAGGAGCGCCGATCCCGCAGTTGTTTCCATAGGTCCGCCAAAGCCGGTTTCGTCACGGGCGGAAGTCTGCCGGGAACCAAGTGGGAATGCAACTGGATGGGAGCGCGGGCGGCAACCCGCCAAGCGCGTCTTGATCCCTTTCGCCATGAACACGAAACCCAGCCGCCCAAAGGCGGGACCCGACGTTTGGGGCTGCCACCAGTAGCCGCCGAGGGAACGAGGCGGAATTGGGGGGGTAGATGATGGATTGAAACCGCCTCGTTCCCTCGGCGGCTACATCTTGAACGGGCTGTTCCTAACGCTCGGCCTCCAACAAGTTGCAGTCCGAACCTCAGGGACCGTCCGGGACGAAGGCCACCTCATCCAGCCAACCCCTACCGGTTCGGTCACCATAACCATAGAAATCTTTGGAGTAGCGCCAACGAAGGGCATGAACGCCTGAAGGTATCTCAATGGATTCCTGCTGCCAGTCGGTCTCCCCATAGAGTTCTGCTGCCAGCAGGTCGCCATCGATGTAAAACTCCAAGTAATCCTCATAGTAGGGTGAGCTGAGCTTCCACCAAAAGCTCAGCGTCCCTGGGCCCACGACGGTCGTCTCCAGCCAGGATTGCTCGCCATTGTCCACCGGACCGCTTTGAGCGGCATCGACGCCGTCATGGTGAACAAGTGGGCTTGTTTCCCATGGTTGAGTGCCGCCTGATAGCCAGGCCAGGCCGAGCGCATCCACATGCTCGCCAAGGTTGGATACCTGCGTAGCTTGCACCTCGAACTCAACGACGTTCGGAGTCACACCGCGGAGCCCCAGGTTGTCGAAGGCCTCGGCCCACAAGACATAATGGCCATCGGGCAACGATGAGAGCGTGACGCAGAAGGGCGCGTTGGTGGAGGAGGCAATCACGTCCCCCTGCCCGGCGGGTGGGCCGTAGTAATAATAGGCGTAATAATAAGGATTCACGGCTTTGACCCGGTAATCCAGACGGCAGATGAACCCGTCCAGGTCCTGCGCATCCACCTCCAACGTAAGGTTGGTCAAGGTGGACCAGGTCACAAACTCGGGCGGAGACGTCACGCTGACCATGGGCGGGCTGGAGGGGGTGAGATTCAGGAAAAAGCGTTCACCCAATCCGAACGAGCTGACGTAGAGGTAGTAGGTGCCGCCGGCCTCGGCATGCCACGTAAGGAGGCCGTTATCTGACATGGCGAGCAGGTCAAGATCGGACTCGGAGGTGCCTGAGTAGAATTCCAGGTAGAACGGGTTCCCGTTGGAATAGTAGTAATAATCATTGCGGGAGGAATCACCCGTTTTGGAAACCTGAAACGTGGCCGGCCCGCTGTAGGGCGCGGTCCAGCGATACCAGACCCCTCCCGTGGCCGCCCGAACCGTGCTTCCCTGGACCGCTGAGGAACGCCCTGTCAATTCGATCGCATGCTCGACATCCTGGTTGCCCGGCTCCACGGTCACCATACGCGTTTCCCAGCCGAGCGGGACGCCTTCGGCATCCACCATGGAGATGCGCATGGGGTATTCCCCCGGCTCCACTTCCCGCCAGAGAAAGTTCAGTGGCCCAGTGGGGACGAGGGATGCGACCGACTTTGCCGTCCTAGACCAGTAGTCGTCGCCGTAATAGTAATCTTCGTAGGAGTAGGCCACGTCGATGTTGACCCGGGAGACCAGGAGGTTGGGATCGCTTAGCTCGATGCTGAAGTCCACGACCCCGGATTGAATCAAGATCCCGTCCACCGGTGTATGCACGGTGAGACGGGGCAAGGCCGCCAGTTCGAGGGTGAACGGTGAGACTCGCTGTTCGTCCCAGCTCCCCACGGCAATGATGTAGGTGGTCCCCTCCGTCGCCTCGAAGTAGCCTTGCAGAGGATCGAAGAAGCCTTGCAATGGATTGAGTGGTTCCTGCGTCAGGTTCGCCAAGTCCGTCCCGGTGAAGATGACTACCTCCAGGTCGTCGCCATGCTCCGGCGACAAGCGAACCAGCACGGGGCCGTTGGTGGGGGCTGTCCATTCAAACCAGACGGATTGGTAACCAAGGAGCGGATCGCCGGGCTCCGCGTCGGCGCCACACGTCGTCCCCATGCCAAGCGCGGGCCAACCGGCCAACAAGAGGCGATTTGCAAAATCGTCATTCGGAGGAGACGCGGAGACCAGGGGACGAAGCACGACGTTGAGTTCCTCCCGTGTCTCATAGCTGTATTCTCCCCGATCATGGTAATCCGGGTGAGTGAAGGTCAGGACGGTTTCAATCCAGCCATAGTAGTAATAGTAAGGGTCCTCGTCCGGGATGGGAGTGCGTGTTTGCAGCAGGAAGGTTCCGTCCGGTTGGGATACGGTGGAGGCGCCATCGTAAAAGTCCTCGATGACGACCCCCGCCAACGGAAGCGAAGTGCAAGCGTCGGCAACGGTTCCATAAAAGCTGGCGAATTCGGCGGACAGATCGCGCAACCGCAGGTAGCCGGCCTCATTCAAGCCGGGACCAAACGTGAACCAGTGCAGGGAGTTCGTCGCCGTGAACTCGGCCACCTCAAGCCAGTTGGTCAGGTCGCTCGAGAACTCCACCGCATAGGCATGCCAGGCCAGGACGTTAAACCTAAGCTGCAGCAGCCCATCCCCGGAGGGGACGGTTGGGTATAGGGCGGACCCCATCGCCCAGAACTCCGCGTAGGCTTCATCCATTTCAGTCGGACTGAAGCCTTCAAGCGCACCTCCCAACGTGGGATCAAGCGTTCCGGCCACGGCGACGGAACCGAGGTAGTCCGGCAGCAGTTCCCGCGGGGTCGCGGTTCCATCAAACCACCTGGCAAGGTGAACCGTAAGATTGGTTTCGGAGGTGATGACTGTCGGGGCGCTCAACGAAAGGCGCACGTCCCGCAGGGTTTGCATGAACTGCGCCGCAGCCTCGGCCTTGGTGGGGTCATAGTTAAAAAGATTCAGGGAGGATCCGGGCACGAAGGAGTGCACCAGTTGAGGCCGTGCCTGAATCTTGAAGAAGGCGTTGGTGAACAGTTCAAACCCCTCCTCGAACGCCTGGCGTGCCGCAGCGAGGTCTCCGGGGGAGGAGAAGGTCAGCAGGTTGGGATAGGTTTCCAGCACCGATTCCACCGAGAGCAAATCCTCCACCTCCATCTCACGCAGGGTGTCAAACTGCACCTCCACGTTCCACGCCTGGACGGTGTGAATCACGTACTCATAGAACTTGAGGAGGAATCGGAGATTCTGGACGTCGGCGTGGTCGATCCAGACATTCTCCGAAGTCATCCACAATTGGAGCGAGAAGAACGGGGGCACGGGCGCCTGGGACCAGAGCTGGCCTTCCGCCAGATGAATGCGGAAGTCCGGGTCATCGATCAGACTCAACTGCTGCCCGGCGGCCTGCAATTCGGGCAGGACCGTGTTCCGGAGAAAAGTCACCACCTCCTCGCTGCCCACGCCCGCAGGCACCATGGGATTGCCGTTGGTGTCATGGGACCAGTCCGCGGTCCAGTTCCGCAATTCCCGCCCCCCTTCGGACACGCCAAGGGTCGTGAGCAGGCCGTTCGCCTCCGGCGAGGACACAACCGCGCTGAGCCGCGCGACCGCCGACCAAAACCGCGCCTCATGATTCTGGGGATCAAGGGCCAGGGCCTGGTCGAAGACTCCAGCGGCCGCCTGGAAATGTCCGCCCGCCGCCAGCACCTTGCCCTTGGCGACCAATTCTTCCGGGACGAACGCCGAGGCACGGGGAACGTGGAGCAGGCAGATGAGGCCGGCGCTGATGAGGGTGGTTCGATGGAACAGGTATTTCATGGCGATGCATCTCCTTGGGTTGGCAACGTGTCATCCGAACCGGAACTCCGAAGCAGGCTGACATAATGAGCGGGATCCCAGCGAAGTCCCAGGTCCCCGGCGGCCGTGACCTCCAGCCGGGCCTTGGGGAGACGGAGAACACCGGTTTGGCTGACATAGGACAGAGCCCGGCAACGGAACAGCGCACCACCGGAATCCAGGCGCATCTCACCCACGGTCAAAACCGGAGCCCTCCCCTCCCCGATCCGAAATCGGACGTTCCGGAACACGATTGGGCGGCGGGAATTCAGGCCTGGCAACTGCCCGTGCAGCATGCGCAGGAAAGGACCCTGACTGGCCTCCGCGCGAAACTCGATGTCCACCTCCTGGGCTACAACGATGGGAAGAACCCCGATCTTGAAGAAGCCACGGCGATCGTGATCCGGGAACACCTCCCCGATGCGCACGATCGCCGTCACGGCGTGGGTGTTGGTGTCATAGACGGGAATGGCGACGTCGCGCAGACGCAGGAAGGAGACAGGTGCGGCGTGGACGATCAGGGCGGATGCCAAGAGTCCTCCAGCCATGGCGGCGCCAAACCAGCGCCTTGCGCGGGCGGACTTCATCAAGCTCATGGTCCGCCTCCATCGGAGGGAATGGGGCATTCATGGAGCCGCGCCCGATAGAAGCGCTGCGCATGCTTGGGGGCGTCAGGGTCCACGAACTCGAACGGCTGGTTGGGAACACAGTTGGTCCAGACCGGGGTCCACACGTCCTGGCAGACGTGGCAATCGATCTGGCTGCCGGCCACCGGGAACTGCGCCTGATCGCAGGAGGAGCAAGACAGATGGCTCGCGGCGTCCAGCACCATTGCATAAGGGAAGGTGCCTAGAATCTTGAACCTTACCTCGCCCCCCTCCGAGCTGGAGACCAGCTCGAGATTGGCGGGTGCAATGATGTTGATGACGGAGATGACATTGGTGGTGATGCCGGCGAAGTTCTCCAGCACCGCCCGATAAACGCCTGCCTCGTTGGTGGTCAGCGCTGTGAGCACGAGGTTGGTGGCCAAGCCGTCAAGAATCTCCTCGGTGCCGCGGAACCACCGAATCCGCTCGGGCGGGGGAAAGCCCAGGATATTGGTGATCACAAGCTCCACCGTCTGGCCCTGCTGGCGGAGGTGGGTTTCCACCGGTTGCACCGCGATGGACCGCGCTCCAAACCGCCACTGGAGGCAGTTGGTCGTGTACCGTCCACCCGGCCCGTCCACGGCCGCCCGGTAGAAGGCACCCTCCTGCACGTCGATGCTCAACTTGCGATAGTCGCGGTTGGTGTGCGAGTCACTGTCGCAGGCCAGCAGAACCAGGTCTGAAGTGGGATCGAAGGGACTGACCTGGCCGTAGATGGCTAGGACGGCATTGGTGGGCGCGCCCTCGGTGTCCACGACCAGGGTTCCGGCCGTTTCCGCCCAGAACACCAGCCACGCCGAGGTGCCGCCGATGACGTCGCAGTGGTTGGATTCGCCGAGTTGGTTCTGGAACCCGTAATTGCTCCACAACTGCTGCCCAATACTGCCCACACTCAGAGGGATGATGCCCGAAGAGAAGGCCCCGCCCCCACCGACGAGATTGTTGGGCGCATTGGTGGTGTAGGCGCTGGCCGGCACACCATCGAGCTTGGTCCGGGCCAGCACGCCGGGGTGCGGCCCGATCTGCAGGGAGGCCTCCGCGCTGTCCACCACCCGCCCGTCCGTACCTGTCAAACGCACTTTGTACTGCCCAAGATGCGCCAACCCCACCGCTGGAATGTCATAGCTGGCGGCCGTCGCCCCGGCGATGGGTTCCTCGTTGCGGAACCATTGGTAGGACACCACGCCGCCGGTGGCAGTGACAGCGAAGGCGGCGGGTTCGCCCAGTCCGACGACCGCACCGACCGGCTGGGAGGTCACCACGGGGATCGTGGCGTTGGTCACCAACAGGTCCCAATCGAGCACATAATCCCCCGACTGGTTGGCGAATCCATCCACGGCCACCTGATACACCTCGTTGGAAACGGCGTTGAAGCGGACGCGGCTTGTCCACGATTTCCGGATGCCATCCTCGTCGGCCGCCACCGGCGCAAGCGTGGCCAGGCTATCCCCCGTGTAGATGCCAAGCAGCGTGTCGAACCGGCTTCCGGCCGTGGCAAAGGTGGCGATGCCGGTGTGGGGGGCGGTCCACGCATACCAGACCGAATGGCGTCCCGGCCACCCGGCATGCATCGGTTCGATCGGAGGCGGAGCCTCGCGCGTGGCGGTGCGGTTGTCGCCGCTGAGCGTCCCTGTAAACCCGGAGATGGACACACGATCAGCGAAGTCATCCCCGCCCGGCGCACTGGTGAGGAGGAAGGAAAGCACCGCCTCGGGGCTGGTCAGGACGCCGTAGGCATTGGCGACCACCACGGCGTAACTGCCGCCATCTTCGAGTGTGGCGTTGGTGATGGTCAGGCAATCGTTGGTGGCTCCGGGAATGTTGGCGCCGTTCAAACGCCATTGGTATTGAAGCGGAACTTCCCCGGCCGCCTCGACGCAGAAGGTCACGTCGGTGCCCTCGATCACATTGGTGCCGGAGGGAACGCTGAGGAACGCCGGCGCATCGCCGACCCGCAGCATGGCGGGGGCGCTCTCGACGATGTCGAGGAAGTTGGAGGCCACCACCGAATAGGCTCCGCTCATGGCGGGCATCGCAGGGCCGAGGTCAAGCTTGGGCGCCGTCTCCCCGACCAGCACGGCGCCGTCGCGCTTCCATTGGTAGGTCAACGGGGGCGAACCGCCGGACACGGCGGTGAAGGCCACAGGCCGACCCGTCGGCACCACCACACGATCGGGAGACACGGCCACGGCGGGCGTGCCCTCGATCAGCAAGGTGAGCGGGGCCGACCTAGAGACCTGCGTTTTCGATGCGTTGTACGCCACGGCCGAGATGACAACCGACCGTGTGACCTCGAAGGGTGTCGAGTAGGGAAACTCGACACCGCCGATCCAGTAGTAGGTCGAGCCGTCAGGGTTGGAATTGACGATGGTGACCATGGCCGAGTTGGTGGCGACCAAGGTGTCGCCAACTGGAAGGACGTCGTTGACCCAGAGAACCGGGGTAAGCAGCCCGGCTCGCAACGCGGGCGAAAACTCGGAGGTGTTGTTGGCGACATCGGTGGCGGTGACGGTCACCCAGTGGCCACCGGGAATCTCGACCGGCGAAGGAAAAGTGAAGCCGGCGATGCCATCCGGGCCGGTGGTCACGCTGGTGGCGCCAAGGAACGTCTGCCCCTCGCCGTAACCCGTGAGGTCCGCCTCCGGGCTGGAGAAGAACTCGAGGCGGTAGGTCTGATGGGCGGCATTGGACACGGTTCCGGACAACATGGCGCCAAAGCCTGATTCAACCATGTCGAGCACGGGATAGTTCTGGTACAAGTTGGGCCCGTCGTCGGCATCCCCAGGATCATTGATGGTGAGATCGTTGTCGCCGAGATCGATGCCCAAACCGCCGTTGGCGAAGATGCGGTTGCCCAGAATGGCGTTGCCCGTGGCCAGGCCGGTGACGGCGACGCCGGTGACGCGATTGCCTGCGATGAGGTTGGCCGCCCCTCCGTTCGTGCCGCCGATGAGGTTGCCGTTACCCTCGACCACAACACCGTTGAGCGCGTTGCTGACCAGGATGAGACCGCTCGGATCGCGGCCGACGATGTTGCCGGCCACCAGGTTGCTGACGGCGCCGGCGCCGGCAAGATAGATGCCGTGGGAGCGGTTGCCGGAGACCACGTTGCCCTCACCGGGCAAGTCGCCGCCAATCAGATTCCCCGAACCGGAAACGAAAAGGCCGAAAAGGTTGCCGTGGCGATTGGTTCCCCACGGGCCGGTCCCCATGTAGTTCCCATACACCTCGTTGAAATCCGCCCCGATGGAGATGGCCAATCCCGCCAAGTCATGCGCGGCAATGACATTGCGACCCAGACCGCCCGCGCCGCCGATGAGATTACCGTCGCTCTGAACACTCACGCCATGGTCCCCATTGGGAATCTCCACCGTGCCGGCGGGATTCAGCCCAATCAGGTTTCCCTGCACCACGTTCCCGTTGCTGTTCAGGCTGATGCCGTAAGCTCCGTTGCCGGCAATGACATTGGCTTCCCCGGCCAGCACGCCGCCCAGAACGTGGCCCTCGCCGCTTGAGACATAAATGCCCTCGAGCGCATTGCCCATGCTTCCGGACCCATCCGGGCTGAGGCCGATGAAGTTGCCTTGGATGCGGTTGGTGCCCTCGGCGCCTGCGTCGATATAGATTCCGCCGTTGGTAAAGCGGGTGATGGCCAATCCCCGGACCAGGCAATTCCCCGCAAAGATGGCCAGGCCATCACCAAATCCGGCCATGTCGTCGCCGTCGAGTTGGATGCGCACCACCGCATTGTTGCCTTCGGAAAGCGTGTTGGGGCTGCTGTTCGTTTGGGTAAACCCGTCGATGACCACCTCCTCGGTGATGTCGGGCAGCGGAGTCAGGGGGCTGATGATGTGCACTACGTCACCAGGAATCTTGAAGTGGATCTCGTCCCGTCCTGGGATGGCATTGGCCTCGATGATCGCCTGGCGCAACGAGCCCGCCTCGCCGTCGAGCGTATTGGTGACCATCAGAGTGGCTGCCACGCCCGAGGGCGTCCAGGCCAAGGCCAGGAAGAGCAGTCCGATCGCGGAACCGCCCAGGTAGCCGCCGACGTGAGGAGGCGGATCCGCTCGAAAGCACGTTGGTCCCGTCCGCCTCCTTACGTCGGCGGCTGCTCGGAGCAGGAGGGTGCATCCTCTCATGGCTGTTTCCCTCATTGTTTGAGCGCGCGGAACCGCATCGCCGGAGCATCCGGCACGATCCCCTCAATGATCAGGAACGAATCCGTGAGTGTGACGGTGGTGACAAGGGTCCAGCCCGTCATGCCAGTGGAATCGGTCGTGCTTTGGATTTCATAAGTGGCCCCCGGCTCGCCATAGAGGATTAGGTCCCCGAGGGAGTCCGGCATGGGGATGACATCGGCGATGGGCTCCAGCGCGGTGAACTCATAGGCTCGCACGAAGGTGCGCGGGGCCACGTTGACATCCATAGCGAACTGGTGAGTGGATCCGACCATGCCCACCCGTGCATCGTCCTGCCAGGTGGCCGCCTCGGCCGGGTTGGTGGAGGTGATGATCTGGTAGCTCCGACCCGGATGGCCATAAAGGGTCACTCCGGCCGCAGTGCCCACCGGTGAGGCGATCTCCAGGAGCGGTGCCTCGCCCAGGATGACCACCTTTCCGGGGACGGCCGCCACCGAGGCCACCGGCACGCCCCCGGGGGCGATCGCTTCGGCGGCCGTCGGCCACAGCCGGACTATCTGCGAATCTTCCCCCAGCACCTCCAGCCTCAGGTCAGCCACATTGGCCGTGCCCACGATGGGTTGTCCCGGACAGGTGCTCAGGCACACGACAACCTGACCCGGGCTGAATGGAACCGGCGTGATGCTGCCATTGCATACGCCCGGCGCCAGGTTCTCAATGCTAAGGTGGTCGAGGCGATCGACCGGGTACTCCAGGACAAAGCACAAGTTGCTCACCCCCGCGCTGCTATCCAGCGTGATGGGCACGCGTGCGGTGTCGCCGGGCGCCACAATCACCTCACCCAGCAACACGGCTAGGAAGTCATTGACGATCACCTCCAGCATGCTCGTGGCGAGGGCGGGGGGATGGCCGTCGTCCTCCACGCCGATCATGAATGGCACCACAGTGCTGGCGAACTCGGGTGGGGGAAACCATGTAAAGACACCGGTCTCCTCGTCGATCGTGGCCAGCGCGTTGGTTGGCTGGGAGAGAATGCGGTAACGCAATGCTTGGGCCGGGATGTCCACATCAAAGGCCCGGTTGGTGACCAAAAGGAACTCCCCAATCGTGGCTACCACCGCCGGCAATTGCTCAAGCTGCGGAGGCGTGTTCTGGTCCACGACCACGACCCAGAACTGGGTCTGGTCGCAAAGCGGTGGTTCGCCGCTGTCGCAGACCTCCACCGTGACGGCATAGACCCCGTCCCCGTGGGCCTCGCTGGTCGTCCATGTGAGCAGGCCCGTCAACGGATCAATCGTGGCGCCGGGAGGGCCTTCAAGGAGATGAAACTCGAGTTGCTGAGGCGGACTTTCGGCGTCGAAGGCGGCGATGGGCAGCGAGAGGGAGGCATTCTCCACCACCATGGGATCAGACAGGCCCGGGAGGATCGGGGCGGTGTTGGTCAGGGTCACGATGGTCATGGCGTCCGGCACACCGGGAGGCGCCTCCCGGTTGCCCGCCACGTCCGTGGCCACGCTGTGGAAGGCGTAGCTGTGGCCATTCGTGCCGAGATAGACCGCGCCGCGCAGCCGGGTGTTGGCCAGCCACAGTTCCGGATCCGCACCATCGGCGCTGACAAGGATGTCAAAGCCGTCTATGCCCGATCCGCCTTCGTTGTCCTCTCCAGTCCAACGCACCGGGATCTGGCTGGCGCTCTCAGCCGCCAGCGGCAGCACCGTGCTCTCGGGCGGCGTCGTGTCTTCTCCGATCTCGACAAACGTCAGGTCGTAAACGCCCGGGCTGTCCAGGTCGAACAGATGAACCCAGAACTCCTCCACCTCCGGTTCACCAAGGGGACGAAGGATGCGGTGGGTGGTCCAGGCGTTGGTGTGCAACAGCACCTCGCTGCCATCCCCGCGCGTCACGCGGCTCAGCCGGAAGGCGCCCAGGGAAGGATCGGGCAGGCGAAGGTAGGCCCAACCCGCGGGCGGCGCGCTGGCGGTCAGGCGCACGGTCAGGTTGCCCGGCGCGGGGGTGGCGTCGAAGGTCCCATTGGTCACGACGTTGACCGCTTCCGCTCCACCGTCACTCAGGTACACGTGGTCGGGCAATGCGCCATTGCCCAGGTCCTGATTCACCAGAAACTCCGGCGGACAGTCGCTCCCGGCCCGCAGGTCCTGGACCACGTGCACCAGGTCGCGCACTTCCAGGCTGTCGATCAACGTGGTGGTTGGGTTGCCGAAGTCATCGACGTGTTCATAGGTCGCCTTGTGTCCGCCGAAGGTGCCGGAAAGGGTGGAGGTCATCACCCAGCGAGCCACGGAGTTGGCCCCGGCCGGGATGTCCCCAAGGTGCACCGTCAGTGAAGGGCTGACCGGCTGGCAACGCACCAACGAGCCCGCAATCTCAAAATCCACCAGCAGGTTGTTCTCGTTATCCAGGATTTGGGGTTGCGCCGAGGTGATTTTCAGATGGCTGACGTGGCCCAGCCCCGTGTTGCGCACCAGGAGTCCAAGCGTGAACGGCTCGGGAGGTTCGGTCTGCGGCGTGAAGGGATCATCCCCCACCACTTCAGCGGGCAGAAAATAGGTCACTTCGAGCACCGGGCTGGGATGCACCACCACCCGTTCGGGAAAGAGCCGCGTGACGACGGGCGTGCCGTCGGCCTGTTCGTAGGACAGGACCCCGCCGATCAGGTAGGGCACCGGGCCGGCTGCGGCCGCCTCGGGGCTGGGAACGATGAGCCAGTTGGCCTGGCCCGAGGCGCGGGCGCCCAGCACGGCATCCAGGAGGTTGGAACTGCCCGGAGCCACATTTCCGAAGCCGGATGCATCCCGCAGGCGAACACCGAAAAGTTCGTCGGCAGGCAAACCGTTGGTGTCCGTGATGAGGATCTGCACCGATAGGTTGTTGAGTTCCATATCAGTGTAGTTGCTCAAGTCCAATGCCCCGTTGAGCGCCGAGCGTGTCAAGGTGACGTCCTGCTCGATCTCCAGGCGCACCCGCGCGCAGGCCCCTTCCTGCGGGGCCTTCTCCGCCTCGATCAGGGCCAGCGCCTCCCGCACATCGTCGTGGAGGTTCTCCTGCCCGACGGCCAGGTTGAAGAGCAACCCCTGCTTGGCGGCGTTCCAGGCGGACTGCAGGAGATCGGTGGCGATGAAGTCCTGGCTTTGGCCCGCGGGCACATCCTCCAGGTTCACAATGCCTGTGGCCCAGTACGCCCAGGTGCGATTGAATCGTGCCGCCAGGGCTTGGACATGATTCGTCGTCAAGCCCGCGGGTCGTGGCAGGGCCAACAGGGCGGCCAGCTCATCAGTGTTGATCAGGGCTCCGTCGGGGCTGGCATCGTCGCTGGCCAGGATGGCGGTCCGGACCAGATCCTCGGCGAGCGGCCGATCGCCATCAGCGACGGTCAGCCAGATGGCGTCGCCCAGAATGCTGGTGCCGGTGTCGATCAGGTGGTCGAGCAGGTCGCAGGCTTGGTTGACCTTGTCGGTGAGAGGGCCGCTGGGGGCGCACCCGGCGGCCAGTCCGCAGAAGCAATCCTTGACGCTCGAGGCGGTGCCGATGGGCGGATACAGGTTGATGAAATCCTGGATGCACTCCGGGCTAAGCACATCGGGGATACAATCGTTGATGAACTGGCCGGTGGTGAGGAACGGCCCCAGGGGCGTGGTGGCTCCAAGGAGATTCAATGTGCAACCACCCACCGCAAGGAGACACGGATCGCATGCGTTGATCTCCAGCTCGTAGGTGGGCCAGACAAAGTAGGGCCACTCGGGGGCCGTGCCCGGAGGTGGAGGTCCACCCGTCGAGGGCGGGTAATAGGGCACCTGACCCCCGCTGGACGGCGGAGGCAGCGATGGGCGGGCAACCACGCGGGGCGGACGATACCCGCAGTCGGAAGCCGCATTGTAGGTGGGGATGAACACCCGGTAATGGCGGTCATCGGGCCCGCAGGGAAACCACCAGTCCAGATGGGCGTCGATCTCGCAGGGCCCGCCGCTGGGGGCGGGCTGGGTCCGACGAATGCGCAACGTGACGACGACCGACTCCAGGGGGCCGATGTCGCCGATGTCGGTGAGGGAGGGCGTCAGCTCCCAGGCCTCGTGTTGCCCGAAGTGGAGATTCAACCCGCGCGCCTCGACCAAACCGTGGTTGGCGATGGTGAGGTTGGTGGTGAACTCATTCACTGTGATGGCCGCCAGGTTGATCGACGGGGGATCGATGGTGACCACAGGAAACTCATAAGGCACATCGGTTTCAAAGGTGGTTTGGAGCCGGAACACATACTGATCCGGCACCTGGGTGGGCGTGACGATCCAGGTGTGTCTGACCGTGCGCAGGGCCAGGGGCACACGGACGGGGATGGTTTCACCGGCCTTGACCTGGACCGAGACTTGGTTGGGGTCGTGGTTGGGCGCCTCGGCCTGGACCAGGTAATCCCCTATTGGCAGGGAGGTGAGCAGCAACGTCCCATCCGCCCCGGTCACACCGTTGGCAACTTCCACCCGCGTGCGCCGGTTGACGACGCGCACCGTGGCGTTGGTCACGCGCGGAAATCCCTCCGCCGTGTAGGTCCTCTCATCCTCCACCTGCACCAGGAGGGCGCCGGTGTCGGTGGAGACAGCGGTGAAGACGAAAGGCACGCTCAAGCTGGACTGGTCGCCGTACACCAGCAGGCTTCCGGGAATCTGGGAGTCCGGCGGCGTGGACGAAGGCACCATCAATCCAAGCGTCACCGAGGCTCGTTCGCCAGGCGCAAGGGAGGGGATCTGGCGCCCGGCGATGACGGTCAGAAAGCCCTGCCCCGAAGGCAGGAGCACCTCGAGGTCGCCGCTGGGCGCCCCTCCCTTGTTGACCACGTCAAAGCGCAGATTGGAATTGGATCCCAACAGACTGGTGGCCCGCAGCGTTCCTGGTTCGCTCGCCAGGGAAGGCGTGGCCGGAACCACCTCCAGGTCCAAGGCGAGTTCCGCCTGGGCCCCTTGCGGCGTCGTTGCCATCAGTCGGGCTGTGCTGCGACGTTGCAGGTCATCGGTGGCCATCAGCACGTAGGTAAGAGGAGCGCTTTCCCCGGCCCCGAGCATGCTCGGGGCCTGCACCGACTGGACCATGATATTGGCCGCGGTGACTTGGGGGACCACCGTCAGGTCGAACAACGGGAGCTTGCCGGGATTGGTTACGAGCACTTGGTTCGTCTGCGGTGCTCCAACGATCAATCGGTGGGACGCGGCGGGCGGCGACAGGCTCAGCCCCACCAGGTCGAATTGTGTCTGGGGCGTGCAATCCCCCAGTCCGGGACGATACGCCGAGGCGCCAAAGGTTCCGATGTCTTGGAGGCGTGAATGAAACTCGACCATTGCCAAGCCATTGGCATCGGTCGTGGCACGAAGTTCCAGGCGAAGCTGGCCCTCATGAGTGATGCAAACACGGACGGAAGCGTTTGGGGCCGGTGTGGCCGGGTCGTTGGGATCGAACGCGCGCACGAGAAGAGGAACCACATCCCCCGCCGCCGCCATCGATGCAGGCGCCTCAACGCTAGCGGTGTAATCGCGCACCGTCACGGGTGCACCCAGTGTCAGGATGTTGTTGTCCTCCCCGGTCGATTCATCGACACTGTGCAGGGCATCCACTTCCAGCACCACCTGATAGGCCCCGGCCAGGGAAGGCGCGGTGAAGTCCCGGTTGCGTCGAACCAACACGAACGGGTTTAAAGGACCATGCTCACTCCACTCAATCCGTTTCAGCTCACTTTCGCCCATTCCCGTTGCCAGGAACGAAACCCGTTCCAGCCAGGGGCCGAATACAATGGCGCCCGATTCGTTGGCCACCGACCAATTCAATGTGTAGCTTTGGCCCACCCACAGGTCGGCGGGAAGGTTGAGGTCGCGGGGAACCAAGTCCGGCCCCATGATGGTGACCGCCGCACTCACGCTCTGGGTGGTGCCGTAGGGATTCTGCACCTCGACAACATAGAGGCCTTCGTCCGACCACACGCTGCTGTTGATAACCAAGTTTGAGGAGGTGACGCCGGAAACCCGGCTCCCGTCGATCAGCGGATTCCCATCCTTGAACCACTGGAAGCTCAGAGACCCCTCGCCCATAGCCGAGACAGTCAGATGGATATCGGAGCCGACCGGCACAGTGATGTCCTGCGGCTGCAGGACGATGACTGGGGGACCGTGCAAGGGATCCACCTGGAGAAAGGCCGCCGCACTCTCCAGGGAACCGCACGCATTGGACACACGCACGACGTAACTGCCTTCATCCTCGGGCAGCACCGACGCGAATCTCAGCACTTCATTGGTGGCGCCGGCAATGGGAGTGAGTTCCGGGCCTTTCAACCACTGATATGTCAACGGATCGGTGCTGTTCGCCGAAACCGTCAACGACACCGAGTCCCCTTCGGTTGCGACTTGACTGGCAGGGGAGGACGTAATGATCGGTGCTTCGCAAACGACGACCTTGATGGGCATGACCGCAAGCCCAGGATAAACGACACCACCCAGCACGTCGTAGGGCCAGTCGTACACATAGCCCTTTTCGTTCGCAAGCGCCAAGGCCCCGGGACTCAAATCATGGTAATCGTTGCCGTCATGCCAGCTCAGGGAGTTTAGCTGCCAATTGGAGCATGAAAAGATCTGCTGCATGTTGAATTCCCCCTGCAGACCAAACAATACGTAATACTCCCCGGGGATTGCCGGGCCGTTGAGATTCAGGCTGATGTTCCAATTCCGAGTTCCCGTTGGGATCCAGTTGTTGATGGTCACGATCGCGGTCTCACGGGCACCCCAGGTCCAGGTATAGCCAAAGGGCACAACCGCGGAGGATCGATGGGCGTTGTGGGCTTGCACCACTACGGTTCCATTGACCGCCTCTCCTGGCCTGATATAGATGGTCCAATCCTCTGGGGATAGTATCTGCCCGGACACCGTGCCCGAGATGAGTTGGATTTCGTTGCCCGTGTATGTTCCAGAGAAGAGTCGAACGCGATCGATATACCAGTTACCCGGAGCGTCGCTTCCTGGGGTGTGGACAAGACTGATTCGCACCACCTGCCCCGCCCATTGAGTGAGATCGGCGAAGATGGGAACCCAGGTTTCCCCATTCCCCACGTGAGCGGAGAGTCCCAAAGAGCTCCACGCGGTCCAGGCACCGTTGATATAGACCGATAGTTGGATCTCTCCAGTCCCTGAAGTCAGGTCATGCCATTGCCATAGTCGGAATTCCAGGGTGTCCGATCCGGACACTGCCGGCAGCAGGAACCCAGGAGTGACAAGGCGAGCTTCCGAGTTGGTCGGAATGACAGCCAAATTGTAAGTACCCATGAGATGACTGCCATCCCAGGCGACAAGTCCGGCCGGCGGTGATCCGATGCTCCACGAGTCCCCGCTGGATCGCCATCCTGTGGCAGCCCCCTCGAATCCCTCCACGCCTCCCACAAAATCAGGGTTGGCCACAGCCAGCGTGGCTGGATCGCTTTGGACCGCAGCGTAGTCGTTGGTCACAAGCAGGGTGTAGGTGCCCGCCAGTCCGGGATGCACATCGTCAATCACCAGTTGCGGCGTGTGGCTTCCCTGAAAATGCTCGTTGTCCTCCAAGGGCTGCTCATCCAAAAACCATTGGTAACGGTGAATGCCAGAATTGGAAACCTCCGTGGAGAAGAGGACGTTCTGGCCGGACTGGACGGATTGGGATTGCGGTTGGGCCGTAATGGTGATGTCGCTGGGCAGCACGTCCAACACGACCGTTGCCTCCGCATAGGAACCTCCCGCCAACGGTATGCCGCCCCCGAACCGTTCGACGATGAAATCGTTCGTCAAGGAACTCACGCCGCTGCCCGGCCTCACCTCGAACAATGTCATTCCGGGAACCAGGCCCATAATGGGAACCTCCATGAGCAGGACTCGGGAACCCACTCCGGCGCCGGACAGGTTCGCAAAGCCATCATGGATGCCACGACGATGGGCTCCGTCACCCACACCGGTGGAGCTGGAGGCCGGCTCGTTATCCGAAAGGGGTTTGGTCATCGCGTCATAATCCGCGAGCACCGCGAGGCCATTGGTGTTCAGGACATCAAGGTACCAGGCAAGGATACGCGCAGACTCAAGTTCGTACACGGGCTTAACCTGGCCATAGATGCGTAGCCAGGTTTGCTGCCCAACAAAGATCTGGTTTGTCTCCAGCAACACCGTCACATCCACCGCCGGAGGCCCATACACCCCCACAGTGGTGGAGATGACAGGAAACTGTGGGTCACCACCATTCCAGGCGATGGGCACCAACTCTCGGCCGCCGGGTTGGACACCCGACGGCGCCAGACCGGGGGAGGAATCGTTGGCCAAGCCGCCGCTGAGAAGGTTGGGAGCCTTCATGAGAGGATGGTTGAGATCCTGAGTGAGGAGTGCTGGGCCCAGATGCCCGGAAAAGCGATTCAGCCCGATCCGGTCATTGATGCTATTGATCCCTGTTTGGAACGTGTTGTGATCCGTCAGGAGAACCAAGCCACCGCCGTGGGCGGCGAGGTTTTCATAATAGTTCTGGGTTAACTTCAGCCCTTCCTCCTGCCAGCGGTCCTGCCAATAGGAGGCGATGGCGCGGGCGTCACAGATGATGTCACGCCCGACATCGGCCAGGAACCAGTCGGCGATGGCCTGCCAATCAGTCGGATAGTTGTCCACTCCGTCTGAAAGATCGAGAACCCAGACTTGGTCGTATGTGTTCCCGGCCAGAAGGGCCCCCACTTGACTCTCAACATCGAGGTTCATCCAATCCGTATTCACCCCGGCGTATATGAGTGTCTGGAGCACATTTGAGGCGACTGTGTCGTAAAACGGCCCATTGACATTCACGAACAACACGGAAGTGGAAGCTTCGGGCAGGGTCACCCAAACATTGTCGAACCACATGGACGCCGAAACGACGGGCTGGGGATAGGTAGAGCAATAGGTGTTGGCCTCCAACCGAATGCTTGATATGGCACTCTCATCCACATCGATTTGTGATAGCAGATCCACGACACTGATTTCATAGTGGCGAAGCCCCGTGCCGACTGGATTAACGGCCTGATAGCTTAGGGTGTCCGCAATATCAAAGATATAGGGTGTCGTTGCTCTGGCATATGCCACTTCACCTATCACGTTGTTTGCTGAATCTCGAAATAAGAACCGCATGCGGGCAGCAGAGTAATAAGCATCTCCGTAGGGGTTGCTGTTCGAGTTGACCGACAACTCCATGTCGAAGGCAAAGTAGTAATCGGGATTGAACGCAAAATCACGTCGCAGGGTGATTTCTGTGAAGGACTCCTTGTAAAGATGCGCTTGCAAGCTCCCGTTTCTGCTCACCGTATCAGCCACCCCGATGGCAAGCTGGCGACCACCCTGCACCCAATTGCTAAGGCTCCCAGACTCGAAGTCGTCATGAAACACAACTCCGGGAACAACAGGTGTTGCACAGGTCACTACTATCGTATCCGGTTCGCTCGAAGCTCCGAATGCACCGGTCACAACCAAACTCAGAGTATATGTTCCAGCCACATCAGCCACAAAGCTCGGATGCGGAGTGCTGGCATCAACCAATGCGGCAGTGCTTCCCGTCGGTTGAATTTCGAGCTCCCATGAAAACAGCAGATTCGTGAAGTCACCGTTGTCGTCGGTGGACATCGATCCATCCAGAAACACAGTCTCACCCTGACGAGTGGTTGCATCCGATCCAGCGTGAGCAACTGGCGGCAGGTTGGGGGATGCTGGCTCGAGAAAAAGGACAACCCCAGACTCGCTTGCGGCGGCTTGGCTCTTCATGGCCGTGATCAACAAAAGCCCGTCATACGAACTCAGGCTGTGACCGAACCGTGACTGCGCTTGCGTCACGGGACTGTGTATTGCATCTGTAGGCGCATAGTTGTGTCGATTGAAAACATGGACTAGACCAACTTCTTCACCATCGGTGTCATCATCGGAAGCGCTCACGTAGAGAAAATCATTGAGCACATGCATTGCGCGACCAAAATCGGTGGCAGGTCCCGGCACCGGATTCTCGATTGCTGTTTCAAACGTTTGATTCGTGTAGTTGAACACGTAGATGATGCCCTCCCCAACATGTGTTTCGCTGTCGTATCCGGGGGCCGATACAAGCAAGTGATGGTTCTGCAGACAAAGACTGGACCCAAAGCCCTCCAAGGCATTCGTGCCTGGACTGTAGAACGTATGCACCAACTCTCCGCTACTAATGCGAAACATATAGACGGCCCCTGACTCCACGGCCCGGGTGTTGGCCCCAGGGGCGCCTGCAAACAGATAATCGTTGGTGGCGAGGATCCGATGACCAAACCGCTCGTTCGATGTAGAGGTTGGGTTGACGAAGGTTCGAATGTATGAGTAGCCTGGAGCTTCCAGAGAAAACAACTGGACAGAACCAACACCCCCTTCTCCCCGCAGGGATGATATCAGCACGTACCCGGGCACCGTGGCGAACTCCCAGCCAAAGTTCTGACCATTGACTCCCGAAGCGTTGCGAAATGTATGAAGGTTGGTGTGCGTGACCGTGCCAGAAGTGTCTACCAAATATGCCGCCCCGGTGTTTTGTCCGTCGAAATCATCCCCATGGTCTCCAAGCATGACAAGTGAGTCCAGGGCGATGAGCGATTGACCAAAGTGGTCGCCAGTGGCGGGTGTGGGGTTCAAAATCTCCAAGAGAAGATCTCCAGTGGTGGCATCGAAGACATAGTTCGCCCCACCGTCGGTAGCGGGCGAATCAGCCAGTCTGGCTCCAATAACCATTTGGTCGCCCACCGTCGCAATGCTGAACGCAAACTGGTCACCCATACCCGGGCTTGGGCTTTCTATGCTGCGGACGACGTCGAAAGGTGCAGCGAAACCCGAGACAACATAGGCGAATACAGTCATCGTCATGCATACTCTTGTAAATGTGTTCATTCGGAATTACCTCCCTTCTATAAGTTTCTGTGACCTCCGTTGTAACTATTCAGGTGGTCCACCGCGAATTGACGCCAATGAACGCGAATCGGACCAGATCCACCCCATTGCTCTCCGTTCGATTCGCGTCCATTCGCGTGCATTCGCGGTGGACCTGAGTAGTTACCCTCCGTTTGAATTGGCCTCCATTAGAAATGTACGCAGCCCCTATGTGCCTGATGACTGCGCGGGAAATGTCCCCACTCCTGCACAGCAGATGACAATACCTGAAAGGCTTGGCCTCCGTGTTACCTTTGTTGGTTCCTTTGGGTTGAGGATGAGTATGGGTTTGCCGCCCGGATTGGCAAGCACATTCCTGTCGCGGCAGGGGCTTCCACCCCTG
>Ga0302046_10000333_pt1 | contig 48985 bp, 32 predicted proteins | sample RVTome_11_FD_200261 | JGI IMG/M metagenome (GOLD analysis project Ga0302046, IMG submission 200261) | Soil microbial communities from uranium-contaminated site in the Upper Colorado River Basin, Wyoming, United States - RVT147D111 (version 2) ...
TCCCTTTCGTGATGCTTTGAGCGGCTCACGAGAGGGAGTTCCTCATGCGACTCCCGGAATTGTCAAACCTCGGGTGCCTCCCCGGCAAAGCCGGGGGGTCTCCCGCTCTGCGCTAGCCGGCCAGCGTGGCGGAGGCCGGCGGGAGTGGTCGCCTCCATCTCGGCGTAGACCGACGGGCCATGGAGGGTCAGCGGGTTGCCGGCGTCGGTTCCCATGACGACCGGGACGCCCGCGGCGCAGGGGGTCATCCACCACCGGCGCCTTGCCGGTGAGCACCGCGTCGTTCATCCGCACGTACCCTTCGATCACCGTGATCGTCGGGCAGTACAGGGTGTCGTTGGCGAGCGCGAGCGCGATGAACTCGTCGTCGACCGGCAGGTTCCACACGCTGTGCACCAGCAGGCCGGCGCCCGCGCGCAGGGCCGCCTTGGCCTCGGCGCGGCCGATCGCGACTTCAAGGGCCGTGTCCTCCGGCAGTCCGCCATCAACCTACTCACGAACGCAGTCGTGACGCGATCGGTTTCCCGTGATCACCTCGCGGCCTCGTATCCTTCGAAGAAAGTCCGACAAGAAAGTCGAATGACTCTTGATCCAGTGTCACGCTTGGCGTATACTTCCGTTGTTCCCGAACCGCCTCCTCCTCGGTCCGGCGACCCGTGCCTCTCAGTTCCTCGTTGCAGTCGTCGTGCGGGCGCGTGTCTGCGCAAGCGACGGCCGAACTGGCCAGGGATCGATCCCCCGCATCCCACGGCGTGGGCGGCGAGCGACTGGCCGGCGACTCCCGCGCCGACACACCCGACTCCATCCTCGCCGCCGATGCCCTGGCCTTGCGGCTGCGCGCTGCTTGCGACGCGTTGCTCGTGCCGCTGGGTCACGCAGCATTCCGGCTCGTGCGAAGCAGGCTCCACACGGTGTTCGGCTTCGCGCGCCTCGATGACTACGCCCGCGAGCGCCTCGGGCGCTCGGGTCGCTGGCTGCGCGACGTCGCGGCCGTGGGCGAGGGCTTCGAGCGCATGCCGGAGCTGATCGCCGCGGTCACGGGGTTGGACGGCGGGGCCCCGATCGGCCGAGTGCCGGCGGTGCTCGTCGCCCGGGCGGCGACGCCGGAATCGATCGCCGAGTGGGTGCGGATCGCGAGAAACGCGACCGTCCGCGAGCTGCGCGCCGCCGTCGCCCGCGCACGCGGGTCCGCCCATGAAGCCGCTCCTGGCGAGGAAGCCGCCGCTGAGGGTCCCGAAGCTGCAAGGCCGGCGCCGGTCCACGGCGCCGTCTCCGAGCCCGACAGGGCGGCCGGCAGGGACGACGCGGAGGATCGCAAGCTCGTGCGGCTGCTGGTGCCGGCACCCGTCAAGGCCGCGTTCGAGGAGACCCTCGACCTGCACCGTGCCGTCGAAGGTCACGAAGCCACCGTGACCTCGTTCATCGAGGCCCTCGTCGCCGAAGCCCACGCCGGCCCGCACCCTCCCGACGCCGATGCCGTTCACGTCCGCTCCGGCGCCGCCGAGTCCCAGCTCGAGGAGATCCTGGCGCGCGTCACCGACCGCTGGAGCCGCCTGCCGGTTGCCCACGCGAACCCGTCGTTTTCCGACCCTGTGAAGACGGCTCGCACAGGCGGCGGGGCCTGGGCCGATGCGGACGGACCTCTTGCCGTGGCGTCGGAGGCGCTGAACCGCTTCGATGACCTCGTCGCGACTCGCGGCGGCAGCGGCCCCGATGAGATCGACGGGGCGTTGCGCGAGTTGATCTGTCTCGAGGATGCGCTGCGCCGCGGTCTCGGGGGAGTGCTCGCCGAGCTTTCCGAGCGCGGGGCGTGGTCGACCCTGCTGTTCCGGGGTGTCGCGCATTACGCCGAGCAGCGTCTCGGCCTCGGCCGGACCTCTTGCGCGGACCGGGCTCGCCTGCACCGTGCCCTGCGCCGCTTTCCCCTGGTGCGCGAGGCGTACGAGCGCGGTGAGCTGCGCTTCGAATCCGCGCTGCTGGTCGTGCGGCTGCTCGAGGCCGCTCCGGCCCAAGGCGGCGTCGAGGAAGCGTGGATCGACCGCGCCCGAGAGGTGACGATCAAGCGCCTGCGTGACGAGACCCGACACCTGGCCCGCGAGAGGCTGCTCGATTCGAGGCTCGGGTCTCGTGCGCCCCTCGACGACGCGGCGTGGCACGCGACGTTGCGGCGCGAGCCGGGCATGACGGCCCGGCGGGTGTGGATGATGGGCGGGGTTGCGGTCCGGGATGGATTCGGCTCGAGCACGGGATGCGGCGGCGGCGCGGCGGCTGGCGACGAGTGTGCACGTTCGGCGAGCGCGCCCGGCCCAGCGCCGGCCTCGGGGCCGGCACCGGGAGCCGGCGCCGTCGTCCCGGGCACGGGATGCCCCGGCTCCGTGGGTGGGTGTCCGGATGTTTTCCTCCGGCTGCGACTCCCGGCGGATCTCGCCGACGCCTTTCTCGCGACGGTCGAGGGCCGCAGGCGCCGCTGGACCCGGGAAGTCGAGGCCGTCCCGTGGGACGAGCCCTGGCCCGACCCGCACGCAGCGCCTTCGATCCTCGCGGCGCGGTCGTTCTCCGTGCGCTGCCGGCGCGTCCCGGCGTGGGTCTGCCTGCTCGCGATGCTCGAGGACTACGTCGCGACCTGGGACGATCCCGCGGCTGCGCCGGCGCGCGACGCCGATCGCATCTACCGCCGCGACGGCTGGCGCTGCGCCGCCCCCGGCTGCACCTCGCGCCGCAACCTCGAAGATCACCACCTGCGCTATCGGTCTCGCGGCGGCGACAACGACGAGTCGAACCGCACCTGCCTGTGCCGCTTCCACCACCAGCGCGGGGAGCACGGCGGCCTGGCTCGCTGTCGGGGCACGGCCCCGCTCGACATCACGTGGCGGCTCGGCCGAAAGGACGTCGCCACCTACTACCGCAACGAGCGGGCGCTCCGCGGCGCGGAGAGCTTCGCAGTCGGAGAGCTGCGCTGAGCCTCGTGGGCTTCAGACCGTGTGCCTCGGCACGTGAGCCGTCCCCGAAGCCCGGCCCCCTTCTACTCGTCCTCGGGCGAGCCGACGGGCTTCAACTCCCGCACGCCGCGCACGACCCCTCCACGAACCACGATGCGGATCTTCCTGAAGTTAGCGATGTTCGCCGTCGGATCCGCATCCACCACCAGCAGGTCCGCCGCCTTCCCGGGCTCGACGGTACCGATCTCCTCGAGCATCCCCATCGCGAGCGCGCCTCCCCGGGTCGATGCGACCAGCACCTCCATGGGGGTCAGGCCGGCGGCCTGCATCGCCTCCATCTCGGCGTAGACCGACGGTCCGTGCAGAGTCAGCGGGTTGCCCGCGTCGGTTCCCATGACCACCGGGATGCCCGCGGCATGGACGCGGGCCAGGTTGCTCTTCATCGTTTCGACTCGCGCCCGGGTGCGCTCGGCCCTCTGCGCCTGCGCCGCGGGGTCGACCAGGCCCTTGTCGAGGGTCGCGGTCTCGGCGACCCGCTCCAGCGTCACGGGATCGACGCAGCCGTTCGGATCGTCCACTGTCGGCGCCTTGCCGGAGAGCACCGCGTCGTTGATCCGCACGTACCCTTCGATCACCGTGATCGTCGGGCAGTACAGCGTGTCGTTGGCGAGCGCGAGCGAGATGAACTCGTCGTCCACCGGCAAGTCCCACACGCTGTGAACCAGCAGGTCGGCGCCGGCGCGCAGGGCAGCCTTGGCCTCGGCGAGGCCCGTCGCGTGCACGATCAGCGGCAGCCCGGCTGCGCGCGCGGCCTCGCCGGCGGACGCGACCGCCGCCGCCATCTCCTCGAAGTCGCGATCGGACACGGGGAGGAACCACACCTTCACCGCGTCGGTTCCCCGCGTCGCGAGGTAGTCCACGAGAGGGCGCGCCGACGGCGGGTCGCTCAGGAACATGAACTGCCGCTCCGCGGGGAGGTTCAGCCAGTAGTCGAGGGTCGAGAGCAGCGGGCCGGCCGCCGCCACGTGCGGGGCCAGCGTGCCGGTCGCGGCGGCGCGCTCACGCAGGTCCCAGGTCCACGGATAGCCGCCGACGTCGAACACCGCCGTGACCCCCGAGCACAGGTAGGAGCGGAAGAACCGCTCGGGGTTCGCGCGCAGGTCCGCCTGGACCTGCTCGTAGGGGTGGAACTCGCGCACGTCGAGCGCGTCGGGCCGGCCGTCGGCCCATCCGGTCTGGGAGAAATGCACGTGGGCGTCGACGATGCCGGGCGTGATCCACTTCCCGAACACGTCGAGAACCTCCACGCCTTCCGGAACCGGGCACGCCTCCCGGCTTCCCGCGCACTCGATGCGCCCGTCGCGTAGAACCACGACCGCGTTCGCCACGGGATCCGTTCCGCTGCCGTCCACCAGCGTTCCGCCGACCAGCGCCCGCGGGGGCGGCGGCGTGCCCGGAGGCGCATCGATCGCCGAGGTCATGGCGATCTTCCAACCGTCCGAGGTCTTCAGGAACACTCGCTCCGAGATCCCGCTGTGCTCGTCGCCGGCGTAGCTCACGCGGTAGCGGTAGGTCCCGTAGACGACGCCGGGCTGCAGCCACGCGAGGCGCAGGTCGTGCCCCTCGAACACGTCGGGCCAGGTGTCGTCGCCGGCCTGCGCCGCGTGGGACTCGAAGCCGAGATTGAAACCGGTCGGGCCGGTGCGGGCCAGGCGCTCGCTCTCCCAGTAGCACGCCAGGTAGGCGGCGCGATCGCGGTTTCGAATCGCGGCGAGGTTGGCCTCGAACACCGCGCGCGCCGCGGCCAGGTCGGCGGCCTCGCTTGATGCGGAGGCAGGCTGCGCGAGCGCATGACCGATCGTGACCGGCCCGGCCGTCATCCACGCCACGGCGACGTACGCCAGAGCGCCGCTCACACGGTGCTTGCGCGTCACTTCCGCCTCCTTCCGGCTCCTTCCGGCTCCAGCCGGCCCCTCGGAGAACTGCGCCGAGACTATCATCTCCCGCCGTGCGCGCTTCCTACGACTTCAAGGGCCGCTTCTTCCGGCTCTCCGCGGTCAACCTCCTCACGAACGTGACCGTCCCCCTCGTGGGCCTGGTGGACACCGCGATGCTCGGCCATCTCGCCGACATCCGCTTCCTGGCGGGCACGGCCCTGGCCTCGGTCCTGTTCGACTACGTCTTCTGGACCTTCGGCTTCCTGCGAATGGGCGCGACCGGGACCACGGCCCAGGCGGTGGGGCGCGGAGACACGGTCGAGGTCCATCTCGTCCTGTATCGCTTCCTCACCGTGGCGGGAGCCCTGGGGGTCGCGCTCGTCATCGCGCAGTGGCCGATCCGCGAGGCGGGATTCTGGCTGCTGTCCGGCGAGCCGCATGTCGAAGCCGCGGGGCGCGAGTACTTCGACGCGCGCATCTGGAGCGCGCCGGCGACGCTGTGCAGCTACGCTTTCCTGGGGTGGTACCTCGGGCGCGAGGAGAGTCGCCACGCGCTCGTCATGACGGTGATCGGCAACCTCGCCAACGTCGCGCTCAACTGGGTGTTCATCATGCGGCTGGGATGGGCGGCCTGGGGAGCCGGCCTGGCGACGACCCTGAGCGCGTACCTGATGCTCGCCGTGGCGCTCGGGATCTTCCGCGGGCTCGGGCCGCCGGTGCCGTGGCGCTGGAGCGAGGTGCTGCACCGCGGCAAGGTGCGGACCCTGTCGCGGCTCAACTTCGACATCATGATCCGGACGTTCTGCCTCGAGACCGCGTTCGCGGTGTTCACGAACTTCAGCTCGCTCATGGGCACGACGGTCCTGGCGGCCAACGCCGTCATCCTGCGCCTGCTGCTGCTGGCTTCCTACCTGATCGACGGCGCGGCGTACGCCGCCGAGAGTCTCGCAGGGATCTTCCACGGCCAGAGGGATGCCGCGCGGCTCCGAGGAGTCGTGCGTCTCTCGCTGCTGTCCGGCCTCGCCTTCTCCATCCTGTTCCTCGCCGCCTTCGGGCTGGCGCCGGAGACGTGGTACGGTCTGCTGACCTCTCACGACGAGATCACGGCGACCGCGTCGCGGTACCACCTGTGGCTCGTCCCCGTGCTGCTGTTCGGCTCGCTGGCCTACATGTACGACGGGATCTTCCTGGGGCTGACGGCGGGGCGCGCGCTGCGCAACTCGATGCTCGCCAGCCTGCTCCTGGGCTTTCTGCCCGTGGCCGTCGTGGCGCGGCGATTCGACGAGCCCCACGTGCTGTGGATCGCGCTGGTCGTGTTCATGGTCGCCCGCGCGGCCACGCTGGGGGTCGCGAGCCGCGACCTTCTGCGCTCGGCCGGCGCGGGACCGCCGGTATAATCCGCGGGATGCCCGGACCGTTCACCGCAGCCGATCGCGAGCAGATTCGTGCGCGCGGCCTGACGCTGGAAGACGCCGAGGGACAGATCGAGCGGTTGTCCTCGCCGTCGCGATACGTGGACCTCGTTCGGCCCTGCACTCCCGGGGACGGGATCCGGGTCCTGCCCGAAGCCGAGGTCGACGAGATGGCGGCCATCGGCGCCGAGGCGGCGCTCGAAGGTCGCGGTCTGAAGCTCGTCCCGGCCTCGGGCGCGGCGACGCGCATGTTCCAGTCTCTGCTGGCCTATACGGGAGCCGATCGCTCGCCGTCGCGCGCCCAGCTCGACGCCGATGTCGCCGCGGGGAGCGCCGACGCACGGGCGCTCGATGAGTTCTTACGCTCCATCCATCGTTTCGCCTTCGCGGACGACCTTCACTCCGTCCTCGCCGGCCGCGGGAAGGACCTGGATGCCCTCGCCGCCAAGGGCCCCTTCGGTCCCGTGCTCGATGCGTTGCTGTCCGACGACGGCTTGCGTTACGCGCGGCTTCCGAAGGGCCTCCTGAAGTTCCACGCCTATCCCGACGGCGCGCGGACGTCGTTCGAAGAGCACCTCGTCGAGGCCGCGAGCGTCGTGAAGCGGGCCGACGGCACCTGCCGCCTGCACTTCACGGCCTCCCCGGAGCACGTCGAGGCCTTCGCGGCGCTCCTCGCGGCGGTCCGCGCGCGGTACGAGACGTCGCTCGGCGCCAGGTTCGAGGTCGAGTTCTCGACCCAGAAGCCGTCGAGCGACACGCTGGCGATCGACGCCCAGGACCGGCCGTTCCGGCTCGACGACGGCACGCTGCTGTTCCGGCCCGCGGGGCACGGCGCGCTTCTCGAGAACCTCGCCGAGCTCGACGCCGACTGGGTGTGGATCAAGAACATCGACAACGTCGTCCCCGACCGTCTCAAGGAGGCGACCCACCGCTTCGCGCGCGCCTTGATCGGCCTCGGCGTGCGGCTGCAGCGCGACGCTTTCGCGCGGCTCGAGCGGCTGCAGTCTCGCGAGCCCGGGCAGGACGCGCTCGACGACACGGTGCGCCTCGAGCTGGTCCGGCTTCTCGACCGGCCGATTCGAGTGTGCGGCATGGTTCGAAACGCCGGCGAGCCCGGCGGCGGGCCGTTCTGGGCGCGGGCGGCGGACGGCTCCATGTCGTGTCAGATCGTCGAGATGGCGGAAGTGGACACGCGCTCTCCGGTGCAGCGCGAGATCGTCGCGCGCGCGACGCATTTCAATCCGGTGTTCATGGCCTGCGGCTTGAGAGACCGGAACGGAAAGGCCTACGATCTGAGACGGTTCGTCGATCCCGACCGCGCCATCGTCACGCGCAAGTCGTTCGAGGGCCGGGAGCTGCGGGCGCTCGAGCGTCCGGGGTTGTGGAACGGCTCGATGGCGCGGTGGAACACGGTGTTCGTCGAGGTGCCCCAGATCGTGTTCAACCCGGTGAAGACGGTGAACGTCCTGCTGCACGACGTGCACCAGCCCGGGTGAGGGCTCAACCGCTCTCCGACATTTCCCCGGCGCCGGCCGCTCGCCCCTCGTCGATCTGTCTGAGTCCCTCAAACACCAGGAACATCGTGTCGTTCTCGATCGACTTCTTGTGAGCCTCGACACCGTGCTGGATCGAGAACTCCCCCGCCCTGAAGCGCAGCATGTGGAAGAACGCCGTCTCGCCTTCGTGCGCTCCGAGGCGGGCGTGCACGAGCGCCCCGTCGCGGAACCAGATCTTGCCCTGGCCGCTCCTGGAGACGATCGTGACGCAGGCCGTCTTCGCGCCCATGTTCAGGATCTGCACGATCTCGGGGAGCGGCAGGTTTTCGAGCTGGCCGCTGATGCTGGTGCGGCGCGGCCGATCGTCGGGATGAGACGGCGCGAGCTGCGGGGCGGGAGCGTCGTCCGAGACGCGCGCGCTCTCGGTGACCCGGACCAGCAGCTGGACGGCGGCGCGATCGGAGCGCAAGCCGGCCGACACCGCCTTGCGCATCTCGTCCCGGCGCGTGGCATCCTTCGGATCCGTCGTCGTGCTGTACGAAAGCCCGCACATCGAGGACACGAGGCGCGCGATGCGGGAATTGCCGCTCAGGAAGTGCAGGTGATCCGCGCCGATCCGCTCCATGCGACGCGCGAGCATGCCCGCGTGCAGGAATCTGCGGTAGGTGATCGTCGGGACGTTGGTGCGCGCGGTCCACAGCAGGCGCCGGTATTCGAGCGGCCCTCGCACCAGCAATGCGAGGTGTGCGGGGATCGCCCTGACCGCGATCCACGGATCGCTCTCGCGGATGGCGTGCAGCGTCGCCTTGGTCCTGGCGAGTGCCCGCTCGACGGACCCCTGGGATCGACGCTTGCGGCAGACGATCGAGACCCGGTGGCCGAGCGACTCCAGGATCTCGACCTCCCGCGCGAGCAGTCCCAGCCGCTCGCGGGAGACCTCTCGCACGAGGTAGACGACGTGCAGAAAGGGGTCCGCCCCCTTTGTTGCATTCATGGGTTGGGGTCGTAGAACGGGTCGAGGACCGGGGTCCTTCGCCGGCCGAGGGCCAGGACGCGCAGCGACTCGCCGACGTCGTCGAGGACGGTGTAGACCACGGGGACGACGATCAGGGTCAGCGTGGTCGAGCTGAGCAGGCCTCCGACGAACGTCTTCCCCAGACCGGCGTACGGCATGCCGACGAAGCTGGCTGAGCCGATCGCCATCGGCAGCATGCCCATGATGGTCGTCAGCGCGGTCATCAGGATCGGGCGGAAGCGGAGCTTGCCGGCCAGCAGGATCGCCTCGGTGCGGGGCTGCCCTGCCTTGCGCAGGCGGTTGATCAGGTCCACGAGGACGATGCCGTTGTTCACGACGACGCCCGCCAGGAGCACGAGACCGATACCCGCCATGACGTCGAGCTTCGCGCCGGTGAGCCACAGCAGCCACATCGCCCCGATCCACGACAGCACGATCGAGGGCATGACGGCGAGCGGCAGCAGGACGCTCTCGAACAGGAAGCCCATGATGAAGTAGACGAAGACCATGGCGACGATCAGCGCCATGACCATGTCTCCCGACTCCTGCTGCTCCCAACGAAATTCGCTGCCGAAGTCCCACGAGTAGCCGCGCGGCAGCTCGACCGCGTCCATGAGCTCGGTGACCTGGCGCCGCAGCGGGCCGGTGTTGTCCCACGTCGTGTTGAGCTTGATGTCGAGCATCGTGCGGCGGTCCCTGCGGCTGATGTCGCCGAAGCCGCGGGTAATGGACAGGTCCGCCAGCGCTTCGAGCGGGATGCGCTCGCCCGTGGGGCCGGGCAGATCGAGGGCCGCGAGCTTGCCGATCCCCTGGCGGTCCCGCTCCGGGAACTGCACCCGGATCTCGATCTCCTTCTCGCCCTTCCGGAATCGGGGCAACTGCTGGCCGCGCAGGGCCGTGACCACCGTTCCCGTGATCGCCTCGGTGGCGACACCGTAGCGCTGGGCCTGCTCGCGACTCACCCGCACCCGGACCTCCTCGAGCGCGTTCTCGAGGTCGGGCTCGACCGAGACCAGGCCCGGGAGCGTTCTCAGCCGCCGCTCGACCTCGTCGGCGAGGCCCGCGAGCGTCGCCGTGTCCTCGCCGTACAGCGTGACGCTGACGGAAGGCTCGTTGCTGTCCCCGCGCTGCCAGTTGACGTAGGTCCGCACTCCGGGCGCCTCGGGGACGAGCGCCCGGATCGCCGCCGAGGCCTGGTCGATCGAGAGGTCGCTGTCGTCCTCGAGAATGACGCGCACCATCCCGCGGTTGTGCCAGAAGCGCGTCTGGAAGTGCTTGACGTCGAGCTCCCCGCGGTGCGGCGCGAGGATGCCCTCGATGCGCCGGAACCAGGCGTCGGCCTCCTCGAGGCTGTAGGTGTTCGGAAGGTCGAAGAACAGGGAGATCTCCCGTCCGCCCTGGTGTCCCGTCCGGGTGTTGATCGCCTTCTCGACCTTCATGAACGGGTAGATCGAGGCCGCCACGACGCCGAGCACCACGACGAGGACCGGACCGCGGTGGGCGAGCGCCAGGCGCAGCCCGGCGACGTACGCGCGATGGAGCGGATCGAGGAGGCGCCGATAGGCGGCGTCCGCGGCGCGCGGCAGGACGCCCCTTCTCATGCCCTCGCGCTGGTCCTCGGAGCGCAGCAGCACCGATGCCGACAGCGGGATGAACAGCAGGGCCACGACCAGGGAGAACGCGATCGCCGACACGACCGGGATGGCGAGCTTGATGAACACGAAGCGCAGCATTCCCGCGCCGCCCATCACGGCCATCGGGATGAACACGATGATCGTCGTGAGGGTCGCGAGGGTCAGCGCCAGACCGATCTCCGACGCCCCGACCAGGGCCGCCCGGCGCACCGAAAGGCCCGTGTGGCGGTAGCGGTCGATGTTCTCCACCACGACGATGGCGTTGTCCACGAGCATCCCGGTGCAGATGAGCAATCCCATGAGCGTGATGACGTTGATCGATTCGCCCAGGAAGAACAGCACGACCAGCGTCGCCAGCAGGCTCGCCGGGATCGCGAGCGTGATCAGGAGCGTGACCCGCAGGCGCCGCAGGAACAGGTACAGGATCCCCATCGCGAACAGCCCGCCGACGAGCCCGGTGTCGCGGAGCTGGTCGATCGAATCGCGGACGACCTCGCCCTGGTCGAACAGCACGCGGTAGGTCGCGCCCTCGCCGAGGAGCGCCTCGTCCTCGAAGATCTCGTCCAGCTCGGCCTTCGCCGCGGTGGTGACCTCGATGGTGTTGGCCTCGCTCTCCTTGTAGATCTCCAGGATCGCGGCCGGCGCGCCGTCGAGACGGCTGGTGCGCTCCGGGGGCGGCAGGTCGTAGCGTACGGCCGCCACCTCGCCGAGGGTCAGCCCATCGGCCCGCACCGGCAGGCTCGCGATCTCGTCGATGTTCGAGAACCGCGCCACCGACCGCACCAGGAGCTTGCGCGACCCGTCGCGAACGTCTCCGGAGGAGATCGCGAAGTTGGCGGCCCGCAGCGACCGCGTCAGATCCCTGATGCTCACACGGTGGGCCAGGAGCGCGTCGCGATCCGGCTCGATGAAGATCTGCTTCTCGTCGACACCCTCGATGTCGACCTGCGCCACGCCGGCGAGGCGCTCCAGGCGTCGCCCCACGCGGTGCTGCAGCAGCCAGTACGGATCGTCCACGCTCTGCGGGATCGCGATGCTGACCTTGAGCGGCGCATCGTCCATCGGATTGTGGCGGCCGATTCTGACCTGCTCGATGTCGTCGGGCCACACCGTGGCCTCGAGTCGCTCGACGCGGTCGGCGACCTCGTTGTACGCCTCCTTGACGTCCGTCCCGAGGCCCAGCTCGATCCAGCACCTGCCGCCGTCCCCGGAAGCCGAGCAGTTGATCTCGTCGACCCCGCGGACGGTCAGGAGCGCGTCTTCGAGCGGGAGGATGATCTCCTGCTCGATCTCGGTGGGGTTGGCGGCCGGATACGGAACCCTCACGGACAGGAAGGGCATGTCGTAGCCCGAGGGATAGAGCTGGATGGGGAGCCGCACCAGCGCCAGCGCTCCCAAGAGCCCGAGGGCGCACAGCAGCATGACGACGGTGACCGGGCGGTCGACCGAGATGCGCGGCAGCCATGCGTACCGCTCGTCGCTCACGAACCCATCATAGCCGACCCGCTATTCTCCGAGCGACTCGCGCAGCTTCTCGGCCGACTGCCGGGCGGTCGCGCCGAAGGAGCCGCGCGGGTCGAGCCGGGCGGCCGCTTCCCACGCGGCGATGGCGTCGGCGTTGCGGCCCAGGCGCGCGTAGGCGACGCCCAATCTAAAGTAGGCCTCGGCATGGTCCGGGCGCTCGACCAGGGCCCGTCGCAGGGCGTCGAGGGCCTCGACGTACTGCCGACGCTGGCCGTACAGGTTGCCGGCGGCGAGAAACGCCGCGGCGGCGTTGTCGCGCTCTCCCAGCTCCGCGTGGACCACGCCGAGGCTGGCGTGAGCCTCGGCGTAGTCGGGACGCGCGTCGATCGCCGCGCGGTAGTGCTCGAGCGCGCGGCGCGGCTCCCCGATCGCGAGGTGCGCCACGCCGAGGTTGAAGTGCGCCTCGGCGAAGTCGGGGCGGGTCTCGAGGGCGCGCCCGAAGGCGACGATCGCCTCGCCGTGCCGGCCGAGCGTTCCCAGCTCGATGCCCAGGTTGTAGCTCGCGTCGGAGTAGTCCGGCCGCACGGCGAGCGCCGCGGTGTACATCTCGATGGCGAGCTCGTGCCGCCCCAGCTTGCCGTGCAGCCGCCCGAGATTGAAGTACGCCTGGTCGAAGTCCGGCTTGGCGGCGATGGCGGCCTCGTAGGCCCGCCGCGCTTCCTCGTTCCGGCCCTGCCGGCTGTACTCGAATCCGAGGTTGTTGTGTGCCATGAAGCTGCCGGGGCTGCGCGTCGTGGTGTCGACCCACAGCGTCTCCGCGTTCTCGTAGACGTGGCACCGGCGCCAGCTCGACACTCCCAGCACGAACACCCACGCAACGGCGACCGCGGTGGGGCGGGCCCTGGTCCCGAACAACCCGCCGAGGCGCCGTGAACCGAGCGCGATCCCCGCGCTGGCCAGGGTGATGATCCCGAGGCTCGCCAGGTACTGGAAGTGATCGGCGACGAAGGAGAACTTGAACGGGTAGACGTCGACGAAGCCCAGGACCGGGAACAACGTCCCGCCGAAGTACAGGAGCCCGGTCACGGGGCCCCGCCCGGTCCGGCCTCGAAGCGCCCACGCCGCGCCGACCAGGACCAGGCCCGTCAGCGGGTACACGTATTGCCACGCGGCTCCGGCGTCGATGGTGAAGCGTGGATAGATGAAGGTCAGATCGGCGGGCCACAGCAGCTTGCCGAGGTAGAACCAGAACACGCGGCCGGCGATCAGCACGCGCTCGATCGCGGAGAACGCGTAGTCCGCGCCCCGGGCGCCGATCACGGTTTTCTCGATCCACGCCGTCACGAGGCCCATGGCGACACCGACCGCGAGCAGCGGAGCCAGCGGCAGGACGTCGCGCCGCCACGAGAGCCTCCCGCTCCTCCACCACGTGACGAGGAGCAGAGCCGCCGGCAGGGTCGCGGTCACGGTTTTGCTCAGCAGGGCGCACAGGAACAGCGCGAACGCGAGAGCGTAGAAACTCTGCCTGCGCCGAGCGTCCGGCGCTTGCCCCGGAGGCGCGAACCGCAGGTAGGCGAGGGCCGCCGCGAGATAGAACGCGCCCGACAGCGAGTTTTTGAGCTCGGTGATCCACGCCACCGACTCGACGTGCACCGGGTGCACGAGGAACACCGTCGCGGACAGCAGGGCGCCCGGGACGGAGAGCCGGCGCAGCACGCGCCACGCCAGCCATGCCGAGATCGCGTGCAGCACGACGTTGACGACGTGGTACCCGAGCGGGTCGTCGCCGAACCCCCTGGACTGCAACCAAAAGGCCGAGTGCGTGAGCGGATAGTACTGCTGGGTGGCGGTCGGATCGGTCCAGATCCGCGCCAGCCCGGCCGACGTGCGCAGCTCGGGCTTCGTGACATGGGCGTCGTCGTCCCACAGGAAGCCGCCGTCGAGGGCCGGCGCGTAGACCGCGAGCGCGACCGCGACGAACAGCCCCAGGACGACGACGGCGTTTCGACGCGAGTCCGCGTCAAGCATCGGTCCATGGTAGCGCATCGACTCCGGAGAGCCACCGCGGCGTTATACTCGGCGCCTCGCATGACGGAACTGCCGACACTCGACGAGATCCATCGCGCGGCGCGACGCCTGCGCGGCGTCGCCCTCCACACCCCGCTCGTGCGCCTGCACCGCTTCGATCACCAGGGCGACGTCCTCCTGAAGCCCGAGATCCACCAGCCGGTGACGAGCTTCAAGATCCGCGGGGTGTTCAACGCCGTCGCGTCGCTCGACGCGACGGAGCGCGCCAAAGGGCTGAGCACGGTCAGCGCCGGCAACACCGCGCAGGCGCTCGCCTGGAGCGGTGCGTACTTCGGCGTCGCCGCCCGGAGCATCATGCCGGATACGGCCCCCGCGACGAAGATCGAGGCGGTCAAGCGCTACGGAGGGCATCCGGTGCTCGTGCCGACCCCGGAGGTGTTCCGCTTCCTGGAGGAGCACCTGTGGGAGCACGAGCCCTACGCATTCATCCATCCGTGGACGAACCGCGACGTCATGATCGGCCACGCGACGATCGGGCTCGAGATCCTGGAGGATCTGCCCGAGGTCGAGACGGTCTACGTCCCGGTGGGCGGCGGCGGCCTGATCGCGGGCGTGGGCGCAGCGCTCAAGTCCGTCGCGCCGGCGGTGCAGGTCGTCGCGGTGGAGCCCGAGGGCTGCCCCTCGCTGCACGAGAGCTTCAGGCAAGGCCGGCCGGCGAGAGTCGAGTGCAAGACGATGTGCGACGGCGTCGCCGTTCCTTACATCACCGAGGAGATGTTCCCGCTGCTCAGCGCGGTGGTGGACGGGGTCGCGCTGGTCACCGAGGACGCGGTCAAGGCGACGATCAAGCGCCTGGCACTCGGCAACCGCATCATCGTGGAGGGCTCCGGCGCCCTCCCGGTCGCGGCCGCCCTCGTTGCGCCGCGTGAGCAGCGTGCCCGCGCGGTGTGCGTGGTCACCGGTGGCTCGATCGACACCGACAAGCTCATGATGATCCTAGGAGGCGACTAGAAGTCGCGACGAAGGTCGCACGCTTGTTAGGGAGCAGATGTCGACGACGTACTGTTGAACCGTCGTTCCCGTCGAATCAGATCAAGCGCAGTTTCAAGGTACTCATCGCGCCCTTCGCGAACACCCTTGAGCGTGCGCTCGACGGGTACGGTAGGGGCGATTCCGACGAGGTGGTGCTGGGAGCCGTCGTGCTTGACCACCTTTACTCCCGTCCAGATCACTCGAAAGCCACCCGGTAGCACGAAAGGATTCACCGTACCGTTGGTCCCGGCAGTCCTCTGCCCGACTATTTCGGCCAGGTGGTAGTTCTCGACGAAGCTCAGCAAGGTCTCCGCGGCACTGATAGCATTGGAATCCGTCACGAATACCATGGTGCCCCGCAAGCGTGGGCTCTTCGGCGAGACTACCCAACGGTCCGATGGGTTCCAACTCGCGATCTTCTCGTGATCCGGGTAGACGACTTGCGGAACTTTCCGAATCGGGGCTTCGACGGTTTTATCGATGAGATACTGGATCACGTCTGAGTACGTCTTGGGGTAGCCGCGGAGATCGAACACGACGCCGCTCGCCGCGGCCAGCTCCTCGATGCGTCCCTCGATCTCGGGCGTGCCAGCGCGTCTCAGGTCGACGTAGTAGATGCCCGATTCCAGCTCCTCGATAGCAGCTCCATCTCGCTCAAAGAGCTCGATCGGCTGACTCCGCTCGATCTCGACCGCGGTCACATTGCCGTCCCGCTCGAGAGTCACCATGACGGTCGTGCCGGTTGGGCCCGATCCGAGCTCCCAGAGCGAGCGCCGACGTCTCCACTGGGGTGAGCCGGACATCAGCTTCTCCGCGTTGGTGATCGCCGTGCTAGCTGGCACTCCGCCTACGGCGAGGATCACGTCTCCCATCCTCACGCGTTCGGGAATAGCAGTGGCCGTAACCACCACTCGATCCTCGATCCAATCCATCAGGATGGGAAGCCGCGTGGGTGGACCACCCGGCCCGAGCACCCAAGCGTGCCCATCCCGCAATCCGACGAGCATCCGTTGTAGGGTCTCAAGGAAATCGTCCGCGTTCTTGTCGTCCAGCGCGTCCTCGAGGGCTGTCGTGAGCATTCCCTCCCAGTCCACGTCCACGACATCGAAGTACGGATAGAAGTGCTGCATGACGTTCCAGGTGATCACGACCCCGGCCAGTCGTAGAGAGTCGTCAACTGCGGTCATCGTAGCGGTGTCGATCGCAGCAAGATCCGACGACAGCTCTGAAAAAGCACTGCGGTCGCCGGGAGGGAACGTCTGGTTGCCGTCTCCGTAAAGAGCCACCGGCATGCGCACGCGCAACCCGGGGCCAATACCTTTGTCGACAAGATCCCCGAGCGCGGGTAGGTAGTCAAAGATGGGCCCTGAGACCATCTCGGGTATCTGCTCGATCCGCAGTATTCGTTCCCCGCTCGAGGCGGTCTCGACCGCGAATTGGTAGTCGCGCTCTTCGCTCGCCTTCTTCCATCCCGTCCATTCCGCGGATTCCTGGAACCCACCGTTCTTGATGGGAGCGGATCGCCACGTATCGTCGTCGTTGCCCTCGAGAAGCTCGACATCGTCGACCCAGAGCTCACCTGCCCCCTGCAGGAAGCAGCCGATGGTGATGCGTGCCGCATCGTTATCAACCACGCCGACAAGTTCATAGGTCTGCCACTCTTCCGATGTGATCGGAGGATCGCTGAACCCGGAGAATGTCGTGTTCCCGTCGAGTCGCGCGACGTCGAGCCACAGATAACCTCGATTGCCCCATGCACTATCGACCGCGGCGCGGACTCTGGCTTTGAGCTTGATTCTCCGCCCCCGGAGTGGAGTTGCATCGATGTCTTGGCTGATCGTCCCCGCACCGGCACCGTCGGTACTACGGTGTATCTCACGGTTGGTGCGGACACTGAGAAAGGCACGGGACCGACCCAACATCACGCCGTTGTGCTGCCAGGCCACGACCTCCAAGCCGGACGTTTGCTCCGGGACGATGCGTAGCGGCGGTAGGTCGTCGTTCAGCGGGTCGTAGATCTGGAGGGTTGGTGCGACCGGTTTGAAGAGGCCGCGAAGCACCGCGACGAGCGCCTCCGGATCGGCTCCCCGGACCTTTCGGGCACCGAGGATCGCGAAACGGTCCCAGTCGATACCGCTGGCCTCGTCGCTTGGATGGAAAAACCGCACGTAGCCGTACAGCTTGCCGAACGTGGTGAGGTTCCGAACTTCGCGAGGGGGCGGTGGTTCGGGTGCGATGGCTGGGGAGGATGTGTTCCCGCAGATTACGAGAAGGAGACCTAGGCGGGCCAGGGCCATGCCCCGACGTCGCTGGAACTGCTGCATCACAGGGCCTCCCATCCACATTGTCCTAGTGTCACAGGACAATACAATGGATGGGTCGGCCCGGTCAAGCGCCGAATAACGTTCCGCCGGCTCCGAGATTCTCCGTACACCTCACATCAGATCAGCTTCGGAGTCTCGGCGTTGAATCCGACCAGGAGCGTCTTGCCTTTCAGCACCTCAGGGCACCGGAAGTCGCCCTTGGGACCTCGGGGTCGGCACGCTCGAGCCTCGTAGGTGTCTTTCCGGTGCCGCACCCTGTAGAGCACGACGTCCCGCCGCACCACGTCAGATCGAACGCGGTAGACCCCGACCCGAAGGCGCCACTGGCCGAGGCCTCGGCCTTTGAGCTTCTTGACGTGAGGAGGGGGACCGAACGGCTCGGACTCGAGCCGTTTCAGTGCGGAGAGGACACGCTCCTGCTCCTTCCGGTGCAGGCTCTCCAGGTCTTTGAGGAAGCTCGGGGTCAGCTTGACCGTGAAGCGGTCAGGCATGGGTCAGCGGGTACGGGAGCGAGCCAGGCGCTTCTTCAGGTAGTCCTGGAGGGTAATGGCACGCCCCGCCTCGTACTCCTTGGCAGCAACCTTGAGGCTCCTCCGAAATGCAGGATCAAGCTCCTCGAGGATGTCGTCGAAGTCCTCGATCCCGAGAAGTACGGCCGCGGGCTTGCCGCTCTTCGTAATCACGTAGCGCGTCTTGCTGTGGGCGATCTCTCCGAGGAGCGATCCGAGCTGGGCCCGCGCAATGGCGGCTGGGATGGTGACTGGCATGGCGTTGTTCTTGGGCACCGGCCCCTCCGACCCATGAAATTGTGATTAATCAATTGGAAAGTAGTGCATTGAAACGCGTCCGTCTAGGCCTCCTCCGCTGGCCCCGCTGGCCCGCCCAGTCCCAGACTCTTGCAAGCGAAACGTCTCAGACGCTCCGGCGTCGGACCCTTCACTTGCGTTGTCGGCGGCACAAGGCAAGAAGCTGTGCATTCGCCGCCAGGACCTCGGAGACGGCCTGCTTGAACTCGCGGCCGGCCTCGACCCGGCGGCGAACCGTCTCCACCAAGTCCTGGGGGATACGCTCGACGCGCTTCTTGCCGTCGACCATGAACGTCAAGATCCAACTGGTGTGCCCCTCCGCCTTGGCGCAGTGGCAGGCTGGCCACCGATTCGACGTCCTCGCCGCGCCCCGACACGCCCCCGACCCGCTTGCAAAGCCGCGTTTCCCAGGTCACATCGGGGCTAGATCAGCTCCTTCAGGACCTCGGCGTTGAATCCGACCACGAGCGTCTTGCCCTTCAGCACCATGGGGGCGCGGAAGTTGCCCGTGGGCCCTCTGAGGTCGGCGAGGGTGACGCGCGCGGCCGGGCGGGTCTCCACCTTCTTGCCTCGGGCCACGATCACCGTGCTCACCTTCTCGAGAAGCTCGCGGACCTCCTTGTCGGTGAGCGGGTCCTTGCGCGACGACCGCTCCACGGCCACGCTCGTCGACGCCGCTTCGAGCACCGCACGGGTGCGCTCGCAGCTCGTTCAGGACGGACGGTGGTAGTACAGGTCGATCTTGCTCATGACGGGTCCTCCCTCGAAGTTGAACGGGTCACGACTCCTGCACCGGTTCGGCTTCGGCCGGTCCCCCGCCCGCGACCCCGCGCGCGCGGAGCGTGGCCAACGCGCTCTCCGCCGCCGCGTAGATCGTCGGCATGATGACGAGCGTCAGCACGGTGCTCGTGATCAAGCCCGCGATCACGACGAGCGCCAGCGGCGAGCGGATCTCGGCGCCGTCGCCCAGCCCGGCGGCCAGGGGTAAGAGGCCGAGCACGGTGGTCCCGGTCGTCATCAGGATCGGCCGCAGCCGCACGCGACCGGCCTCCGCGAGCGCCTCGTCCATGCCGTGCCCGCGCGAGCGAAGCGTGTTGACGTAGTCCAGGAGCACGATCGCGTTGTTCACGACGATGCCGGCCAACATGATCATCCCGAGGAAGACGACCACCGACAGCGGGATCGCCAGCAGGTGCAGGACGCCCACGACCCCGATCAGCCCCATGGGGACGGTGGTCATGATGATCAGCGGCTGCAGGATCGACTCGAACTGGATCGCCATCACGACGTAGACCAGGAACACGGAGATCGCGAGCGCGATCCACAGCGAGCTCGTGCTGCGCTCCATCTCCTGCGTCTGGCCGGAGAGACGCCAGCCCGTGCCTTCGGGCCACTCGAGGGCTCCGAGCCGGCGGCGGATCTCCTCGCTCGCCGTGCCCAGGCCGCCTCCCCGCACGTTGGCCGTCACCAGGGCCACGCGGCGCTGACCGACGCGCCGGATGTCCGCCGGCGACGTTCCCACCGTGACGTCGGCGACCGCCGACAGCGGGATCGGCACGGCGTCTCCCGGGTTGACGACCAGGTTGGACAGTTGGCGCAGCGTCGCGCGGTCTTCCACGGTGAGCCGGACGACGATGTCGATCCTGCGCTCGCGCTTGCGGTACTCGCTGGCGCTCTCGCCCTGGACCTTGGCGCGCACCAATTCGGCGACCTGGCGCAGATCGAGCCCGCGCCGGACGAGCGCCTCGCGGTCGTAAACGATCTGCACCTCCGGGCTCCCGGGCCGCGCCGAGGACTTGACGTCGGTCAAGGACGGGATGGCCTCCATCTCCTGGGCCACCTTCTCGCCCAGGTCGCGGATGCGGTCGAGATCGAAGGCCTCGACCTCGACCTCGATGGGCGTGCGAAACGAGAACAGCACCGGGCGCGTGAGCTTGGACTGCATCTCCGGCATCGATTCGAGAGTGCGACGCAGGTCCGCGACGACGGCCTCCTCGCGCACCGCGACGACGCCTCCCTCGCGCACGTGGCCGATCCCGACCGCGACGTCACGCAGCGCACGCGTGACTCGGTCGATCGGGCCGCTCGGAGCCGGCTCGGGAGCCAGGGTCACGGTCAGCCGGGCGGTATGCTCGCCTTCCTCCACGGACGAGTCGGCTTCGGGGTCGGCACCCACCTTGAGCAGCACGCGACCGACTCGTGGATCTTCGAGAGCGAGCGCCTCGATGGGAGCGACCGCGTCGAGGGTCGCTTCGATCGGAGTTCCCACGGGGAGCGATAGCTCGATGTCGAATTCTCCCTGGTGAACCTCGGGGATCAGGGTGCTGTCGAGCCCGAGGAAGCCGAAACCGGTCACGACCGCAACGGCCGCGACGAGCACGAGAACCGTCGCGCGATGGCGAAGCGCGGCGCGAATCACGACCGGGTAGACCCGATACAGGGCCGCGAGCGCGGCCTGGATCGCCAGCCGCAACGGCGCGAGCAGGAAGCGAGCCGCACGCCCCAACATACCGAGTGCCGCGACGGCCGGCCCGCCGCCGAGGATCATGACCCACACCACCGCGAGCCACGCGCTCTCGATCGCGAACAGAATGGCATCCACCGGCGGCATGAGCGCCGCGCCGGCCTTGGCGAAGAGTCCCTTTCCCGTCCTGACGCGCCGCGCGAGGTTGATCGCGAGCATGACGACGCCGACCAAGAGCGCGGGGGCGGCCACGACCGCGGCCGGGGTGATCGAGCCGCGCTTCCACAGCCAAGCCGCCGGGGCCAGGAACAGCGGACAGAACGGAAGGGCGAGCGCCACGATTCGCGCGAGCCCGCCGGGCGGGCTCTCCTCCGACATCGGGCCGAGCGATCGATACCGCACGCTGTGGGTCACGCGCTCCCACAAGCCCAGCTTCTCGTCCCGTTCGGCGCTTTCGCCGGCGCCCAGCTTGGCCCGGAGCGCGGGCACGAGGTACAGCGCGACCAGAAGGCTGGCCACGAGCGAGTAGACGACGGTCAGGGCCAGGTCGGCGAACACCTGGCCCGCGACGCCGATGACGAACACCATCGGGGCGAACACGGCGACGGTCGTCAGGACCGAAGCGACGACCGCTCCGCCGACCTCCGAGGTGCCCCTCACCACGGCGCGCTCGTTCGAGTCCCCTTCCTCGCGACAGCGCGCGATGCTCTCCACGACCACGATGCCGGCGTCGACCAGCATCCCGATGCCGAGGGCGAGCCCGCCGAGGCTCATGATGTTCAAGGACAGGCCGCTCAGGTGCATCGGCGCGAACGTTGCCGCGACGGAGATCGGGATCGCGACCGAGATGACCGCCGTGGAGCGGAACTCCCGGAGGAACAGGTACAGGACCAGGACCGCGAGCAGCCCGCCCGCGAACGCGGCGCCGCGAACCTCGTCCACGGCCGCCGCGACGAACGTGCTGCGATCCGAGATGACCTCCAGGGTCCAGCCGTCCGGAAGGAGATCGCGCAGGCCCGGCTGGCCGGGGACGCCGTCGAGAGCGGTACCCACGCTGGCGGACATCGCGATCATGTTGGCGTCGGCTTCCTTCTGGATCTCGATCTCGACCGCCTCGGCGCCGCGGAAGCGAGTGATGACCTCGCGGTCGGCCCAGCCCGAGAGCACCGTGCCGACGTCGCGCAGCTTGACCTCGCGATCGCCGACGTTCGCCACCACGAGATCGGAGATCTCGTCGAGGCTCGTGAACTCGTTGACGGTGCGGACCAAGTACTGCGTGTCGCCTTCCTTGATGTCGCCGCCCGCGAGGTTGACGTTCTCGACGCCGAGCCTGCGCACGACCTCCTGAATCGACAGGCCGGTGCTGCTCAGCGCGTGCTCGTCGAGGTCGACCGAGACCTGCTCCTCGAGCCCGCCGAGAACACGCACCGCGGCCACGCCCTCGACCTGCTCGAGGCGTTTCTTGAGCTGCTCCTCGGCGAAGGTCCGGAGGCGCTTGAGCCCGGCCGGTCCCTGGTCCTGCCCGCGCGGCGACGCCAGCGCGAGCCTCAGCACCGGGTCGAGCGACGGGTCGTAGCGCAGGATCAGCGGCTTGTCGGCGTCCTCGGGAAGGAAGACGCCGTCGAGCTGCTCGTTGGCCTCCTGCCACGCCTCGCCCATCGGCGTGTCCCAGGTGAACTCCAGCGTGACGTCCGACAGCTCCGCGCGCGAGACGCTGGACAGCCGCACCAGGCCCGAGACGACTCCGAGGGCTTCCTCGATGAGCCGCGTGACGTTCTCCTCGACTTCCTCGGGTGCCGCCCCCGGGTACGCGGTGCGCACGGTGAGCGACGGGTAGGTGATGTCGGGCATCAGCTCGATGGGGAGCAGGCGGTAGCTGAAGACCCCGAACACCACGGCCGCGAGCGTGACCATGGTGATCGCCACCGGACGCCGCAACACCACCGAGAACGCGCTGTCTTTCGTCGAAACCTTCACGGAACGGTCTCGGTCCCGGACGAGCCCTCCGCTTCCTCCGCCGGAGCCGCGACGGCGGTCGGGCGGGCGTTCTCGGCGTCGCCGGTCTGGACCGCGACCGCGCTCCCGTCCTTGAGCGCCGACTGGCCCACCACGACCACCGTCTCTCCGGGCTGAAGCCCTTCGGTGACCTCGGCGCGATCGGCGTCCTGGTACCCGAGCCGCAACTGCCGCTTCTGGGCGATGCCGTCCGAAACCACGAACACGTGGGGCTGCTCGTCCTCGAACACCAGGGCCTTCTTGGACAGCACGACGGCGTCCTCGTGGGTGTCGAGCACGATCTGGACGTTGGCGAACATGCCGGGCCGCAAGCCGGCGCGGCGGTCGATGGCGATCGTGACCTTCACGGTTCCCGACTGCGAATCGACGATCGGCGAGATCCGGAGGATCGTGCCGTCGAACGAGGTCTCGTCCATGCCGCGGGGACGAATGACGGCCTCGTGGCCGACCTGCAGGCTGGCCAGGTATTTCTCCGGAACGAACACCGGCGCCACCAGACTGTCGAAATCCACGAGGCGAAAGACCGTCTCGTTGCGCTGCACGAGCTGCCCGACGTTGACCATGCGCTCGGTGATCGTGCCGGAGATCGGGGCCAGGATGCGCGTGTGCGCGAGGTCGAGCGCGCGCTGCTTCCACGCGATCTCGGCGCGCTCGAAGTCGAAGCGCAGGCGCTGGTATTCCTCGTCCGAGATGAGGTCTTCGCGGGCCAGCGTCTCGGCCCGCCGGTAGTCGGCGCGCAGCTTCTCGAGGTCCGAGCTCGCCGCGCGCTCGGCGAGCTCCAGCTCCTCGTACGCCAGCCGCACGAGCGTCCGGCCCTCGCGGACACGATCTCCTTCTTCGACGAGCAGATCGACGGCGACCCCGGTGGCCTGGCTCACGACGTCGACGGCTTCCTCGGCCATCAGGGTCGACGAGGCGTCGAGGAAGGCCTCCATGTCGGCCCGCCCGACCTCCTCGACGATCACCGGGACCTCGGGCGCCACGGCCTTGGTCGGCGAGCCCGGGTCCCCGTCGCCTCCTCGTCCCGGCCTGCCGCCGCCTCCCGACCCGCGGCCGCCTCCGGCTCCACCGTGCGGGCCGGCCGCGGAGCCGTCCGATGCGCCGCCGCAGCCCAGGATCGGAACCACGAGAGCAGCACCGAGGAAAGCCGCGAGACAAACCCGCAGGCCGGTTCGCGACCAGCTCCTCGCGGGGAGGATGAGCTTCACCTGGAACCCTCGGAAAGCTGGCAGGTTAGCGCGTCTCGCGCACGCGTGTCCAGGCGGCGCCGACCCCGGCTGCGAGACGGGCTCAGGTTCCGCCGGTCACGAGCGCGAGCGCTCCCGTGAGGCATGCGCTGTGGAGCGTGCCCGGGGCTCGTTCGGCATCGGGCTGACGGGGTCCACCGGTTCCGAGAAACGGGAAGCGATGGAAGTCCCTGTCGCGCGTGTAGATCCTCGTCCGGCTCGATGTCCAACGAACGGCCGGCAGCCATGACGCACAAAAAGGGGCGGATCCCGTTCGGATCCGCCCCCTCGACATCGCCCCCTCCCGGGGTCGCGCGGTCACCCCTAGCAGTCGGGGTCGGCTCCGTCGATCAGACCGTCGCAGTCGTCATCGAGCCCGTTGGTGCACTTCGGCCCCTTTTCCTTGCTGGCCGTCGGCACGCACCCGCCGCCGCCGATCTCGATCGAGCAACCGCAGGGCAGCTGGCCGGCTCCGCCGCATTCGGCACCGGTCCAAGGGTCGAATCCGGCCTTCGACACGGCACCCACCAGGCTCTCGTAGAGGCCTTCGGGCGGATTGTCGAGCGCGCACCCGAGCCGTCCGGTCGAACTCGTCGTCCCCGAGCACGATAACGGTCCGAGTGGAGAATTCGGAATGTCGATCGTGACGTCGGCGCTCGCGACGGCACCGCCGCAGTTGTCGACGATGAAGGTCTCGACGACGAAGTCCCCGGCGTTCGGACCGCTGGTCGGCTGATCGCAGTTCGTCTGGTCAACGACCAGCGTGTCGGGGACGCACCCGCCGCAGCTATTGCCGTAGATGCAGTTGATGCCGTCGATGTCGTCCTGGGCGAGGCTTTCGCCGTTGTTGCTGCACAGGGTCGTGCTGGCGAACATCGTGGCGTTCGAAACCGGGGTGTGCGCGAGACCGAGGAGGTGTCCGACCTCATGGACGGCCACCGACTCGATGTGGGCTTCGCGGTTGCAGCCGTCCGTTTCGCTGTCGGAGTAGAACTTGCCGCTGGTGTTGAAGAAGATGTCCGAATCGATCATCCCACCGAACGTTATCCCGTTCTGGTCATCGGTGCCGCTCGTCGCGAGCGGCGTGATCGTCACCGCAAGGCAACCGCCCGAGCAGCCCGTGCCGACGACGTTGAAGTGCATCGTCGAGATGCCGTCGCCGATCGAGGCCGGCGGGCTCGGAACCGCCTCGGTCGTCGTCAGGTTGCCCGCCCCTGCGTTGTTCCAGCTTGCGCCGACGGCGGCCTCGATATCGGTGACGCCGCCGTCATTGAACGTGGAATTGACGCTGGAGTGTCCGTTCTCGTTGATCTCGATGTTCCGCGGCACGGACAGCCACTTGATCGGCGGGTTGTACAGCACGAAGGCGTACACGAAGCCCCCGGCGAGGATCAGGGTCGACAGGAGAGCGATGAGAATCCTGAGGTTCTTCATGATCACTCCCCCTAGTTCGCCGGCCGAAGGGCGACGTTGTGATCGGGACCGTGCTGCAGCTCGCGCATGGCGCCCGCGATCGTGAGTCCGTGGCCGGAGCCGCCTTGGAGGCGCTCGATCCCCTGCTCGTCGGTGACGATCCGGGACTTGCCCTGGACGTAGCCGAGGACCTTGGGGGCGCCGTCCTCCTCCCACGTAGTCATGAAGACCAGCACGCGCTCGCCGACCTCGAAGGTCGCCGCGCCTTCGAAATCCTGCCCCGTGCCTCCGACCCAGCCACCGGGGGTGCGGAGCACGATCTGCTCGGACGACTGGCCGCGCAGCGAGCGCTCCACGGTCAGCGTGACGTTCGTGCGGATGAACGTGAGACTCGGGTCCCACTCACCCTCGACCCCTGTCACGGTGCCGACCACGATCTGGTCGGCCTGACGGGCGAGGTCACCGAAGTTCATCTTGATCAGCGTCGTCGCGCCGGCCAGGCTCACGCCCAGCAGCAAGACCACGCACAAGAGCCAGACTTTTCGAGTCATGCTTTCCCCCTCCATCGGGTTACGCAATCGCTGACACGACTGCGCGAATGAATGAATGTTGCCTCGGACACATCGAGAAGGACCGCGGGTCGGAAACCGGGGGTACAAAGCGGGTCTTCCTCGGATCGCGCGGGCGCGTGATCGGCAGGCTCAAACCCCTCCCCCTCGTCGCGGCCACCCCTACTGAAAGCGCCCTGACGGTATGGCGATCGGGCCGATGGGTCAAGTAAAAAGATAGGCGAGCACGCCGGCAGCGATCATTCCGAGGAGCGGCGGGGCCACGACCAAGAGCAGCGGCCGGCCACCGACCCAGGCCACCAGGATCAGCTTCACGATCATATTGGCCACGAACCCCACCAGCACGGCCAGGACCGCCTCGCGGACCTCGAGGGTCCCGCTCGAGGCCAAGGTCGCCACGGCCAAGGTCACGGCGTGGACGTTGGTCGCCCCACCCAGGGCCGCGGTGACGAGCACGCCGCGGGTCCCGAAGACGTGCTGGGAGGCGGAAGTCGTGACCAGCACGACGCCGAGCACCGTCGCCAGCATGAGCGAAGACCGCAGAACCAGCGGGTTTTCGAGCGTGATCCCGGCCGCGCGGACGCGCGGCCCGATCACGACGATCGCGGCGGCGGTGCCGAGCAGTCCCAGCGCGACCGGGGCGCCCACCACCGGCGTCAAGGGCGCGACCATCTCGGGGTAGACCACCGCGGCGACCACGATCTGCGCCGCGGAGGAAGCGACGGTGGCCAGGACGACCCCGGTGGCGGCCGGGCCGGTGAGCCCCTCCCCTTCGCGGCTCTTGTGGGCCAGCGCGAGCGTCGCGGCCGTGGAGGACACGAGGCCGCCGGAGAAACCGGCGAGCGCCAATCCTTTCTTCGGGCCCAAGAGGCGCACCGCGATGTACCCGCCGAAGCTGGTTCCCACGATCAGCACGAAGATCAGCCACAGCCGCGCGGGGTTGATCAGGCTCCACGGGTCGACGTAGAGGTCGGGCAGGAGCGGCAGGATCACGAACGCGGTCACCAGGAAGGTCAGCGACGCCGAGACCTCCTTCTCGCTGACGCCCACCTTGGCGAACTCGTGAATCCGCGGCTTCAGGGCCAGCACGACGATCGTGATGACCGCCAGCATGACCGCCAGCGCGGCCTGGGCGCGCGCCAGGTAGCCGAGCGTGAAGGTCGCCATGGCCGCGACCTCGGTCGTGACGCCCACACCCGACCCTTCCGGGCCCAGGCGCGTCCTGAAATAGCCCGCGAGGATGACCGCTGCCGCGAACGCGGCCAGGACCGCGGCCACCGCGACCTGCTCGATGTGCGCGGCCACCGCTCCCAGCATCGCCAGCAGCGTGAAGGTCCGCGAGCCCAGCGGATCGTGGGTCGGCGAGTCCGCTTGGGCGCGCTCGCGCTCGATCCCGATCAGCAGGCCGATCGCGAGGGCGAGGAGGTACGGTCGCGCGGCTTCGAACACGACGGCTCCGGTACGAGACCATCGTGTCCGCTTCGGGACAGCGGGTCAAGAGGTCGGCACATTGACGTCGCGTGGGACGGGGCCTCAGACTGTGGCGCACGGGTGACGACGTTGAAGGTTGTGGCGCACGGAGATCCGTTCGTTCTGGAGCACGAGCTCCTCGAGCGCGTGGCGCGCGCGCAGGACGGAAACCCCTTCGCCCCGGTGCTCGTCGTCGTGCCCACGACGCGGCTCGCGGAGCACGTCGAGCGGCGGCTGGGGCAACGGTTCGGCTCGCGGGTGGCCGTGCACGTGCTGCACTACCGCGCGCTCGCCTTCCGGATCCTCGACTCCGATTCGGCTCGCGCCCCGCGCGTTCTCACCCGGCGATTGCGGCAGGGAGTCCTCGAGCAGGCACTGTCGGACGTGCCGCCCAACCCGTGGAGCGAGTTCGTCGAGCGCCGTCCCGGGGCCCTGTCGGGCTTGCTCGGGGCGCTCGACGACCTGCAGGAAGCCGGCATCACCGCGCAGCAAGCGCGTGAGGTCCTCGACCGCGGAGCCGGCGAGCGTGCCGTGGCCCGGATTCACGCGGCGTACGTGACCCGGCTTCGGGCGGTGCGCCAGGCCGGGTTCGTCGACGAATGCGGTTTCATCGAGAGCGCCGCCCGCAAGGCCGAGGCGTTCGTGAACCGTGTGGACTTCCGCGCGATCCTGCACCACGGAGCCTACGAGCTGATCGGCGTGCACCTCGAGCTGCTGCGGGCGCTGGAGCGCGCGGCGCCCGTGACGTTCCTGCTTCCCGCGGAGCCCGGCTCGCCCACCTACGCCTTCGCGGAGCGCTTCGCGCGCCGCCACCTCCTCGAGGACGGGGACGACATCGAGCGCCTGGCGGACCGGGCGGGCGGATGCCTGGCGAAACGCCTGCGGTGCTTGTACGACGAGGACAGCCGGCCGCAGTCGCCTGAGTCGAGCACGGTGATGTTCCGCAACACCCAGGGGGCCGTGCCGGAGATCTCGCTGGCCGTGCGCCACGCGCTGGGCCGCATCGACGACGACACGCCGGCCGAGGAGGTTGCCGTGCTGGCGCGGAGCCTGGAGCCCTACGCGGTTGCGGTCGAGTCGGTGATCGGCGATCGGATCCCGGTCTCCACCTCCGCGCGCGTGCCCCTCAGGCGCGACGCCGCGGTTCACGACCTCCTGGTCGTCCTTCGAGTGCTGGACGAGGACTTCCCGCGCGGCGCGACGGTCGAGATCCTGAGATCACCGCGGATCCGATGGGACGCGCTCGGCGCGGAACGCCCGTTCGGCGATCGCGCCGAGGCGTGGAGCCGCGAGGCCAAGCTGCTCCGCGGCCTCGAGGGCTGGACGCGCGACCTGCCCGCGTGGGCCTCGGACGTCTGGATCCGCGAGGACGCCGACGAGGACGAGCGCGCGCGGCGACTGGAAGAGGGTCGGCGCAGGAGCGAGCGTTCCGAGGCGATGGGGCGCGCGCTCACGCTCCTGGCCGCGCGCCTGGAGCCCGAGCGCGCCCGTCCGTGGGCCGAGCATGCCGAGCTGCTGGAGGCGTTCGTGCGCGAAGTGCTCCCGGGCCGCGGCGACGACGAGTCGGACCCCGCGATCCGCGCGTTGCTCGAGGTGCTCGAGGACCTGGCGGACCTGGACGACCTCCGGGGGCGAAGCACCGCGGTTCCGTTCGGGGAGATGGTGCGGTGGATCTCGCGCGCCGTCGACGACACCGACATTCCGCTCGCGGAGTCCGACACACGCGGGATCCGGGTCCTCGACGCCATGCAGGCTCGCGGGCTGACCTTCAGACGAGTGTTTCTCGTGGGTGTGAACGAGAGGTTCTTCCCGCGGGTGCCGAGAGAGGACGCCTTCCTCGAAGACGACGCCCGCAGGCGACTGATCGAGCACACCGGGAGGCCGCTTCCCGTCAAGAGCGAAGGGGACGACGAGGAGCACCTCCTCCTGGCGTTGGTCCTCGGTGCGGCTCGCGACGGCATCGAGGTCTCGTGGCAGCGCGCCGACGACGACGGGAAGTCGAAAACCCCGTCGCTCGCCCTGCGGGAAATCGCCCGCGTCGCGCGCGGGACCCCCGATCTCGCGAGCCTGCTGCACGAATCGCAGCGCGTTCCCGCCCACCCTCGCGCGTGGCTCGAGACGCTCGGCCGCGACCCGGGGCTGCTCTCGGCTCGAGAGGAGCGTGTGCTCCTGGCGCTGCAGAGCGCGGGCCCCGGCCTCGCCTCGGAGCTCCTCGCATCGAGAGGTGAAGCGCCGGTTCGCGGTCTCGACATGCTCCACGCCACCGAGTCCTTCGTCCCGGGCGAGCTGCACTACGACGCCCGCGTCGGTGCCGGGGCGCGCCTCCCCGAGCGCTACAGCGTCACCGCCGTCGAGCGTCTGGGGCGCTGTCCCTTGCAATTCTTCTTCCATGACGTCCTGCGGGTGCGAGAACTCGAGCAAGAGGCGACGCTGTTCGGGGTCGAGGCCCGCGAGCTGGGCGTGCAGGTCCATCGCGCCCTGGAGATCCTCTACTCCCGGCTCCGGAGCGAGGGCCGGATCTCGGGAGGCGACGCGGCGGCCGACCGTGCACGGGCCCTGGAGCTGGTCCCCGAGGCGTGGCGCGAGGCCACGGAGTCCCTCGATCGACGCATGGCGAATCAGCTCCAGTTCTTCTGGCGGTGGTACGGGCAGCGATGGATCGACGCCCTGAAGGCGTTCGTGTCGGACGACCTCTACCGCATGTCCTCGGGCGGCTGGCGCATCGCGGATCTCGAGAAGACCGAGCAGCGCACGCTCGACTTCGGCAACGGAGCGCGGGCGACGTTCTCGGCGCGGTTCGATCGGGTGCTGGCGGGCGACGCGGGAGTCGTCGTGGGCGACTACAAGAGCTCGGGCAAGCTCGGGGAACGGATCGATATCACCCGGATGCTGAAGGGAGCCGCGCTGCAGGTCGCGCTGTACTTCATGCTGGGCGGCGAGCGCGCGGCGGTGGAGCTGCTCGGCGTCGGACCCGAGTACGATCCCACGACCACGGCCGAATCCGACCGGCGCCCCCGCTTCTCGGGATTCGAGAACCCCGCGCAGCGAGACGGGTTCGTCGAGACCGTGCGCACGCTGCTTTCCCTGGCGGGCTCGGGGAGCTTCCCGATGAACTCCGACCGCCACTGCGCGTGGTGCCCCTACCGCCAGGGGTGCCGTCACAACCACGCGCCCTCGCTCGAGCGCGAGAAGCTCGCTTCCGACTCGTCCGAGTACCGCGACAGCCGGCGGAAGAACAAGTCCAAGACACCGACGCTCGCCATGGTCCGGGAGCGCCCCGCGGGAAGGACGCGATGACACGCGACTCCCGTACCGCGCCTCCGGACCTCGACGAGCGCATGCACGCCGCGACCGATTTCGATCGCAACCTCGTCGTGATCGCCGGTGCCGGCACCGGCAAGACGAGCCTGCTCGTCGAGCGGATCCTCACCGCGGTCGGCACCGGCCGGCTCGCGATCGACCGCCTCGGGGCGATCACCTTCACGGAGCGGGCCGCGGGCGAGATGCGACAGCGGCTGGCCGAGGGGCTCGAGCGACTCCTGATCGCCACGCAACCGGGCCACGAGCACGACCCGGCGCACGAGGGCGACCGCGCCTTCGTGCACCTCGCCGGCAGGTTCGCGGTCGCGCCCTCCGAGGTTGCCGGCCGCGCGCTTTCCGCCCTGCGGCACCTGGACCGGGCGCGGGTGGAGACGATCCACACGTTCTGCGCGGGCTTGCTGCGGGAACACCCTCTCGAGGCCGGAGTCCAGCCGGACTTCGCCGTGGATCCGGGCGAGATGCAGGCCACGGTGCTCGACGAGGTGTGGGAGCGATTCGTCTCGCGGGAGCTGGGCTCGGACGTGGCGCGGCCGGAGCTGTGGAACCGGGTGCTCGCGCCGCGCCGCTCGCTCGAGAGGTTGCGCGAGCTCGGGTACGCGCTGGCCTCGTTCTCGATCCCCGAGGAGCTGCTGTCGAGCGCGACGGCGAGCACCATCGATCGATCCGAGACCGCGGAGCTCCCGATGGGATCGGGCGTCTCGCGGATCGATCCGGACCTGCTCGGCGATCTCACCGAGGCGGTGAGACCGTTCGCGCTCGAAGCGCGCGAGGAGCTGCTTCGACGCGGCTACGTCACCTTCGATGGACTGCTCGTTCTGGCTCGCAACCTCCTGCGGGATCACGCCGAGGTCCGGGAGTCCCTCAAGCGGCGCTTCCTGATGCTGCTCGTCGACGAGTTCCAGGACACCGACCCCTTGCAGTACGAGATCGTGCTGTACCTCGGCGAGAAGGAGGGGCTCAGCGCGCCGGCCGCGTACGACGCGGTGCTCGAGCCGGGGCGGCTGTTCGTCGTCGGAGATCCGAAGCAGTCGATCTACCGCTTCCGCGGAGCGGACTACGACGCCTTCCAGCGCGCGGTGTCCCGCATCCTCGACGGCGGGGGTCGACTCCTGCGCCTGACCGCCAACTTCCGCAGCGTGCCCGAGGTCATAGCACCGGTCAACGCGCTGTTCTCGGAGCCGGACAGCGTGTGCTGGAAGCGCTCCGACCGCCAGCCGGACTACGACGCCATCGCCGCGGTCCGCCCGCGGGCCGGCGACGGGCCGCGCGTCGAGACCTGGACGGTGGATGCGGGCCCCGGCGCTCTGGCGGCGGACCGCCGCGAGGCCGAAGGGAAGATCGTCGCCGAGGCGATCCTGCGGATGGTGGAGACGGGCGCGGCCCGCTACGACCAGATCACGATACTCCTGCGCGTGTTCACGCAGCTCTCGGACTACCTGCGCCCGCTCCGGGAGCTGGCCATTCCGTTCGTGGTCGACGGCGGCCGCGAGTTCCTGGCGCGACCGGAGGTGGCGCACCTGCTCGTCATCCTCAAGGCATTGGCCCGCCCCTCGGACCCCGCGGCGCTGCTCGCCTACCTGAGGTCGCCGGTGGGTGCTGTGCCCGACACCGAGCTGGCCAAGTATGCCGCGGCCGAGGGCCGGTGGCACTGGCGGGAGGATGTCGGCGCGCGCGGGTTTCCGGACCTCGCCCGAGCCTTCCGACTCCTCCGGAAGCTGGACGACGCCACGCGCAGCCGCCCGCCGGACGAGACCGTGAGGCGAGCGCTCGAGGACTCCGAGCTCCTGACGCTGAGCGCCGCCGCCTTCGAGGGGCCGCAACGCGTGGCGAACCTCACGAAGCTGGCCGCGGCCGCGGCGGAGCTGGCTCGCGACGGACGTCTGTCGTTGATCGAGGTCGTCGAGGCCCTGGAGAGCGGACGGACGTCCTCCGTGGTGTCCGACTCCCCCCTGGCCGACGAGCAGACCGACGCGGTCCGCGTGATGACCATCCACAAGGCCAAGGGTCTGGAGAACGACGTCGTGATCGTCCCCGACCTCGCGCGAGAGGACCGCAAGTGGTACGCCGCCGAGAAGGTCGAGGTCCACGTGGTGCGCGCGGCCTCGGGCGCGCCGGCCCTCGCGATGAAGGTCGACGACGTCGCGAACCCCGCGTGGCAACGGTTCGTCGCGGAGGAGATCGCGCACGAGGAGGCGCAGGAGGTTCGCGTCCTGTACGTCGGCGTCACGCGCGCCCGCGAGCGGCTGATCGTGCTGGCGGCGCCGTCGAGGCGCACCGCGTCGTGGGTCGAGGCTCTCGCGAGCTGGGGGTACGAGGCCGGGGTCGAGGACGGGCCGGTGCTGTTCGACGGCGGGGTCGCCCACCGCCGCTGCAAGGCGGGAGCGAGGACGCACCGCGCCGCCGCGCGGCGACCCGACGGGGCCCCCGAGGCGGTCGCCGCTTTCGACAGGGCCCGCGAGCGCGCCCGGGAATCCTCGGGGTCCCTCCGCCGTCCGAGCGACGAGGAGACGTGGCGCGAGATCCGGGAGGATTCCACCGCGCGTCCCGTGCGGCCTCGCGGGTTCACCGAGGAGTCCCGGCTGGTGGGCGTCGCGGTGCACCGCCTGCTCGAGAGGTGGAACGGGCGCGATTCCGCGCGCCTGCTCGAAGGCATCGGTCCGGCGGCGCGCGCGGCGGCGGCGGAGTCGGGAGCGAGCGCCGACGCGGTGGAACGCGAGATCCGGAGGATCTTCGAGGTGTTCGTCGGCTCGAAGCTCCACGAGCGATTGCGCGACGTCGAGGTGCTGGGGAAGGAGATACCCATCATCGAGCGCGCCCGGGACGGCGCGACCTACCGCGGCACCCTCGACCTGCTGTACCGCGAGCGCGACGGCGCGTACGTCGTCGCCGACTATAAGACCGATCGCGAGACCGACCCCGCCAAGCTGCGCTCGATCTACGGCCCGCAGCTCGCCGTCTATGCGCGCGCGGTGCAGAAGGCGCTGCGCTCGCTCTTTCCGCCCCGGGTCGAGCTGTGGATGCTGCGCACCGCGGAGCGCCACGTCCTTCATTCTCTCGAGACGCCGGAATGACGGCGCGGAGGTCGTCGTGAGCGAGCCCTTGCGAGCAGCCGTCCTTTTCGCGGTCGCGCTGACCGCTTGCTCGTCGCCGCCGTCCCCTTTCCCGGCGGGGAGGCTGGTCGATCTGACCCACGCTTTCGACGAGCACACGATCTACTGGCCGACCTCGCCGGGATTCGAGATCGAGACGCTGTCCGAGGGCATGACCGAGCGCGGCTACTACTACGTGGCGAAGCGCTTCAGCACCGCGGAGCACGGCGGGACCCACATCGACGCCCCGATCCACTTCGCGCAGGGTCGCAACGCGGTGGACGAGATCGCTCTCGAGAACCTCATCGGACCTGGAATCGTCGTGGACGTCACCGGCGCCTGCGCCGAAGCGCCCGACTACCAGGTCGCCGTGGACGACTTCGTGGCGTGGGAGTCGAAGCACGGGCCGATCCCCGGCGGGGCCATCGTGCTGCTGCGCACGGGATTCGGCGACCGTTGGCCGGACCGCGCGCGTTACATGGGAACCGACGCGCGCGGTCCCGACGCGGTTGCCGACCTGCACTTCCCCGGGCTGCACCCCGAGGCGGCGAGGTGGCTGATCACCGAGCGCGCCATTCGCGCGATCGGCCTCGACACGCCGAGCATCGACCATGGTCCGTCGCAGGACTTCGGCTCCCACGTCACGCTGTTCGCGCGCAACGTCCCGGCGTTCGAGAACGTCGCCAACCTCGACGAGCTGCCCGAGTCGGGCTTCACCGTCGTCGCCCTCCCCATGAAGATCCGCGGCGGGAGCGGCGGTCCGCTGAGGATCATCGCGATCGTGGAGTGATCGTTCTCGCCCGGCGATTGAGCGCCCGGGGTCCCGACAGCGCGGGGTGCCCGCGGATCACGAAGCGCATGCGCCGCCGGGCCCACGCCCCGGCGTAGTCGACTCCGATGCGGCGCGTCACGCCGACCTCGGAGTCCGCGACGCCGTCCCCGGCCTCGAGCCACAGGTCGGGACCCGTCAGGGATGCCCCGTCGAGCGAACGGTCGATCCCGAACGCGCGGGCCAGCCTTCCCGGACCCGAGGCCGATCCGAGACCGTCGGGGCTCTCCGCGGCGCGCAGCAGGACGGCGGCCGGGTGGTCTCGCGCGCCGGTCACGACGTTCACGCAGTGGTGCACGCCATAGACCAGGTAAACGTATGCGATCCCGCCGGCCGCGAACATCGGGGCGTTTCGCGCCGTGCGGCCGGGCCACGCGTGGCTCGCGCGGTCGCGCGGGCCGGAGTAGGCCTCGACCTCCACGATCCGGCCTCGCAGCAGCGTCCCGCCGGCCAGTCGCCGGCACAGCGTGCGGCCCAGGATGTCGCGGGCGACCTCGAGCGCGTCGCGCCTATAGAATGAAGGGTCGAGTCGACGCTTCGTCACCGGAGGTATCCATGGTCAACAAGGTCCTGGCGGCGCTGGCCGTCATCGCCATCGTGCTCGTCGTCCTCGCCCTCACGCCGGCCGGCACCGCCGTCTCGGACCAGTTGAGGGAGGTCTTCGTCCTGAACTTCCCCGACCCTCAGACCGTCGAGGGCACGGTGGAGATCAAGGGCCCGATCCGCATGGCCGAGCTGGTCACGTTCCCGGGCATCACCGTATCACCGGTCCGGCCGACCGACACGACCCGGCTCATCAACGCCGGGACCCTGGTCACCGACGGGTTCGAGTACGTCGTCCTGAGCCTGGTGGGCTCGACCCGCGGCGAGACTCTGCACAGCGGCTCGGTGGGCGCGCTCTTGATTCCGGACGAGGAACCGATCACGCGCGCGTTCTTCGAGGACGGCGACGTGCTGCTGTCGCTGCAGATCGACGCGCAGCCCGAGGCGGGACCGCCGGCGTTCTTCGCGTCGCATGCGACGCGCGAGACGGTGGCGTTTCCGCGCTACCAGATCCTGCTGTTCAACACCACGGACAAGTCGGTGACCGTGACGGTGTATGCCTACCTGACCAGCGGGTAGGGAGTGAGTCCGCGGGTCGCGAGCCGCGCTGCGACGTATAATCTCGCGGTACTACGGCGCGTCCGTGGAGACCACCCGCGATGCTGGAGCGTGGAGCACAGCGCGAGCGCGTCCTGGCCCTCCTTGAAGAGGAAGGAGGAGTCACCGAGGCTTCGGTGCGCCGGGTGGCCGAGATCACCCGGGTTCCCGAGGCCGAGGTGTGGGGCGCCGGCCTGTTCTACACGCTGATCAACCGTCCCGGCCGGCGCGTGCGGGTGTGCGACGGGCTGTCGTGCAGGATGGCCGGCGCGGACGACCTGGCCCGCAGGCTCGCGGAGCGCGGCAAGGACTGCGAGCGCGTGAGCTGTCTCGGACAGTGCGACCGCGCGCCGGCGACGCTCGACGAGGACCTCGAGCTGGTCAGCTACGAGGGCCGGCCCCGCGGCATCACGCCCGACGATCCCGAGCTGCCCATGAATCTCGCCGGGGCTGTGGACCGCAGCTATTCGGCCCTCGCCCGCGCCCGCGAGCTGGGCGCGGAGAGGGTGGTCGGCGAGATCGAGGCCTCGGGCCTCCAGGGCCGCGGCGGCGCCGGCTTCCCCGCGCACCTGAAGTGGCGCGCCGTGCTCGCGCAGGCCGAGACCGAGCGCTACGTCGTTTGCAACGCCGACGAGGGCGAGCCCGGGACGTTCAAGGACCGAGAGCTCATGCTGCGCCAGCCGCACGAGCTTCTCGAGGGGCTCGCGATCTCGGCCCACTGTGTCGGCGCGCGCGACGTCTACCTCTACGTTCGCGGCGAGTACACCTCCGAGCGACGCGCGCTCGAAGCCGCCCTCGAGGAGGCCCGCGACGCCCTGTCGGCGTTCCGGTGGCACCTCGTCGCGGGACACGGGGCCTACATCTGCGGGGACGAGACCGCGCTGCTCGAGTCGCTCGAGGGCAAGCGCGGCATGCCGCGCCTCAAGCCGCCGTTCCCCACCGAATCGGGCTTCCGAGGCAAGCCCACCTTGATGCACAACGTCGAGACGTCGGCGTGCGTCCCCGCCATCGTGCGGCGCGGCGGCGGCTGGTTCCGGGCGCTCGGCCGCACCGAGCCCGGCACCAAGCTGTACTGCGTCTCGGGCCACGTGGTGCGGCCCGGAGTCTACGAGCTGCCGCTCGGTATCGGCCTCGACGAGCTGGTCGAGTGCGCCGGCGGGTACGACGGCAACCCCGCGGCGTTCAGCCCCGGGGGAGCCTCGTCGGGCTTCCTCCCGATCTCGCGCCGCGAGCTGCCGCTCGACTTCCGCGGCCTCGCCGCCGCGGGCTCGATGCTCGGGAGCGCGGGGGTCGTGGTGCTCAACGACACCGTGGACCTGGCGCGCGCCGTCGCGTGGCAGATGGAGTTCTTCGAGCGCGAGAGCTGCGGGCAGTGCGCCCCGTGCCGCATCGGGACGAGGTACCTGCGCCGGCAAGTCGATCGCTACCTGGCGAGCGGCGACCCCGACGCGCTGGCCCATGCCGCGGACGTCGGCTGGGAGATGGACGAAGGGTCGATTTGCGGCCTGGGGATGGTCGCCGCCAAGCCCCTGGAGAGCGCGAGGCTATACTTTCCAGAGGCGTTCGGCGTTCGCGAGGGGACATGAGCGAGCGGTTCGACATCCACTTGAACGGCCGGCGGTGCGAGGCGCGCCGGGGCGAGACCGTGGTCGAGGTCGCCGCGCGCGAGGGTATTCCGATCCCGACGCTGTGCCACGACCCGCGTCTCGAGCCGGCGGGCGCGTGCCGCGTCTGCCTGGTGGAGGTCGAGGGCCAGCGCCGGCTGCAGCCGGCGTGCGCGTGGCGCGTCGCTCCGGAGATGAAGGTCGTCACGGAGTCCGAGCGCATCGAACGCCACCGCAGCGTGCTCTACGGCCTGTACCTCGCCGATCACCGCGTCGACGGCGCGGGCGGGCCGGTCGAGACCGGGAACGGGAACGAGCTCCGGCGTCTGGCGGCCCAGACCCCGCCTCTCAGGCTCGAGCCGGTGGAGGCGCCGCGTCGCGGGCGTCCCGCGGACGTGAACCCGTACATCGCGTTCGATCCCGAGCTGTGCATCCTGTGCGCGCGCTGCACGCGGTACTGCGACGAGGTCGAAGGCGTCAACGCCATCACGCTCGCCTTCCGCGGTGCCGAGACCACGATCTCGACCGCGGGCGAGCGCGGGCTGCTCGACACCTCGTGCGAGCTGTGCGGCGGCTGCATCGACACCTGCCCGACGGGCGCGCTGATCGAGAAGAAGGCGCCGCTGCCGCTGCCCGACGATGCCCGGACGGTGCGCACGACCTGCAACTTCTGCGGCGTGGGGTGCCAGATGGACCTGCACGTCGCCGAGGGACGAGTCGCCAAGATCACGAGCCCGCCGCCCGGCGAGACCGTCAACGACGGCAACCTGTGCGTCAAGGGGCGCTTCGCCTACGACTTCATCCACCACCAGGACCGCCTGACCGTGCCGCTGATCCGCGGGGCCGACGGCGAGCTGCACGCCGCGAGCTGGGACAAGGCCATCGCCCGCACCGCCGCGGGGCTGCTCGGGGTCAAGGAGCGCCACGGCGCCGACGCGCTCGGCTTCGTCTCCTCCAGCCGCTGCACGGTGGAGGAGAACTACTTGATGCAGAAGCTGGCGCGCGCCGTGTTCGGGACCAACAACATCCACCAGTGCGCGGCCACGTGACACGCCCCCACGGTCGCCGGGCTGGTGACCATGTTCGGGGCGGGCGCGATGACGAACTCGATCTCGGAGATCCGGGACACGGACCTGATGTTCGTGATCGGCTCCAACACCTCCGAGGCGCACCCGATCATCGCCATGGAGATGAAGCGCGCCGTGCGGCGCGGCTCGAAGCTGATCGTCGCCGATCCGCGCGCGATCTGGATGGCCGGGATCGCCGACATGCACCTCCGGCTCCGCCCCGGAACCGACGTCTGGCTCCTGAACGCGATGGCGCACGTCATCGTCGCCGAGGATCTCGTCGACCACGAGTTCATCGCGCGCCACACCGAGGGCTTCGAGGGGGTGCGCGAGACGGTGCTCGGCTACCCCCCCGATGAGGCCGAGCGCGTGACCGGCGTTCCGGCGGAGGACATCCGGACCGCGGCCCGGCTGTACGCCACGACGCGCAAGGCCGGCATCTACTACACCCTCGGCATCACCGAGCACACCCACGGCACCGACAACGTCTACTGCCTCGCCAATCTCGTGCTGATGACCGGGCATCTCGGCGTTCGCTCCGCGGGCATGAACCCGCTCCGCGGCCAGAACAACGTCCAGGGCGCGAACGACGCGGGCGCCACGCCGGTGTTCTATCCCGGATACCAGAACGCCTCGGACGCCGCGGTGCGGGAGAAGTTCGGCAGGGCCTGGGGTGTGGAGGTTCCCGAGCGTCCGGGGATGAACCTGAACGTCATGATGAAGGCGCTGGCGCGCGGCGAGGTCAAGGGACTGTTCGTGATGGGCGAGGACATCATCCTGTCGGAGCCCAACGTCTCGCAGATCGAGCAGGGCTTGAACCGCTGCGAGTTCCTCGCCTGCCAGGAGATCTTCCACAACGAGACGACGCGCTACGCCGACGTCGTGTTCCCCGCCGCGTGCTTCGCCGAGAAGGACGGCGTGTTCGTCAACAGCGACCGCCGCGTGCAGCGCGTGCGCAAGGCGGTCGATCCGCCCGGCGAGGCACGCGAGGACTGGAGGATCCTGTGCGACGTCGCGCGCGCCGCGGGCTACGCGATGCCGCACTACGAGGGACCGCACGAGATCTACTCCGAGATGGCCCCGCTGGCGCCGAGGTTCGCGGGGATCTCCCACGCGCGCCTCGAGGACCGGCCGCTCGGATTGCAGTGGCCGGTTCCCGACGCCGATCATCCGGGGACCCCGACGCTGCACGTCAACGGCCCGCTGATCGGGAAGGCGCCGTTCCAGCAGGTGGCCTATCGCTGCAGCGACGAGCTGCCCGACCCGGAGTACCCGCTGGTGCTGTCCACCGGCCGGACGCTGTACCACTACAACGCCGCGACCCAGACGCGCCGCGACTCCGGCACGGAGGCCAAGCAAGGTGGGGGCTTCGTCGAGGTACATCGCAGCGACGCGCGCCGGCTGGGCATCGCGAACGGCGACCGGGTGCGGGTGGTGTCGCGCCGCGGAGCGATCGAGGCCCAGGCGCTGGTGACGCCCCGCGTGCGGCGCGGCTGCGTGTGGATGCCGCTGCACTTCGCGGAGTCGCGCGTCAACCTGGTGACGAACGACGCCGGCGACACCGTCACCGGAACCGCCGAGTACAAGGTCTGCGCGGTGCGGATCGAGACCTGCGCCTGAGCTCGCGCGCACCTCGCAAGTCGCCTCAGGTTTCGGACTCGCGCCGCGCCAGGCGAAGCGTCAGCAAGCCGAGGATCACGACCGCACCGATCAGGACGACCCACAGCAAGACGCGCTGCCCCGTGCCCTGCCCGTGCAGCCGGGCGCTCAGGCTGAAGTCGGGGTTGTCCTCGAGCGCGGCGGCATCGACGTCGGCGGCATCCACGGCAAGGACGACGTCCCGAACCCGCTCCAACTCGTAGCGCGGCGCCTTCTCGTCGGGCGCCCCGATCAGAAGGGCGTACTCGCCCTCGGGCGCGGCGAGAAAGAGCTCTGGCACCGGCACCCGCGCCTCGACGCTCCGAAAGACGAGCGGCGCGTCGTCGCCGTCCTCGACCGTCAGCTCGAGCGATGTGACCCGCACCGTTTTGAGATCGACCGACACGGGTCGTGGGTCGCCCGCGGGACGCTGAAGGCGGCCGGTGGCGAGGGTGACTTGCTCTCCGTCGGCGAGCCGCCCGACGAGCCGGAAGCCGCGATCGAAGAACGGGGCATCGGGATCGAGGACGAGCCGCTCGCTTCGCAGCGGCGATACGGGAGGGTTCAACGTGTAGCGCGAGGCGCGATCGTCCCTCACCGGACCCGCGACCTGCAAGGGAACGAACCGGACCGCGGCGTCGGTCTCCACGAGGTAGGGCCACTGCCGCGAGCGGTCGTCGGCGACGCGCAGGTCGCCGAGGTCCTCCTTGAGCACGGCCAGGTCCTCCGGCGCGATCTCGAGCCGCGACAGCCCCTCCCGAGCCCGGGGAACGCGGACCCTCCGGACATGGCTGAAGACACCGCGGTCGATCTCGACTCCGGGCCGCATCGCGAACGCCAGGGCGGGCTCGCCGTCGTAGTCGGGGTTCGGGCCAATCGAGGCGAGCCGTGCTTCGCCCACGACCTGGGGGTCGTAGAGCGCCGCGGTCGCCTCGGCGCGGCGCCCGGTGGCGACACCCGTCGGGGGCGGGAGCAGTCCCGCGAGGTCGTAGCGCGGCCGGAGCGCGCGCCCGCCGCCGAATCGGAGGGTCCCGGCCACGCCGCCGGAATCGGCCGCGTCCACGGAGAAGATCACCGACGGTTGCCGCACCACGGCCGCGAACGACGGCCGTTCGAGCGGCGGGCTGTCGCCGTCGTCGATCTCGATCCGCAGGCGGTCGCCGCCGGCCGGTCGAAGCGCGACCTCGGCCTCCCCGACGGGGACCAGGGCCTGGACGCGGAAGACGCTCGCCGAGCCGAGCATCTCGCCGGCGGCGCCCGGCCCGTCGTCCCACACCTCGAGGCGGCGATCGAAGCTGCCGGTCGCCGTGTCGAGCTTCAGCAGGTCCGGAACCAGGCCGCGCGGCCGCGCGAGGTAAACCACCGTCTTGCCTCCCTCGTGGCGCGTGGAGACGACGTCCAGGGGCACGGCGAGCCGCCCTCCGTACTCGAACCGGCGCGCGCTCTCCAACCGCAGCGCGGGCTCGAGCCAGAACGGGTGCTCGGTCTCGAGGACCACGCGCAGCCGCTCGCCCGCGACGGGAGGCAGCGGCAGTCGCAGCTTCTCCGCGCCGCGAATCCGCGCCAGGCGGAACAGCGACCCTCCCTCGATCAGGCGCTGCGTGGAGCCGTCGCCGTTCACTCCCTCGACCTCGACCCGGGCGACGAACTCGGGACGCGCGCTCTCGAGGATCAGCGCCCAGTTGCCCGTCTGGGGCTGCACCGACGGCAGGCCGATCTCGAACGTCTCGCGTCGCAGCGGGGGGCCGGTCTCGCGTCGAATCTCGGTGCGCGCCGCGTCGAGCACCGGCGGCTCGACGCGCTGCGTCAGCTCGGCCGAGCCGGGTCCGGTGCCGCCGTCGACGAGGAACGGCAGCTCGCGCTCCTGCAAGTCGAACAGGCGCAGGTCCGACAGGTCGGGACGGCACGCGGACAGGACCTCCGGGGGCAGGACGAGGCGGTTCAGCCCGTCGTGCTCCACCGAGAGCTCCGCCTGCTGCGGAAACAGCCTGCGCAGCTCGGCCGGCTCTTCGGATCGGGCCGGGAAACCCACAGCGACCAGGAGGGCGGCGAGCCCGGCGCGGCACGAGATGTTCATCATGGCGCCCCCGCCTTGGCCCTGCGAAAGACGAAACGCTGGTAGAGGAACGAGACGAGCAGCAGCGATACGGCGAGCCCGGCGAGCGAAGCCACGCGATACAGGTCGCGCAGCGCCCCGAGGTCGTAGAGAAACACCTTGCCGATCGTCACGAGCAGGAAGCCCAGGCTCAGCCAGCGCAACCCGATGGTGTCTCGTGCCATGCCGAATCCCAGCAGCACCAGCGCGTACACGGCCCAGGCGATGGAGACCGTCAGGCGCTGCGCCGGGGTCTCCCCGAAGCTCAGCGTCAGCGTGGGCCCCGTCGAGAACCAGTCGGCGATCGTCAGGTTGATCCACACGAAGACCACCAGCAGGGCCGCGACCGCGACCGAAATGGAACCGAGCGGCCGGTCGCGCTGGTAGAACTGCCGCTCCCATGCCCGCAATCGTCCGGTCTCGAGAGGTCGGAGCAGCGCCGCGCTTCCCAGCGCGGCCGCCGCCGGCACGACGTAGGTGTACAGCAGCCAGTTGAAGATCCGGGTTCCCGAGCGCGTGTAGTAGTCCAGGATGAACGGATTGGCCACGAGTCGCGCCGCGGCGGCACCGAGCAGCACCACGCCGAAGTACTTCAGGCCCGGGTGATCCAGCCGCCTCCAAAGAGCGATCACGGCGAGGCCCTCGAGGGCCCACCCGATGGTGATCCATTCCTTCTCGAGCTGCAGGGGGATCGCCACGCTGATGAAGCCGAGAGCGACCGCGGAGAACCACGCGAGCGCGCTGAGTCGCAACGGGTCTTGCGACGCCCAGTGCCGGCGGGCCCTTGCGGTCGCCGCCAGCGCGAGCGCTCCCAGCGCCACCGGAAGCGCACCGATGAAGGCGTCGCCGAATGCCGCGACGAACAACTGTCTCAACGAGAAGAACCACGCCGGCGCGGAGAGCGCGGCCGCGTACCACGCCGCACGCTGCGACGAGAACCGCGAGGCGGCGACGAACGGCCACGCCGTGAACGCGACCACGGCGAGCGCCTCGAGAATCAGCGCGTGCAGCGAGTCGGACGGACGCTGCGCGAGATCCGTCGTGACGTGTTCGATGGCGCGGTAACGACGGTCGGCGTCCTGCGCGGTCCACGAGACCTGTGCGATCCACGTCGCGGCGGCGGCGGCCGCATACCCTATGCCCGAGCCCAGTCTCGTCGCGCCCAGGGCAGCCAGCAAGCCCAGCAGCAGCGTGGCCCCGAGGGCCGGCGCGGGGCCGAGCTCCCGCATCATCGGGGCGACCGCGAGCCCCACGAGCAACACCACGGGGAGAACGACCGAGGCGACGTCGGCGAGCCGCCGCGGCCCGATCTGCCGTCGAGACAGAGCCACCCCTTGGATCGCGACGGACCCTCCCACCAGCAGCGCCAGGAACGGCGTGGCCGCGGGGAAGCCCGGGGCTGCGTGCCGCACCAGGTGCAGCGCCGACAGGGCGACGCCGAGCCCCACCGCGGCCGCGACCTGCAGCTCGCCCTGGCCGGGAAAACCGGCCTGCCGGTAGAGGAGCGCGGTGAGCACCGCCCAGCCCGCCACCCACGGCCACGGCGCCGCGCTCTCGGCGGTGCAGCCGGCGAACAGGAACAGGATGAAGACGCCCGCGGCAGACACGAGCGCAGCGAGCGCCGGGTCGTCGGGCGCGAACGAGGCCCGATCGCGCTCCAGGAACAGGTGGAACACGACGGACAATCCCACTCCCACGGCGACCGTTTCCCAGCTCAGCGCCGGGGTGAGCCGATGCTGGAGCAGCCACACGCCGATCACCGCGACGGTCGCGGCGGCGGCGCCCAGGCCGAGGGCGCTCCGACCGCGCTCGCGCGAGATCCAGCACGCCGCGCCGCCGAGGAGCGCCATGAGTATGGCGAGAGGATAGAGGTGCGGCCCGAGATCGACGCGCGCGGCGAAGTACACCGCGAACGCGAACGGGAACAGGATCGCCCCGACCTGGCTCCACAGCGCTACCCGGCGCGCCGCGCCCTCGGGGGCCAGCCGCGCGGTCCACGCGAAGAGGGCGGCGAACGTCCCCAGGATGACGAGACCCAGGAGCACCCGGTCCGGCCCCATGCGCGCGCCGATCCACAGGGCCTGGATCAGAACCGTGGCGAGCAGGCTCAACGCTCCGAGCGACGGCCAGCGCTTCTTGTGCCCGAGGGTCAACAGCGCGAGATCGAGCAACAGCACGTAGCCGAACAGCCCGATCGGACGATCGGAGCCGCTCGACAGGAGGAGCGGCGTCGCGAATCCGCCGATCAGGCCGATCACGGCGACGACGAAAGCGGAGTGGCGCACGGCCAGCACGCAGCAAGCGGCCGTCACCAGGATCATCAGCCCGAAGGCCGCGGGCATCCCGATCAACCCATAGAGGATGTGGGCGGCCCAGAAAGCGCTGTACAGGATGACCACGCCGGCGCCCGACACGCCCTCGGCGAGGTAGCGATAGCCCATGCGTCGCAGCCATTCCGATCCGACGACGCACGCCAATCCGACGACCGTCCCGAAGACGGCGCGCATGGTCGGCGTGATCAGGCCGCGATCGATCGAGTACTTGAAGAACAGCAGGCCGGCGAGTCCGAGGACCACGGCCCCCAGGACGGCGGCGCCGCGAATGCCGATCCAGCGTTCCCAGTCGACCTTCATCGGTGGTGGAGGCGGCGGCATGGCCGGTGCGGGCGGAGCGGTGACCTTCACCGGCGGCGATGGAGGCGGAACGGCCGGTGCGGGCGGAGCGGTGGCCTTCACCGGCGGCGATGGAGGCGGAACGGCCGGGGCGGGCGGAGCGGTGGCCTCGGGCGGGCGCGGTGGGGAAGGCGGTTTGAAGATCGGCGGAGGAGCCGGCGGGCGTGACTCGGCCGCCGATGGAGCCGCGGGAGCGGCCGCATCGGGCGGCGGCGCCGCAGTCGCGCGACGAGCCAGGATCGCGGCTTGCCGCGCCACGGTCACCTCCAGCTCTTCGAGTTGCCGGAGTCGACGTTCGACCGCGCGAACCTTGGACAGAGCCACGATGCTCAGGATCGGACCCGCCACGACGGCGACGAGCGCGACGAGCACCAACAGAGCGATGAGCCCTTCCATCAGGCTTCCCTCTGCACCACCCTACCAGCAAAACCCGTGAAAGCGATGCGCGTCTCCGTCCGGGGTGCGGCGGTGAGGTCGAAACTTCTTCGGGCAAGGCACGTGCCACGGCAAGCGATCGCTCGGTGGCTGAATTCCTGCGCTATCGCGCGGAGGCGAGCCGGCCGCGCAGCGGTCTTGCGCGGCGCGGCGCGGTGGTGCGCATTCGAGTTCGCGGGCGGCCCGACGTCGACCGCGAGCACCGGCGACATCCTGAGGGGGCCGGGGTCGTGGGATAGACTGAGTCCCATGACCGACCGAGCGGACCGCAGCACGACCCCGGTCGACATGTCGATCGTGACGGACGGAAACGCCCAGGCGATCCCCGATCGGCTCGCGACCGAGGAGCCTCTCGAGATCCGGCTGCGGGCCGGCGACGAGACGCGCAGGGTCGCGGTCACCATGCGCACCCCGGGGCACGACCCGGAGCTCGCGGCGGGCTTCCTGTACGCCGAGGGCGTGATCCGGAGCTGGGCCGACATCGGGCGCTTCGTGGTGCAGCGTGCCGCGGACGGGAGGGTGCTCGACAACCTCATCGTCGTCGAGCTGACCACGGGAGCGATGCCCGATCTGTCGCCGCTCGAGCGCCACTTCCACGTGACCAGCGCGTGCGGCGTGTGCGGCAAGACGGGACTCGAGGCGCTGCTCATGAATCGCAACCCCAAGATCCCTCCCGGGCCGCGCGTGACGGCCGATCTGCTGTACTCGCTTCCTCCCAAGCTCCGTTCGGCCCAGGGCGTGTTCGGGACCACGGGCGGGCTGCACGCCGCCGCGATCTTCGATCGCGACGGCGGGCTCCTGGCGCTGCGCGAGGACGTCGGGCGCCACAACGCGCTCGACAAGGTCATCGGCTGGGCGCTGTCGCAGGATGCCGTGCCGCTCCACGACCGCATCGTGCTGGTCAGCGGCCGAACGAGCTACGAGATCGTCCAGAAGTGCATCGCCGCCGAGGTGCCCGTGGTGTGCGCGGTGTCCGCCCCCTCGAGCCTCGCGGTCTCCATGGCCCGGGAATACGGGGTCACGCTGATCGGGTTCCTGCGCGATTCGCGACTCAACGTCTATTCGGGACCGGAGCGGCTCGGAGGCCCGGACGGCCCGTCGCCCGGTCGCACGTCGTGATGGAGCCCTCGCGCTCGCCGCTTCCGCCGTTCGACCTCGTGGTGTTCGACGTCGACGGCACGCTCGTCGAGCACGCCGATGACAAGACCGTGTGGGAGGTGCTGAACCTCCGCTTCACCGGGGTCGGCGACGCGGACCGCGAGCGCTTCGAGGCCTACCGCGAGGGTCGGCTGTCGTACGCGGAGTGGGTCGCGCTTGACGTCTCCGGGTGGAGGGACGCCGGCGCGACCCGCGATCAGATCGTGGCGGCCTTCGAGCCCCTGAAGCTCGTCTCCGGCACGCGCGAGGCACTGGCCGCGCTCCGGGCGCGCGGCGTGCGCCTGGCGATCGTCTCCGGCACGCTCGATCTCCTGCTCGACACGCTGTTCCCCGACCACCCCTTCGACGAGGTGTACTGCAATCGCATCCGGTTCGGCGACGACGGCAGGATCCAGTCGTGGAGCGCGACGCCGTTCGACATGAGCGGCAAGAGCGTCGCCCTGCGCGCCATCGCCCTGCGCGAGGGCGTCCCCCTGTCGCGCGTCGCGTTCGTGGGCGACAGCGCGAACGACGTCTGGATCGCCGAGGAATCGGGCTTCGCGGTCGCCTTCAACCCCAAGAGCGCCGATCTGGAGCGGGTCGCCGACGTCGCCGTGCGGTCCCGCGACCTGCGCGACATCCTGCCGCACCTGCTTCCCGAATAGTCCGGCGGCTCTATATTCCAGGCATGGCCGCCGATCCCCCGCACGACGACGATCTGATCTTCTCGGGCGCGCGCTCCATCCTGCGCGCGTTCGCCGACTACCAGCGCGCGTTCGGCGCCGTGACGCGGCGCGCCCGGAAGCGCTTCGAGGACGGCGACTGGCGCGGTCACGAGGCGGACGGGGTCGAGCGGCTCGACGTCTACTCGCGGGTGCTGGACGAGGTCGTGCCGCGCCTGCGGGAGCTGCTCGGCGACCGGACCGGCGAGGTCGAGGTGTGGAAGCGGATCAAGCCCGCCTACGCCGCACTCCTGGCCGCCGAGCGCAACGAGGAGCTGGCCGAGACGTTCTTCAACTCGGTCACGCGGCGGCTTTTCTCGACGGTCGGCGTCAACCCCGAGGTCGAGTTCGTGCTCGAGCGCTCCGCGATCCAGCCGCGCGAGCCCGACCCTGCGGTCTACCGCCGCTTCGATTCCCGGGGCGACACGCGGTCCGTGATCCGCGAGGTTCTCGAGGCGTACCGCTTCGACGTCGACTACCGCGACGCGGACCGCGACGCCGGTCTCGTCGCGGTAGAGATCGACGCCCACCTCGAGACGGTGCTGGGGTCGAAGCGCCTCGACGCCGTCGAGACCCTGGAGCCGGTGTTCTACCGCAACAAGGGCGCGTACGTCGTCGGGCGCATCCGGAGCGGCAACCACGTCTTCCCGCTGGTCCTGGCGCTGCTCCATTCCGGGGACGGGATCTACGCGGACACCGTGATCCTGAACGAGGACGAGGTCAGCATCGTGTTCAGCTTCACCCGAGCCTACTTCCACGTCGAGGCGGAATGCCCGCGGGAGCTGATCGTGTTCCTGAAGACGATCATGCCGCTGAAGCCGATCGCCGAGCTGTACATCTCCCTGGGGCTCAACCGCCACGGCAAGACCGAGCTGTACCGCAGCGTGCGCAAGCACCTCGACACGACGCCCGATCGCTTCCAGCTCGCCGAGGGCGACCGCGGCATGGTGATGATCGTGTTCACGCTGCCGTTCTACGACGTCGTGTTCAAGGTCATCCGGGATGAGTTCGAGTTTCCCAAGACCCACAGCCGGCGCGAGGTCATGGAGCGCTACCGCCTGGTGTTCGAGCACGACCGCGTCGGGCGCCTCGTCGACGCCCAGGAATTCGAGCACCTGAAATTCCGTCGCGACCGGTTCTCGGAGGAGCTGCTGCGGGAGCTGACGACGGCCGCCTCCGCGACCGTCGAGGTCGGCGGCGAGAACGTGATCATCAAGCACCTGTACACCGAGCGCAAGGTCATGCCGCTCAACCTGTACATCAAGAAGGCGACCGACAGGGACGCGGGGCGGGCGATCGTCGACTACGGCAACGCCAGCAAGGAGCTGGCCGCCGCGAACATCTTCCCCGGAGACTTCCTGCTCAAGAACTTCGGCGTCACGCGCCACGGCCGGGTGGTGTTCTACGACTACGACGAGCTGTGCCTGCTGACCGACTGCAACTTCAGGCGGCTGCCGCCGGCCCGGACCCACGCCGAGGAGCTCGAGGCCGAAACGTGGTTCGCGGTGGGCGACGCCGACGTCTTTCCCGAGGAGTTCGAGCGCTTCCTGGAGCTCGACGGCCCGCTGCGCGACACGTTCTGCCGCCACCACCGCGACCTGTTCACCGTGGAGTTCTGGCGCGAGATCCAGGAGCGCATGCGCCGCGGCGAGATCGTGGACGTGTTCCCCTATCCTCGAGCCAGGAGATTCAACGCGACGGCCTCGGAGTCCCGATGAGCTGAAGCCCGGCGGGGAGTCCTTGGCGCTCGGTCCGGCACTTCGGTACCCAACAGGCCGACCTGCCGTACCCGAATCTCGTCGTCTTTGACCAGGACCAGACGATTCCCCGAAGATGTGCCGAGAGATCTTGAAACCGGCGCAGTCGGTGTTGACCATGGCGAGCCGCACCAAGATCTTCTGTGATCCCAGAGGCTCCAACTCCAGGACGGGCGGATCGTCCTGGGACAGGTCGAACGACCAGACGAGCCTGAGTTGTGGGACCCAGTCGAA
>Ga0302046_10000334_pt1 | contig 48887 bp, 40 predicted proteins | sample RVTome_11_FD_200261 | JGI IMG/M metagenome (GOLD analysis project Ga0302046, IMG submission 200261) | Soil microbial communities from uranium-contaminated site in the Upper Colorado River Basin, Wyoming, United States - RVT147D111 (version 2) ...
GAGGACTTTGCACGTCTGGATCTGGTGCGCGCCTTTGATCCCGTTGCGGCAAAAGAGGAGTGGCTTGCCGCGCTGGACGGAGCGAACGAGTTCATCCGAACTCGGCCGCCTGACGAGGTCGGCTGTCTCTATTGGTCAGTCCAGAGGAATAGTTTTGTTATGCCGCCGGACAATCGGGCCGGTAACATCGTGCCGCACTTTGGAACTCCGGGTGGTGTCCTTCCCCAGGTTCCGGACGATGTGAAGTCATCGCACACCAGACTGCAGGGAAGACGATAGCGAGCGTGCGCGAGGCTGCCCACGAGGGTACCCGTGCCTGTGTAAGCTTCGTCCACGCCACCCGTGAAGCGTGGGGTCAACTCCCTCCGCCGGCACCCGCCGTTTGACTGCTCGGCACGGAATCGGTGAGTGGTACTCACAGTGCGAGTACGCCGCGAGCCTGGTTGGACTCGGTTCGCGCATGAGTGTAGACGTCACCCCGACAGCTCCACTTCTTGTTCGCACCTCATACGTGACCCCCGCGTGATTCCGCTCGGTTGGTAGGCATGGCGTGCAGTAGAGGCGCGCGGATTTGGTCTAAATGTCTTCGACCGGCCCGACATTCCCCCGAACGGCCGACACACCCCCAAAATCCGGTACATCACGCCCAACACGATCGGCGCGGTCGCCCGCCCAACTCGGTGGCGTTCGGTATTCTAGCACTAGCGGCGTGCGAATGGTTACGCCCAAGCATGCACGCCGCCGCACGTTCTGTGGGTGCCGACTTGCCCCCTCGTGCGCCGAGTATCTACGTTATGGACATGGCCCTCGCCATTCCTCACTACACCATCCGCGATCTGGATTCGTTCCCGGACGACGGCAACCGTTACGAGTTGCTGGACGGGTTGTTACTCGTGACCCCGGCACCAGCGCCCGGACATCATATCGTCGTATCACGGCTCGTTACGGCGCTGAGCAACTATGTCAGGTCATGCGGCGCTCGTGTGTACGCACCCGGATCAGTCGAGATCGAACCCAACGTCCACCTGGAGCCCGACATCCTCGTGGTCCCCGCGTCTGAGCCCATCGCCAAACGGTGGAGCGAGATCCGAGCCTGGTGGCTGGCGGTCGAAGTGTCCGGACGCGGCTCGCTGGTGTACGATTGCGATTTCAAGTATCGCGCCTACTCGGCGCTGGGCGTGCGGGACGCGTGGAGGGTGGACCTGCGGGATCGCGGTGTGGTCGTCAAGACGGGCGCCGGCGTCGAGAAGACGTATGAGGGTCAGTTCGAGTGGCATCCTCCGGAGATCGAATGCCCGCTCATTGTCGACGTGCAGTCGCTTTTTGACGAGGTTCAAGGGGACAGTTGAGTTTCGTAGCGGCTGGCAACCCTTCCATCATACGGCACGACATCTCCGTAAAGGAGCGTAGTGCGTTCATGCCGAGTCGATGCTGAATCAGGGCGTACGACTCGACAAGCACATAGTTGCTCGTAACGATTGACTCCTCGGTCGACAGGATCTCGCCAAACGTCAGCCGGGCGACGGTGATGCACATCGTCGTGATTCGAAGACTGCAAAGCATGCCGACGTGTCCACATTCACGATCACGATCGATACGCATCGGCCAGGTACTCGTCGTGTCGCTCCGCAATGTCGTTACCGGAACTGAACCGCCCCGCGGCGGCAATGGCCCGCTGGCGCAGGATCGAAGGCGACGGAACGTTGCCCTGCCGAACCCAGGCATCCACGGCCCGTCGAACCACCTCCGAAACTGACACGTTGAGGCGGGCCGCGTCTGCGCGAAGCTTCTCGAGTTGTTCTTCAGAGAATTGGACTTGGGATCTTATCATGATACCATCATCATAGCTAATGTTACCACAATGATGTCAAGCTCCATGTGGCCGTTCGGCCGGTCAACTACCACGGCAAGCCAATGGGCCGTTTGTTAACTGGGATTGTGCAATCGACACGGTGCACGCCACGGCACGAGGGCGGTTCAGAGAGGTGGCGGCCCTTTCGGGTGGCACGGATGAGCCGATGCGACTCCTGAAGAATCCTCCCCTGGAGTTGCAGGAGAAGTATCGATGGCCCGAAACATCAAGAAGAGTCGGCGCTCCAATCAACACACGCCTCGGCGCCAGTCGGCCGCAGCCTGACCAGCCAGCCGTGTCACGTTCAGACCCATCGACACCGCCGCGCCGAAAACGGTAAAGGGCTCCAACAAAACGATGACACGGTATCAGCGTGCATCGGCAAAATTGATGGATGCCGCCCCCTTGTTTCCCCGGCGGAGGAGTCGTCATTCTATGGGCATGCTTGAAGCCGCGCGCCGCTATACCGTGGAAGAGGTCCTCGCGTTCCCGGACGACGGGAATCGCTACGAGCTGGTGGGTGGGGAACTTCTCGTGACGCCATCCCCCACGCAGCGGCACCAGATCGTCCTTTCACGCCTCCACCTGACGCTGGGCAACTATCTCGCCGATCACCCATCCGTCGGCATGGCGTTCTTCGCACCGGCGGATGTCATCTGGAGTCGCAGAGACTACGTCCAGCCTGATCTATTCGTGGTTCCGGCTGACGAGGTCACCGGCGATTGGCGTGACTGCCAGAATCTGCTCCTGGCCATCGAGGTCGTATCACCCAGCTCGGCGCGGGCAGACCGTGTAAAGAAGCGACGATTGTATCAGGAACGGGGCGTTGTTACGTATTGGATCGTAGACCCCGACGCGCAGGTTGTGGAAGAGTGGCATCCCACCGACGACCGGCCCAGGATCCGGACAGAGTTAATCACGTGGCGAGCATCCGATGAAGCGGATGAAGTTGAGATTCATTTGAGCGACGTATTCGCAGATCTGCCTCGCTGAACAATCCAGCTTGGCGATCTGATCCCACCCGTTCCCGATAGATCATCACGGTCAGTCCCGCCCGAGTCGTGACGAGAGACGGGCGCTGGATTCCAGGGACATCGGCAGTTCACCGATTTCGACCAACCCAATCCATCGTATCGATCCGCTATATGTCGTATCGATCCGCTATATAAGGAATAAGGAAAACGCTGAACGACCCCGGCCGAAACCTCGTAGATTCTGCTCGTGGGCGTTGTCGGTCTCTGGCTGGTGTCGATTCTCGGAGGGGCCGTTCGTCATTGTAGGAAAACACCCCTGGAGGAGAACCATGGCCGAATACATGTTGCTGTTGCACGAAAACCCGAGCGGATTCGAGGGATTGTCCCCGGACGAGATTCAAAAGGTGATCGGCGAGTACGTTGCCTGGCGATCCAGTCTGGCCGAAAACGGACGGCTGGCAGGGGGCAAGAAACTGCGCGATGAAGGCGGCCGCTGGCTCACCAAGGAAAACGGCAAGGTTCGCGTGATCGACGGTCCGTTCAGCGAGGCCAACGAGGTCATCGGTGGTTTCTTCCTGATCAACGCCGCTGACTATGACGAGGCGGTGGAGATCAGCCGGAGCTGCCCGCATCTCGTGTACGGCGGACGAATCGAACTGCGCGAGGTCGAACCAACTGGCTGACCACACAAGTCACCGGTACTCCGAAGAGTCCGAGGCCACTCGCGCCTCGGACGATTCGGTGCGTTCGGTAACGGACCTGATCTTTCGGAGACGCGCCGGACAGCTGACGGCAACCCTTGCGCGCGTGCTGGGAATCGAACAGCTCGAACTCGTCGAGGACGTCGTGCAGGACGCGTTCATTCGCGCCCTCCGCGTCTGGCCCACGGCCGGCATCCCGTCCAACCCGACGGCATGGCTCTTGACGGTCGCAAAACATCGCGCGATCGATGTTGTCAGGCGGGAGGGACGTTGGCGCGAGAAACACCAGGAGATCGAGTCAGCCATCCTGCCCGCCCCCCCGGATCAACACGCACCTCGAATCTATTTCACCGATGAAATCGATGACGACGAGCTGCGGCTGATCTTCGCCACCTGTCATCCGGCGTTGTCACGGGACTCCCAGGTAGCACTCACGCTCAAGACCGCCGGCGGCTTCGGAACAACAGAGATTGCCCGCGCCTTTTTGACCAGTCCAACAACCATTGCACAACGTTTGGTGCGAGCCAAGCGCAACCTGCGGGATGCCGGCGTCGTTCTCGAGATTCCGACGGGCGATGCCCTCCAGGAGAGACTTGCCCCGGTGCTGGAAGTCCTCTATCTGATGTTCAACGAAGGCTACAGTGCAACGGCGGGCGAAGACCTGATCCGGGGAGAACTCTGCGCGGAGGCAATTCGGCTCGTCGAACGACTGGCCGCCCATCCCCGTACGGGAAGCCCAACAGTCCACGCACTCGCCTCCCTGTTCCTCTTTCAGGCGGCGCGGCTGCCGGCCCGGACGAGTGCGGGGGGGGACCTGCTACCGCTGGACGAGCAGAACCGTTCGCTGTGGAACCGACAGACCATCCGACGCGCGCTGGAACATCAGCAGCGTTCGGCCGGTGGCAACGTCGTGACACCGTATCACCTTCAGGCCGAGATTGCCAGCTGCCACACGCTGGCTCCTCGCTTTGTGGACACACCCTGGAAGCGGATCCTCGACTGTTACGACCAGCTGCTCCTGATCGACCACTCACCCGTCGTCGCACTGAATCGCGCTGTCGCCGCGGCGCATGTCGAAGGCCCGAACGCGGGGTTGCGCCTCGTCGGACAGCTCAAGCAGGAACCGACACTTCAATCGTACCACCCTCTCTATGCTGTCGAGGCCGAGTTGATGTGGCGAGCGGGCAACGCGTCGGCTGCGTTGCGTGCGGTGAACACGGCACTCAATCTGGTCTCGTCGCACCCTGTGCGCCGTTACCTGGAAGAACGAAAGCGTCTATACAGTCGAGCCCCCACTCATTCTGAAGAGGCCGGTCCATGACAATCGCGTGGATACTCCCAGTACTTACGATCCTGTCACTCTCCGCACAGCCTTCCGCGTCCCAAACTGGAATCGTGGATCATCTCGTGGGATCGTGGGAAGGCGAGGGCGAGTTGTTCGGCGCACCTACCCGATTCGCGATGACCTGGATACCAGAACTCGACGGTCGGTTCCTGGGACTCCATTACGAGATCCGCGGAAACGTGCAGATGCAGGCGCTGGCTCACTACAGAATCAGTGACAGCGATACCTTGCAGGGCGTCTGGGTCGACTCGCGAGGCGAGATCCTTCAACTCGCGGCAACCGCGACCGACTCCACCCTCGAAGCCTTGTGGCACGCGCCAACTGAACGTGGTCGCACCGTCTATCGGCGCATTGGCAGCGATTCCCTCGAGGTGCAGGACTTCGTGCGCGGGGAAACGGGCTGGAGACTCTTCGGGACCGCCCGCTACTCGCGGCAGTGACCAGGGGGATGCCTGCACACGTCGTGCGCGTCCGGTGCACTGGTCCCGCACTCTCGGCAGACTGGGGCCGAGTCGCAGCGCTATAGGGCCGGAACTCACAACCCGCGGGCGCCCCGGCGGCCGCAGTCTGCGGAGAAGGTGGCTCACGCGCGGTACGATCGGACGCTACGTTTCGTGGTGCCGATGGCCACAGCTACCACCACCTGGATCGTCGAACGAACGTTGAATCGGCGCTTTCCGTTCCGTGTCTCGATCGAACAGAACGGGCGCCTCATCTTTGCGGTACGAGCCAAGGCGCAATGGCCCGGCCCCGGGCAACAGATCTTCTGTCTCCACGAGCGCGAATACGATCCAACCGAACTACTCGAGGAAGTGGAGCGGGTGCCGGTGGCACACGTGGGGCGCGTCGGCCGCAAACTCACCGTGGTTCTCGACCGGGGGAATCGCAAGCGCTGTGAGTTCCTGTCGATCGAGAAGGAACGACGCGACGGCTCCGGTACATATGAGCAGGTATTCTTCCGAACCGAGTCCGGGATCCGCGCACACCGTTCGAAGGGCCGAGTGGAGTTGCGGGGCGACGGGCCGCCCCTTCATGTCGTCATCGACACCGCCGAACGATATGCATGGCGTTTTCCGTCAGCCAGGGTGGAGCGTCGTAAGCTCGCCGTCGGCGACTACGCTCTGCTCGATGGCGAGCGGCTCGTCGCAGTTGTGGAGCGAAAGTCATTTGACAACCTGTTGACGGATATCGCATCGATTCAGGCCTTGCACCAGCAGCTGGCGGATCTCGCAAGTCACGAGCATGCTGCCCTGGTGATCGAGGCGCAATACGCCGACTTCGTGAATCCAAAACGTCTGGCCGGTCGGTGGCCTGCGGTGCACCTCGCACGAGTCCTCGCCGAGCTCTCCGCCATGCATGCAACGCTGCCGGTTATTTTTGCGGGAAACCGCAAGCTCGCCAACGCGTGGACGCAACGTTTTTTTGAAGCCGTCGCGTTGAAACAGGCCGGGCCGCCGGTGCAACTCCAACTCGACGTCGAACAGCGATACGATGCCTATCCACGACGCGCCTCTGTGGACGAGCAAATTCGAGTCGCGATCCTGGAAGAGCTAGCGGATTCGTTCAGGTTCACCGACCTGGCGGAGCAGTTTCCGGACGTCCAGCCGCATCGGTTGCGACGGGTGCTCACGCAGCTTCGCGAGGAGAGGCAGGTAAAACGCACGGGGGAAGGTCGTGCCGCGCGGTGGTCGAGAGTCGGAGGGTAGGAGAGTCGGCGGGCTACATCGTCAGGGCCGAGGTGCTGACGTGGGTACCCCTGTGAGCGTTTCTCGCGTAGCATGGCTATGGTCCTGCTTGAAGGTCGGTGATAATCTTTACTTCAAGGTGCCCGGGGCGGCGTTGCGTCCACCGAAGGCAGATACGATATGCGCCGTACCGCCGTGGGGGGCGCCGGCGATCGATACTTGAATGTTGAACGATGGACGTCGATCGTTGGACGTTGCCGGGGCTCTTCGGGGTTGACGAGCCACCGCTCCGCGCTGGCCCGTCCGCTCACCTCGGGTCGCCGCCTCCGGCGGCTCGCTCGGTTCCGCGTCAAATCCCCGGCCCAATACCCGGCATAGGCGCACCGCCGTGTGTCAGTCGGTGATCGATACTTGAAAGTTGCACGTTAGACGTCGAACGTTGGACGTTGCTGGAGGGCTAGACCTAACTGGTAAGGCAGCGGTCTTGAAAACCGCCGGGCGCAAGCCCTTCGGGGTTCGAATCCCCGGCCCTCCGCTGGCCCAGGACCGGCACGCCGGTCCCGGGACCACGCGTCAGGCCCCGGCTGCGCCCGTCGCTCGGGTCGCCGCCTCCGGCCTGCTCGCTCACACACCACGTCGAATCCCCAGCCCTCGATTCGGGTACGATTCAAGAACAACTACCGAACTCCCAACCAGACGCCATGCCACGTCCACTGCTCACCAACACGGAACGACTGTTTCTCCTCCTGCTCGGCACCCGCCCTTACGACGTGATATGCGACGTCGGATCCCTCGACGGTGCTCACGCGCTCGAGTTCCGCCGAGCACGACCCCGAGCGCGGATATTGGCGTTCAAGGCCAATCCTCACAACGTCGAGGAAATGCGTCGGAACCCCGTGTTGCGAGACAAAAACATCGAACTCCAACCGGTGGCCGTGTGAGGAGTCCTTCGGCATACGATTGCTTCCATGGAATCTAACTCACCACTCATCAGCATCGTCATACCCACGTATAACCGGCGTCACTTGCTGCCCGATGCTATCGAATCGGTTCGGCGGCAGACGTTCGATGACTGGGAACTGATCGTGGTCGACGATGGTTCGACTGACGGCACGCGGTCGTATCTGACTTCCTTGCGTGACCGACGCATACGAACCGTCTTCCAGAAACATTGCGGCAACATCGCCACCGTTCGGAACGTCGGCATTGAGGTGTCCAGAGGCGCAATGATCGCATTCCTCGACTCGGATGATATGTTCATCAGGGAGTGTCTGGAGATGCATGTGACCCAACTCATGCTCAATCCGGATAGCGGCTGGAGTTACGGTCACCATCAACTTGTCGATGCAACCGGCCAGGATCCCGGTCGACAATACAAGGCTCCCATGGAGACTTCCCGCACGGGGGTATTGCTCGCAATAATGAAGGGGCACACCGTACCCCACACTGGCTCGGTCATGATTCGTCGTGCGCTGCTGGAGGAGGTTGGCCCATTCGATGAGACGCTACCGTTAGCGGAAGACTTTGACCTGTGGCTCCGTCTCGCTCTCGTTTCACCAGGTGTCGTTATTGATGCCACCATGGTGAACGTGCGTGAGCATCCTGATCGTACCACGAAACATATTCCCGACATGGCTCTCGGCAAGGCAGCGGTGTTCGCCAAACTGAAGGAGAGGGTGCGCGAAGATGACCTCCGCCATTGGTGTGATCGATTACGCGGCGAGCAATTGATCCACCATGCCACGGCACTGTCACGCCAGAATCACCCGTTCCGGGCCATGCGAGTGCTGGCGACGGCCGCCCGCCTCAGAGGGGTTCCGTACTCCTGGTGGACAACACTGGGAAAGGTCGTCCTGCGGCCCATTGTAAGGCGCGGCATCCGAACCCGCGACACTACGACCACCCGCGACTAGGTTCGTTCCTCGAATACCCGGTTGACTATGGCGTTCGCAACCTGCCCGAGCGGGCTGACAACCAGCTTGCGTCCATCGACTGCGCCTCGGTGCCCCGAGGCGGCCGTGAGACGGAACCTCACGAGTCGAATCGAAGCGCCAGCACCAGGGGAAGCCCTCGCTGTTCGGCATATCGCTCCGACCGACCGGCGGTTTGGTACAACGACTCGACCACGGGCCCCACCCGGGCATCGATCCGTTGCGTCAGGGTCAGCCCCAATCGATCCGCCACCGCCTCGTGGCTGGATACGGGATGCACGAAGTGCTCCACGGAATGGGCAGCCCCGTTTGCATCGCGGAAGGTTCGCCGATGGCCGGCCGTCGTGGCGTCGGGATGAAAGTCGGTGACGATGACCGCGCCGCCAGGTCGTGCCACCCGCGCCAACTCTCCATATGCCGAGGTGAGATCCGGGACATGCCCAATCGCCAGACGGCACCAGACGACATCAATCGACTCGTCGCGAATTGGAAGATGCCGCATTTCTCCCGCTGCCGTCCGGCGCCGCGATACCGGGTCAGAGTTCTGTTTCAGCATGGACAGCGCAAGATCGATTCCGATTGCCGCCCGCGGTTGACATGCAAGCACGGCACGAAGACGCCGTCCCGTTCCACACCCAACGTCGAGGAGGGTCCGTCCTGCGAGCTTGGGCGTCAACGTGCTTACGGTATTCTCATCCAGTATCGAAACGGGGCTATCTCTTTCGTAAGTCGGCGCCCATAGCGGATATGCACGAGCAGCAGGCACCGTCGACGCCCGTGCAACATCGAACTCATGCATGCGACCGACTCGGCCTCAGGTGACCATACTCCTGGCGCTCGTCGTCCCCCGCCCTGGCCGCGCGACGGATGGCCCTCAACATCCAGGGGTTCTCGTAGGCTCCCCGCTCCCAACGACGTCTTGCCAGGACCCGCGCCAGGGTCTTTCCCCACCGCTTCGTTTTGCTGTCGTGGACCGACGGAAACCTCGACTTCAGCACCAGGGCGAAGTCCTCCACACGGGCTTTCAAGGGGCGCGAGAGCCAACTCAGCTCTGGGTCTTCGTGCGTCATCCAGCCGATCCATTCCGGCGTCGTCCACTCTTCCAGCGTGTCAGGTGTGCCCTCGAGGGGATCGACATTGCCGTAGGTGCCTCGGCGCTGAGGAGTGGGTGTGTAGAAATAGGTGATCAGCTCCATAACCGGATTGACCGCCTTCAACCGACGAATGAACGCGAGTGTCTGTGCAACGTCGGCCTCGGGATCGTCCGGATCCCCCAGCACAAATGAAAACTCTGGTATGATTCCGTACGATCGACACTTTTCTGCCACCGCGACTGTCTTATCCGTGGTGAGGTGCTTCGACATTTTCTTCAGAACCGCATCCGATCCTGATTCTGCGCCGAGGAACACCATTCGCAAACCAGCACGCTTCAAACGCTCCCACGTCCGGTCCGGCATGCGGAGCATTGCATCGATACGTGCTTCACACCACCAGCTGAGCCCCAACGGCGTTATGCGATCGCACAATTCGTCCGTGATTTCTTCCTTGAGGATGAAGTTGTTGTCATAGAAATGAATGGAGTCGACACGATGCTGTTGTACGAGGAATCGCAGATTCATCTCGGTTCGGGCCGGATCCTCCACCCGCTGGCGACTGCCGTAGGCGGCTATCACTCCACAGAAATTACAGGAGTATGGACAGCCAATCGAGGTCTGATACACCGCACTTCGGGCACCCAGGGCGGTTGGATGGACATATTCGTCGACATCGATGTGGTCATACGGCGGTGAGGGGAAGGCGTCGGGCGACTTCCATGGACGCTCCGGCGCGATCCACTCTGTTCCATCATCGGCAAACGCAAGCCCCGCCACGCCCTTCGGGTCCCGCCCTTCCCGCAAAGCGCTCAGCAATTGCAGAAAGGTCTCCTCTCCCTGTCCGCGCACCGCCCAGTCGACGTAAGGTGCCCGCACGACCGGGTTGGGATACAACGACGGGAAATACCCCCCCCAAACCAGGGGTACATGCGGGAACTCCGCCTTGAACGCGCGACTGGCCGATACCGCGTCAACCAATTGCGGTCCCGGCATGACCGTCATGGCGACCAGCGTGACGGCATCAGGCGTGCCATCCCGACTTCGGACGAAAGCCCTGAGGTCGCTTGCCAGGTCGACGCCGGGACGATTCCCATCCAGGATGGTCCATTTCTCCCATTCCGGGAGGACAGCGCCTAACGACATCACCGACAGGGGAAATCGGCGATTCTTCGGTCGCGTGGCTCTGGGATTGGCAAATACAATCACGTCAGTGTCTTCATAACAACGTGCGCCTCTTCATGGGCTTCATGTGACCGCCGCAATCGGGACCTGCGTCCGTTCAAAAGTCAGCAAGACGTGGTCACCAAGGATCGCCATGGGTCTACCGATGACGCGGTCCGTAGCTTCCATGAATCGCACAACACGCGGGAACGCTGATATGTCGGGTTCCGCGTCGCTCGGCGGCACGAGAACCCCAATCCCCCGCTTGCCGCGCAGGCGGAAAAATGGCTCGAAGGCGCGCGCCACTTCCCTCGGGCCCGGGTACCACACGCGAAAGTGACGACCGTTGAGTTGAGCATCGGCCGATCCACGCCCCCGGAATCTTCGGAAGGCTCTGGAAACGCGGCCGCGACCGAGCTGAACCATGACCTCGCCAATGGGGAATGGTCCGAAGACCACCAGCAACGCGAGGCCGCCCGGACGGACCAGCCCCGCCAGCGCGCGACCGACGGGGGCCAGGTGCTCGACGCAGTTGAGCGCCGCAAAGTTCGAGAACACACCGTCGAACGGGATGTCAGACGGCTTGAGGTCAACCAGTCTGCCAATCTCCTCGATCAGCACGGGGAACGTCTCGACCATCTGCTCGCATCCACTTGCACGGACCCTGTCGGTCGCCACCCGGACCATTCTTTCCGATCCGTCGGTCATGACAACACGCCGGCCTCGCTGGGCGAGAAAGACGGCGTCGTCTCCAGTTCCTCCACCGAGTTCGAGGAGCCGACTACCTGCCGGAAAACATCGAAGCAATTCGCGCCGGACCGCACGTCGCTGCGCGGCAACGCTCAGGAGGTGCCCAAACCTACCATCGAACCGTTCTGCTACTGCGTCGAACGCATCGACCGCCATTGATTGACTGCTTACCACTGGGTACTGACTCCTGTCGCACCTCTTTCGGCAGTGCGCTGGCCGTTGCATAATCTCCAAACGTGCGGGGACCATTGCATGCAAAACACGCAGTCTTGCGTTTGAGGTCCGAGCAGGAACCGGGGCGCCATCACGGCCTCACAAACATTGCAAGGCTAGGAACCCGGTTTCCCCACTGGAGTTAGAGTAAGAGGACAGAACGAAGCGCACCAGAGAAGAATACGAGGTTTATGACGTCGCGGCGGCCAATACTCGTAACGCATTCCTACTATTTGCGTTTTGATGCAAAACAATGGAGGCGCCAGGAACCGTACCCCCCATTGGGCACGCTCCTCGCTGCCGCTGTTCTACGAGAGGATGGGCACGACGTCCGCGTTTTTGATTCGATGCTGGCCGATGGCGTCGGCGACTTCGCAAAAACACTGGACGACCTGCGGCCTCGCATCGTCGTTATGGTAGAAGATAATTTCAACTATCTGACCAAGATGTGCACAACGCGGATGCGCGAGGCCGCGTTCGAGATGATACGAGCGGCCAGGCATGCGGGTTGCCGTGTGGTGGTAAACGGTTCGGACGCCTCAGACCACGCCGCGTATTATCTCGAGGTCGGCGCCAACGCGGTCGCGCTGGGCGAGCCCGAAGCGACGATTGTCGACGTGGTATCGGCCTGGTCTCGTGAAGTCTCGCCGGACCTGTCCACCATCCCGGGCCTTGCGCTTCGCGCTCCTTCGGATGCGCAGGTGCCCGACGTGGTTCGCACGCCGGCACGCCCGGTGCTACAACAGCTCGACTCCCTCCCGCTGCCCGCGTGGGATTTGATCGACGTGGAGCCGTATCGCGACGTTTGGAACGCGGCCCACAACCGTTTCTCCTGGAACCTCGTGGCGTCGCGCGGATGCCCGTACAAATGCAACTGGTGCGCCAAACCGATATTTGGAACGCGTTACGCCCAACGATCCCCGGCAAGCCTCGCAAGCGAGGTGGCGTACGTCTCGGCACGGTACCAGCCGGATCATATATGGTATGCCGACGATATCTTCGGGTTGACCGGGGACTGGATCGAGTCGTTCTCCCGGGAGGTGACGAAACAGAACGCGCGAGTGCCGTTCAAGATGCAGTCGCGCGCCAATCTCATGAAGGCCCGTGTCGTCCAGGCGTTGCGGGACGCCGGAGCAGAGGAGGTGTGGTTGGGTGCGGAGTCCGGCTCGCAGCAGGTTCTCGACAGCATGGACAAAGGGACAACGGTCCAACAGGTGCGGGACGCCACCCGCCGCCTGCAGGATGTCGGCATCAAGGTCGGGTGGTTCATCCAGCTGGGGTATCCCGGCGAGCAGTGGGCCGACATTCTCGAAACGAGAGATCTCATTCGTGAAGAACGCCCCGATGAAATCGGCGTGTCGGTTTCGTATCCGCTCCCGGGAACAACGTTCTTCGAAAACGTCAAGCGACAACTCGGCAGCAAGACCAACTGGCGCGATAGTGCAGAACTCGCGATGATGTTCCGAGGCACGTACTCCACGTCACTGTACCGACGCGTTCGCAACATCCTCCACGAGGAGGTCTCCGGCGATGAAAAGACCCTCGACGGGAAGTGGTACGACCTCGAAGTCTTCTGCCGAGAATCCGGACAACGAGTCGCAGAGGTCCGGTAGGACGGAGATCGATCATCCCGGACTGTCGCACCGGCTGAGACGTTTCCGCAACGCCTGTGCGGAGGTTCCCTAACGGCTGCGGGATCGCTGAGCGTACATCCCTTCGAACTGACTGACCGTCCAATCCGCATCGTGTTGTATCGTTTTGGCCAGGGCGGCGGTAGCCAGTGCAACACGGCGCTCATCGTCTCGAAGGATGTTGCGAATCGCTGACGCAAGAGCCATCTCATAGGCGGGGTCAATGGCGATGGCCGCTTCCGGCGCCCAGTCCGCGACGTGGCCGACGGCCGACCCGACCGTCAGCACGCCACACGCGGCGGCTTCTCTGACGGCAAGCGGTCCGGCTTCATGCAATGATGTCATCACATGGAGATGCGCTCGAGCCAGGAGTTCCCTGACTCCTGCTTGTGGCAACCATCCATGAAATGTGACACAATCCTCAATCTTCAGCTTTGCCGCGAGCTGCTGCAATTCACCGCCTAACGTATCGACGCCGACCAGGTCGAGGTGGATCGGGAAGCTGGTGGTCCTCAGCCTGGCCAAGGCACGCAGCAGGGCTTGCTGATTCTTGACACGGTTGATGCTGGCGACGTGGATCAGGCGGTAGGGAGCTTCCACGAGAGCCGGCGGTTCTTGTGCCGGCCAGCGCCCGCGATCGATGCCCAGGGGCACACGTTCAGGAACCACGCCCAGCAAACGCACGGCCTTCGCCATCGATGTACTCGCAACGGTCACACCGTCGGCCTTACGCAGGACCATACCAACCACCCACCGACCCTTGCGTGTTCGAAGAGTGCCGTACTGGATGTCGGGCAAGGACGTCAGTTCACCGCCTGCGACGTGCACGTAGAGCGGGCGGCGCATGATGCGCGATGCGACGAGGCCCACCGCCCCCGGCCGCGATGCCCAAAAAGCATGGACCACGTCAAAGCGCTCCCTTCTGTGAGCCCCCCAGATTCGACGCACGGCTCCCCAGAACGAAACGCCCGCAAGCGCGTGGATCCGTGCGCCGGCAAACTCGAAAGAATCTGGCTCACCGCTCTGACGCAGGGAGAATACCTCAACGGAATGCCGTGCACTCAAGCGCTCGACAATCCATTGCAGGCAGGGGATCCGACGGTCTTCGCGCTGACCGTCGAGCCCCCCCGGTACGACGATGCAGATTCTCACGTGGTCACAAGCTCTTGAATGAACGGCACCGCATCGCCCGCTCTGGATGACAACGTCAGCTTCCAACCGCCGCAGTGTGCCAGCCAGTCGAGGACCGGAACACGCTGAGTCGCCAACCGATCAAACCCCGCTTCGTTCTTCCCGTCCAACAAGGCTCGCAGGCGACCGTCCTGGATTCGAGTCATACTGGCGTGGTGGCCCCGCTCGAGCATGCAAACTATCGGCGTGACCTCTGAAGGTTCCGGAGATGGCCGGTGAACCGGAGGGATCATCACTTTGACCTTGCCGGTAGCCTGCACGCGGGTCGCAGCGCCGCGCAGTCCACTGAATTGTCGAGCCGCGGACGGTAACAAGCCGATGCCCTTGCGATGAAACCATATTCTGGGCGCCGGACGAAGTTGAACGTACACGGCATCGTCGCTGCGCACTTCAAAACCAGCCTCCTGCAAGGCGTAGGCAAGTGTACTCTTTCCGCTCCCAGACGGGCCCACGAGCAGAACCAAACGACCTGCATGGAAGACGGCAGCGGCATGAACGGGACATCGATCCACTGACGTCACGAGCATGAGGACCATGGTATCCAGCAGACCCGTCCGGAACAGGTCGGGGAACTCGAGCAGCTCGGTCGTTATATCCGCACTGGCCGCGCAGCGATCCACGTCAACCAGACCGCGGCTTCCGTGTGTCTCGATGTGCAGCTCGTTCACAGTTGGGAGGTGGTAATCAAAGATTGGCGGCCTCCCTCCCTCGTCGCCGCTATCAACCGTAACGGCTACCGTGAACGTAGCGCCCGTGACCAGGTCCGGGCGCAGGCCTCGCCAGTACCCGTACCATTCCTCTATGACCGCCCGAACGGCTGGACTGTTGGTCCTGAAGTGGACGGGGTGGCCGAAAACCGGGAGCCTGACCTCGCCGGAAACCTGCCCGGCATTGGTCACACGTTCAGCGTCATCCATCCCGAACTTCCCGGTCACGCTGGCAACGGCCGTTCTGCCGGTCCCCGATAGTACCATTTCCCATCCCGACTCCCGTAGAGGGTCAAGTAGTTTCGCCACCGTATCGACAGTCGACAACCTCGGGTATGCCTGGCACCGCGTTCATATATTCCTCGTGGCTATATCCGTTGCGCATATAAACGATGCGGATATATTCCGGAGATGGGACATACAAAATCAGCCGTCGAGAAGCACCTGCCACTCCCGCTGGCAACGTTCCACATCCTGATGTGCCTCGCAGGGGCCGAGCGGCATGGATACGCCATCATCCAGGACGTTGCCGAACGCACGGGGGGTGACCTCCAGCTGAGCGCGGGCACATTGTATCGCTCCATCCACCGAATGTTGGAGCAGGGCTTGATCGTCGAGGCACGGCGTCGCCCGGCATCGATTCGAGACGACGAGCGGCGCAGATACTATCGCATAACCGCGTTCGGGAGCGATGTTGCGCACGCAGAAGCGGCACGCCTTCAGCGGCTGGTGCAGCTTGCCCGCTCGAGCGGCTTTGCACAAGGGAGGGCATGATGTGGCTGTACCGACTGTTCCTCTACCTCTACCCGGCGGGTTTCCGGGCTGAATACGGCGAGGAGATGACGGCGGTCTTCGCCGAGAAGAGGCGTCGTGCACGCAACATCTTCCAGGTTACCGCGGTCTGGATGGAAGCGGTGTACGACATCATCCGGCATGCCGTTCCGCTGCACCTCGATGCCCTGCGCCAGGATCTGCGGTACACGTTGAGATCGCTGCATCGCGCACCGGGTTTTGCCGCGACGGTGATTCTCGTGTCCGCGCTTGGGATCGGGGCCAACACCGCCGTGTTCACGGCAACCGATCGTGTCTTCCTCCGTCCCCTTCCGTTCGCTGAACCGAATCGGCTGGTGCGGATCTGGGAATCGCCACCGGGATACTCGCGAATGGAGGTATCCCCTCCCAACTATCACGACTGGTTGACCATGGCAACGTCGTTCGACGGCATGGCGGCATACGCACGCAGCTCCGCCAACCTCGTCGGCCAGGGAGATCCTGTCAGAATTCAAGGAGCCGAGGTATCACCCGTACTCCTTTCGATGCTGGGAGTGCAACCGCTGCTCGGTCGCCTGTTTTCACCGGACATCGACGTGGAGAGCGCGGCAAGAACGGTCATACTGGCCTACAGCCTGTGGCAACGTGACTTCGGTGCCGATCCGAATGCATTGGGCCGGACCGTTACGCTCGATGATCAATCCTACGTCGTAGTCGGCGTGATGCCGCGTGAATTTCTGTTCCCCGACAGAAACAGTGACTACTGGACAACACTGCAGATCTCACCGGGCAACGCTCAGGATCGCAACAACAACTACCTGGAAGTCCTCGCCCGACTGAAGCCGCGTGTATCCCTCGCGATGGCCCAGCGGGAGATGCGCCAGGTGATGACACACCTCGAGGCAGCCCATCCAGTAGAAAACGAGCGAAACAGCGCGAGCGTAAACCGCCTGGGTGACGAGATCCCGCGCCAGACACGTCTGCTCCTGGTCGCTCTGATGGGCGCATCGCTCGCCGTCCTTCTCATCGCGTGCACGAACATCGCCAACCTCCTGCTGGCGCGTGGTATGGCACGCCGCCGGGAAATGGCCGTACGATCATCGCTCGGCGCCGGACGGGAACGTCTCGTCAGGCAGTTGTTCACCGAGAGCCTGACCCTTGCAGCAGTCGGCGGAGCCGTCGGGGTCGTGCTCGCGCACGCCGCGTTGCCATTGCTGAGTCGACTCGTGCCACCCTCCCTGCCGATTGCTCCGGCGACATCGGTCGATCTGCGCGTGCTGCTCTTTGCCCTCGTCGTGACGGGCCTGACTGGTATGGGCTTCGGAGCCCTCCCCGCCGTGCGGGTTGGACGCGAAGCCGCGGCGGCGGGCTTGCGGGAGAGCTCACGAGGCGGAGGACTGCGCACTCAGCGACTGCGCGCCACGCTCGTCGTTATCGAAGTAGCGGCGTCCGTCGTCCTGTTGATTGCCTCCGGCCTGCTGATACGGGCCCTGATGGAAGTCCGGTCAACGGACCCTGGATTTCAACCGCAGGGTGTCCTGACTGCCCGGACGTGGCTCTCGTGGCCACGATATGCCACAACAGATGCCCGCTCGGATTTTTACCGCCGCGTGCTCACGGAGGTACGGGCTCTTCCCGGTGTTCAAAGCGCGGCCTACACCAGCTTCCTGCCCCTGGTCATGGGCGGGGGGATATGGCCTGTAGAAATGGACACGCGCACGGGAACGCGCGCCCAGAACGAAACAGCCAGCCTCCGGTTCGTGACGCCGGCGTACTTTGACGCGATGGGCATCCCGATGCTTCGCGGCCGTGATGTCTCTGATGCCGATGCAGCGGATCGGCCGTTCATTGCGGTCGTCAGCCAATCGTTCGTGGAGCGATACTTTCCCAATCAGGACCCGGTCGGGCGTACGTTTCGCTTCGCATACTTCGAGCGAATTATCGTCGGCATGGTGGACGATGTGCACGTCCGGGGACTCGAACGAGAAAGTGAACCGCAAGTCTATCTCTCTCATCAACAGGTTCCGGACGACGGTCTCGTCTTCTACGCGCCAAAGGATCTCGCCATTCGAACTGCCGGGGATCCATTGAGCCTGGCCCCGCAGATACGCGACATCGTGCGGCGCGCCGACCCGGCTCAGCCCGTATCGAATCTTCGCCTGCTGGGGGATATCGTCGCCCAGGACACTGCCTCACGAAACGTTCAGCTCCGTGTGCTTGGGACGTTCGCGGGGCTCGCGTTCTTCCTGGCGGCGGTGGGCATTCACGGCCTCCTGTCATTTACAGCTACCCAACGTGCGCGCGAGATCGGCGTGCGCATGGCACTCGGTGCCAACAAGAGTGGCATCGCGGCAATGTTCCTCCGTGAAGGAATTGTGCTCGGGTTGGTTGGGGTCGCAATAGGTACGGTGCTCGGCTACGGAGCCGGAAACGCGATGGGCGCGTTGTTGTTTGGTATCGGCCCGCTGGACCCTGTGACGTTTGGCGGGGCGATTGCCCTTTCACTCGTTATGACCGTCGTCGGCAGCCTGCCACCGGCACTTCGCGCCGCAAACGTCGATGCCCAGTCCGTGATGCGTGAAGCCTGAGAGGGAGCCTCGGCTCGAGTGTTCCCTGCACTACCTCGATGGAACTGGTGGAAGCCATCCTGAATGCCGTGGAAGTTTCAGTGAGATTCGCTACGTTTTGGTTCGCAAACCCAACATTGCTTCTTCGTGTGGGAGATCTACGCAGCGAAACCACTCACTCTTTAGCAAGTGCAGAAGGCGCCGATACTTGGGTACAATTCCACTCGGGTACCGGGACTGATGACGCAGGGCGTCAGACCATCGCTTTCAATACAACGCACGCTTCCGCTTTCCATCTTTATGCTGCTGGTCATGGTGGTTGGGGCCTTTACGGGTGTGGCCTATCATGGCGTACGGGAGGACCGCCTCGAGACATCGGGATTGCGCCTCCGGCAGGTTGCGAACGAACTGGCCAGCCTGACAGAAGCCAGCCAGGAAGGGAGGCTCGCGTTTCTGGAGCGCCTGGCAATGGATCCGCGGGCGATGGCCTTTGCCGCAGGCGTCGGCATCGGCTCCGGTGTATTCAACTCCCTCCTCGACAGTGCAGCGGCGACGACGCGGAGCACGACCAGTCTCAAATTTGTTCCACGCGACCAACTCGGTGCAACCCTCGAGCAGATCGGCGCTGCGGCCGAATCCCCCGATCGTGGCAACGGCACGCGGATGGTAGGCCCGCTCCGCATCGAGAGTGGGGCGGTTGTCTCCGAAGCGGTCGTTCCCATCGTCGACAGTGCCGGCACGGTGCTCGGCCACTTCGTGCACACACGGCAAGCGGCGTCATTCGCCCGCATACGTGACATCGTCCAGGAACTGATCGGCGGCGACGCCACGTTCCTCGTGGGCAACTCCAGCAACGGCCTATGGACCGACCTGGCGACCGCAGTCGCCGGACCACCCGCCGACATGATGACGGACAGTCTCCCCCGCCGGTACAAGCGCGCAGGGGCAGGACAACGGTACGGCGCCGCCGCTCGCGTGACAGACACTCCATGGATCGTCCTGATCGAGTATCCGCTGGCGTCGGTCATGGCTCCGGCGAACGCATTTCTGACCAAGACGTCCGGCACCGCCATCGTCCTCATCGTCATTGGTGCGTTAGGTGCGCATCTGCTCAGCCGTCGAATCACAAGGCCCCTCGAAGACGCCACGCGGGCGGCAGAGTCCCTGTCGGCGGGAGACCACAGCGTTCGGATGGACGTCAGCCGGCGTGACGAAATCGGACAGCTTGCGGACGCATTCAACATGATGGCCGGAGAAGTCCAGTCGGCGCAGCGACGCCTCGAGGACGAGGTCAGAACGCGAACCCACAAGCTCCACGAAACGCTTGAGGAACTGCGGACAACCCAAGCTGATCTCGTCACGTCGGAGAAGGTTGCCCTCCTTGGTCAGCTCTCGTCGGGATTGGGACACGAACTCCGCAACCCGCTCGGGGTCATGTACAACGCGATCTACTACCTCGAGGCGGTTGCTCCGAAGGATGACCAACGGATTCAGAGTTATCTCGAGATCCTTCGGGAACAGGTGACCCTTTCCCGGAACATTGTCGATTCCCTGTTGAACCACGCACGGGCCAGTGAGCCTGGCAGCGAAGTCCTTCAGCTCAGGTCAATCGTGGACACCCAGTTTCGACGATTCGAAGCTCACGCCGGCGTCAGCGTCACGACGGACGTGCCTGACGACCTTTTTGTGCGTGCCGATCCGGTCCAATTGGGGCAGGTGGTTTTCAACCTGCTGACCAATGCTCGCCAGGCGCTGGATGAACGAGGCGGGTCCATCGCCGTATCCGCATACGAACAAACGGAAGACCATGTCGCCTTTTCGGTGACGGATTCGGGCTGCGGCATAGCCGCCCACGACGTGGACAGGATCTTCGAACCGTTGTACACGACCAAACCATGCGGCATCGGTCTCGGTCTCTCAGTGACACGCTCTTTCGTGCTGGCGCACGGAGGAAAGATCTCGGTCGAGAGCAGGGAGGGTGGAGGCAGCGTGTTCACGGTTCTCTGGCCAGCCGGAACGCCGGTCGGAGCGCTCCATGAAGCGTAGGGTGTTGATCGCGGACGACGACCGTTTCATGGTCCAGACCCTGTGCGATGTGCTCGCGTATCACGGCTGGTCTGCGCAGGGTGCCGACAGCGCCGAGCAGGCGTTTGAGATGATTGAGCAGGAGGACTTTGGCTGTGTCATCATGGACATACAGATGTCTGGCGAAGATGGTTACTCGGCCTTGCAGCGTATCAAACGACGCAACAGCACCGTGCCCGTGGTGTTGATGACGGCGTACACTCCGGACGAACTCGTTGCGGATGCCCGTCGAAAGGGGCTCCTTCGCAACGTCGACGATTCAGAATCTCCCCAACTGATTGCCAATCTGATACGGGATACGCACGACGGTGGCGAGTCGCTCATGGTGTTCAGTCACGACGCCTCCCTCCTGACGTCGGTCGAGGAGCGACTGACGACCTGGGGGTTACGATCTGAACTCTGTGGGTGGTCGACCGACTTCATCGCGCAATTCGAGCGGCAACGTGGAGGAATCACCCTCGTCGTAACGCCCAGGACGGATCCGGTGGTACACCATTGCACACTCATAACGGCCCTGGATGCAGGGGTTTGGGCCGCCCTGTCGGGTAGCTCTCCCACGTTTGCGCACCTCGAGACGCCGTCCATCAAACGCGCGGACAGAATGTTGCGCAAACCGTTCGCCATCCCACTCCTGGTCAAACAACTCGATGCCTTCCTCGCTGCCTAGAGAGTTCTCAGTCATCGTCGTGGATGATGACGAAGGGACTCGAGTAACGCTCTGCGACATACTCGAGTTGCACGGCTATCCCGTGACGATGGCCGCGTGCGCGAAAGCGGCGGTGTCCCTGATCGATCAGGCAGAGTCACCCCCGTCGCTCGCCATTCTGGATCTGGATCTCCCTGATCTCGATGGACTGGCACTCGGCGCAAGGCTGCGTGAGCGCTCCCCGCATCTTCAGGTCATCATTCTCACCGGACACGCGTCCCTGGACAGCGCGCTTTCGGCCATGCGTTCCGGCACGGCAGACTACCTGCTCAAGCCCGTGGACCCCGACGTCCTGGTCCGGGCCGTCGAGTTGGGCGAAGGCAGGTGGCGCAGCTCACGGGTCGAGGCGGCCCTGCTGGGAAATCTCGAACGATTCCGCGCGCTCATCGAGAACCTCAATGAGGTCGTTACGGTCATCAAGCCGAACGGCCGCATCGTGTACGAAAGTCCAGCGGTGAAGGGCATGCTGGGATACGACGTCGAAAGCCGCCTCGGCAAACCGTACGCGGATTCCGTACACGACGAAGATCGGCGGAAGCTGGAAGCGTGCATCGAAGACGTGCTGTACCGCGCACGGAATGCCCGTTGCTCGGTGAGGATTCGAGACGTTCACGACGAGTGGAAGTCGGTCGAGATATCGGCCAACCGAGTCTTCAACGATCCGGCGGTCGATGGACTCGTCTTGACAATGGTTGACGTCACGGATCGCCTCCGTCTGGAAACACGGCTCAGGCAATCCGAGAAGATGGAAGCCATCGGTCGGTTGACCGGGGGTCTGGCACACGAACTCAACAACCTGCTCGCCATCGTCATGGCGAATGTCGAAGCCGTGATACGGGATCTCCCGGATGATTCGATCCTCCTCCAGGACATCACCGACGCGCACCACGCCGCGAGACAGGGTGCCCGTCTGATCGAGAAACTGCTTGGGTTCAGCCGACAGGAACGGCTGATGATGCGCCCAACCAACATCGCTACGTTGATCGAACGAACGGCGAGAATGGTGCGGCACACACTTCCAACCGGAGTGAAGCTGGTCACCTGTCCACCCGACACCGCCGAATGTGTGGCAATGGCCGACACCGATGCCGTGGCGCACATCGTCGTGAATCTGATCAACAACGCATGTGATGCGATGTCCGACGGCGGATGCATCGAAGTGTGCGTCCGGGCGGCCTCAATAGATGAGGACTACGTCGCCGAACACGCGGGCGCCGTTGCTGGGGACTACGTGGAGCTAATGGTGCGAGATGATGGAAACGGGATGGAGCCCGAAGTTCTCAAACGGGTTTTCGAACCGTTCTTCAGCACGAAGTCCATGTCCCACGGGACCGGGTTGGGTATGGCCATGGTGTATGGCCTCATGAAGCAGATGAACGGCTATGTCCAACTGAGTAGTCGTCCAGGCGCTGGCACCACGGTCAAACTCTACCTGCCAGCGACCAATGAAGAAGTACCAAGAAAGGAGCGTACGGCCATGCCTGTCTTCAGATCAATGACCGGCAGGAGATCGGTCACGGGTAATCGCTCGATCCTCATCGCCGAAGATCAGAAGCCCTTGCGCCGGGCCATCCAGCGGGCTTTGGAGCGGCTGGGGTATACAGTTGTCGCAGCGGCGGACGGGGTCGAGGCGCTCGAGTGTCTGAACGCAGCAGAGAAGCCGTTTGGTCTTCTCATCGCCGATATCGTTATGCCGCGCATGGGCGGCCTCGAACTCCATGCGCAGTTGGTGAGCAACGGCATCGATGTGCCGACTCTCTATACGAGCGGCTTTACCGCCAACGAGATTCAGGAAGGAAAACTGCTTGATTCTGGTGTTCCCCTTCTCAGAAAACCGTGGACCATCGAGGAGTTGGCCGTGGCGGTAGAGGACGCCATCAGTCGCGTCGGGCACCCCAACGCCGTTGTGTGAGCCGGGGTCATCACCCGTGCCCAATGGTAAGGAAAGGCGGACCCACGCCCGCCAATCCTTACTCATCGGCTTCCACCGTCCGGGAAACACCGGCGGCCGACAGGCCGTGACCCATCAGCGACCGGATGTTCCCTGGCCAGTTGTTGGCTCCGAGATGAGCTGAAGCCCGTTGTCGAGGCCCTTCCGAACAGCCGGTATGCCTTCTTCGAGCCAGACGGGTGGCGGCGCATCCATCAGGTAATGGTCGAAGAACTGCTGCATTCGAACGGCGAAATCCTTTCGGTTCTTATATTCCCGTAAGCCGTGCGCTTCACCGTTGTAATTCAGCATCCACACGGGCTTTTGCAAACGACGCATCGCGGCGAACAGCTCGATACCCTGATACCACGGCACCGCGCCGTCCTCGTCGTTATGCATCATCAGGACCGGCGTTTCGATCTTATCCACCCAGAAGATCGGTGAGTTCTCGATGTATCGCGGCTGAACTTCCCAGAGAGAGCCGCCCAACCGACTCTGCGTCCGTTCGTACTGCATCGCACGGATGCGTCCGGAGGCCCAGCGGACGCCGCCGTAGGCACTCGTCATGTTCGAGACCGGCGCCCCGGCTTCAACCGCCGCAAATATGTTCGTGCGGGTTACCAGGAACGCATTCTGATACCCACCCCAGCTATGCCCCTGGGCGCCCACACGCTCCGGATCGACAAACCCCTGGGCGATGAGGCTGAGCACGCCGGGCACTATGCAGTCGAGTGCGCTTTCGCCCGGATATCCGTCGGAGTAGTAGATGTCGGGAACAAACACCACGTATCCACGACTCACGTAGAACGAAATGTCGATGCTCGACGAGCCCGGGGCCGGGGCACGATGTCTGTGGAGGTTATCCGAGTTCTTCTCGTAGTAGTAGACCATCATCGGATACTGACGGGCCGGATCGAAATTCTCCGGTTTGTAGAGCAGGCCCTCGAGGGGCAACCCGTCTGTCGACGTCCAGCTCACCAACTCGGCCGTGCCCCAGAGGTAATTATCCTGCTGAGGGTTCGCATGGCTCACACGCTGCGGATTTCCAAACTGGAGATTGCTGGCCCAAAGGTCCGGGAACTCCTGGAAGCTCTCACGTGTGAAGATGACGACGTCGGCATCCTCCGCCTTTTGTGGCGAACCGAAATCCTTGTCATCCATCAGAATCAACCGAGGTTGTTCCGTCCCCTGCACGCGATCGCGATAAAAGCCGGACGCCTTCGATTCCATATCGAACGCGGAAAGGAGGATGTCCTCGTTCGTTTGAATGACGTCGTCGGACCCGCCAAATCCGCCGAAACCGAATCCACCGGCACGATCGACATCAACATGCCGGAACCGCAGCGCGTCGCGCCGTCCAACCCCTTCCGTGACGTTGCGCGGGCCGGCCTGACCCGTGGGGTCCAGCGCCCAGATATCGTAGGTGTCATACACGAGGAACCGCTCGTCCTCCGGAGTCCATCCAACCGAGCCGTTCGAGCCGGGGATCATCGGACGATCGTGCAGCTCATCGTGAAATGGAACGTTGATACCGCTGGTGAGATTGATCGGGCTTCCGGCGCTGACACGCATCGCAAACCACGCACGCTCCGCTCCATCCCACCACGTGACGTATTCACCACTCGGTGACAAATCCGGAGATGCCTGGATGTCCTCCAGTACTCTCCGTGCCTGTCCGGTAATCACATCGACGATGTATGTGTCGTTGTAATTGGGTGAGTCCCAGGAGATCCTCTGCCGGTAGGGCATATTCGTGACGGCAAGGCCAACGTCTCCACGCCCCGAATCGGCCACCGTGATGTTCGGCCGGTTGATCGTTGCCAACTGGACGACCCGGTCCGAGTCCAGGTGAACCACCGCACGGTACGACCGTCGCCGATCGTCTTCGATATCCACCAATTGGTTGGGCTGCAAAAGCGGATCCTGCCAGTGCCAGACATCCAGCTCCACCTTCTCCCATTCCGGGACCTCTTCCTCCGGTTCCGGCTCCGGCCTGGGCGCAGTTCCAAAGAACAGCCGCCGCCCGTCGGCGGAGAACGATGTAGAGCCGTGTTCGCTCACCCACCAACCGCCAGGAATGCCCGACGTCGTGGCGTTGGCCACCGTCCGTGCATCTCCGCTGCCGTTCCAATGGTACAGCTGAAACGCCGGCTGATCGGCCTCGAACTCGTCTCGGTTCGATACGAACGCGAGCTGATCGCCCTCGTAGCCAATTGTGAGGTTCTTGTAGATACCGGCGCCGGCCATCAGGGGCGTGGCGGCCTCGGTGCCGGGCGTGACGACAAACACCCCGTCCGCATCACCCTCCTCGTTCGATGCCGTGTAGGCCAGGAGGGATCCATTGTCCGCGAATGCATACGTCACGACGTCGTCGTACTCCCACGTGGCACCCGTGCCGAGACTGCGAAGTACGAGTCGCGTCCCTTCGGGCTTGTCGTCACCGCCTCCATTTCCTCCACCACGGCGGGCGCCCCGCCCCTCGACTTCCTCACCGGCCTCCGCCGAATCCGGCTCCGCGGGCGTCTCGTGAAGGTATGCCACCCACCCCCCTTCCTCAGCGGGCAATGCAAACGATCTCACGCGTGCCACGCGGACGATGGTACCTGTATCGAGGTCGAGAATGCCGAGCGAATCCTTTGGCAGATCCGCCTGCCTCGTGTCCGCCAGCCGCAACTCCTTGACGATCGAGTCGACCGGTTCGATCTGAAACACGACGAACTGAGAGTCGTCGCTGAACTCGGCTGATGACCCGCGAGGGATCTCGATCTGGTTCCCTGAGCTGAGATGCCGGAGATATAGCTCCGAGTCGCCCATGCCCGGCGAGAGCCGATACATCACCCATTGACCATCGTGGGAAATCGCCCGATCACTGATGCGATTCCACCCATCGTACACTGAATGGTCCAAGGGAACCCTGGTCTGTTGCGCATCCAGGGCGCCGACCGCAACCACGGCTGATATGGTGCAGAAACAGACAGCTCGCTGTGAGGTTTTCATCTTTTAGGCCCTCGTTTCGATTCATCCCGATACTAGGCGTTTGACCGGGGGCACGCCAGCGATGATTGGCGCATCACGAATCTCGACAATCGTCCGCGGGATGGTATCGTCTGGATCTCACTCGTGTTGAGGCGCGAAGCCGTTCCCCGGGGGCTGCTTCTGCTCCATCTTGGGGAGGTCGAGAGTCTTCGTGGTCTTGGAGTACATCGGCCGGGACTGCGTAGCTGCTGAGCAGTTTCCAGATAAAGAAAGTTCCCGGTCAAGCGAGGCGGCATGGCACAGAGGTCTTCAACCAGATTGCAAGGCAAAACGGGTCGAATGAAAGCGACCTCGATGGTGTTTCTGGTGGTCCTGGCCGCGGCCATCTACCTCGCGGTGGAGGTCGGTGGCGTCTTCTTCAGAAAGGTGAAGCTCGAAGACGCCATCCAGCAACAGATCTCGTTTGCTGGACAGGTGTCTGATGACGCCATCAGGCAGCAGATCCTGAATGACGTGAGGGCGATAGGCCTGCCACCGGGCGCACAGCGGATCGGACTGGTCCGGACCGGAAACCCCAGGGTACTGAGAGTCACGATCACCTACGAAGAAACGGTGAATCTCCTCGTCACGAAAAAGCAGATACCGGTTCGTGTTCAGGTCAATCGCAGATTTTGACGTTCTACGTCGATCAGGAGAGCGGCGACGCACATTTGGCTAGGCTCGCTTCCCGGGGAGGACGCACCGGGAAAGAGTTACGCACCGCCCGACCATGACGAAGGCGGTCAAGCCTTGACGCTGCGACAACGTTTCGATATACAAGAGGCCGGAACTGGGGGGGGGCTCCCTCCACCTTCACCACCTCACACGGAGTCTGCCAACGTGATAAGGAATCGATCGTCTTCCATCATGGGGAGTGCCGCCCTCTTCGTATTACTGGTCTCCACGCCGGCATTGGCGCAGGACAACGGTGCGCGGCCAATCGGTTTTGGACCGATTGCCGGGTACGACCTGGACTTCTCCAAACTATTCCTCGGTGGTGCCTTCCGGATCGGCCTCCCCCTGTTGATCGCGGAGAATCCGGTCTTGTTGGACGCGGACTTTGAATACTACCTGGACACCCCTGGTGTCACGGTTTTCTCGATCCAGGCGGCCGGACTCGTTCCCCTTGTCTTGCAGGGCAGTCCGGTCAGGCCCGTCGTGGGCGCGGGGCTCAACTATTTCCGGAGCTCCGTCAGCACCGCGCTCGGGTCATTTTCGAGCAGCAACATTCAGCTCGCCCTCGTTGGCGGGATCATGGTTCGCGCATTCTTCGCCGACCTCAACCTTCGAGTCGGTGACGGATCAACTGCTGTTGTACGAGTCGGGTTCCTCGCACTCGGAAACATGATGTAAAGGATTTTCCGTCGAGGATCGGGCACAGGCCGGATTCCGAACAGGGATCCGGCCTTTCCTTATGCCCAGGAGGAGGAAAGAGCGGACTGAGACGAACATGCCACCGCGCCCCCTGGGTCCACCAAACCATCCTACCATCTTGTGTCCTGCGCGTCTATTTTGCGTTCTCGCCGTTCCGCAGCCGGAGTGAGCGGGACTCCCGGGAGAGGTGGCCGAGTGGCTGAAGGCACCGGTTTGCTAAACCGGCATAGGGTTTAAAGCTCTATCGAGGGTTCGAATCCCTCCCTCTCCGTCCGGCGGAACAACCGGTCGATAAACCGCCCCCATCAACAAGCGCACAACCCCCATGTCACACGCCAACGTCAGGGTGCGATTTGCACCATCGCCTACCGGGTACCTCCACGTCGGAGGGGCCAGGACTGCCCTGTTCAACTGGCTCTACGCCCGTAAGGTGGGAGGGACCTTTCTCCTGCGCGTGGAGGACACAGACCGTCAACGATCTTCAGAAGCACACACGCAGGTCATTCTGGACGGACTGACCTGGATGGGCCTGGATTGGGATGAAGAAATAGTCTTTCAGGGTGCCCGACTCGCTGAACACGTAAAATGGGCGGAGCGCCTGGCGCGGTCCGGTCAGACCTACGAAGACGATGGTGCGGTCAGATTTCGGATGCCGGCGGAAACGATCGTCTGGAACGACATCGTCCATGGATCCATCAGCTTCAAAGGGTCGGATATCCCGGACTGGGTCGTCCTTCGGTCGGACGGCACTCCAACCTACAACTTCTCCGTCGTCGCGGACGATATCGACATGACCCTGACGCATGTGCTTCGGGGCGACGACCACATCTCCAACACACCGAAACAGATTGCGGTGTACCGTGCGCTCGGCATCGAACCTCCGCAATTCGGGCACGTGCCGATGATCCACGGCACGGACGGCAAGAAGCTCTCCAAGCGACACGGGGCGACGGCGGTGGGCGACTACCAGAGCCTCGGGATTCTCCCCAACGCGTTGCGCAACTTCCTCGCCCTACTGGGTTGGAATCCGGGCGACGAACGCGAGCTGTTTTTCAACATCGGTGAACTCATTGAAGCGTTCTCGCTGGAATCCATTCAGAAAAAGAGTGCGGTGTTCGATCCAACAAAGCTGGAGTGGATGAACGGACAGTATCTGAGTCGGACGGATCCCGAGGAGTTGGTGGCTATCGTCTCGCCGATTCTCGAGAAACAATATGACATCGAGGTTTCGGGAAACGAAGAATCCATCACGCGGATCGTGGCCGCGGTTCGTGAACGCGCACGCACGACACTCAATCTCGCAAAACAAACGGCGACGCGCATCAACGCCGCCTGGATCGAGCGTGACGAAAAAGCCGAGAAACTCCTGCAGAAAGATCTGGCAGGGTACCGGGAAGCGCTTGCCCTGGCCTTCGCCGCCCTTGATACCATCGACGAGAGCGATTGGCTGCCCGGTCATCTCGAAAGGGCCCTGAAGGATCTCGCCGAATCCAACGGATTGGGTTTGGGAAAGGTCATGCAACCCATTCGTGTTGCCCTCACCGGTGGAACCGTCTCGGAGCCCGTGAACGACTTGTTATACGTTGTTGGGAAAGACGAAGCGCTCAACCGTATGACGGCGGCGCGGGACTGGAAGCCTATCGGGGGATGATGGTGTCCCGGGCCGCGATGATGGTGTCCGGCCTGGCAAGAAGGGCCCGACGCTGGCGGCGCTTTTCATTTTCACGTTCACGCAACTCCTTGATGTAGTCATCGATCTGTTCACGATGGGACTGCCGGGCTGCATGGAACAGGATCTCCTGGCGGATACGCTCATATTCTCTCGCCTCGACTGCCTGGTCGAAGCTCCCGGTCGCCGGGATGGGAAGCAGCGCGAGAAGAATGGTTGGGATCTTGATTGGTCCCAGGTGAATAAACTGGCCGTCAATCCCTATTGTCTGACCATTGACGTTGGTCATCCATGACTGGGGACCACCCATCGCAAAGGAATCCGGTGGGATGGCCTGGATGGCCGCAATGAGTTGTTTCCTGTAGAGACTATCGACATTCGCCAGATGAACCGCGATCAACGCCCGGTCCTGGTCGGTGAGTCTGACGGGAACCCACAACTCTCCGTTTCCGAAAGCCGGACCAAGACGCCGGTTGCCGAGCACCGTGTGACGGGCCACGGAATCGGCCCAGGCCGACGCGACTTCCGTGGGAACTTCCGTCGGGGGGGCGATGACTTCTTCTTCCTGGTCCGGATGGGCCGGAAGGGCGGGCGTGAGTTCGGTTACCAGCTGAGCGGGCTCCGCTCCGGCCAGCACGTCACCCTCCCCACCTGGATCATCATCGTCCTCCCCGGCGGGCACGAGAAAAACCATATACTCAATGGGAGATTGACTATCGGAGCCAGCGGGAAAAATGGTGGGGATGTGCGTTCGCTGACCCGCCAACCAGACGAGACCCGTGAGCACCAGTCCATTCACGACGGCACTCAACACGTACCATCCGGCCTCCACCGGTGATGGAGACGGCGGGACCACCCTCAGCGGCATGCGGCCTCCCGCACGGCGCGATTGAGCACTCTCCCGAACCGCGTTGCCGCTTCTCGCAGACGCTCAGGACCAACTGTGAATGACAACCTCACGTAACCTTCACCCGCCTTCCCAAAACCTGATCCCGCCAGAACAACCAAGCCCTCTTCTTCGAGCAAATCCCGGGCAAAACGACCCGATTCCACCCCGTGCGGCAACGGTATCCAAAGATACATACCTGCGCGGGGCACTGCGGCGTTGCAGCCAGCATTTGCCAGGGCTGAGATGAGAGCGTCCCGCCGTTCCTTCATTTTTTGTTGCAACTCGGCGGCCAGCATCTCGCTCTGGTCCAGAACGGCCGCTCCGGCCTCCTGTACTGCCAAAAAGGCACCCGTATCGACGTACGTCTTCACTTTGGATAGTGCTTTCAGGACGGCAGAGTTCCCAACGGCCCATCCCAATCGCCAACCGGTCATGCAAAACGTCTTTGAAAACGAATGAAACTCAATCGCAACGTCTCTGGCCCCGTCGAGTTCCAGAACGGAGGGGGCACGATACCCATCAAAGGTCATCTCGACGTAGGGATTGTCGAACGCGAGCACGATCCGGTGCCGCCGACAGACTTCGACGGTGCGCTCGAGGTAGTCGATTGGCGCGACGGCCCCGGTCGGGTTGTTGGGATAGTTGAGGAAGACGAGTCGCACCCGTTCGAGCCGTTCGTTAGGCAGGTCTCCCAGTTCAACCAGAAAACCGTTCTCGGCCCGCAGCGGAACGATCGCCGGGTCACCGCCGGCCAACACGGTGCCTCCGAGATACGCCGGATATCCTGGCTGAGGTATGACACAAACGTCGCCAGGATCGAGAACGGCAAAGGCAAGGTGAGCCAGCCCTTCCTTTGAACCAATCAGCGGCAGGATTTCGGCGTGTGTGTCCACCGCCACGTTGAACCTGCGTGACATGTAGTGGGCAATGGACTCGCGGAGCGCTGTTGAGCCCGTTTGAAACGCGTATCGGCTGGACCGTGGATCGCACGCCGCTTCGTGCAAAGCTCGGACGGCAATTTCCGGCGGCGGTATGTCCGGATCACCCGCACCCAGGTCAATGACATCAACACCGGCTGCAAGCAGTTCTTTCTTGCGTTCCGCCATCGCGGCGACCGCGTACGCCGGGAGCCCTTCGAGACGCCTGTTTGATATGATCATTGACGGATACCGTTACCGACCGTTGCCATCACCCTTCTGACACGCTGACAGACAAATCCGTTAGGGAGCCACGGTACAGGTCTCGTGGTGGTTCGAGGGACGCCCAGTGAACTGCAACCTTCGTCCCCTCGGGATGCTCCGCACAAGTCCGTGTGGTGGTCCCGAGGGACGCGTCAGTGAGCGGCGACCCCTCGTACTCGCTGGCCTTTTCCGCGAACTGCAGCGGCCGGAGGGACCGCCACACGACTTGTGCGGAGCATCCCTCGGGCCTTCCCCGCATTCTCAACCCACCGCCGGAACGCCGTGCCGGGCGAAGAATTCTTCGCAAGCCTCCTGGACCCTTTCCCACGGTCCAATCACCTGTTCGGCATCGGGAAGCGATTCCAACAACATGGCGCCGTACGGCATCGACACGACCCTTCCATCCAACAGCACTACAACGCCGAAATCTGATTGTGAGCGGATGAGCCGGCCAAACCCCTGTTTCAGTTTCAGCGCGGCGTGGGGCACGAGGTATTTCATGAACCCGTCCTGCCCGTGATCGGCCAGCTGTTCCAGACGCGCTGCGGTCAAGGGTTCGGTGGGGACCTTAAACGGTAGTTTGGCGATGACGAGGGCTCGGAGCGCACGCCCGGGCACATCGACACCCTCCCAGAAGCTATCCGTCCCCAACAAGATTGCCGACCCCGCATCACGAAACCGTTGCAGCAAACGGTCACGCTGGTCCTCCCCCTGCACCAGGAGCGGCCACCGACTCGACAGCCGGTTGCGAAGCATGTTCCCCGCACGCCGCAAGGCGGCATGACTGGTGAACAACACGAACATTCCACCATCAGTGACATGTGCGAGCTGACCAATCACCTGGGTAACAGCCAGGTGATGGCCCTCCGCGTCCCGTCGCGGCTCCGGCAGATCCGTCGGAATGCCCAGGAGACACTGATCCGGGTAGTTGAACGGCGACGGCAGGATCTGACGGTCCCTGGTGCGTACCGGCTGAAGGGCCAGGCCAAGCCGTTCTTCCAAAAATTCAAACGTCCCACCGGTCGCGAGCGTCGCGCTCGTCAGGATCACCGTATCCACGCGGTCGAACAGGGATTCCTTCAGCACCGAGGCCAGATTCAGCGGAACGGCCGAGAGCCCAACGGGAAACGGCATACCGGCAAAGGGCCGACTTCCTCGCCGTTCGATCCATCGAACCGTTTCGATTTCGACGTGTGGACGCAGGGTCAACAACATCCCGTCGAGCATGTTCTCGAGTCGTCGCACCACGCCGCGAAGTTCCTTGAGCAGTTGCGAGTGGTTCTCGGTCGATTCGCTGACCTCCAGCCGGTCTGCCACCGTCTCAACTCCGTCTCGCAATTCGCGAAGCACGGCAATGAAATTGTCCAACGATACGCCGAGACCGCGTTTCCAGACTTCGTGTTCCGCAAACTGCTGATCGAGACGAATAACGCCCTCGTTTCGTGTGGAGAGCAGGTCCGTGAGTTGCTCGAAGACCTGTTGTGTTCGGCGACGTGCGTTCTCAACGGCCGGCAGCAGCGAAGTGCGGCACAGTTCGACCGAGGCCTTGCTCAGCAGATCGTCCCGTTTGCTGAGATCGGACATCAGCGTCGGGATCAGACCGCGTCCGTTGCGTTCCATTCGGCCCAACAAACGGATGACGCTGAACGTCGATACCTGGTGACCCAGATGCTTGGCCGCGGTATCCTCGAGGTGATGGGCCTCGTCCAGAACCAAGCGTCGATACGGGGGCAGGACCGCGGCATCGCTCCAGTTCTCCATCGTGCGGCGGATCGCAAGGTCGGCCGCCAACAGGTGGTGATTGACCACCACAATGTCTGCATCCGCCGCGCGGCGTTTGGCATTGAACAGAAAACACGAGTCGAAATGTGGACATTCCAATCGGGAGCAGAGATCAGGCTCCGCGCACACCTCGTCCCACACCTCCGGCGACGGTGATTCCGTGAGATCTGACAGGGAACCGTCTGCCGTGTGTTCGGCCCAGTCGCCGATGCGGTTCAACTCGTCTTCCCGCTCCGGCTCCAGCAGCGCAACCTGACCGCGGGCAAGCTGAAGACGGGATTTGCACAAATAGTTGCGCCAGCCCTTGAGCAGCGTAAACGTCGGGGGCCGCGCACTGTCACTGAACGCGCGCGCCAGCAGCGGCAGGTCTTTACCGACGAGTTGTTCCTGCAGGTTGATGGTGTTGGTCGATACGACAGTTCGTTCGTCGTTCCGTGCTGCCCATTCGATGGCAGGAACGAGGTACGCAAATGATTTGCCGATCCCCGTCCCGGCCTCGAGCAGCGAGACGCCCCCATCGTTGTAGGCATCGGCCACGTACGATGCCATGTCCCGTTGGCTCGGACGATCCTCGAATCCGCCCATGACGTCGGACACATGGGAACCAGGTCCCAGGAGCTGTGCGATCTCAACCGGGTCGATGAGCTTTGTCGCGGACATCTTCGGGACTTCCACAACTACATAGATCGACGCGCCATCGTTGTCCACAATGCCAAAGCCGATTCCCGCATCGTGCAGTCGTGCGGCAACCGTCAGGTCAGCCTGCGATGGTTCGAGGATGCCGCTGGGGTGATTGTGCACCAGCATTTCTCCGCGCGTGGCAACGCCCGGAAGGGCAAGGACGGCCGTCACGGTTCCGCGCGCGACCGGTCGGATTGCCGTGAGCCCCCCGGCACCATCCACTGCAGCAACGAAGGAGACCTCGCGACCCCCTGCGGCCGTGATCTCACGCTTGATAACGGCGCGCACCTCGGGAGCCAGGCGATCGCACGTCACGTCTTCAGCTCGCGCTTTTTCGCCGCGGGAAAGAGAACGTTGTTGAGGATCAACCGGTAACCGGGTGAGTTCTGATGCAGAGACAGATCCGTGGGCGGATCACCAATCCGGTGTTGCGGGTCTTCCGGATCATGACCACCGAGATATGTCCAGGTCCCTTCTCCGAAGTCGCCGTGGATGTACTTCGCCCACGATGTGCCTTCTTCGGATGCCAGCACGGTGACGCCGGGCTTGAGCCGCGCCCGTGCAAACGACGTCGTCAGCCCGTAAAAGTCCCGTATGACCGCTCGGTGGTTCTGCACCAGCATGGTCGGGACGGGATCTATCTTGGCGCTGAAATCGAACAACGTGGCCGACCCGAGCGGCTGGCGCCTGGGAGGGTTGTTGACCTGATGACCGTCGATGTCTGAGAAACTCGCGGTCGCCGGCGACAGTTCCAGCGTCACCTGCTCAAAAGCAAAACTTCGGTCCCACCGCATCTTCTGCGTAGCACCGGGATCCATGGGGCTGCCATCACTGTATTGGGCGGCCACGTCGACACCCTCCCCCGCCAGCGCAATCTCCAGGGTCTCAGTGGCCGTACACATGGCAAACAGGAAGCCGCCCCCCTCCACAAACTTCCGGATCTCCTGAGCAACCCCCTTCTTGAGGTCGGCAACGGTGGCAAAGCCCAGGGCACGGGCCGTCTGCTGGTTCCCCCGCACCATCTCGGCGAGCCAGGCCGTGCCGCTGTACGAGAGGTAGAACTTCGAGTACTGCCCGGTGAAGTCTTCGTGATGGAGGTGCATCCATTCATAGTCGGCGAGCTTGCCGTCCATCACTTCGGGATCCCAGATCCGATCGTATTCGATACCGGCGTATTCCAGTGCCATCCGCACGGCGTCATCCCAGGGCGCGGCGTTAGGCGGAACATAGACAGCCACTTTCGGCGCTTTCTCCAGCGGAATGGCATCCATGTTGTTCGCCGCGATGGTGCCACGGATGTCGACAACCTCGGCATCTCCAATGCGCTCGACCGTCACGCCGGCCAACGCCGCGTCCCGGATCGTTGCCTCACTCTCGGGAATCAGGAAACTCCCGCCCCGATAGTTCAGCAGCCATTCCGCCGATCCTCCCGCCGCGATCGTGCGATACGTGACCCCGTACGCCTTCAGATGGTCAGCCTGACGGTTATCCATCGGAATCAGCAGCCAGTTCGCGTCCACTGGACCCCCGAGACCACGACTGGTCGAGAACATCAGCCCCGCGAACATGAGGAGGGAACCGGTGCGGGCGCTAACCACGAGGTATCGCTCCGCGCAGCCGGTCCAGGAATCGACGCGCGACCGGCAGGACGGCACTATCGGGGTATTCCAGAATTAGACGCTCCAGATGAAGCTGGGCCTGGTCAGTCTGGCCCAACTGTTCATGCGCACGGGCAAGATAATAGAAGGCGGGGGGCGCCGCGGCGCCGGTGGGATCCGATTCGATTGCTGAGCGTAACAACCGTTGCGCCGTCTGGGCGTCCTCATTCTCCACAGCGATCATCCCCGCGAATCCAAGGACATCGGCTCGCCCCTTGTCAGGCGGAAGACTCCGGGAAGCCCTGTCGAGGTCCCGCACGGCGCGAGAGCTGTCGCCCCGCCTCAGCTGCAGCAATCCCGCACCGAGGGCGGGAACGGTGTCAGCGTCGATCTGCTGAATCAACGCGAGAACGACGGTCCGCTCCGTGGCCTCCTCCCTCGTTCCCGTGCGAGGTCCCGCTCGTCGAAAGTTCTCGGTGGCTCCCTGAAGGTCTCCTCGATAGAGGGCGAGCCACCCATGCAGCGCGAACGACCGGACGGTGGAATCACCGGCGATAATCCGCTCCGCACGATCGAGTTCTCCTTCGCCCAACCAACCCCATGCAATCCGGTCGCGAAGCGCAGAGGTCTCGTCGAGCGGCAGACGATCTTCCCACTCGCGAAATCGTTCTTCTGCCTCATCCACTCGTCCGGATTCCGCCATGACGCGAATCAGCGTCGCCACGGCCGACACGGCGTTCTGCTGATCGGGCTCGGCATTGTTGGCCAGCCGCGACAGTATCCGCTCGGCGGACCGCCGGTCACCCGCTTCCACAAATGCCCGCGCCGCTTCAATCTGCGTTCGTTCAGCAGCGATGCCGGTTGAAAGCTGCGCGATGCGTTCGAGCGCCAGTCCACGTGCGCGGGCGGCATCGGGGCCACGTTGCAGTCGTGCCCTGTCTGCGAAACGTCTGAGGTGGGGAACGACACGCGCCTCTCGCGGAAGCACTCGATCGACGAGCTCCCACGCATCGAGGGGCCGATCCCACCCAAGGAGGAGTTCCGCGGCCAATAGGTTCCCTTCCTCGTCACGCGCGTTTTCCGTGAGCAGTGAAACGACCGCTTCTCGATTCTCGGACGGCACTTCGGACAGATTGGCGGCAGCGGTGGGCATGAGCGCCGCATTCGTGCGAACCGCGTCGAGCCACTGTGCGGCCGCCGACTCCCATTCTCCAGTTTCCGCGGATAACTCAGCCATGTCCTGCGCGAGCGCCGCATCGCCAACGGTCACAACGCCTTCTCCGAGGATCGCGGTGGCCAGTTCCGATTCGCCGAGCTTCACGGCGGCCCGGGCCCACTCCGCATAGGGCTCCGCGCTCCCCGGAGACACCGCAATCCACTCGCGTGCAGCTTCCTCCAACCGATCGAGATCGGCGAGAGCCGTAAGGACGCGGATCTGCAGCGATCGTACAGAACGATTGTCCGGTTGGAGCGCCAGCGCGGTATCGAGTTGCGGGATGAGCGACTCGAGTTGGTTGTCAGGGGTGAGTACCCGCTCCAGTCCCAGGAGCGCGGACAGATTCGCGGGATTGACCTGCAACGCCGTTCGATATTCCCTGGCGGCCTCTTCCAGTTGACCGGCCCGCTCCAGCTCGAAACCGCGGGACAGGTCACCCTGCTGACGTTGTGCGGACAGCCCAACGGGCGCCAACAACGTCAGAAGAAAGAGCCACGAACTACGGCCGAGCAGCGTTCAGCCTCCTGAAGTAGTTCAGGATGATACGGCGTTCGGCGGCGGAGTACTTCCGAAGTTGATCCCAGGTTGGATACGGGTAGCGGAGGCCTGAACCGGTCGCCTCTGGGCCCAGCGGCGGGGGAACACTCAACTCGGTCTGGCTCGCCGTTATGCTCTGACGTTCCTGCTGTTCGTCTTCCTCGTCACTCCGGAGGGATCGCCCGGCATCCAGCAGCTTCTGAAAAAGCTCTTCCTGGCGCTGCAGCGTCTCGGGGTCAAGCCGTCCGGACGCAAGCTCCTGCGCAATCTCGAGGGCTTCCTCCGCCATCTCTTCCGTCCCGCCGGGCAGGCCGTCCTGGGCTGCCATTTCCTCGAGTTCCTCGCCAATCGACTGCTGCTGGTTGGCCATTTGCTGAAGCTGCTGCAGGAGCTGCTCCCCTCCCTGTGGCATTAACGGCAGGACACCGCCCGATTCAGCGTTGAGGGCCTCCTGTTGCGCGGCCATCTGGGCCATCTGCTGCATCGCTTCGGCCATTCCCGAGCCCGATTCGGATCCTTCGACGTCACCCCGACTCCTGAGAAGTGCCGCCGCGACGGCGTTCAATCCATCGAGTGCTTCAGATGCCAATTGACTTGCCTGACGGGTGTTCGGGGTCGGTTGTGCGTATTGCTCCAGCGCCTCGCTCATCTTCAATCGCGCGAAGCCCAGCGACGTGCTCAGGTCCGGGGATACCAGCGCGTTCTTTCCGGCCGCGTCCTGCAGTCGCTGAATGACTTGGTCGACGCCCTGACGCAACGCTGCCTGCTCACCTCGGACCTCGGCATTGGCTTCGCCACGCTGCATCTGATTCGAAAGATCAGATTGTCGCCGGGCCAGATCCGCGGTCTCGGACAGGGCCATGTCCATCTGCTCCAGCACCTCGTCCCGCCATTGGCCACGCATCTCCTCGAGCTGTTCGCGCAGATCCTGTGGAATGGACTCGAGCTGCTGTGCCGCCTGTTCGCCACTTTGTTGCGCCTGTTCCGACTGCCCCTGCCGCGACTGTTGGGCACCCTGCTGCATCTGCTGCGCCGCCTCGCCCGCCTGCTGTTCGGATCGTTCCACCCCCTCGGTCTGTTCGCCCGCCTGCTGCATCGTTGACTGGAGCTGCTCGAGCTGCTCCTGCAGCTGTTCGGTCTGGCTCGCGAGCATATCCTGCATCGAGGCGGCCGCGGAGTCGGAGACTTCTCCGTTCTCCATGGAATTGTTCAGTTCGTCCTGCCGTTCGGCGATCTCTTCGGCATCTTCCGCGAGCGTGGACATTGCCCCTTCCATCGCCGCGCGCTCGAACAGCGCCTGGCTTCGTTCGAATTGCTCCTGAAGCCTCTGCTGTTGCTCGGCCATGCGAGCCAGCGCTTCACGCATCGCCTCGGGATCGAGGCGCTCGAGCGCCTCCTGGAGATCCTGCAACGCCTCACGCATCTCCGGCGTGACCGCCTGCTCCATCATTTCCTGGAGTTCGGCCAGCTGCTTATGCCACTCGGGATCTGTCATCCCGGCTTCCCAAGCCGCCTCCGCGATTTCCTGAAGATCTTCCGCAAGTTGTTCCGCCTGCTCCATCAACGCCGCCTGTTGCCGCGCCGCTTCGCTCGCGGTTTCCGCATCGCGGAATTCAAGGCCCTCGTCACGGCGATTCGCGGGATCGTCCAGCGCGCGCTGCTGTGTAGCGGCGAGGCTCTCGGTCTCGCTTGTCAGCTCCTCCTGCCGGGCTCGCAGGGAATCGGCATCTGCGGCCAGCTGGTCGGTGGCCGTACGGATCGCTTCCCGCATTTCAGTGAGGGACGGCAGGCGCAGCGCGAACTCACGGGATTCGGCACGTTGACTGGCCGGTGCGTTGTCGAACGCGCGGATCCGATAGAAAGCGGTGTCCCCTGGCTCGAATCCCCTGTCGTTGAGGTCGAGCACCCAGGATAGAACGGCGCGGTCGGTCGCTGCATTCGGCAGAAGAAGGGTATCCACTCGGGCATCGAGCCCTGCATCCCCGGCCCGCCGACTGACCGCCTCGATCAGCGTGAGGCCGTTGTCGTCGCGAACGTCCACCACGATCGGCTGCCGAAGATTTGGTGGCGCCACCGTGTCGATCCCCGGTAGCGGGACCGCAATAACGGGTATGCTATCTGGAACGGCCGTTACAATGATCCTTGGCGATTCATCGTCCAGGACCCGACCGTCCGCCGGCACGATGTCCAGCGTCCACGTGCCGCTGAGCGGCACCGCGGTCTGGCCCTCAAAAGCATTCTCGGTCACCGACAACCCGTACACGCGCCCGTTAGGCGCTCTCCAGTCCACGCTGTTCAGGTCAACCGTCGCACGACCCGACGTGAGTAACCGGGTTCCCTCCGGCAGGAGGACACTGTCTCCGGACTGGATGACTTCGTCGATTCGGTCGAGATACTCGGGAAAGCGAGCGTAGATCGTGAGTTCGGCGAGGAAGGCCGGGATCGCCACATTCACCCGTATCGTCTCGGAGGTCCTTCCACCGGCTTCAGCGCGAATAAAATGATCCACCTCCAGCGGCCCGAGGCGCATCGTCACACTGCCGGATGTGTCCAACCCGATCGATGTCGCGCTCCAGGGTTCACCCGGCTCGCGCACGAAAAGTTGGGCGGATTCGCGTCCGGCGGCACTGACCGTCACGGTGACGAATTCGCCGCGTCGTACATCCGTCGCATCCACGGTGATCGTGACCGCTTCCGCCCCGACCGAAAGAACCGACAGCGGATGCCAGAAATGACCGGCGGACGGGTCGCGCGGATTCGATGCAAAGAAGGCGGATGCGCCTACGAGTCCCAGCGTCGCTCCGGACCACATCGAACGGACACCCCGGCTACGTAGCGGGCCGAGCGCGGCCCAGCCATTGTTCTGCAGCCACTCATGACTTCGCGAGTCAGCAGCACGAAACAGAGACGAACTCCCGTTTCCCCCGCCAACCGCCACGCCCAACATCAGGCCGCGTCGCAGGCCACCCTGGCGCTCAACAGATTCCGCCAGCGTTGTGGTGCCGAACGTCCGGACCCTCCGGCGGTAAACGGCAACACCCAGTCCAATGGCGGCCGCCACCGGGACCCACCCGAACAAGGCCACGAGTGGGGCCGCGCGATAGAGTCCGACTCGGCCGAGAACCACCCCGAGGGTCAGGGCAATTGCCACCGCGCCAAGCGTACCGAGCACCACCCCCGCCCCGACTCGCAGAACGAACTCACGGCGCCGCGATTCAAACCAGGTTCCGGTATCGGTCATCGCGAACCGGCCACCGCGTAAACAAAGAGATTTACGCCCATCTGGAATGCCTGTTCCCTTATCCCTTCGGGATCGTCGTGTACATCAGGGTCCTCCCATCCATCCCCCAGATCGGACTGATAAGAGTAGTAGAGAACCAGCCGGTCATCGAGGAAGATACCGAATCCCTGCGCCGGTTCCGCATCGTGTTCGTGAATCTTTGGTATTCCGTCTGGCATGGCGTATACGAGATCGTAGACGGGATGCTTCAGCGGAACCTCGACCAGGGGGTTGTCCGGGAAGACTCTGGCTATCTCGCGTCGAAACGACTCATCCATGCCGTAATTGTCATCGGCATGCAGAAATCCGCCGTTCTCCAGAAAAAGCCGCAAAGCCCCAACTTCGTCCGTGTCGAACAGGACGTTGCCGTGTCCGGTCATATAGAGATAGTGGACCTCCCACAGGTCCGGGCTCGTCAGACTGATCACGCGCTCCCGTTCCGCAACGTTGAGCGCCGTTCGGGATGCAATTTCAGAGAGGAGGTTGGGCAGGCTGGATGGATTGGCGTACCAATCGCCGCCTCCGCCGTACTGGAGCCGGCCGATGGTCAGGGGCGACGCATTCGACTGATGGGAACCGAACAAGGTCGCGAGGATGACGGTGGAGTGGAGCCATGTACTCATAGGGAATTAATGACCCGATACGCTTCGTTGCGGGAGATACCCATCTGCCCGGCCAGTTCGAGGGCGGCATCTCTGCCGCTCAAGCCCTCCGCCAGCAGTTGCCGACCGCGGGCGTTCAACTGGTCCGGATCCGGATGCCTCGTCGTTCCCGTCGCAGCACCGATCACCACTGTCACCTCTCCACGAGGAGGATGTTCTCCATAATAAACCGCCAGTGAATCGAGGGTCCCGGCCTGGATATCCTCGTATTTCTTGGTCAACTCACGCGCCACCACAGCGAGGCGTGTACCGTCGCACTTTTCCACCAGATCGGCGAGGGTTCGCTCGAGACGATTGGCGGCCTCATAGAGAACTACGGTCCAGGGGCTCCCGACGATGAAATCAATCAGCTCACGGCGGTCCTTTCCCTTCCTGGGCAGAAAACCCAGAAAAGTGAATCGGTCGGCGGAGAAGCCCGCAACACTCAAAGCGGTCACCAGGGCTGACGGACCGGGCAGCGGAATCACAAGAATGCCGGCCTTGCGAGCCGCCGCAACCAATACGGCGCCGGGGTCGCTGACCGCGGGAGTGCCCGCATCCGTTACCAGCGCAACGTCCGTACCGGCCGCCAGTGCGTCCAGGATCTGGTTCAGTCGTGTTTGGGGGGAATGGGCGTGGAAGCTCACGAGCCGCGGGCTGGCCTGGACGCTCTCCAGAAGCACGCGCGTTCGACGGGTGTCTTCCGCGGCGACCACGGGTACGGAACGCAGGAGGTCACGCGACCGTTGTGTGAGATCGCCGAGGTTTCCCAAGGGGGTGGCCACCACATAGAGGGTCCCGGATGTCATGTCCGTATTTTATCAGATGGTGGGGGGTCCGGCGGTACGGGGGGCAGGTGTTCAGGGCCGTCAGCCATGCCGTTTCAAGGTTCCACGCACTCCCTCCATGGCCAATAGGGAACGACCGCTCTGTGAGCCTCTATACGGTAGCTTCCTTGACTCAACGTATCGTATATAGAGCTCGATTTGGGATCCAGGATGGTCACTCAGCTACTGCATCCAGGGACGTCGCCTGGTGGTGCCCGGCCCAAGGAGGTGGTCGAGGATATCGAAGCTAGTCGACGTGCTCCTCGATCTTGCTCACGAGCTGTGCCTTTGGTACGGCGCCCACGACCGTATCCACGTGCTCACCGTCCTTGAAGAACAGGATGCTCGGAATGGACCGTACGTTGAATCGCATGGCGGTCCTTTGATTGGCGTCGACATCCAGCTTTGCTACTTTCAGCTTTCCTTCATATTCGTGCGCAAGTTGTTCGACGACCGGCGCAATGACCTGACAGGGCCCACACCAGGTGGCCCAGAAATCCACCATGGCGAGTCCTTTATGCTGCTCAATTTCGCCTTCGAACTGATCGTCGGTCACCTGACTGAGATTCGAAACTGACATCTGCTATTCTCCACGATTACGTTGTGCGGGCCCTGCCTCGCCGGGACCGTCATGTTAGGTACAGCCTTAGCGGCAAGGAGGAGTCCCCTGAAAAAACCGCACACGACTATTGCCCATATCGGCGTCGCCGTCCCCAACCTTGCGGATGCGCTCGCCTTCTACCGCGACATCCTCGGGGCATCCGAGAAACCTCCGGAACAGGCGGACGGAGCAACGATACTTTCATTTCCATTCGCCGATGTCGACGTGGAACTGATGGAACCGGCCGCCGCCGATAGCCCAATCGGTCGATTCATTGCCCGACGCGGCTCCGGAATTCACCACATCTGTTTTCGAGTGCCAGATCTCGATGCCGCGCTCGCGGCGTGTCGCGAGCAGGGCTATACACTGATCGACCAGAAACCGCGCGTTGGCGCACACGGAAGGCGCATCGCCTTCGTCCATCCCAAAGCCACCAACGGCATTCTGCTGGAACTCACCGAATAGAACGCAAACCGCGGCGGGATAGTTCCTGCGACGTTCGGCACGGCCGCGCGGGATTGCCCGCCTCGGCGAGATTGACGTTCTCGATCAACCAACCCGATCTCGACCGAACGAGCTTGAACGGAATGACGGGCCTGCAGGCCTGGCGAACCACCGTTACGCGGTAATGCATTTCCCGATCGTTATTGGCGTAGGCCTGTCCCTCATCGATGACGGCGGTATAGCTGTCATGCTTCAGGTAGATCTGCATGAGGCGGAGCCGACGTTGTGCCTCCACCGGCTCGATCCGCCGAACGAGTGGTCCGTCCCGGGTTCCCCACAACCGACCCATGGTGACGAGATCCTCCGCCTTCACCGCGTCCATGAAGAGGCCAATCGTCTCGCCTGGATCATTCACCGGCTCGGGCCCGCCACCCGGAGCCGAGCCGGAACCACAGGCGGAAAAAACCAGAAGCGCAAGCCCCCCAGCCACGGCCTTGGGAGCTTGCGCAATTTGGAGTGCGGTCGTGAAGTTCACGTTGTACTCGAAGCTAAGTATAAGCCCACACCAAATCAACGATGCGCCTGTACATCAACATCGATCACGTGGCGACGGTGCGGCAAGCCCGCATGACGGAGGAGCCGGATCCGGTCGCCGCTGCCCTCGCAAGCGAACGCGCCGGCGCGGACGGTATCACCGTTCATCTGCGGGAGGACCGCCGACACATCCAGGACGACGATGTGAGGCGATTGCGGGAACAAATCACGACGGTTCTCAACCTGGAGCTGGCCACTTCGTCTGACATCGTAACCCTGGCGCGAGAACTGAAACCCGACCAGGCCACATTCGTGCCCGAGAATCGTCGCGAAATAACGACCGAGGGAGGGCTGAATCTCTCTTCTCACGACGGCCAGCCGGATCCCCGCCTGCGCGAAGCGGTCGGCGACCTGCAGGCCGTGGGGATACGAATCAGTCTTTTCATAGACCCAGAGCCCGCAGCCATCGACGCGGCCCGTGCGTTGAATGTGGAGGCCATTGAGTTCCACACGGGTGAATACGCAAACGCCCCGCACGCCGCGGCCCGGAAACAAATCGAACGACTCGAGCGAGCGGCCGACCACGGCAAACGATTGGGTCTCGCCATCCACGCCGGCCACGGATTGACCTACAATAACGTGACGCCGGTTGCAGCCATCCGGGAATTGGAAGAGCTGAATATCGGTCACAGCGTCGTGAGCCGAAGCATTCTGACTGGCATGGAAACCGCAGTGCGTGAGATGCGTGAACTCGTAGACAAGGCGCGTTTGACTAAGCCAATGTAGTTTCGTAAGTTAGCGAACCTCAGCCAGCACCGACTATGAGCCAACCCATGGGCATGATGGACTTCTTTACCATGGAGGCGAGCGATTACCTCGAGCGTCTCGATGTCCTCGTGTCCTCCTCAGAGAATCCGGAACCGGCCGACTTCGTGAGACTTAGCCGCCAACTCAAGGGGTCGGCAATCATGGCGGGCCACGACAGGATCGCCGGTGTCGCGAACGGTCTGGAGGCACTCTCTCGCGCGTTTGCCGATGGCCGCGTGCCGTGGGAAGAGCCGACACGGCAACTGGCCATTCGGGCCGTGGATGATCTGAAGCTCCTGGTCAGAGCCGTACCGGATTGGGACGGGTCGGACGACACACGCGCACAGAAGATCACGACGGAACTGGACCGCTTCTCCGGTCGGGCCACCGTTCCGCGCCGGGTCGTGCCCTCGGAGCTGGACCCGGGAACACGAGCCTTTATTGCCCGCGAGGGCGCATCCGTGGGGAGCGCACTCGATCAGGCGGCGCGTTCGCTGAACGTCAACCCAAACGCGTTCGAGCCGTTGGACGCGGTCCTGCGCGCCATGCAACCGCTGCGCGGGATCGCGAGCCTGTCGGATCTCCCACCCCTGCCGGACCTGTTCGAGGGAATAGAACGTGCCATCCAGGAGGTGCGCCGCAGGAAGGACCTGCACACCAACTCGTCTGCCCTCTTCGATGCAGCGGCGCGAGCGGTCTCGGCTGCAGCGCGCGAGATCGCGGTCGACGGCGCGGCAAACCCGGATTCGGACGGCGCCAAGGAGTTTGCGCGCAGGCTCGGATCTCTCCTCGATGCCGAGACGGATATCGTCCCAATCGAGACGCTATATCACAGCGACGATGGTCCCCATGTGGTCCAAAAGGGCCAGGACACGCAGCTCGGTCGTGTCGAACTCGTATCACATCTCGAGTACCTGCGTCACGCTGCCGACGATATCGAACGGGCCGAGTCCGACACCCAAAGGGAGTTGCGAGCCCGCACCCTCATCCCGACGCTTCGCACGTTGTCAACGGCGGCCGGTGGACCGCTCGCCACCGCGGCCGCAGCGTTCGCCCGGGCCGCCCGGGACGCCATCAACCGGGGGGTTGCGGTCAAGGAGCCTTCGAAGTTCGCGAGTTCCCTACGGGAGGCCAGCGCCACGCTCTCGGAAGCTGCCCACGCCAATCGATCACAGCCAAGTAATCGACTGACCCACGTTATCACGACCCTGCGAGAGTTGGGCGAAGAGCCTGCTGCCGAACGCGAAGGGCCGACGCTCGAGATCATTCCGTCAACCATTCGGAAAGAAGCCGGAAGTGCCACCAAACCCGCAGAAGGCCCGCCCGCCGATGCTGAATCGGCAGACGGGCCCAGTATCGAGGGCACCGATCTGGCCGCGGGACTCATGAAGTACCTGGATCTCATCGAAAGAGTCGGGATCGAGGACGCGCAGCTTTCGGAACTCCTCGCGGGGCCGGCTGAGTTCGAGGCGGCACCCCCGGTCCCCGCATCCGAGGACGAATCGGTCGAGCCAAGGATCCGCAAGGAAGTACCGGCCGGCACGCGTTCGGTGATCCGCATCAGTAGTGAGCCAACCATGGAAATGGAGCCGGTGCGTATTCCGGTTGCGCGTCCGTCAGCACCGGCGCAGGCTGAAGAAGAAGCCGAACAACTCGTACCCATAACGGAATTCTGCTACTCGGGCCCGGCGGCGCTGGAACGTGTCGTGAGTCTGCGATCGCAAGTGCGCATGGCGCTCGACAACGACGAACCACGAGATACCCTCCAGGAAATCCTCGAAGAAATCTTCGACCTCGTTCAACTTGGTCTCGAACGACCGCAATAGCGCCCTCACCGATCCCCCCGGTAACCAGGTACCCCGGATCGGCATCGGCTGGCCGGGCGCTATTGGCGTTGCGATCTCCGTCATTTTGCTCTGGTGGACATTGCGCGACGTCGATTTCGCCGAGTTGCTTGGCCATCTGTCCCGCGTGAACCCACTCCTGATGCTGGGCGCAGTCGTTGCAGCCACCATCGCGTTTCCGTTGCGAACGGTTCGATGGCGCTATCTGCTCCAACTCGAGGGGAAGACCCTGCCGTTTGGGCCGCTGTGGCACGCGACCGCGATAGGCTTTATGGCGAGCAACCTCCTGCCCGCAAGGGCCGGCGAGATCGCGCGTCCGTACGCGGCATACCGCCTGACGCCGGTTCGGTTCACCACCGCCGCCGGCACGATTGCCCTCGAGCGCGTCATCGACAGCGTGGTCCTTCTGGCCATGCTGGCCGGCGCCGCCACGTTAGGCGGATTCTCGGTGGACACACAGATCGCCGGAGTCGCCTTCGGGGATCTGATCGTCATCGGCGCGGTGGTTTCACTGGCGGCCCTGCTCGCGTGTCTGCTCGCGGTACTCCGTGCGGAACGCACGCTCTCCCTGGCACGTCGCGCGCTGAATCTCGTGCTCCCACGGCGTTGGACCGATACCGTAGTCAACCTCCTGGACGGTTTGTTCGAAGGACTTTCCGTTCTCAGAGAACCGAAACGGTTCGCCGCGGTGCTCGTGTGGTCCCTGATCGTGTGGGGCGTCAACGGCTTTTCCTTTCTGCTGGCGCTCTGGGCGCTCCAGATCAATGTGCCTGACAGCGCGGCGTATGTATTGCAAGGCGTTATCGCCTTGAGTGTCGCCATTCCTTCTTCACCGGGCTTCTTTGGACCGTTTGAAGCGGCCACGCGCGTCACGTTTTCGGCATACGGGATCTCGGCCACGGAAGCTGCGGCGTACGCGGCCGCGTACCACCTCACGACATTCGTCCCGATCACGGCCCTCGGGCTATGGTCCCTGTCTCGCGCGGACTTGCGACTTGGAGACATCCGTCGCGTTCGTCGGAACGCCGCGGAGGGCACGCCGGCCGGCGAACCGATCGACCATGGGAGCACCTAGGTGACGGCCACCGACCGGGTCGAGGTGGAGGCGCGGGCCAAGGTGAATCTGCTGCTCCGCGTCCTGTCTCGAGAAGCGGCGGGGTATCATGGCATTGAGACAGTCTTTGTCCTCATCGAAACGAGTGATCGACTCACCGTCGAGCGGACCGGCAACGGAATCGATCTCGTTGTCTCCGGAGCCGAGACTGGGCCAGTCGAAGAGAATCTCGCGTATCGGGCTGCGGCCGCCGTGCTGCGAGCATCGGGGGCATCATTTGGTGTCCGGATCCATCTGGAGAAGTCGATCCCCGTCCGGGCCGGCCTCGGCGGAGGATCGAGCGACGCTGCTGCAACCTTGAAGGCGGTGAACGAGCTTGCCGGCAACCTCGTCCCGCCACCCGAGCTCTTTCAGCTGGGTGCCGGGCTTGGCGCGGACGTGCCCTTCTTCGTCAGCGGAGCCCGGATGGCGCTTGGCTGGAACCGAGGAGAGCGACTATTCCGCCTGAAACCGCCACCATCGGCTCCGTGTCTCCTGGCGGTTCCGACCGTCGGCATGGGAACACAGGAGGCGTACGAGCGGTTGGACGTCGGGCGCGATTACACAACTCCTCGCGCAACAGTCATGTTGGACGAGACGGCGTTCGAGCGGTGGGGCAATATCGCGCGGCTGGGCGGAAACGACTTCGAGTCGGTCGTGTTCGCCAAAGAGCCGGCGGTCCGCACCCTGTTTGAGCGGATCGCAGAAACCAACCCTCTCCTGGTGCGGATGACCGGGTCGGGCTCCACGGTTTTCGCGATCTACCGCCGCGAACGGGATCTCGATGACGCCATGATGACAATCGGAACACGAGAACAGAAACTCATCAAGACGAGAACGCTCTAACAGGGTGCTGAAAAAGGGCTCCCGGAGGCGCGCGTTGGGCCGCGGCCTATGGAAAATGGGGCGGTGTAGTAGGGGGGCCGCGAACCGCGGCGCGCGAAGGGAGCCCTTTTTCAGCACCCTGCTAACCAGAAAAGTCTTGAATCGAGTAAATTTCACGAGAGTGGCCCCTCGTCCAATGGCAGGACTCCGGTCTTTGGATCCGGCAATGGTGGTTCGAATCCACCGGGGCCAACTGACGCTGCTCAGCGCGTGATGGGGGACGACGACTCGCGCTCAAGCATCACAAGCACCACGTGACCCCTCACACGAACCCCGCGGCGCCATCATGGCCCGAACCTTGATCAACAGGAACATCCATGGGAGTAAACACCGCAGCACCAGCAACAGGCGCCGAGCGCGAAAACGTCGAAGCGGTCGTGATCCGCTTCGCGGGCGATTCAGGCGACGGGATGCAGGTCGCCGGATCGCAATTCACACAGGCAACGGCCCTGTTCGGCAACGATCTCGCCACGTTCCCAGACTTCCCTGCCGAGATCCGTGCTCCCGCCGGCACAACCTACGGGGTCTCCGTGTTTCAAATCCATTTTGGCGCGCTGGACATCCAGACGTCCGGCGATCAACCGGACGTCCTGGTGGCCATGAATCCCGCAGCGCTCAAGGTGAACGTGGAGGACTTGAAGGTCGGCGGAACCGTGGTCGTCGACACGGGTTCCTTCCAGGCCCGGAATCTGTCC
>Ga0302046_10000335_pt1 | contig 48776 bp, 32 predicted proteins | sample RVTome_11_FD_200261 | JGI IMG/M metagenome (GOLD analysis project Ga0302046, IMG submission 200261) | Soil microbial communities from uranium-contaminated site in the Upper Colorado River Basin, Wyoming, United States - RVT147D111 (version 2) ...
GGCAGTCGAACAGGTTTGGCCATGCCCGAGTAAAAAACATCGGCCTTGGTTTGTCCAGTTTTTTCGCCCCTCGGCCCCACTACTCCACTTCATTCCGCGTTTCTTGAATCCATCCTATGATTGGAGGTGGGTGGTATTTCCATGCCATACAGGTGCAACGTGAAGAATAGAGCAAGAGCATGAGCAAGAGCATGAGCAAGAGCATGAGTAAGAGCATGAGTAAGAGCATGAGTAAGAGTAGGAGTAAGAGTAGGAGCAAGATGGGCGTTTCTTACTCTTACTCTTTACCCGAAAAGAACGACCAACATGTTGTCGTTTTGCCGGGGCCCCTCACCCTGACCCTCTCCCGTGGGGAGAAGGAACAGCATGCCACCCCAGGGTAAAGGGATCAGGGCAGCAGCCTCTCTCCGCGCGGAAGACGGGTCTCCGCTCGACTGAGCTCGTCGAAGGCCTCTCCCGCCGGGAGAGGGCTGGGGTGAGGGGCTTTTGATATGGTGCGATGTAGAGTGCTCTGGCCGCCCATGATTCACCTTGTGTCGCAACCCGCTGCGCAGCCTTCTTTCCCCAGTCGCGTTTGGGGAACGACTTATCCTTGCTCCTTTGGGACTCCCACCTTGAAGCACTCGTCGGGCCGAATCGGGAGCTCACGGTCCCGAAGTGGATGACGTGGGTAGGGTGGGATGGGGCGGCGACACGACAGGAACCACCTCCTGACGTCGGCGGCTACTGCGTCGGCGGGAACTACGTCGGCGGGTACGTCGGAAATGGCGTCTGGATTTCAGCGGTCGGCGGCGGTGAAGGTGGCGACGATGGGGCGGTGGTCGGAGGCGGTGCCCCAGTTGGGGAGGGTCAGGATGAATGTTTCCTCGGGAAGCCATTCCCGGGCCATGCCGGGGCTGAGGAGGATGTAATCGAACCGGCTGTAGGCATCTTCCAGGCCGTAGTGATGCGTCCAGGTGATGCGCCTGGGGGCGTAGCGCGGATTGGGGTGGGGATCGGAATCGCCGTTGCGTTCTGCCGGGCGCGTATCGACCAGGGCCAGGCGCCCCTTTCCGATCAGATGCCGGACGGCCGGGGCATTGGGGGTGTCGTTGAAGTCTCCCAGCACCATGAGGTTGGATTGGGGGGCGTTCTGGAGCCGGCGATGGATGAGGGCCCGGAGAAGCAGAGCTTCTTGTTCCCTCATTTCGGCCTCATCGGCGAACGCCACGCGGCGCCGGGACTTGAGGTGAGCGGTGACCAGGGTGAATCGGTAGCCGGGGGCCGCCTCAAGGTCGGTTTCCAGAAAACCGCGGCTGACCCGGAAACGCCGGCCCAGGAGCAGGTAGGTATCGTTGGTGTGGGGGCGCAGGGCGGTGATGGGGAACCGGCTGAGGAGGGCGACCTGAATGTTGGTATCAAAGGCGGTGATGTGGGCCCAGTGGGGGTAGTTCAGTCCGTCCCGGGCCAGGGCGTCGCGCAGTTCAAGCAATGCCTCGCGGCCGCCGATTTCCTGGAGAGCCACCACGTCGGCCTGCATGGTCAGGAGGCAGGTGCGGATGAGATCCCGGCCGGTGGGCGATTTGGCGGGGCGGGTGCCGACCGGGTGAAGACGGTAGTTCTCGAGGTTAAAGGAGGCGATGCGAAAGCTGGGAGCGGCGCGGGCTGGCAGGTTGGCCAGGCCGAGTCCAGCCACCAGGAGGAGAAGGGCGCAGGTCCTTAGCGTACGCATCCGGACTGCTTAGGCCGGTTTGGGAGGGGCGTCAAAGCCAATCCGATCCCGTTGACGGGGTGCGGGTTGGAACGGGTCCGGGAAGGGGGCGTTGGGGGGGCGGGAGAGAGCCCGACTTTGTGGAAAAATTGTGTGGCTTATTTGTTTTCGTTTGATACATTCGCGCACTCCTGACGGGCCCTGCCGTGTCTCCCTGAGTGTCAGGCAAGGTTGAATTCCGAACATAAACGCCGGATTTGTTGTGACGAAGAAAGCCAAAACCGCAAAGAAGAAGGCGGCCGCATCGTCGAGCGCCAAGAGCAAGCACAGCCATGCAGGCGCCACGACGGCGGCCATCCTGGGGATGCCCACGACGCCGGCCCGGGGCAAGAACAAGAGTAGCGAGCACACCTTTGGCCGGGTCAAGGTGAAGCCCGAATGGGTCAAGTATTACCAGATCCTGCTCGACCTGCGCGAGCGGTTGCTGGAGCAGATGGATGGGTTGGCCAAGGAATCGGCCGAGCAGATGTCCAGCTACAGCCTGCACATGGCCGATTCGGGCACGGACAATTTCGACCGGGACTTTGCCCTGAGCCTGCTTTCCTCGGATCAGGACGCGGTCTATGAGATCGAGGAGGCGCTCAAGCGAATTGAGCGCGACACCTACGGGGTCTGCGAGTTGACCGGCAAGAGCATTCCCAAGGCGCGCCTTTCGGCCATTCCCTGGACCCGCTTCACGGTGGAAGCCCAGGCGCAGTTGGAACGGGACGGGGCGCTGCGGCAGCGCCGCCTGGGTTCCCTTGGCACCATTGACAGCGCCGGTTCCAACGAGACGGACGACGACGATTACTCCGACGAGAAGCCCTCGGCCCAGGCCAAGGAAAGCAAGGAGGACTGACTATGGCCCGCGAAATCATCACGATCGAATGCACCGAAGCGCGCAAGGAGGGGAAGTCCCCGTCGCGCTACACCACGACCCGAAACAAGAAGCTCCAAACCGAGAAGCTGGAACTCAAGAAGTACAATCCCTTCCTCCGGCGGCACACCCTGCATCGGGAAATCAAGTAACCTCCCCCTCCTTTTTCACCATGCCCCGCAAGACCCATACCGACAAAGGTTCCGGCCGCGGCCGCCGCGGATCGACCATGGAACGGCGCACCCCGCGTCCGAAGCCGAAAATCGACTTCACCATCGACGCGATCGATTTCAAGAATCCCATTCACCTGCGGCAGTTCGTGACGGACCAGGGCCGGATCCTGCCGCGCAAATACACCGGCCTGCCCGCCCGCTACCAGCGACGCCTGACCAAGGCCATCAAGCGCGCCCGCCAGATGCTGTTGATGAAGTAACCCGCCTGGCCTGGACCTTTCCCGCCCGCCTCCCCGGAGGCGGGCTTTTTTTGGCAGAACGAAAGGGTCAGGATGAAAAAAAAGCGCCACGCACGAGGCGTGGCGCTTAGGCTGCACTTGAGAAAAGGGGTCAGGCGGATTCGGACTCCTCCCAGTCCTTCGCCCGGAGAAACTCCTTGATCTTGCGCCTTTCATATCGATGTTTTTGGGCCTTGGCCGGCCGGTCATCGAGGTTGCGGAAGTTGTTTTTAGGGCTTCTGACAATCTCTGTGATGGCTGCGAGGGATTTGTTCATAGACGTGATCCTTTCTCGGTCGCTGTTCACAAGCTTGAGCGATGCCAACAGGGGGAGGGGCAAGGCGTGAGGCCCCGGACGGGCCTTGGTTTGTTGCCGACGGCAACGCTCATCAGAGGATTTGGACCACCTCCTCCCCGGGAGGGTTCAAGATTTGTTGATTGTGCCGATTAGGGACACCCGGGGCCATGGAGGGACAGTGGGCCGGCCGTTGGCAGGCGCGACGAGTCCGGCAATCGCCCCGGGACTCGTTCGGACCAAAGCGGTCAACGCTCAACGCGGGAGCCCGGGCCCGTAGCCACCGCCGTGAGGCGGTGGATCAGTCGTGATGCAATGTGAGAAACCCTCAACGAAGCGAACCCGGACCACGTCGCCTCCCCCATGAGGCGGCGGACAGGGCAGGGACGTGGCGCCAGACCATGGGGAGCGCTTCCTGATCCCGCGGCTGCAGGGACCCGTTATCGGGTTTGCCAAACGAAGGATCCGCTGCGCCATTCCTTTTCCCGACGAGACCGAACCAAACGCATTCCGGCGGATTCATAGGCCGCAGCGACAGCGGCGAACTGTTTGGTGAGGATCCCCGCCAGGATCAGCGAGCCGCCTTCCTGCAGCCAGTCCACCAGGGCCTCCCGGCAGGACACCAGGAGGTCATGGGTGAGGTTGGCGCAGATGACCGGATAGCGCCGGGGCCCGACGCGACGCGTTCGACCGGACAGGTCCCGGCGGAGGAAGCGGATGTGCCGGGCCACGCGGTTGCGCCCTGCGTTCGCCAGGGAAACCCGCACGCAGTCCGGATCGAAGTCAAATGCTTCAATCGGCGCATACCCCAGGCGGGCGGCCGCGATGGCCAGAATGCCCGAGCCGGTTCCGACATCCAGCATCGCGCTGGTGCCCGCCTTGGCCGGACGCAGGCGAACCAACTCCTCCAGGCAGAACCGGGTGGTGGGATGATTGCCGGTGCCAAAGCTCAATCCCGGGTCCAGGGTGATTTCCTTCAGGCCACGCCGGGCCCGGATGCGGCTCCAGGAAGGGCGCAGCAGGAGGGTGCCGCCGATTTCCATCGGCTGGAAATGGCGTTTCCACGATTCGGCCCAGTCACGGTGCCGCAAGCGCCGCCATTGCAGGCGCGGTGTGGTTTGCACCAAGCCATATCCGCGCAGATCTCGCAGACCCCGCCGAAGGGACTTCATGGCGGGGTCCTCCTCCCTGGGAGCGCGGGGCAGGCAGACGGTGACTTGTGTCCGGCCGGTGCGGGCATCCTCGTAGGTGGAGGCGGCGACACCGAAGCATTGGAGCATGAGTTCGGACGCGGCATCGCCCGCCTCGGGCCGGGTGGTGGCGGTGAGGTTCCAGAGCGTGCCGGAGGTCATGGCATGTCGCGCCAGGGGGTGAGGTTGAGAACGCGAATGCGCGCCTTGCCCGGTTCATGGTCCACGCGGGTGACGCTGGCGTATTCGATCTCAAAGGAGGCGGTGCGGACGAGGGGCAGGTCCAGGAGCAAGGCAAGCAGGACGCGGACCGTTCCGCCGTGGCACAGGACGCCAACGCGCTTTCCGTCGTGTTCGGTGAGGATGGCCTGGAGGCAATCGAGGACGCGCCGTTGCCAGTTGGCGGTGGCCTCGGCATTGGGGATGCCGGAATGATCGAGAAGGGCAAGCCAGTCGAAGGGGCTGCGGTTGAACTTGGCCTGGACCTGGTCCCAGGTGAAGCCCGTCCAGTCGCCGAAATCGACTTCGCGGAGGCCCTCCATGAAGGTCGGTTCCATGCCGGTGGCCTGGGCGAGGGGCTCGATGGTTTGGCGGGCCCGTTTCATGGGGCTGGCCACGAGCGCTTCGAGGTGGAGGCGATGCATGTAGTCCGCGAGCGCCTTGGCCTGGTCGTGGCCGTTGGGGGAAAGGCTCATGTCGATCCGTCCGCCGAAGACCTGGTGGTATTGTGATTCCACCTCGGCGTGTCGCATCAGGTAGAGCTGAGTGCGGGGCATGGGAGGGCTGTGCCGCGGCCTTCAGGCCAGGGCGCGCTGCTGGGCCTGGATGAGCTGGCGGATGCCTTCCTTCCCCAGTTCCAGGAGGCGTCCCAGTTCTGATTCCGAAAAGGTGGCCTCCTCGCCGCTGCCCTGAAGTTCCACGAACTCGCCGGCGCCGTTCATGACCAGGTTGAAGTCCACGGTGGCGGCGACATCCTCGGAATAGCAAAGGTCCAGCAAGGCCTGGCCCTCCACGACCCCCATGCTGACGGCGGCCACCGGGTGGAGCAGGGGGGACTCGGTGATCAAGCCGTTCTCCATCAGCTTGCGGACGGCCAGGGAGATGGCGACGAAGGCGCCGGTGATCGCGGCGGTGCGGGTGCCGCCGTCGGCCTGCAGCACATCGCAATCCACCCAAAGGGTCCGGGACCCGAGCTTTTCCAGGTTGATGGCGGTGCGCAGGGAGCGGCCGATGAGGCGCTGGATCTCCTGGGAACGCCCGTCGATCTTGCCCTTGGTCACATCGCGCGGTTTGCGGGTGTGGGTGCTGTAGGGGAGCATGGAATACTCCGCGGTGATCCAGCCGCCGGTGACCCCCTGCTCCTTCATCCAGCGCGGCACGCTCTCCTCAATGGTGGCGCCGCAGATGACGCGCGTCTGGCCCCACTCGATGAGGGTGGAGCCGGTGGCATGAGGGGCGATGTGGTTTTGAAAATCCAAGGACCGGAGTTGGCCGGGTTGGCGGCCGTCCGCGCGGGGAGAGGGACTGTCGGTGGTCATGGGGGGTGCGGGAGCGTTACTTCTTCTCGATGGCCTCGAACAGGCTTTCCAGGCTGTTGGGCGATTCGCCCCCGGATCGGCCGGGATCGAGCACCTGCTGCAGGTAGGCGATGGCGTCGGGGATGTTGCGGATGGATCGGGGCATCGTCGCGCCGCAGGCGTTGGGGTGGCCGCCGCCCTGGAGCTTTTCCGCGACTTTCAGCGCCTCTCCGTTGCGGCTGCGGATGCTGGCGGCGACGATGCCGTTGGGGCGGCGGTAAAGCGTCATGAGGACCGGGTAGGGGTTCTCGTCGCTTTCCAGGATCTGATACACGATGAGGTTGGTATTGCCGACCACGGTGTTGACCAGCCCGACCGTGGGGCTGAGGGCGACGGTGTTGACCCGGCTCCAGGCCAGGCCGATCGGGTCCTCGATGGTGCGCTTGGTGGCGATGACGTTGAGCAGTGGATGATCGACGAGCGCCTCCAGGTCCGCTTCGACCAGGGCGTGGAGGTTCCAGAAATGATACACCTTGACCAGGTTGGCGTAGTCGCCGGCGACGATGAAGTCCGGGTCCTCCTCGAGAAAGAGGTCCGCCACGTCGTTCAGGTGCACGATGCGGTCGAGTATCGGTGTGCCCAAGCCGCGGCTCAGGCACAATTCATAGCACAGGCGTCCGGCTGACTTGCCCGGGTCATGAATCAACTGGGCGCGTTGGGGGGCGTGCTCCGTGGTGTGGTGGTCGATGATCACCCAGTTGGGCTTGTCCAGACGCGGCTCGAACGCGAAGTCCGCCACCCAGGCCTGGTTTTCTGTCGGCTCGCGCAGGCGCCAGGCATGGTAGTGGTAGGCTTCCAGAGGGATGGTCTCGCCAAACAAATGCCGGGCCAGTCGTTGGAGGAGCAGCCCCGAAACCAGTCCGTCGAGATCACTTTCGTGGGTGAGGATCACTTCTGGCTTGGGCAACGAAATCACCCGGTGACCTTACGTCATGCCAACCAGGGAACCAATCAAAATTCGGCCGGGCGCATGGGCGCATCCGTGGTCTCCATGAACCGGGGCAGTGGACGTACTTTTCAAAGGCCCCTCACCCCTGCCCTCTCCCGCGGGGAGAGGGAGCAGCATGCCCGGTGGAGGGTACGGGTTCAGATCGAACGTCTTTCTCCGCGCGGAAGCCGATCCTCCCTCTCCCCCCCGGGAGAGGGTTGGGGTGAGGGGCCTTTTAATGCGTCGTGCAAGATTGCATGCCCGTAACTCCAACACGTTTCACAAGGAGTTTCTTGGTCAACGCTCAACGCTTAACGCTTAACTCCAGCATGTTGCAACGGGAGTTTCGTAAGAGGCGGAACCACGAACGTAGCGCCCCCCTTTTTCCTTCACGGCGGGCGGGGGGGTGCGCAGAATGCGCGCACTGCTATGAGCTTGTTCGATCTGTCAGAGGATGTGGTGGTGGTGATTGGCGCCACGGGAGTGCTGGGTGGAAGTCTCGCGGAGCATCTCGCCGCGGCGGGAGCCAAGGTGGCCGTCGTCGGCCGCAATGAGGACCGGGGCGAGGAACGCGCACAGGTCATCCGCAAACAGGGAGGCACGGCTGCCTTCTTCTCGGCCGACGCCCTCAACCTGGAAAGCCTGCGCCGGGCTCATGCCGCCATCGACGAATACCTCGGTGCGCCCACGGTGCTGATCAACGCCGCCGGCGGCAATGATCCCAAGGTGACCGTGACGCCCGAACATCCCTTCGAGAAGATCGCCCTGGAGGATTGGCGCGCGAACTTCGACCTCAACCTGGTGGGAGGCGTGCTGCTGCCCTGCCAGGAGTTCGGTTCCGGCATGGTCCAGCGGAGCCGCGGCAGCATCATCAACATCGCCAGCATTTCCGCGCATGTCCCGCTGTCCCGCGTCGTCAGCTATTCCGCTGCCAAGGCGGCGGTGTTGAGCCTGACCCAGTTTCTCGCCCGGGAATGGGCGCCGCACGGCGTGCGGGTCAATTCGCTGACACCCGGCTTCTTTCCCGCCGAGCAGAACCGCCGCCTCCTGTTCAAGGAGGATGGTTCCCCCACGGAGCGGGCCCGGTCGATCCTCGGCCACACGCCGATGAACCGGTTTGGCGAACCCCGCGAGCTGGCCGGCGCCGCGGTGTTCCTGGCAAGCCGCGCCGCCAGCAGCTTTGTCACCGGCGCCGACCTGCGCGTGGATGGAGGGTTCCTATGCCAGACGATTTAGGGAGAAGGCAGAAGGGAGAAGGCAAAAGGAAGAGGGTAGTCAGATGAACGAGACACAGGTGATAGGTCTGCGGGGTGCGCCTTTGCTGGAGGCCGGGGCGGTGATGTCGGTGGTGCGCGAGGCGTGTCCGCTGGAGCGTCATCGGGGCCGTCGGATGCTGTTGATCGTGCCCGACGGCACGCGCACGGCGCCGGTGGGCATGGTGTTCAAGGCGCTGCATGAACGGCTCGGCGACGTGGCGGCCGGGATGGATGTCATGATCGCCCTGGGCACGCACCAGCCCATGAGCGAATCGGCGATCTGCCGCCGGCTCGACATCACGGAGGCGGACCGAGGCGGACGCTACGCCAAGGTGGGGTTTTACAATCATGCCTGGGATGATCCCGGCAGCCTGCGCGAGATTGGCGTCATCCCCGCCGCCGACATCGCGGCGCTGACCGACGATCGCTTCAGCATGGAGGTCCCCGTCGAGGTGAACCGCCGCCTCTATGACTACGACCAGTTGATCATCATCGGGCCGGTGTTTCCCCATGAGGCGGTGGGATTCTCCGGCGGCAACAAGTATTTGTTCCCCGGCGTCGCCGGTCCGCGCATCCTCAACTTCTTCCACTGGCTCGGGGCGGTGGTGACCAATCCCATGATCATCGGCAACAAATGGACGCCGGTCCGGAAGGTGGTGGACCGGGCCGGATCGATGGTGGCGCTGGAGAAGCTTTGCTTTTGCATGGTGGTGGAGGGGCAAGGGGTGGCGGGATTGTTTGCCGGACCTCCGGAGGCGGCGTGGGACCAGGCCAGCGACCTGTCCCGGGACCTGCATGTGGTGTTCAAGGATCGTCCGTTTCACACCATCCTCTCCTGCGCGCCGCCGATGTATGACGAGCTTTGGGTCGGTGGGAAGTGCATGTACAAGCTGGAGCCTGTGCTGTCCGATGGCGGGGAACTGATCATCTACGCGCCGCACATTCGGATCATCTCCGTCACGCATGGGCGCCTCATCGAGGAAGTGGGCTACCATTGCCGGGATTACTTCCTCGCGCAATGGGATCGGTTCAAGGACTACCCTTGGGGCGTGCTGGCCCATTCCACCCATGTCCGCGGCATTGGCACCTATGAGGATGGTGTGGAGCGTCCGCGCGTTCGGGTCACGCTGGCCACGGGCATTCCGCCGGAGGTGTGCGAGAGGATCAACCTTGGTTACCGCGACCCGTCCACCATCGACGTGGAATCCCATGCGGACCGGGAGGAGGAGGGGGTCTTGCTGGTGCGAAAGGCGGGCGAGCAGCTCTACCAGTTGAAGCATCCGCCGGCCTGGGCCGGGGGATAGCCGCCAGACACGTAGCCACCGCCGTGAGGCGGTGGACACTGGCGGGGACGTGGTGTGAGGCGGAGGGAACCACCTCCTGACGTCGGCGGCTACTGCATCGGGCGTGAGGGGGGAGGCAGGACACGTAGCCACCGCCGTGAGGCGGTGGAGTCCGGCGGGGACGTGGTGTGTGGTGGAAGGTTCCGCCTCCTGACGTCGGCGGCTACTGGGTTTCGCCTTCCGCACTAACCCCAATAATTCACGTCGATGTCGGTGAAGAGGTTGTCGGAGGCCTGGACCCGGTCGAGCCAGAAACCGTCCACGTGCGTGGTCGTGAGCTGCTCGTGCAGGGCGATGAAACGGACGAGGTGATCGGTGACGCGCGCCTTGGCGTATTCGGGATGGGTTCCGGTGCGGAGGATGAAGGGCCAGTCGCTCGACTGGGCCAGCAACAGTTCCCGGGCCGCCTGTTGGAGGGCGCGCAGGGTCAGGTTTTTGGGGTTGGGATGGGTTCGGACGAGTTCCGTCATCCGGTCCTGGGCCACGCGCAGGTGGGGGTAGATCCACTGGTTGGATTCATTGAGCCACATCGAGTAGTAGCCTTCCTCACCCCAGCTCGAGGCGCTGGGCTCTGCCACCTGCTGGGTCGGGTGCTCGTGGAGGTGCTGCCAGGGCGTGACCAGCGCGATGGTGTTCTGGTCATACACGATCTTGCGCACCAGCATGTCGAGAAATTCCGGGCCTTCAAACCACCAATGCCCGAACAGCTCGGCGTCGTAGGGGGCGAGGAGGATGGGCGGTCGCTCCATGATGGCCGCCAGTTGATCCACATGCTGCATCCGCTGGTCGAGGAAGTGCGCGGCATGATCGGCGGCGGCCTGGAGGGCGGCGCCCCGGTCATAGACCCGCTTGTCCTCGCCGACGCCGGTGATGGCGTGGTACTTGATCCCGGTGAAGCTGCGTGCCTCCGGCGTGGCCATGTAGGGGCGCACATAGTCGAGGTCAAGGTCGTGGCCGATGTCGCGGTAGAAGTCGCGATAACGCGGGTCGCCCGGGTAGCCGATCTCCTTGCTCCAGACTTGGCGCGAGGAATCCAGGTCGCGTGCGAAGGCCGCGACGCCGTGCGGTGTGAAGATGGGGGCGAAGACACCGTAGCGCGGTTTCGGGCGCGCATGGAGGAGGCCGTGGGTGTCGGTGATGAACCAGCGCAAGCCCGCCTTCTGCAGTTCCTCGTCCATGCCCTCCGCGTAGGCGCATTCCGGCAGCCAGAACCCGCGCGGATCGATGCCGAAATGCTGGCGGTAACTGTCGCGGCCCACATGGATCTGGGCGCGGAGCGAAGGGGGATGGGAGGCCACCAGGGGGAGCAGCGCGTGCGTGGCGGCGGTGGTGATGATTTCCAGGTGGCCTTCGGTCTGGTGCCGGGCAAAGGCCGCGACCAGATCGCGGTCACAGGCGTGGTAGGCGTCGCGCAGGGAGGCAAAGCGCTGCTGGTAATGGTGGGCGAGCGGCTGGAAGGACTTGTCCCACCGCGTGCGCATGCACTCCTTTCCGGCCAGCTCCACCAACCGGTCCAGGTACTGCCCGCAGCGGTCCTGAAGCAGCGGATCGCGCAACATGGCGCAAAGCGTGGGGCTGAGCGTTATGGTCAGGCGCCAGGGCATGCTGTCGCGCGACCATCCGTCAAAGACCTTGAGCAGGGGGAGATAGCATTCGGCCACCGCCTCGAAGAGCCAGGATTCCTCGAGGAAACGTTCCTGTTCCGGATGCCGGATGTAAGGCAGGTGGGCGTGCAGCACCAGTGCCAGGTAACCTTTGGGTGTGGTGCTCATGGTTGGGAGGGTGGCGCCTGGGCCAGGCGCGCATGGGGCGTCGAGGCACCGGTTTGCCGGAGCGCGTCCTTCGAAGCCTTACCGGGCAGGGTGAGGGGCGTTGGGGTGGGGCGGTTCATGCGCCTGATCCATCGGGCGACCGGTTCGGATTTGCGCCTCAGGCCACGTGCTTGGCCAGGGGCGGCTTTAGCTTGGGATCCTGCGGGTGCTTCTCCACGTGCCCCTGGTAGTGTGTGGCCCTCTGGAAGTCCAGATGCGCCAAGCGCGAATCGTCCCCGTCGGCGGAGGTGGCGGTGACGGAGAGCGGGAAGCGCCCATCGGGCAACGCGAAGCGGAAGCTGAACGAGCCGTCCGCGCGGAGTTGGATGCGCTTGCCGTCGATGGTCACCGCCGCGTCCGGTTCGGTGGCGCCATAAATGATGAGTTCGGCATTGATGTTGAACCAGAATGATTTCGGGACGGACATGCCGCCATAGGGGCTGGAGAGGCTCGACACCCCGGCGCTCCACGCAGCGCCCACCGGCATCGCCGAACCCTCCGCGCCGACCAGGTGACGCCGCACCAACTCCGTGATCTCCAGGGAACCGACCCAGATCCGGCGGACGTCGTCCATGGAAAGCACGCGCGCCAGCGCGGTGTCCTGGGCCGGGGTCCATTCTCCCCTTGAGATGCGCTGCCGGGTGGGCAGGCCGGGATGGCCCTGGGCGCGGAGCGCTTCCAGGGCGTCAAGGAGCGGAAGGTTGCCCGGCGCGACCTGCTGAACCAGTTGGCGCACATCCTCGAGATGCAGTTCGGCCGGCAGGGTTTCCAGCCGGAAAGACTGGTCCTCGGAGATCTCGTCTGAGGGAGTGGTCACGGGGTCGGATTGGGTCACCAGCGTCCAGTCGCCTTTCTGGTTGTAATAACCGAGCACGGCGAGGAAGGCGGTGTTGCCCATGCCCACGTGGGCGAACCAGTTGCGCGAGGCGGGAGGGAGATGGATCTCGCTGAAGGGAGCGCCCGCGGCCTCGCCCTTGTAGATACGGAGGACCAGGTGACGATCGCGTGAGAGGCCGTTGTATTGGTTTTGCTGGGCGCGAGTCAGGTCCCAGGTGGCGTAGAGCCAGTGCGGATCGCGGGCGGCCAGATACAGGCTGCCCGTGCCATACGCTTCCGGAAGGGCCGGAGGCGGCATGGGGCTGGCCGGGGGGCTGGGAGGAGAGGCAAATCGCTGGCCCGGACCGCTGGGCTTGCGCTGGGCGGCGCTGTCGCCTTCCAGCAGGATGGCGGGAAGCGGGGGGGGTGCCTCCCCGGTCTTGGGAGCGCTTTCATCCGTCTTTTTCGGAGCGCGCCGCGGTGCCCGGGAGGCAGAGGCCGTGGCCTTCTTGGGTTTGGGAGCAGGTGCGGCCTTTTTCGAGGTTGTCGCTTTTGGTGACTTCTTCATAGAAAGCTATCCCGTGGAAAGGGGGTTGGGTGGGACGGGACGGTCCTGCCAGACCGGATACTATGAGCATCGCCCGGATGCAGGCAAACTGATTTTTCCCGATTCCCGCTTCGCGCGGCGGGCGTGGCGCGATAGCTTCACGGCATGCCCGCAATGGAGCGATCCCTGGGTCTCTTGGTGGCTTCGGCGCCTGAAGGCGACGGCTTTCGACATGCCGTGGGACTGGCCAGGTCGGCGTTGCGCCGCGGCATCAAGGTGTATTGGTATGCCGTGGATGAAGGCGTGCGGGCCGTGGATTCGGAGGCCCTGAGGTCGTTGGCCGATGACGGGGTGCGCCTGTTTGCCTGTGCCTACGGGGCTGAGCGGCGCCGCTTGCCGCATCATCCGCACGCCGCCTACGCCGGGCTGGGCGTGGTGAGCGATCTCATGTCCCGCACCGAACGTTTCCTGATGTTTTCCTGACGTCATGAAGTCAGCCCTCTTCCTGATCACGTCGGATCCGCTCGCCAACGGGCGCGCCGTGGAGGGCCTTCGCATTGCGGCCGGGGTGCAGGGCTGGCAGTCGCTGCGAGTGCGGGTCTTTCTGGACGACGTGGTCGCCCGTGCCCTGGCCAGTTCGGCCGATGGCTTGGAGGAGGATGCGTTGATTCGCCAGTGCCTGCCCATGCTGGGGCAGGGGGACACGCCGATTCTGGTGGGGGAGTCGCATCTGGCAGGATTGTCAGGGGAGGATTGGGAAGCCATTTTTGCCGCGGTGGACAAGCGCCGGTTGGCGCAGTTGGCCGCAGAAAGCAACTGGGTGCTGCATTTTTAGGAACGATGAGACATGTGCTGCACATTCTGACCAGGCCGGCCTCTGAACGGCTCCGGGAACTGGAGTGGGGGGCGGCGGACCTGCCCGAGACCCGCGTGGAAACGTTTGACCTGACGTTGCCGGAACCGGATTATGACGCGCTCCTGGAGCGAATTTACCAGGCAGACAGCATCCTTGTCTGGTGACGAGCGCCTCCGGTCCGGGTGCGAAACACGTCGTTACGGCATTTGCGTGCAGTTCATTAAGGACATCCACAGCGCCAAGGAAGCCGCCGGTCAGCCGGTGGTTTCCTTTGAGTTTTTTCCTCCGAAAACACCGGAGGGCGACCGGGCTCTCCTGACCAAGACCATTCCCGCGTTGATGAAGATCAACGCCGACTACTGCTCGGTGACCTACGGAGCGGGTGGCAGCACGCGGGAGAAGACGCTCTCCATCGTGGACCAGATCCAGAAGGAGCACGGGCTCACCGCGATGGCGCACCTCACCTGCGTCAACTCGACGCGCGAACAGATCCGCGACGTGCTGGAAGAGGCCCGCAGTCTGGGGATCAGGAACATCCTTGCCCTGCGCGGGGATCCGCCCGCGGGCACCGGCGAGTTCAAGGCGATCGATGGGGGGTTTGAGTTCGCCCATCAGTTGGTGCGGTTCATTGGTGAGCAGGGTGGATTCTGCATCGGGACCGCCGGGTTTCCCGAAGGGCACATCGCCTGCAAGGAAGGCAAGATGGTCGATTGGGAGCGACTCAAGGCCAAGATCGATGCCGGGGCGGACTTCGTCCTCACCCAGCTCTTTTTCGACAACCAGGATTACCTCCAGTTCCGGGATCACATGGTCCGCAAGCTCGGTGTGACCGTGCCCATTTGTCCCGGGGTGATTCCCATCCTGAGCGCCAATCAAATCAAGCGGTTCACCTCGATGTGCGGGGCGCGCATTCCCGATGCGCTGCGCGACAAGCTCGAGGAGTTCGGCGAGGATGACGAGGCCGCGGCCGACTTTGGCGTGGAGTATGCCACGCGCCAGTGCGAGGAACTGTTGCGAGAGGGGGCGCCCGGGCTGCACTTCTACACGCTCAACAAGGCGCGATCCACCGTGGACATCGTCAAGAACCTCGGCCTGGCGTAGGTGGGGCGGCACGGGGTCAGACTTGACTATTTGACTATGAACCGGTCGAGCCGGGAAGTTCGCCTGGGCGCCAACCCGGTTCATAGTCAAATAGTCAAGTCTGACCCCATCTATAACAAACCCATGCGACCGGTCACGTGGATTCATGCCGAGGGATTGTCCCGCTCCCTGGGCCTGGAGTTGTGGCTGGCCAGCGAAACCTTCCAGGTCACCGGCAGTTTCAAGTTCCGCGCCGCCTATGAGGTGGTGTCCCGTGTCCCGCAACCGCTCCTGCTCACCGCCTCTTCCGGCAACTTCGGCCAGGGGCTGGCATGCGCCTGCCAGCTCCTTGGCAAGCGGGCGGTGGTGGTCATGCCCGACACCTCCGCCCGCGTCAAGGTGGAGGCGGTGCGCTCGTGGGGCGCCCAGGTGGATCTGATCGATGTCCACCAGATCAGCCGCCGCGAGCGCGTGGCCGAATGGGCACAACGCCGCCCCGAGGCCTACGTCGCCAGCGCCTATGACGATCCGCTTGTGATCGAAGGGAACGCCACCTTGGGCTCGGAGATCGCCCGCTTCGAGCAGTCGTTTGATGCGGTGCTGGCCCCGATTGGCGGTGGCGGATTGACCGCCGGCCTGATCTGCGGATTGAGACAGGCCGGGTCCAACGCCGAGGTGGTGGCCGTCGAGCCTGAACGGGCCAACGATGCCGCCCGCTCACTGCGCGAGGGCCGCATCGTGTCCCTGGAGGCCGAACCCGACACGATTGCCGATGGCGTCCGCACGCTCTCGGTCGGTCAACACAATTGGGACATCCTCCAGACCGGACTGGCCGGCGTCATTGAAGTGGGCGAGGAGGAGATCGTCGCCGCGGTGCGCCGCCTGTTCGGGGAGGTGAACCTCAAGGCCGAACCGACCGGGGCTCTTTCCCTGGCCGGACTCATCCGTGAGCGATCCCGCTGGGCCGGCCGCCGGGTATGCTGCGTGATCAGCGGCGGCAACGTGGACCCGGGTCTCTATGCACGCCTCATCGGCTAAGGGCTTGCCCCGGTGGAGGCCAGCATCCGCGGGGATTGCCGAATAAAGTCGCCAGATTGGAGGATTGCCCCGCGGTCGGGTGTCATGGCAGGATGCTAGGAGTTCTCCAACCCATTGTCCTCATGAAAACATCCCCCATCCTCCTTTCCAGCGCCGTCGCCGCCCTTACCCTAACCACATTGCCCGCCGCCTATGCCCAGGAGGAAGGCGAAGGCGAGCGTCCGCGTGTCGAACAGTCAGAAGAGTTCCGGCGCGACCAGGCGGAAGCCCGCGAACGCGAAGCACGTGAGGAGGCGGAACGCAGGGAACGCGCCGAACGTGACGAGCGCTCACCCGAGGCGCTGGAACGGGAGACCCCTCGCGATTCGGAGGAGGAACCCGACGCCCGCCAGCAGTTCCAGGCACTGCGACGCCAAGCCAGCCAACTTCAGGCCGAGATCCGCGAGTTGGAAGAAGCCGGCCGCCGGGACGATGCGGCGCGGCTCCGGAGCGAGTTGGCCAAGGTGCGACAGGATATGGTTCGCCAAACCAAGGCCCGTCCGGGTCCGGAACTGCAGCGCCGCATCGAGGCCCGCCGCCAGGAGATTGCCGAGTTGCACCGGCAAGGCCGCCATGAGGAGGCGGAACGGCTGGCCCAAGCCTTGGAGCAACGCCTGGCCGCCCTTCGCGACGGCGCGCCTGAATCCGGCTGGACATCCTACAAACCGGTGGCTCGACCCGCGGATCGTCCCCCCCGGGAAGGCCGGCGTGACCCGGGTCCGGAGGGCGATCTGCAGGCACGCCTCGATCATGTGCGCGCCGCCATCGAAAATCTTCATCAGGCCGGAATGCACGACATGGCCATGGAATTGGAACGCCGCGCGCAGGAAATGGGCATGGAACGGCGCGAAGGCGAAGGCGAAGGCGGGCCGCGTGACCCGTTCCAACCCGGTCCCGGCCGTGGCCCCGGCCCCGGTCCCCGTCCCCCAATGATGGAGGGGGGCATGCCCCCGGCCATGAAGGAAATGCGTGAGTCCATGCAGCAGACCATGCAGGAGATGCGCACCCAGATGGAGGAGATGCGCCGCGCCATGGAACAGATGCGGCGCGAGATGGAACGGCGCTGAGGCGGGGTCACGCCGCTCAGGCGACGGGGAGGAGTGCTTGACGATGGATTCCGCCTCCTGACGTCGGCGGCTACTGGGGTGGGAGGGGGAGCAAGGCACGTAGCCACCGCCGTGAGGCGGTGGACCCGGGTCGAGGGACGTGGTGCTTCACGATCTAAACCACCTCCTGACGTCGGCGGCTACTGGGGTGGGAGGGGGAGCAGGACACGTAGCCACCGCCGTGAGGCGGTGGACCCGGGTCGAAGGACGTGGTGCTTAATGATCTAAACGGCCTCCTGACGTCGGCGGCTACTGGGGTGGGAGGGGGAGCAAGGCACGTAGCCACCGCCGTGAGGCGGTGGACCTGATCGTGACGCGGTGCATGTCATTCCGCCTCCTTCCGTCGGCAGCTGCTCTCAGGTCATGCTCAGGCCTTGCCCAATTGCGCGCCGAACCTTCGGAAGAAGTCGTCCATCATCTTCTTGGCGGCCACCTGGATGAGGCGCGATCCGACGGCGGCGATCATGCCGCCGACCTGGGCGGTGGCGTCGCAATGCAAGGAGGTCTGTTCGCCCTCCTCTTCGAGGCGGATTTTGGCGGTGCCCTTGACGAAGCCCGGACTCCCCTTTCCCTCCATGATGAGCGTGTAGGATATCGGGACGTGCAGATCGCGGAGAGTGACCTTGCCGACGTAATTGCCCTTCATGCCGGCCAACCCGATCTTGAGGTGCGCGTCGTAGCTGTCCTCGGAGGTCTTCACCATCTTGTCGCAGCCCTGGATGCACTGCTGCAACACCCCGGGATCGGTGATGGCGGCGAAGACGGCCTCCCTCGGCGCGGCCAGTGAATAGGAGGCGGACAGGTTCATGGGTCAGGTCTGGCAGGCGCGTTGCAGGGCGCGAAAGGCATGCACCCTGGCGAGGTGCACGCGGAACTCTTCGGAAGCGTGCATGTCGCCGAGCGGTTCCACGCCTTCCGGCACGCGGTCCGCCGCCTGACGCAGCAACTCCGGCGTCCAGGACTGTCCGTTGAGCAGAGCCTCGGCTTCCCGGGCCCGGAACGGCTTTGCGGAAAGCCCGGTCACTCCGATACGGGCGATGCGTTGGGCCGGATCCAGCACCACCGCCACGCCGACGATCGCAAACCCACTTGCCTTCTGCGCAAACTTCTCGTAGGCCACCGTGTTCCCGGTCCTGGGCACGCGGATTTCCACCAGCACCTCCGTCGGCTGGATGGCGGTCTCCATCATGTCCACGAAGAAGTCCTCCGCCGGGACGGCGCGGCGGTTGACGCGGTTGGCGATGTAGATCTCGGCTTCGAGGGCGAGGATGGCGGCCGGCCAGTCGGCGGCCGGATCGGCATGGGCAAGGCTGCCCCCGAGGGTGCCGCGGTTGCGCACCTGGACGTCACCGATGGTGGCGGCCACCTCGCTGAGCAGCGGGCACTTGCTGGTGATGACGTTGGAGGATTCGATGGCGTAGTGGGTCGTCATGGCCCCGATGGAGACACCCTTCTGATCCGCGCGGATGGCGTCAAGGCCTTCAATGCCGCCCAGGTCGATGATCACGCCCGGCTGGGCCAGTCGCAGTTTCATGGCGGGAAGGAGGCTGTGGCCCCCGGCCAGGATCTTGGCCTCCTCGCCGTGCACCTCGAGGCAGCCGATGGCTTCCTCGAGCGTCTTGGGCCGCACATACTCGAACGGGGTCGGAATCATGGTGTCAGCTCCTCAGGTCTCATGGTTCAGGCCGCAGGAATCGGGACATGCCCCTTGCGGACATCCTCCGCGGACACGGTGGTTGCGGCCGATTCATCGTGGGAATGGTCGCGGATCGCGCGCCAGATCCGTTCCGGAGTCAGGGGCAGGTCGAGATGGCGGATGCCCAGCGGGGAGAGGGCGTCGATCACCGCGTTGGCGATGGCCGGCGTGGCGCCAATGGTGCCCGCTTCGCCCACGCCTTTTATGCCCATGGGATTGCTTGGGGAAGGTGTGACCGTGTGATCCAGCAGGTAGGGGGGGATGTCCCCGGCGCGGGGCAGCGGGTAGTCCATGAACTCCCCGGTCAGGAGCTGACCGTTCTCGTCATAGACGGTTCGCTCGAAGAGCACCTGCCCGAGTGAATGGGCGATGCCGCCCTGGACCTGGCCTTCCACGAGCAGGGGGTTGATCTGCGGCCCGCAGTCGTCCACGGCTGCGTACTTCACGATGCGGACCTCGCCCGTGTCGCGGTCCACCTCGACGGCGACGATGTGGGTGCCGAACGGGTAGGTGCAGTTCTTGGGTTCGAAGAAGGCGGAGGCTTCCAGCCCGGGCTCGAAATCGGGCGGGATGTTCTTGGCCACGTAGGATTCCGCGGCGAGTTCCGCCCAGGTCAGGGCTTTGCGCGCATTGCCCTTGGCCTGGAAACGGCCCGCCTTGATCTGCACGTTGCGGGGTGTGGTTCCGAGCAGGTGCGCCGCCAGGATCCTGGCCTTGGCCTCGATCCGGTCGATGCACATCAGGATGGCGGTGCCGCCGATCACGGTGGCGCGGCTGCCGTAGGTGTCGCGCCCGTAATGCGCAACCGCCGTGTCGCCCCGCATGACCACCACGTCTTCCATCGCCACGCCGAGCCGGTCGGCGGTGATCTGGGCAAAGCTGGTTTCCTGTCCCTGTCCGTGCGGCGTGGCGCCGGTGATGACGGTGACCTTGCCTGACATCTCGAGGCGCACGCATCCCCATTCCCAGCCGCCCGCCGCCATCATCTGCGAGGGGCCCAGGGCGCAAATCTCGACGTAGGTGGAGAGGCCCACGCCGAACAGGCGGCCTTCCTTGCGGGCTCGGGTGCGTTGCTGGAGAAGCTTGGTCCAGCCGGACAGGGACTGCGCCTTCTTCAAGGCGCGCTGGTAGTTGCCGCTGTCATAGGTCAGGCCAGTGGCGGTCTCGAACGGGAAATCCGTCGGCTTGGGAAAGTTCTTCAGGCGCACCTGGACCGGATCCAATCCCAGTTCATCGGCCACCATGTCCATGAGCCGTTCGATGGTATAGGTGGCTTCCGGCCGCCCCGCGCCCCGGTAGGCGTCGGTGGACATCTTGTTTGTGTAAACGCCCGTCACCTCCATGCGCATGGCCTGGCACCGGTAACACCCGGTCAGCATCAGACCGGTCAGGGTCGGGATGGCCGGGGTGAGGAGCTGGTTGTAGGCACCGACGTCGGCGATGGTGCGCGCCTTGATGGCCAGCAGGGTGCCGTCCTTCTTCACGGCGATTTCGTATTCGCCGGTCTGGTCGCGGCCATGGGTGGTGGCCTGGGCGTTCTCGCGCCGGGACTCGATCCATTTCACGGGCGCCTTGAGCCGCATGGCCAGATGGCTGCAGAGCGCCTCCTCGGCGTAGAGGTTGAGCTTGGACCCGAAGCCGCCGCCCACTTCGGGCGCCACAATGCGGATCTTGTTCTCCGGCACCTTGATCATGCCCGGCAGCAACGTCCGGATCAGGTGCGGGATCTGCGTGGAGGTGTGGAGGGTGAGGGACTCTTCGCCCGGATGCCAGGAGGCCACGCAGCCCCGCGGCTCGATGGCCATCGGGGTGAGCCGCTGATGCACCATGCGCTGGCGGATGACGCGGTCGGCCTTCTTGAAGGTGGCCTCGAGGTTGCCGTTGGCCAGGGTCCATGTGAAGGCCCGGTTGGTGCCAAGCTCGGGATGCGTGAGGGGCGATTCCTTGTCCAGGGCGCGCTCCGGATCGGTCACCACCGGCAGGGGATCGTAGTCCACCTCGATCAAGTCCAGCGCGTCCCGGGCCGCATAGCGGTTCTTGGCCACCACCACCGCCACGGGGTGGCCGACGAAATAGACGCGTCCGGCGGCCAGGACCGTGTGCCGGGGGAGTTGCTGGTCCGGCATGGGGGAGGCGCACGGCACCAGCCCGCAGGCGTCGTTCACATCGGCGCCGGTGAAGACCCCGACCACGCCCGGCGCGTTGCGGGCCGGCTCGGTGTGGATGGCATGGATGGTGGCATGGGCATGGGGGCTGCGGAGGATCAGGGCGTGCAGCATGCCGGGGAGTTCGATGTCGTCCACATACGTGGCGAGGCCCTGGATCAGGCGCGGGTCCTCAACCCGCTTGAGGGCTTGGCCCACGTATCCGCTTGGTTTTTTCCGGGTGGCCATGGTGCGTGAAAGGGTGTGGCAAGTGGGGATGAGTGGGCTCAGGCCTTCTGCTTCAAGGCCGCGTGTTCCACGGCGTCGATGATGTGCGAGTAACCGGTGCAGCGGCAGAGGTTGCCCTCCAGTCCATGGGCGATCTCTTCGCGCGTCGGGCTGGGGTTGCGCTGCAACAACTGCACCCCGGCCAGGATCATGCCCGGCGTGCAGTAACCGCACTGCAGGCCGTGGCAGGCCCAGAAACCCTCCTGCATCGGGTGCAGTTGGCCGTCCCGGGCCAGCCCCTCGATGGTGGTGATCTCCGCGCCTTCCGCCTGCACCGCCAGAAGCGTGCATGATTTCACCGCCTGTCCATTCATCAGCACCGTGCAGGCGCCGCACAGGCTGGTCTCGCATCCGACGTGCGTGCCGGTCAGCCGGCAGTGGTCCCGAAGAAAATGGATGAGCAACATGCGGGGCTCGATCTCCTCGCGGTGCGAGACCCCGTTGACCATCATCGAAACTGGCATCCTCACAGGCTTCCCTTTCTGTTGCGGGTCGATTTGGGCGACGGTCGTGATGCTAGCTCCGAGCCTGGCGCGTGACAATGCGATGTCGCAAGAAAGTGTGCCCGCCCGGGGAACTGAAGCCGGGTTTCACGTCCGGGATGAGTTTCGGGTTGGGATTTGCGGTGGTGAAGGAACCGCAGGGAGTGACCGCGATGCTGGCGCCCGGCACGTTTGATCATGGCGGCGCCTACGGGACGCAGAGCAGGGCGGATCCGGTGGCGGGTCGCATCTACATCCTGATGATCCAAAGGGCCGGGCTGCCCAATGCCGACGCCTCAGAGGTGAGGCGGGTGTTTCAGGAAACCGCTGCCGGTACGCAGCGCTGACCCCGCTCCGGGCAGGACGGAGGGCGGGGTGCAGGGGGGCGCTGATCGACCGATCAGCCGTTATCCTCGTTTCAAGCGGCCATCGCGATCATCGCCTCCAGCACCGGCCGCTGGTCCAGTTTCTGGAATTGCGCGCGCAGTTTCATGAGCGCGCGGTTTTGGATCTGGCGCACGGCTTCCCGGGTCAGCTTCAGGCGCTGTCCGATTTGCTCCAGCGTTTCGCTCGGTTCACCTTCCAGGCCGAAGCGCCAGATGAGGATTTGAAGTTCGCGCGGCTTGAGGAACTGGATGAAATCCTTCAGCAGCGACAGGGCGTTCTGGCGTTCGAGAGTTTCATAGGGGTCCTCGGCCCGCTCGTCGGCGATGGCGTTGCCGAACTCATTGGAGCCCTCGCCCTCGCTGCCCTTGGCGTCGAGGGATGTCGGACGCTTGGAGGATTCGAGCAGGCGCATGACCTTGCGCGTCGGCAGACCGATTTCCTTGCCGATTTCCTCGGGGGTGGGCGCGCAGCGATGCGCCTCGTAGTAGCGCAGGATGCAGGACTGGATGCCGCTGAGTTTGTCGTGCACATGAACGGGCAGGCGGATGTCCCGGCCCTGGTTGGCGAGGGCTCGTTTGATGGCCTGCTTGATCCAGAGGGCGCCGTAGGTGGAGAGTTTGGCGCCTTTTTCCGGGTCGAAGCGTTCGACCGCCTTCATCAGGCCGATGTTGCCTTCATTGATGAGGTCCAGGAGGGGCACGCCCATGCCTTCGTATTCGCGTGCGATTTTGACCACCAATCGGAGGTTGGCCTTGATCATGTGTTCGCGGGCAAGGTCGTCGCCTTGCTGGACGCGAAGGGCCAGGGCCACTTCCTGTTCCGGGGTAAGAAGGGGGATTTGCCCGATCTCGCGGAGGTAGAGGTGGTAGGCGGTTCGTTCGGCCACGGGTGGGGGTGCGTGGAGGTGCTCGGGGTTTGGGGGGGCCTTTGGGACCTTGGACGGGCCGGGGTGTTCCGAGGCCTGGGTTAGCAGGCGACGGGTATTGGATTTGGAATGGGTCGAGAGGGACCGAGTGGAACGGTGCTGGGCGAAACGGATGCAATCGGGTGTTTTCATGGCATGGTCTGGTGGATGGTTCACGCTTAATAAGTAATTACTCACTCACTAATTTGAGTTTTAAAAAATGGCGGCATGGTGTCAGCCGATCGCACTTTTAAGGTCGGACTCAAGACGGGCCAAATCAACATGGGCTTGGATCGCTGCCTCCCTGAACCCCAAGCCCCTCAAAACATACCACATGGCCTGCTCCAACAGCTCCTGCTTCGAACCGTCATACTCGATCGCCGCCAGCTCCGGCAGATGCATGCTCCCAATCATCATCGCCACATGGTGGGTGAACATCATCCCATTGGTCTTCGAGACAGGTGCCCGCACCAGATCCCCCGCCTCTTCAGCGACTTGAATGCTCTTCTCCAACCGCGTCAGTGCATCCTGGAACGCGTTGTGGAAGATGAAGCGCATGAAGGACCCGTCCTCCAGGCAGCTGTGCAACATGAGGCGGACGCGGATCTCCCACCCAAGCTGGCCGCCGCCCTTGCCAAGGACGAAGCGGATCAGGGTGGCATAGACCGCCAACACCAACGTGCGGGTGGAGGGTTCACGGCTGAGGACCTTGATCATTTCCGGATCATTGCCTTCTCGCCCGAAGCCCTTGATCTCGGCGTAGAGCGATTCCTTGCTGGGGAAATGTTTGTAAATGAGGGCTTCGGAGACCCCGGCCGCCTCGGCGAGTTGACGGGTGGTGGTGGCGGAGAACCCGTGTTGAGCGAAGAGGGGAAGAGCCGCCTCCACGATGGCCTGCTTACGCTGCTGCCGCTCCATCCGGGTGGTCTTCATGGGCATGACGTTAGTGAGTGATTACTTATTTGTCAAATGGGGTTTTGTGGCATCTCTGTAAGTATTTTGATTGGAGTGTGTTGGGTTTTGGTTGAACCTTGGACAACTACCCCGTTCCTTGAACTCATCCGACCGATCCGACCATGAGGAAAAAGGGGTCAAGTCTGACCCCTCGGTTTCTAGTCCGGGTTGAGTGTGCACAAGGTGGATTCGAGACGCCGGCGCAACGCTTCCTTCTCCTCAGCGAACATGCGTCGCGGGACCTCGATCGGCTCACTGAACTCGTAATCGCACCGGGTGAACGGAATGGGGATCAGGAAGCGGTCCCAGCTTTTGAGGTGGAACTTCCATCGGACGGACACCCCGACAGTGACAATCGGCCGGCCCGTCACCTGGGCCAGGGAGAGGACGCCTTCCTGGAGTCGGTAACGCGGTCCGCGCGGTCCGTCGGGGGTGATGGCGGCATCCAGGCCGCGACGGATCCACGTGCTCATTTCCCGGAGGGCCTGCGGGCCGCGCCGGCTGGATGAGCCCCGCACCGGCTGGGCATCGAAGCGCTCCAGCACCTCGGCCAGTATTCCGCCGTCATGGCTGGCGCTCACCAGTGTGGCCATGCGGCGGTGGCAGCCACGTATCCGATTGGCCATTTGGTAAAGCCGGATCGAGAGGGCCAGGCGATTGTGCCAGATGCAGTAGATGACCGGTTGGTCGGCGGGCAGTTTGGCAAGGGCGGGGTGGGCGCGGCCGCGCAGGCGGAAGGTGGCCATGAGAGAGCCGAGGCCGGCGTAGATCAGGGCGGCGACGAGGTGATGATGCCACCGCAGGCGTCGTGGCGTCTCCAGGACCCTGGTTGAGGACGCCGTCGCCACCCTCAATCCTTTTTCTTCAGCGCGCCGCGCACGAGTTGTTCCACCGTGGCCTGCGGGCCGAGCATGGCCTGGGCGGCGCGGACTTGGTCGTACGCCTCGGCCTGCTTGTAGCCGAGCGCCACCAGGGCGCTGACCGCGTCGGTGATCTTCTGATCCCCGGCGGAGGCGGCCCGCTCGGCGCTGCTGGCTTCCCAGGCGCCAGCCGGCCCGATCTTGTCGCGCAGTTCCACCACGATCCGCTCGGCGGTCTTCTTGCCGACGCCGGAGATGCCGGAGAGCGCCTTGACGTCGCTGTTGGCCACGGCGCCGCGCAAGGCGGTGACATTCATGCCGCTCAGGATGTTGAGGGCGATCTTGGGGCCGATGCCGGAGACGGTGGTGATGAGGAGGCGGAACAGGTCGCGTTCCGCGGGGGTCATGAACCCGAAGAGGACATGGGCGTCTTCGCGGATCGAAAGATGGGTGAGCAGCTTGACCGGTTTGCCGGGTTCGGGGAGGCGGTCGTAGGACGAGAGGGGGATGAGGACTTCATAGCCCACGCCCTGGACCTCGACGATGGCCTGGGTGGGGAGGGCATGGATCAGGGTGCCGTTGAGGTAGGTGATCATGAATCAAAGGAGTCGCGGTGCGCGCAGTCCCGGGCGCGTGGAGGATTGGGCCAACGCCAGGGCCAGGGCCAGGGCGTCGGCCGCATCCGGTTCGGGCAGGTTCTCGAGGCCGAGCATCCGTTGCACCATCCGGGCCACGGCATTCTTCTGGGCCGCCCCGTACCCCACGATGGCCAGTTTCATCCTGCGGGGGGCGATCTCGAAGATGTCCAGGCCGGCCTCGGCCACCGCGGCCAAGGCCGCGCCGCGGGCCTCGCCCATGAGCAGCGCGGTCTTCAGGTTCTGCGCGAAGAAGAGCCCTTCCATCACGCAGACGGAAGGTTGGTGTTCACGGACCAGATCGCGGACGCGCATGGCGATCTGGGCCAGGCATCGGCTTTGCGGCCAGCTGCGGGGCGCCTTGATGGTACCGAAGGTCACGGCCTTGGGGGAGGCGCTTCCCAGTCGGATGATGCCATACCCGGTGCCTCGCAGGGAGGGGTCAATGCCCAGCACGGAGGAGGGTTTCGAAGGCTGCCTTGGGGCGCGGGGTGCGGCCGCGCGCCTACGGGCACGCGAGGCGCGCCCGGCGGCGCGCGCCTGGAGTTCCTCGAATTGTTTGGGGGTGATGCCCAAGGGAAAAGGCGGTGCAACGTCCGGCGTCGGGAAATCAGGCCTCCGGGCTGGCGCTGGCCGCCGGGGCCCGCCGGGCCAGGTAATCCTCCGCGTAAAGAAGGTTCTGTTCGCCGGCCCGTTCGATGACCTTGAGGAGGTTGTCCATGCTGGCGACTTCCTCCAGTTGCTCGTCCACGAACCAGTTGAGCGTGTTGCGTGTGATGTGGTCGGATTCCTGGATGGCCAGATCCACAAGGTCGTTGATCTGGCCGGTCACCTTGCGCTCCTGATCGAGGGCGTGGCGGACGGCGTCCCGCGCGCTTTTGAACGTGTTGCGCGGTGAGGGGAGGTCGGGGATGACCACCTTGCCGCCGGTTTCGTTGAGGTACTTCACAAAGCGCATGGCGTGGGTCTGTTCCTCGTCGGCCTGCCGGTAGAAATGCGCCGCCAGTTCATCCAGCCCCTCGTTGCTGAACCAGGAGGCGATGGCGACGTATTGGAGCATGGCTCCGTACTCGTTGCCGATCTGCCGGTTCAGGGCGGTATTCATTTTCTTGCTGATCAACATAGGTGGTCTCCCGGTTTGGTGTTGGAGCGTCACGCCGATCGCGATCACCGCAACCGCCTCGCGCGTGGCGCATCTAACCACACCTCCGCACCCGTCATCAATAGCCTAGCTGCGCGCCCGGTTCCCCGGGTCGTGATTGGAAAGGGTTGGTAGCTGATTCCTCAGCCGCCGCCGGGCTTGGAATGGAGTAAGCGTAAGTCCTTCCCCAGATGCTTCTGGGGAAAGAAGGTTCCGCAGCGGGTTGCTTCGCAATGATAAATAAGGGCGAGGAGAGCACCTTACATCGCACCCCATCAAAGGCCCCTCACCCTTGCCCTCTCCCGGCGGGAGAGGGAGACCCGTCCACCGCGCGGAGAGAGACTGCTTCCCTGATCCGTTCACCCTGGGGTGGCATACTGTTCCCTCTCCCCCCGGGAGAGGGCAAGGGTGAGGGGCCCCGGCAAAGCGACAACATGGTGGTCGTTCTTTTCGGGTAATGGGTAAGAGCAAGAGCAAGAGCAAGATGTGAGCATCTTGCTCTTGCTCTTGCTCTTGCTCTTACTCCTGTGGTCACCCACTTTTAATCACATGGCGCGCGCCGCGCCCCGCCTCAAAGTCGTTGACTCCAGCCGGCCTCCTCTGTAAGGTCCCGGCGAGTCCCGTCTCCAAGGTTGCCACCGGCCTGCCAGTGGTGGTTTGGGCATTAATATTGTGAACGGAACCTTTCATCGGTCTTTCTTTGGGTTGCAGGCGCTGGAGCCCCGACTTCTCCTCTCTGCCGATGGGCTATCTGCCGCTGCACCGGATTCTTCGCCGGGGCCGGAATCACCCGATGCCATTCTCATTGAGGAGCCCACCCAATCCGTCCTGCCCGACGACCCGACGTATGATCCGGCCGACCAGATCGAGGACCTGCTGGCCGTGGGCGAACCCCTCCAGGCCGCCTCATCCGACCCCCAAGCCGAGGCCGGTGCCGACGAGTCGGCTGGCTCCACGGGAACGGCCCACGCTGCCTTCCACCCCGCGCCCCTTGACGAACGGTCCGATGAGCCGGGCCCCGTCACCGCCGCCGCGCCTGCCGATTCGACCTCTGCGATGCTGGTCGAAACCCTGCATGCTCCCAACGCGCCCCCCCTGGGCATGCTGCTCCTCGCGTCTCCCGGCGGCAACGCCACCCTCGCCCCGGAGGATGTCCAGGCCCTGCTCGATGGCATGGATGGACTTATCGACTGGGCCGGATCCCTCGAAGCCTACGGCCTGGTTGCCCAGGTCATGCCCTTTATCGGATTAAGCATCGGGGAGGCGCTTGAACTCCGGACCGTCATCGACGAGCGCCTGGCCACTCCGGTCATCAATTACCTCAGCACACCGGGCTCGAAGGATTCCGATGGCTTGGTCGCCTTCCTCCAGGGACTCGACACCACCTCCGGCGGCCTCACCATCACCGTGAACGACGCCACTGTGGAGGGCGGTTTGGTCGGTGGCACCGAATTCCAGTTTGACCTGGTCTTCGTCGCCGAACGCACGCTCCAAGGATTGCCCATCAACATTTCCTCCGAATCCCTCGGCACCTCTGGGGGTGGCGCCGCCGCCGTGGACCTGACCGTCCGCCTGGAACTTGACCTCACCTTCGGCGTCCTCACTTCCGGATCCCTCGCCTCCAACGAGGCCTTCTTCATCCGCGCGAACGCGATCGACCTGAAGGCCGACATCCACGAGAACGACCTGGGCTCCACCATCAACGTCGGGTTCCTGGGCGCCGACCTCCTCTCTGGCGCGGTCAACCTTGACGCCGACCTTTCGGTGGACCTGGCCAATCCCGATGACGACCCGGACGGCAATATCTCCCTGGGCGAACTGCTGGGGACCAGCTTCGAGAACCTTGCCGCGGTCAATCTCGTGTTCTCCAACCTAGCCGGCAGCCTGGCCATCCAGGCCGTCCTCGGCAGCTTCAATACCGGCGGCACCACCCTCATCACCCTCCAGGGCGACCCCCTCGATCCAGCCGGGCCGGCCATCCAGCTGAGCGGACCCCAAGCCGGCGAAATCCTCAACTTCACCCAGATCGGCGCCGCCGGCATGTCCGCCATCCTCGAACAGGTGGGCAACTGGCTGGGCCTGCTCAGCGCCTCCGACGCCTTGTCCGCCACGATCCCCTACAGCGACGGCGCCACGCTGGGCGGCCTGGTCAACTTCGAGGAAGCCTTCGACACCCTGGTCACCAGCCAGTTCTCCAGTGAACCGGGAGTGTACGCCTTCTCCAATGCCCAGGAACTGGCCGACCTCCTCGCCACCCTGCTCGGCCTCGATCCGATGGTGGTCAATGCCAACTACGACCCCGCCACCGACCGCCTCAGTTATCACATCGAGCTGGACCACGCCTTCGACCCGGTCGCGTTGCCGGTCAACCTCGGCGCCAACCTCGGCCCGATCAACGGCCTCGCCTCCGCCAGCGAGATCACCCTCACGCCCTCCGGTTCGCTTGCCCTGACCGTGCAGGTGCAACTGGCCAACACCTCCGTCGCCCTCACCGGCAACAAGATCCTCCCCGCCAATGGCGTGCTCTCCGGTTCGGCCAGCTTCCAGTTGAGCATCAACGGCGCGCCCCCCGTCGCCCTGGTCGTCCCTCCCAGCCCCGGCAACACCAACCGCAGCCAGTTGATCGGGGACATCAACGACGCATTCGAGTTGGCCGGCCTGACCCATGTCACCGCCTCCCTCTCCAGCAACCGGCTCCGCCTCACCACAACGGGGCCCCTTGCCGGCACCTCCATCATGGTCATCACCCCGTTCATGGACCCCTCCGTCAGTGAGCTGGGCCTGAGCGACCAACCGCAGGTCTCCGCCGACACCGCCCTGGCCATCCTCAACCTGCCCCACAACGGCCGGCTCACCGACAACGCCGTGTTCCAGGTCAGCGTCAACAACGGTCCCCTCGTCCCCGTCACGCTCCTCCAGTCCACCACCTCCTCCAATGCCAACCGGTCCCAGCTCGTTGCCCAGGTCCAGGACGCCCTGGTCCAGGCCGGCGTAAGCGGGGTTACGGCCCTGCTCGACAACAACCGCCTCAAGCTCGTCACCTCCGGTCCCCAGGCCGGCGCTCCGCTGCGCGTTGTCGCCGATCCCCAGGGCGTTGCCGCGACGCAGCTTGGCTTTGCCGAACACCTCCTCATCACCACCCAGACCAGCTACGACCTGGTCTTCCTGGAGAACCTCTCCTTCGCAGGCTCCATCGACCTGGACATCGCCGACCTCGACGCCACCGCCCGTTTCGGCATTGTCGGCATCGGCCTCCAGAACGGCACCGCCTCCGGCGCGGCCACGTTCACCGTGTCGCCCACGGGAAGTGCGCCCAAGCGGTTGACCGACCTGTTCGACGCCCTCAACAACGCCCCCGCCAACTTCACCACCACCACCGGCGGCACCTTCAACGCCACCCTCCCGGTCAGCGTCAACGCCGGGCTCATCCCGCTCGGCCTGGCCCCGCACATCGCCCTCAGCCAGTCCAACCCCTTCAGCCCCGCCACGCTCAATCTCAACTACGCGGACCTGGGCACCCTGCCCAACTACGCCAGCCTCGACCTGGCCCGCGTGAAGAAGGCCTTCGCCGACACCGGCGTATTCGTCGGCAAACTGCTTGGGGCCGGTTCCCTGGATTTCAACCGGCGCCTGCCCATCCTGAACCGGACCCTAGCCGACTTCGCGGGGTTGGATGACGCCTTTGCGGCCTCCCTGGACGCGGTCGCGGCCGCCGCTCCCGCCACGCTGCAGGAACTGGACCAGCTTCTCACCGAGGCCACCTTCCAGGTCGTCGGACAGGATCTGCGCATCATCCTGGATTTCGACCGGTCCGATGCCGGCAGCGACGCGCCCCTCGACCTGGACTTGGCCACCTTCGCCGCCGCGGCGGGCGGGGTGCCGAACCTGGCCGGCGTGGCCAACCTCGTCGGCGCCGCCGGTCTGGATTGGGACGTCTCGGCCAGCTTCGAGCTGGTCCTTGGATTCGATTTTGCCCAGGTCAACAACCCGCGCGCCTACCTGCATGATTCCACCAGCCTAGCCGGCCTGGTGCGGGTGCGCGGCACGGGGCTGGGTTTCGGCGCCGCCACCGGCGCGCTGGGGGTCAAGGTGCAGAACGGCACCGCCACGCTGGGCATCGGAAGCAACCCGGCCACCCTCCTGCCGGCCGTGGCCACGATCGACGTGAACGACAATCCCGGCGCCGGCGGCAAGTACTTCAACATCGCCTCGCTCAGCACCTCCATCGCCGGCGGCAGCACCGTCGGCGAAGCCCACGCCACGCTGCCAATCCATTATCCCACCCCCTCCGCCTTCTTCGGCACCGTGGACCTGGACATCGGCAACATTGACACCATCGGCGCCACCACCGCCCTCACCGCCCCCAACTTCGCCGCCGAGATCGCCGCCATCGATCTCCTCAGCGACATGGGCTCGCTGGTGGACGGGCTTGATCAGTTCTTCGCCCGGCTCGATGACGCCGTGAAATCCCAGGTGCTGGGACTCAACCTGCCCGTGGTCGGCACCGGACTGAAGGACGCCTTCGGCTTCATCGAGGAACTGCGCGTCAACGTCGTCTCCGCCCTCGACACCGCCTTCAACGGCGGCGCCGGACCCAAGGGCGTCGCGGAGGTCGAGAACGCCCTGACCAACCTCTTCCTTGGCCTCGGCCTCATCAGCCCCGGCACGCAGGTCGTCGGCGTGCCCGGCCCCAACCCCGCCGCGCCCGACCAGATCGAGTTCAACGTCGTGCTCAGCCGCGGCCTGACCGCCTCCCAGCCCATCGGGTTCGACATCGGCCTGCCCGGCCTGGGCCTGTCCATAGATCCCAATGCCGCCATCACGGTCATGCTCGGCTACACGCTCGACCTCACCTTCGGCGTCAGCCGCAACGAGGGCGTTTACTTCGACACCTCCGCGCTGGACGAATTGAGCATCGACCTGGACGTCACGCTGCCCGGTCTGGGGGTCACCGGCCGCCTCGGGTTCCTCGAGATCAACATCACCGACAACACCTCCGATCCGAGCCTCTTCTCCGGCAGCTTCAACGTCGATCTCCTCGATCCGGTCGGCACCGGCAAGCGGCTCACGCTCAATGAGCTCCTCTCCGGCTCGGCCAACCCGGCCTCCATCTTCGATGCCCGCCTGGTCGCCATGGCCGACGTCAACCTCCTCTTCGTCGCCGGATTCGGGGATGCCACGCTCCCCTCGCTCCTGGTCGATTTCCACCTCGGCTGGTCCTTCGGCGGGAGCAGCCTGAGCGGCTCGGTGCCCACGGTCCAATACAACAACATCCGGCTCAACCTCGGCGAATTCATCAGCGGCCTGGTCGATCCCGTCCTCAGCACCATCACCGGCATCTTCGAGCCCGTCGAGCCCTTCATCGAAGTGCTCACCGCCGAGCTGCCCGTCATCTCCGACCTGCTCGGGCGCAAGATCACCATGCTCGACATCGCCGCCCTCTTCGGCGACGGCGTCGAGACCGCCGCCGTCTTCATCGAGGCCGTGGCCGACATCCTCGCCTTCGCCGACACCCTCGACACCGTCGGGAACGACGTCTTCCTCCACCTGGGCAGCCTGGACTTCGGCGGGCTCGACCTGCGGCAGCCGCGCTCCACGCCGCTCCAGTTCAGCGACCTCAACCCGGGCAACATCTCGGTCAACCCCGACACCATGGGCGACGTCGAGAACCAGGCATCCACCTTCTACAGCGCCTCCACCAGCATCGAGGGCGGCGGCTTCTCCTTCCCCCTCCTCGAGGATCCCACCATCGGCATGCGCCTGCTCTTCAATCAGGACGTGGACCTGTTCCTCTACGACATGCCCCGGCTCGATTTCACCTTCCAATACACCCAGTTCATCCCCGTGTACGCCTTCATCGGCGTCCGCTTCGGCGGCAGCGTCAATGTCACCGCCGACTTCGCCTTCGGCTACGACACCTACGGCCTGCGCAAGTTCGCCGACTCCGGCAACGGCCTGGACCTCCTCGAGGGCTTCTTCGTCAGTGACTGGGTCAACGGCAAGGATGTCCCCGAGATCACCGTCACCGGCAAGCTCCTCGCCGGCGCCGGCGCCGACATCGGGGTCGCCTCCGTCTTCGTCGATGGCGGCGTCTTCACCTCGCTGCTCTTCAACCTCCATGACGTCGAGCAGGACGGGAAGTTCCGCGGCGCCGAGATCCTCGACCGCCTCGGCAACGGCGTCTTCTGCCTGTTCGAGATCACCGGCGAGATCGGCGCGTTCCTCCAGATCGAGATCGAGATCGGCATCTGCCCCTTCTGCCTCTCCTTCTCCCAGGAACTCGCCCGCGTGACCATGATCTCCTTCGAGATCCTCTGCGAGCCCCCGCCCGTCCTCGCCGACCTCGCCCCCGACGGCACCCTGACCCTCAACGCCGGCCCGCGCGCCCCGCTTCGCCTCAACGTCAACACCACCGACGGCGACGAATCCTTCGTCATCACACGCGTCAACGACGACATCGTCCTCGTCGAGGCCTTCGGCTTCTCCCAGGCCTGGGGCGCCGTCCCCCGCTTCGACGACCCCAACGGCCCGCCCGGCCCGCCCATCACCAAAATCGTCGCCGACATGGGCAACGGCAAGGACTCCATCGACATTGACATCGACCTCACCGACCCCGTCGAGATCATGGGCGGCCCCGGCAATGACGTCATCCTCGGCGGCGGCGCCAACGACATCCTCCAGGGCGGTCCCGGCATCGATTACCTCTACGGCCGTGACGGCGCCGACGTGCTCTACGGCCACAGCGTCAGCGGCAGCGGCGATGACAACGCCGGCGACAAGCTTGTTGGAGGCAACGGCAACGACACCCTCCACGGCAACGGCGGCCCCGACCACCTCTTCGGCGAAAACGGCGAGGACACGCTCTTCGGCGGCGCCGGCACCGACGTGCTCCAGGGCGGCAATGAGAATGACAACCTCCACGGCGGCCCCGACACCGACGCCCTCTGGGGCGACCAGGGTGTGGACATGCTCTACGGTGACGACGGCGACGATGAACTCCACGGCGGCACCGAGAACGACACCCTCCAGGGCGGCCCAGGCGCCGACACCCTCGCCGGCGAGGCCGGCACCGACTCCCTCTGGGGCCACAGTACCAGCGGCAGTGGCGACGACAACGCCGGGGATACCCTCTACGGCGGCTTCATCCCGGGCTACAACGACCTCATCCCGCCCGTCGGCGATCTCACCGACACCCTCCACGGTCAGGGCGGCCCCGATGTCCTCCACGGCAACGACGGCGACGATTTTCTTTTCGGTGAGGCCGGCAATGACACCATCTTCGGCAATGACGGCGTCGATTTCGTCTTCGGTGGCACCGGCAACGACACCATCCATGGCAATGACGACGCCGATGTGCTTCATGGCGAGGAGGGCGACGACACCATGTTCGGCGGCGCCGGCGTCGATTACCTCTACGGCGAGGACGGCAACGACAAGCTCAACGGCGACGCCGGCGACGACTTCCTCTTCGGCGAGGCCAATGACGACACCCTCAAGGGCGGCACCGGCACCGATACCCTCGTTGGCGGCCCCGGTGCCGACACCATCCGCGGCCAGGAGGGCGACGACCAGATCTTCGGGCAGGACAACGAGGACATCCTCTTCGGGGACGATGGCGATGACCTCATCCTCGGCCATGACCATGACGACTTCCTCCATGGCGGCCGCGGCAACGACCGCCTTGAGGCCGGCCGCGGCAACGACATCCTCCTGGGCTCCGATGACGATGACTACCTCTTCGGGGAGGAGGGCCATGACGACCTCTTCGGCAACGACGGAAATGATCACCTCGACGGGGGCGACGGCGTCGATGACCTCTTCGGCGGCAATGACGACGACTTCCTCTTCGCCGGCGCGGGCCTCGGCGGCCTCCTCGACGGCGGCGCCGGGAATGACCGGATCACCGGCTCGGACGAGGGCGGCGAGGATCCCAATTTCAATGACGCCACCTACTTCGGCGACCGCATCCTCGGCGGCGCCGGCGACGACGTCCTCTTCGGCCTCGGCGGCGCCGATCTCATCCAGGGCGGCGCCGGCAACGACCGCATCGACGGCGGCGCCAACGGCGACCGCATCCTCGGCCAGGACGGCCACGACCAGCTCTTCGGCGGCTACGGCAACGACCAGATCGAGGGCAACGCCGGCGAGGACTTCCTCGATGGCGGCGCCGACACCGACCAGCTCCTCGGCGGCGATGACGACGATGAATTGCTCGGCGGCGGCGGCCCCAACGACCTGCTGGATGGCGGCAACGGCGACGACATCCTCCGCGGCTCCGACGACGGTCCTGACACCATCCTCGGCGGTGCCGGCCGGGACCGCATCTTCGGCAACGGCGGCAACGACATCATCAGCGGCGGCAGCGGTGATGACATCATCGATGGCGGACTCGGGGATGATCTGATCGAGGGTGGTGCCGGCAGCGACCTCATCACCGGCGGCGGGCATCACGACACCATCTACGGACACAGCGTCAGCGGGGCAGGGGACGACAATGCCGTCGATTACATCTACGGCGATTACGGCACCAACGGAAATGAGTTCACCGCCGGACGCGACCAGCTCTTCGGCCAGGGCGGCAACGACTTTCTCTACGGGGAAGGGGATGATGATCTCATCCAGGGTGGGGCTGGCGCCAGCAACCTGGTCGATTACGGAGCCGGTGAATCCGGCACGCCCTCGGACTTTGTTCCTCCCACACCCACGCCCAATCCGGCCCTGGCCACCATCCTCAACCAGGATGCGGAGGCGACCCTGCCGTTCGGGCCCGATTATTTCGGACGCTGGACCGAGTTTGGCGGGTCCGCCTCCCGCTTCGGGGTTGATGGCCGCGATGGGGTCGCGCTCGATCCCAGCCTCGCGACCGGGCCTGGCGGCACCTACCTGGCCTGGGCCGACTCCCGCAACGGCAACTTTGAGATCTATGTCCTCATGCAGGCCGCCGGCGCCTGGCACATGCTGGCCGGCAGCGCCCACAACGGCGGCGTGAGCAATTCCCTGCGCTCCTCACGCCGTCCCTCCATCGCGCTCGATGCAAGTGGCAACCCCGTCGTGGCCTGGACCGAGTTCAGCGCGTCCGGATCGGACATCCTCGTCGCCGCGTTTGATCCCGCCGCCAACGAGGGGCAGGGGGGATGGGTCGCCGTCGGCAGCTCCCTCAACGCGGGCGGCATCAGCGGCACCGGCAACGCCGACAACGCCATGATCGTCAACACCGCCTCCGGATTGGCCGTCGCCTGGGAGGATGACTCCAGCGGCTCTGCCCAGGTGTACGTGCGCCGTTTCTCCGGCGGGAACTGGATCGAAGTCGGCGCCGGCAGCGCCAGTGGCGGCGGGGTCACCAATGTGGCCGGGGGCATACGCGACCTTGCCTTTGCCACCGACGGCACCAAGCTCGCCGTCGCCTGGTCGCACCCGGTCACCGGCATCGACCAGGTCTTCCTCCTCGAATCCAGCGGCAGCACCTGGAACCCCCTTGCCGGCTCCGGTTCCGGCACCGGCCTCAGCAACACCGCCCAGGACGCCACCTCCCCCGCCGTCGCCTACCACGCCGGCAGCCTTTTCGTGGCCTGGCAACAGAACCGACCCCCCAACGTCCAGCCCACCGCCATCTATGCCGCGCGCTTCAACGGCACCAGTTGGGGCGACGCCGGTCCCGCCTCGCGTTCCGGTGTCGGTGTGTCCAATTCCCAGGGCGCCGCGCTCGACCCGCAGCTCGCCTCCAACGGCGGCCGCCTCCACCTCGTCTGGAAGGATGAAACCGTCCGCATCAACCAGATCGCCCTCTTCGCCCGCGTCTGGGACGGGGCCGGCTTCGACGAGGAACTGCCGGGCGACGCCTCCGCCCAGGGTGTCTCTGAAACAGGCGGACAGATGCGCGAACTGGCCCTGGCCGTCAATGCCGCGGGACATCCGTTCGTGGCCTGGGAGGAAACCGCCGCCTCCGCGCACGTTTTTCTGCGCGGGAACACCTTCGACATCGGCACCGTCCACACCGTCACCATCAACTCCTCCGTCCAGACGGTGCTCTCCCAGAACAATCTCGAGCCGGGCGACGTGATCTATGTCCAGACCGGCTCCTTCGCCGGCGGGTTCAGCGTGCTGGGCGGCGACTCGGGCGTCCTCATCCTCGGATCCCCCTTCCGCAACACCACCATCCAGGGCGCGGTCACCATCGACGCCGCAAGCAACATCATCCTCCAGCGCCTCACCCTTTCCGGCGGGGTCACGCTCGACAACAGCACCGACGTGGCCCTCGTCAACAACGACCTGCGCGGCACCGGACTCACCGTCAACGGCGGCGCCGGCGTCCACGTCCTGCACAATTCATTCGCCTCCAACATCACCACCGGCCTCCGTGTCAGTTCGGCCGCGGCCGGTCACATCGCGCACAACCACATCCGCGCCGCCGGCACCGGCCTGGACCTGCACGCCGCGTTCACCGGTTGGGTGTTCGACAACGACATCGGCTTCGCCTCCACCGGCATCGACTACGGCGCCCCCGCCACGCTCCGCGACAACGCCATCCACCACCACACCACCGGTGTCCAAATCGGCACCCTCAGCGAATCCGACGGCCTCGGCTACGTGGGCGGGGCCTGGTCCAATGACATCTTCAGCAACGGCATCGGCGCCACCCTCAGTCCCGGCGCCCGCATGCGTGCCCAGCATCTCTTCGGCAACGGGACCGGCGTCACCGGATCCGGCATCCTCGGCGGCGATGACTTCGACACCGCCAACCTCATCGAGAGCAACGGCACCGGCGTCTCCTTCAACGGGGTCATCCAGTTCAACCGCATCGCTGGAAACTCGACCGGCATCGCCGCCCAGACCGGCCAGCGCATCCTCCACAACCTCATCTACCGCAACACCAGCTATGGCGTCCTCGTCAGCGGCCAGTCCGAGGTCGCAATCCTCAACAACACCTTCTACGCTCCAAGCGGCGACAACATCCGCGTCACCGCCGCCAGCAGCGCCGTCGAGGTGCGCGGCAACATCCTCTGGGCCGAGCAGGGCTATAACCTCTACGTCGCCAATGACAGCCAGACCGGTTTCTTCAGCGATTACAACAACCTCCACGTCAGTGGCGCCGGCCGCATCGGCTACTGGACCAAGGATTTCACCGACATTCTCGACTGGCAGGCCGACATCGCCGGCTTCGACCTCCATTCCATCGGCCGCACCGTCGTCAACCCCACCTGGTCCGAACCCGCGTTCCTCAACCGCATTGGCAACGATTACCGGATCTTCGAGCTCACCGCCGGACAGCGCTTCAGCAGCCCGACTCTCGAGGCAGGCGATCCCCGGTCCGACCTCGGCGTCGATCCCTCCTACCAGAACCTGCTACTCAATCCCGGCTTCGAGAACGGCACCACCGGCTGGACCACCCACCCCGGCGGCGTCACCAGTGGCACCAATCCCGTCCCCTTCGCCGGCAGCGCCTACTTTGATTCCGGCACCGTCCAGGACGGCTTTGCCGAGCAGGTCATCGACCTTCTTGCCGCCGGGTTCACCGCCGGCCTGCTCGACGCGCAGGACCTCGAGGTGGTCTTCGGCGGCCGCATCCGGTCCCTTGCGGAAACCGCCCTCGACCGCGGCCAGATCCGGCTCACCTTCCTCGACGGCGCGGACGCCGAGATCGACGAGGTGCTCGTCGCCGCCGACAACAGCGCCCAACAATGGGTCCTCACCGGCGACCGACTCCAGATCCCCGTCGGCACCCGCAAGCTGGTCTTCCGCTTCGAATCGCTCCGCGTCAGCGGCTCCGATTCCGACAGCTACCTCGACAACGCCTTCCTCCATGTGCTCTCCGAACTCGAGATGCCCAATCAGGGCGGCTACGGCTTCTCCGACTTCGAGACCCAGGCCAACCTCCCGCACTTGGCGCTGCGGTACCCCGACCTGTATGTCGATTGGGAAAAAGAGAAGCCGCTGACCATCCGCTGGGACAGCTTCGGCAACGCCGCCGACTCGCCCGTGCGCATCGAGCTTTACCAGGACGATCCCGTCCACGGCCCGGCGCTACTCGCGGTCATCGCCGCCAGCACGCCCGACGACGGCGAGCACATCTGGATCCCCTCCACCTCGGGTGTCGATTTCGGCACCTACGGCCTGCGCATCCGCGTCTCACTGGTCAACAACACCTCCGTCCACGACCGCGGCACCGAGCCGTTCACCGTGCCCGAGGATGGCGTGAACTACTACGTGGACGACGCCTCCAACGCCAACGACGAATACACGCCCACCGCCCTCGGCTCCAACCGGCACACCGGCAAGCTGGCCACCGCGCCCAAGCCCAATCCCGTCAACCTCCTCCGCACCTACACCCTCTCCGGCGGCGCCACGCTCCGCATCGATACCGGCGCCTACCCGCTCATCGTCGCTCTGCGAATCTCCGGCTCCCAGGACCTCGGCCTCGGCCTCGATGAGGGCTTCACCATGACCGGCCCGACCAACACCGCGCGCGTCGTCTCCCTCTTCCCGGCCATCCCGGGCAACCGGTTCCCCGCCATCATCGAGGTTAATGACGCCGATTTCCTCACCCTCCAGCACCTCACCTTCCACCAGGGGATCCGCGGCCTCTCCGTCGTCGGCGCCACCGAGAATTTCAACGCCAGCCATCTCACGGCCTTCGACCATGTCGATTACGGCATCTACATCGACGCCGACAATCCCGCCGCTGACTATCACCACTTCATCGCCCGCGACAACCAGTTCACCGGCGTGTGGATTCAGGGATCGCTGGCCGCCTTCCGCGACAGCCTCGCCTATGACAACGGATCCTCCGGCATCCACCTCCGGGACCAGGTCGGCGGTGTGGTCGAGGCCAACGTGGCCTACAACAACGGATTCTACGGCATCCAGGTCCAGAACTCCTCCATGGTCCACACCCTGGTCGGCTCGACCAACCTCGCCGCGGGCCGCGGCAACCTCGTTTACGACAACGTCAATGCCGGCATCGACATCTCCGGCTACGCCCATGTCCACGGCAACACCGTGTTCGGACCCGGCAACTACGGCATCCGCCCTAGCTCGGGCGATGTCAGCCTCAACGTCATCCACGGGGTCGGCACCGGCATCGAAGGCGGCGCCGGCAACGCCGTCATCACCAACAATCGCATCTACAACACCACCATCGGCATCCGAAGCAGCAGCAACACCATCACCGGCAACGTCGTGTACTCCAACGCCACCGCCGGCATCCTCGCCACCGCCACCAGCGGCGCCACCCTCATCGCCAACAACCTCCTCTATGCCAACGGCGCCGATGCCCTGGTCGTCAGCTTCGGCGCCTCCGGGCAGATCCTCAGCAACACCATCTACCAGCCCACCGGCAACCTCATCCGCACCAACGGCACGGTCTCCTTCCAGCTCCGCAACAACATCCTCTGGGCCGGACAGGGCACCGCCCTCCAGATCACCCCCGCCAGCCAGCCCGGCATCGACAGCGATTACAACCTCTTCTTCACCGGCGCCAACGGCGCCGTCGGCCACTGGCAGAACGTCACGCGCCCCACGCTCACCGAGTGGCGGAACGCCTCGCTCCAGGACGACAACAGCCTCCTCGCCAACCCCCTCTTCGTCGATGTCGATGGGGCCGATGGATTCCTCGGCTACCAGGACCTCGCGCACGACGGGCGCGATGACGATTTCCATCTGCAAACCCTGTTCGGCAGCTTCCACGGCGGCGCCCTGGCGCCCGTCCGCGACGCGGGTTCCAGCCTCCCCGTCCTGCTGTCCCCCGTCGTCGCCAACGACGCCGCGCAGTCGCCCGCCATCGACCGGGGCGAGCCGGGCAGCCCGTTCGCCAACGAAACCGCCAACAACGGCGGCCACGCCAACCTCGGCGCCTACGGCAACACCGCCCAGGCCTCCCGGAGCCCCGCCCAATACATTCTCATCGTTCGCCCCGACGGCGGTGAGCGCGCCATCATCAATTCCACGTTCACCATCCGCTGGCACTCCAACGGCTTCGCCGGCAATGTCCTGATCGAATACTCCGCCACCGGCCTCGGCGGTCCCTTCACCACGCTCGCCGCCAACGAGGCCAATGACGGCGCCTACGACTGGCTCGTCGATGCCGGCACCTTCACCGCCGGCACCGAGTACGCCGTCCGCGTCTCCTCCATCGACACTCCCGCCGTCACCGACACCTCCTCCGCCGTGTTCGAGGTCGCCGATCCCATCACCGCCTACTACGTGGATGACGCCTCCGATGCGGGCGACGAATACACCCCGGGCGCCGTCGGCAACGACGCCAACGACGGGCTCAGCCCGCTCACCCCAAAGGCCACGATCCGGGCCATCGTCGAGACCTACGACCTCGAACCCGGCAACGTCATCTTCGTCGATACCGGCGCCTACGCCGTCACCGCCAACATCGTCCTCGCCGCCCAGGACTCCGGCGTCACCATCCAGGGACCCGTCCAGCCCGGCCACGAGGCCGTCCTGAACCGAGGCAACACCAACATCTTCCTCCAGGAATACATCTTCGAGTTCACCGGGGCCGACGACATCACCCTCACCGGCCTCACCTTCACCATGGCCCGGGTGGCGCTCTACGCCGGCACCTCGGCCGACAGCGACCGCCTCACCGTCGCCGGCAACCGCCTCATCAACAATTACGACGCCACCAACTTCCAGCCCACCAGCGACGACACGGTCATCGCCGGCAACGAGGTCTCCGGCAACACCGACTACGGCATCCAGGCCAACGGCCAGAACCTCCTCATCCAGAACAACGAGGTCTTCGGCAACGATGACGGCATCTTTGCCGGCAACGGCTCCACCGGCCTCATCTCCGACAACCACGTCTTCAACAATCTGACCAACGGCGTCCGCTCCACCGGCCTGGCCATCATCGAGAACAATGTCGTCCACGGCCAGAACGGCCCCAACGACAACGGCATCAACGGAGGCTCCCTCATCCGCGACAACGTGGTGTATGGCAATACCCGCGGCATCAATGGAGGCACCCTCGTCACCGGCAACCGCGTGTATGGCAATGACACCGGCCTTTACTCCCCGTCCCGGGCCGTCGGCAACGTCGTTTACTCCAACCGCGTCGGGGCCTTCAACGTGTCCCAGCAGTTCTCCAACAACCTCCTCTTCGACCACGCCGAGTTCGGCTACCTGCTCCAGGGCGGCAGCAACCGCGTCATCGACAACAACACCTTCTACGAACCGGTCGCCACCGCTGTCCGCGTCGAGAACTTCGCCTCCAACTTCCGGATGGTGAACAACATCATCCACGTCGCGGCCGGCTATGCCGTCAGCGTCCACGGCAACAGCCGCTCCGGCTTCCAGAGCGACTACAACCTGTTCCAGGTCCAGGGCGGCGCGAAGCTCATGCTCTGGGGATCAACCGACGTCCTCACCCAGCCCGATCTCTTCTTCTTCCTGGGCCTCGACCCGCACAGCCTCGTGGCGGATCCGCTCTTCGTCTTGCCCCTGGGCGGCGACGGCATGCTCGGCTACGACAATGTCATGGGCCTCGACCATGCCCTCGACAACAATTTCCACCTCCAGGCTGGCTCGCCCGGCGTCGATGGAGGCGATCCCTTCACTTATTCCCTCGCCGAAGCCGCGCCCAACGGCGGCCGCGTCAACCTTGGCGCCTACGGCAACACGGCCCTGGCCACCCCGACCGCGCCCGAGTCGGTCCAGGTCGTCACTCCCAACGGCGGCGAGAAGCTCGAGGAGGGCCAGTCCGTCTCCATTGAATGGCGCGGCACCGGCCTCGGCCTGGGCGACACCGTGGCCCTGATCAACACCGGCAATGTCTCCATCAGCTTCGACTTCGGCAGCGAAGGCATCTGGCTCTACAACAACTACCAGACCCGCACCGGCACCACCGGCACCATCTCCACCAGCACCATCAACCTCGCCGGGGTCGCCAACGCCGCCCCCAACGACGTTTATCGTTCCTACGTCCAGGCCTCCTCAGGTGTCGGCAACGGACTTACCTACGAACTGCCGGTTCCGGATGGCGACTACATCGTCCGCCTCCACTTTGCCGAGCCCAGCTTCACCAGCGGCGGCACCCGCAGGTTCGACATCCTCATCAACCAGCAGCTCCTGGTCTCCGAGTTCGACATCGCCGCCGTCGCCCCCGGCCGCTTCCGCGCCGTCGCCCTCGATCTGGCTGCCACCGCCTCCGGCGGCGCAGGCCTCCGGATCGACCTGAACAATGTCGCCAGCGTCGCCATCCTTTCCGGCATCGAACTCGTCCGCTCCAATCCCGGCGGCGTCAACAGCCCCACCTTCGACATCGACGTCTCCTCCGACAACGGCGGCAACTGGCAATCCGTCGCCACCAACCGCACCGTCACCCGCTTCGGCACTGGCAGCTACGACTGGATCGCCGGTCCCCAGACCAACGGCCTCTCCGGCCTGGTCCGCGTCACCGCCAACGACGGCTCCAACCCCGTTGACACCTCCGACCGCCCGTTCGTCATCGGCCCCGCCGGCAACCTCTTCTACGTGAATGATGTCTCCACCGCCGGCGACGAATACGCCACCGCCCCCGGCGACAACGCCAACACCGGCAAGTCCCCCGACCAGCCCGTCGCCTCCCTCGCCGCCATCGTCCTCAGTTACGACCTCGAGCCGGGGGACATCGTGCTCGTGGACACCGGCACCTACAACCTCCTGCGCCAGCTCGTCATCGAGAACGGGGACGCGGGCGCCACCTTCCGGGGCCCGATTGATCCCGCCCGCGAGGCCCTCATCGACGGCGGCGGCGCCCTTGCCTACATCTTCGAGCTCCATGCCGCCCACGGCGTCACCCTCGATCACCTCACCCTCGCGGGTGGCCAGAACGGCATGGGATGGAATTCCTCCCTCCACACCAGCAATAGCCTCACCGTCACCAACAGCCTCCTCCGCAACAACGGCTACGGCGTCGGCTTCCTCATCGGGGGCGGTAACGCCGTCATCACCGGCAACACCTTCCATAACAACACCACCGCCGCCATCAGCATCGCCGGTGTCCAGGCCCTCGTCGCCGACAACGTCGTCCATCACAATGGCAGCGGCATCTCCGTCGGCCACGGCGATGTGCTCGACAACATCGTTTACAGCAACTCCGGCAACGGCATCGGTGGCGGATCGCTCGTCGAGGGCAACGTCGTTTACAGCAACGGCGGGACCGGCATCAACGGCGCCGGCATCGTGCGCAACAACACCGTCTTCGACAACAACCTTGGCATCAGCGCCGCCAGCAACCGGATCGAGGGCAACCGCGTCTATGGCAACGCCACCTTCGGCATCCAGTCCACCTCCCTGGTCTTCATCCTCAACAACGTCGTTTATTCCAACAACGTCGGCATCAGCATGATCTCCTCCTCCGCCTCCACCGGCCTCGAGATGAGCGGCAACCTCGTCTATGGCAACACCCAGGAAGGCATGCGCCTGGGCGGCAGGTTGGACGTGTTCAACAACACCGTCTTCCAGCTCCAGGGCGACGCCATTCAGATCGCCGGCAACAATACCCGCCTCTACAACAACATCCTCGCCGCCGCCGCCGGCTATGTCCTCGACGCCGACTTTGCGCCCGATGGTTTCAGCAGCAATTACAATCTCTTCTTCCCCACCGGCACCGCTGCCCTCGCCCGCTGGGATACCACCGATTTCCTCACGCTTTCGGAGTGGCAGTTCGAACTGGGACTCGACCTGCAGAGCCTCTTCGCCGATCCGATCTTCGTCGAGCCCGCCGGCATCGACGGCCTGCTCGGCTACGACACCGTCGGCGACGTCGATCACGGGCAGGACGACGACTTCCATCTCCAGCCCGGTTCCCCCGCCATCGACCGTGGCGATCCGCTCTCGTGGTTCATCGCCGAGCCCGGCCCCAACGGCGGACGCGCCAACCTCGGAGTCCATGGCAACACCAACGAGGCCACCCCCAGCCCCGCCGTCGTTGTCCAGGTGCTCTCCCCCAACGGCCTGGAACGCCTCTCCGAGGGACAGTCCGTCCCCCTCTCCTGGCATGCCTACGGGCTCGGCGAGTTTCTCACCGTGGGCCTCATGAACAACGGCGGCTCGATCCTCTCCTCCCTGGCTGAAGGGGATTGGCTGGCCGAACGCTACCGCACGGACGGGTCCACCAGCAGTGGCACCTTCAACCAACCCGTGGACCGCAGCCTCCTCTCCCGCCCCGCGCCCGAGGCCCTGTACCAGCAGTTCTCGCAGGCCGCCTCCACCAGCGTCGGCGGTGTCCTCGGTTATCAGCTCCCCCTCGCGGACGGCAGTTACGTCCTGCGCCTCCACTTCGCCGAACCCAACGTCAGCATCGTCGGCGGCCGTACGTTCGACATCCAACTCCAGGGCTTCCTCGTCGCCGACAACTACGACATCTACGCCGCCGCCGGCAACCGCTACCGGGCCGTCACCGCCGACTTCAACGTCTCCGTCTCCGGCGGCAACGGGCTCCTGGTCGAACTGGTGAACCAGACCAACCGCGCCATCCTCTCCGGCATCGAGGTCCTCCAGCTCAACCCCGCCGGAGCCGCCAACCCCACCGTCAGCCTCGCTTACTCGCCCGACCACGGCGCTTCCTGGAACGCGGTCGCGTCCGGCCTCTCGTTCAACCGCTCCGGGCGCGGCGAGTTTCTATGGACGGCCGGCCCGCAGAGCACCGGATTCTCCGGCCTGATCCGCGTCACCTCCGACGTCGTGCCCAACCCGCAGGACCTCTCCGACCAGGCCTTCCTCGTCACCAATGGCGGCCACTTCTATTACGTGAACGACGGCTCCCTGGTCGGCGACGAGTACACCACCGCCGTGGGTGACAACTTCAACAGCGGCAAATCCCCCGACCAACCCATGGCCAGCATCGGCGCCCTGCTCCAGGCCTATGACCTCGGCCCCGGCGACATCGTCCATGTGGACACCGGCACCTACGTGCTCCTCACCGACATCCGTCTCACCAGCCAGGACTCCGGCGTCCGCATCCAGGGCCCGCTGGACCTGGCCCACCTCGCCACCATCGACCGCAACGATCCCAGCACCTTCGAGACCGCCGCGTTCCGGCTGGTCGATGCCGACGACGTCACCCTCGACCACCTCGACATCATCGGCGGCAGCTACGGCATCTTCAGCGACCTCAGCGACTCGGGCGACCGCCTCACCGTCAGCCACAGCCGCATCCACAACAACAACAACGGCGGCATCTACATCAGCGGTCTCAACTCCGACGCCGTCGCCGAACACAACAGCGTCTTCAACAGCTTCAGCGCCGCCAGCGTCGGCATCCGCCTGGGTTTCAACGGCACCATTCGGTTCAATGACGTGTTCGGCAACGCCACCGGCATCTCCTCCGGCTCCGGCCTTGTCGAGGGCAACACCGTCCACGACAACACCTCCTCCGGCATCACCGGGTTTGGTGTCGCCATCATCAAGGACAACGTCGTCTTCGGCCAGAATGGCACCGGTGACATCGGCCTCCTTCTCTCCCACACGAGCAGCGGCGAGGTCCTCGCCACCGGCAACCGCATCTACGATAACTATTACGGCGTCCTGTTCAGCAGCGGCAGCAGCATCGTCCTCGAAGGCAACCACATCTACCGCAACCTCAATGCCGGCGTCCGCACCACCGCCAATGGAACCATCCGGGGCAACCAGATCTATTCCAACCCCATCGGCATCCAACTGCTCGGCAGCAACGCCAGCATCCAGGTGTTCAACAACCTCATCTACGCCAATACCAACCAGGGCATCTACATGCAGCAGGGCAACGGACACCGCCTCCTCAACAACACCCTCTACCAGACTGTTGGCGATGCCATCCGCATCGAGTCCAGCGCCCGCAATGTCACCCTTGCCAACAACATCCTCTGGACCGAGGTCGGCCAGGCCATCAACCTCGCCTCCAACAGCCAGACCGGGTTCGTCTCCGACTACAACCTGTTCTTCCGCGGCGCCGGCGCCACCGGCACCATCGGCACCTGGGGCGGCGTGATCCGCACCACCCTCGCCGACTGGCAGGCCGCCAGCGGACAGGGCGCTCACAGCCTCGAGGGCAACCCCCTCTTCCTCGACATCAACGGCCCCGACAACGTGCTCGGCGATCCCAATGTCCCCGAGGGCGACGGCGACGACGACAACTTCGGGCTCCTCCCCGGCTCGCCCGCCATCGACAGCGGCAACGCCTACCTTCTCCAAAGCGAGGTGGACCTCCTTGACCGGCCGCGGCGCGATGATCCCGACACCCCCAACACCGGCGTTGGCTGGCCCAACTACGTCGAGCAGGATTCGGGCGGCAGCCTCTACTCCGATGTTGGCGTCCTCCCCTCCAGCGGTGGTGACCCCCTCGAAACCCTGCCGTTCACCTTCTCCTTCTACGGCACCGATTACACCCAGATCCGCATCTCGCGCCGCTCCGGCTTCATCCAGTTCGGCGACCTCAACTCTACCGGCTTCACCAGCGACAACGATCTGGAGATCTTCAAATCCCGCATCCGCATCGCTCCCCTCTGGGACAATCACCAGCTGGGTACCTCCAACTTCGACGGCGTCTATTTCGACAATGCCGTCCCCGGCCAGTACACCGTCCGCTGGAGCGGCACCAGCGCCGTGTCGGGGGGCGAGGTCAACTTCTCCGTGACCCTCTTCGACGACGGCACCTTCCGCTTCGACTACGGTGCCGGCAACACCGGGTTGACTCCCCTCGTCGGTATCTCCGCCGGGACCGGCGTCAACTTCGTCCTCTCCAATTACGACGGCCAAGCCAACTTGGAGAACGCCAACTCCATTCTCTGGGCCCCCGTCGAGGGCCTCACCTACTACGACCGAGGCGCCCTCGAATTCCAGGGCAACTCCGCCGATATCACCCCGCCCCAGGTCACCACCATCCCCGTCCTGCCCATCAGCGGCGGCTCGGTGCCCAACACCTTCTCCAGCATTCAGATCAACGTCACCGAACCGCTCGACACCATCAGCGCCCGCAGCCAAGCCAATTACGAGCTCCTCGGCGCAGGCCTCGACGGCCAGTTCGACACCACCGACGACGTGGTCATCCCCATCGAACCCGCCTACGCCTTTGGCACCACCACCGTCACCCTGCAGTTGCCCGACGGCGTCCTGCCGCCCGACGACTACCGCCTCACCCTTTCCGGAACCAAGGCCATCTATGACACCGCCGGCAATCCCCTCGACGGCGACGCCAACGCCACGCCTGGCGGTGATTACGTCCACTTCTTCACCGTCACCAACGCCGCGCCGAGCGTCCTCGGGGTGGAACTCAACGACGGCCAAGCGCAGCGATCGCGCGTTGGACGCGTCGCAATCCAGTTCAGCGAGGATGTCTCCGCCAGCCTCGGCCTGGTCGATTTCACGCTCGAGAACGTCACCACCGCCCAGATCATCAGCCCGGCCACCATGGCGCTGGCCTATGACCCGGCCACCCACACCGCCACCCTCACCTTCCCCGTCCTGCCCGGCGGCATCCTGCCCGATGGCAACTACGTGTTGACCGCCCTGGCCAACGGCATCGAGGACGCCGAGGGCGTCCCCATGGCCGGCAGTGTCACCTTCGAGTTCTTCGTCCTCACCGGCGACACCAACGGCGACCGCGTCACCAACGATCTCGACCTCTTTTATGTCTGGCAAAACCTCCTCAAACCCGCCGGCCAACACGACCTGAACCACGACCTCACCGGCGATCTCCAGGTCACCATCGACGACGTGAATGTGGTCCGCTCCAATTACCTCGACCAACTGCCGCCACCCATGATGATGGTCCCGCTGGCCTCCGCGCCGGATGGAACCGGCGCCGGCGCCCCGGATCCCGAGCCGCTGGTGGCTACCGCCACACCCGTGCGGGATCTCACCTCCGCCATCCAGTCCGGCTGCATCACCGGCATCGACCCCGACGAGTGGAGCTTCCTCAAGCGGCGGTGGCGACATGGCCTGCGTTTGTAGTTCCGGCCCCGCGCCTGCGGGGCGGTCCGGATCTGAAACGCCGATCGCTCCTTGAAGGGACTCGCTACTTGCCACGTGGCGCGTAGCCACCGCCGTGAGGCGGTGGACTCAGTCGTGAACTCATCGCGACAACCTCCACCTCGTGACCTCGGCGGCTACTTCGCTGGCCGCGTGGCCACCTCCCGCAAGGGGGTGGATGGTCACGAGATCGGTCACGACAGGGTCCACCGCCTCACGGCGGTGGCTACGTGGCCTGCGATTGTAGTTCCGCCCCGCGCCTGCGGGGCGGTCCGGATCGGAAACGCCGATCGCTCCTTGAAGGGACTCGCTACTTGCCACGTGGCGCGTAGCCACCGCCGTGAGGCGGTGGACTCAGTCGTGAACTCATCGCGACAACCTCCACCTCGTGACCTCGGCGGCTACTT
>Ga0302046_10000336_pt1 | contig 48644 bp, 19 predicted proteins | sample RVTome_11_FD_200261 | JGI IMG/M metagenome (GOLD analysis project Ga0302046, IMG submission 200261) | Soil microbial communities from uranium-contaminated site in the Upper Colorado River Basin, Wyoming, United States - RVT147D111 (version 2) ...
GGTGCTGCCGGTCAGCGGGACCTATGGGGTGCTAGTGCTCTACCAGGATAATTACCAGGGGGAGTATCGATTGCGGGTCAGCGTGGCCAGCCCACCCCTCCAGATGGAAAGCGAAGCCAATGACGCCATTGCTCAAGCGAACGTCATAACGCTTGCCACTAACGGGCCAGTTCGAATCGGGAGTGTGGCAGGATACATCCAGATCACGGGAAACCTGGATTACTTCAATTTAGGCCCCATCTTGGCAGGACAAACCATTTACTTGAACACATACAAGCCGAGTTCCAGTGGACTTGAGCCGGTGGTCAGCATTTATCGTTCTGACAACACCTATGTTGCCGAGTCCGGCGGAGGTCGCCCGTTCGATGGAGTGGCGGAGCTGAGAATCACGCAAAGTGACACTTACTACGCCGTCATCCGTGGAGCAAATCTCAGCGGTGGACTTCTGGACCAGTACGTTCTTTACGTGCAGGTGCGTCCGAGTGACAGCCTTAACTTTCCCAATTTGCAGGTCACGGATATCGGGGTTCCGACTGAGATAGGTATCCAAAGCGGACAAAACATTTCGTTCTCGTACACAGTGAGGAATGTGGGATCGTTTCTGACTCCTGTGGAACGTTGGGCTGACCGAGTGGTGATGTCTGTAAATACAGTGCTGGGAGATGCGGATGACTTCCCGCTCGGCGTTTTCACACATGTTGGATCCCTCACTCCCAACACTGGATACACGGCAAATCAGATCGTACGATTACCGGATGGCATCAGCGGCAATTACCACCTGATCGTCGAGACCGATGCCGGGAGAATTGTCGATGAGTATTTGTTGGAAGGGGATAACATCACCGCGTCGGAAGAGACCTTTGCGGTGTCGGTGGCGCCTTACCCGGACCTGCTGGTCGAAAGTGCGCATGTGGCCAATGCAATGGGCCAGGGAGCATTCGCTTTATCTTGGCAAACAGCCAACCGTGGCAGTTCCCTGACACCCAATTCTTGGAGGGAAAGAATCGTGATCCGCAACCTCGCTTCGGGCATCACGGCCATTGACTTGGAAATGAGCACGACGAACCTCCTTGCCCCTGGTGAAATGGTTACTCACTCCATACCATTCTCGGTGGCAGGAATTGGTCCCTACCAAGCAATAATTATGGTCGACTCTAAGAATGAGGTTTTTGAGTTCAATGATGAAGGTCATGCGAGCGCAGAACTCAACAACAGTTCCCAGGCACGGTTCGATTTGTCCTTGGACCTGCAAGCAAAGGACTTGGCGACGATTCCATCCTCTGGAGTGCAATCCGGCAATTACCTGACCGTGCAATGGAATGATTTCAATGCCGGAGAAAACCCCACCATGGGTTCGTGGTACGACCGCATCGTGGTGGTCAATGAAAGCACGACTGAGACGTTGGTAAACGCCACCGTTTATCATCATGGAGTGAATGATGGCGCGATTGCCGCAGGTGGGTCTTATGCGCATCAATACTCCTTCCGACTTCCAGATGGTCCTCAAGGGGTTGGCGTCATGCGGATCACGGTCGCAGCCGACACTTTTGACAATGTTCGTGAGTATGTGGCGGGCAGCAATGCGGAACTGAACAACGCAGCCACCATTGCACTTACAACTACGGAGGCCCTCTACTCGGATCTTGCGCCTACAGCTTTTGAGTTGATTAGCGCGGCAGTTCCCGGCAGGGCCATCCAGGTGTCCTATGCCGTGGAGAATAGGGGGGAAGGACCAGCTCAACCCTCATGGCGTGACCGGCTTTACCTTTCCTCGACCAATGTCTGGACTGCTGGAGCAACACCACTTGGGAGCGGATACGAAAGCCAACTGGTGCCTGTAGGTGCAGCATATGTCAGGACGAATACCGCGACCCTACCCGTTGTGCCTCAGGGGGATTATTTCCTCATTTTGCGTGTTGATAGCGATCAATCCCTTTACGAGACGAATGAGGTCAACAATGACATCTCAATTCCAGTGAGGATTGTCGATCTGACGACCTCGCCGGTCGCTGTTTTGGATGGAGGGACCAATCAGATCGGCAGCCTGGCGAGCCTCGATTTCGCCCCAGACGGCTCCATGCTGGTGGCTGCAGGAGGTAGCCAAGCTTACCTATGGAGCATTCAGGACCGGAAGTATCGCGGAAGTTATTCCGAGCACCTGGCGCAGATTGACTCAGTCGACTTTTCTCCAACCGGGGATCAAGTGCTTTCCGGCGCACGAGATGGTTCCGCGCGGATTTGGGATGTCACCACGAAGCAAGAGATCCGGAGTTTTCCTGCCATATCCGGAAAACAGAATCCTTCGGCGTTTTCAGTGGATGGAGCACTGGTATTCGTTGGAGGTGGATCAAGTAGTCCTCGGATATGGGAGACCATGTCGAGCAACTTGCTCTGTGAATTGATGGGGCATTCTGGATTGGCCACCGCCCTGGAAATGTCTCCGGATGGAACACGGGCTGTGACCGGCAGTTCGGACAAGACGGCCATCCTTTGGGACACAACCACGTGCGAGCCATTGCTTTTGTTCACCAATCACACGCACATCATCAACAGCGTTCATTTCACTCCAGGTGGGAGCAATATCGTGACGGCATCCAGCGATGGAACCATTCGTGTCTGGGAGTTGGCGGAGGGACCACCACTGGAAACCATGCACCAAGGAAATGCTGTGATATCCGCCGCGATGTCCAGGGACGGCCAATACATTGTTTCCTGCGACAACGGTTGGCCAGGAATGGCTTATCTTTGGGATGCGGATTCAGGAGACTTGCTCAAGGCGTTTTCAGATCGGGGAGAGAATCCAGCCACCATGAACGGCATTGCCTTTTCCCCAGATCAAACAGTCATCGCAACTACACATTCTGATGGGCGCATTCGCCTCTGGGACTCTGGTTTGCCACCTAACCCATTGATGGAAGTCACGCCACTTCCAATCGGTTCCGAATTGCCTTTAACACTGTTTTCGCACGGCCTCTATTACTTTGAGGTTGATGCACCTGCTGCCCAAAACATCATTGTGACGGTGGATGCTCGTCCCGCTGATGTAGGGGGAGGAGGAAGTTCTTTGGTTGCGTCAAATGGCCGGAAGAAAGGCCTCTCCGAGGACGTACAATTTGCCAACAAGGGGGACAAAGGGAAGAAGTTGAAGAAGACGGAGCTCGCACTGGCTTCATTGACGACTCCACCACTCGAGTTTGACTTGGCCGCCATCCGTATGACAGCTACAAAAGGTCGCCTGCCGTCGGTTTACGAGTTTGAGGAATTCGCCCAAGCATCTCTATCGAATATGGTGGTGGAACTACCGATTGCCACCACCACGGCCGACAAGTATTACATACTGGTTTATTCTCCCTATCTCTCCGCTGGTACGATCGACACACGCATCAGGGCTGATTTCAACGATTTTCACGTGAGCAGCATTTCTCCTCAACATGGCGGAAACGCTGGAAATGCCACGGTTACAGTCAAAGGAACCGGACTTACGGCGGACACTGCGATCAGTCTGCTGGGGCCAAGTGGGGCAATATCCGGACAAACCGTCCTTTACATTGATACAACGAGGCGTTTTGTCACCTTCGACCTGAATGGGGCACAAGTGGGCCGTTATTCCCTCCAAGCGGAAAGGCCTGGTGTTGGGACCGTCACCCTAAACGATGCTTTTGAAGTTCGCGCTGGGATTGGGCCAAGATTGGAGGCTTCCCTGGATGCCCCACAAGCGGTCCGCCCAGGCCGGGACTACACCCTGACGTTGCACTATGCGAACACGGGAGATGCTGACATGGCCGCGCCGTTGTTTGCGGTTTCCATTGCTGAGGACCGTCCCGCCATCTTTGCGTCGCAGTGGCTGGCCTATCCGGGTACTGGCATCTTCAGCCCGCCGCAGCCGGAACCAGAAAAAGTCGCTGAGATTCAGGTGCTGGCTTTGAATCAGGACGGACCTCCCGGCGTGATCCCGCCTGGCGCAAGCTACACTTTGCCGCTTCGTTTCACTGGGGACAGAGCATTGGCGCAAATGACTTTTAATCTCGAGGCTTTGATAGCGGACGTTACCCCTATCGACTGGAGTCAGATGGAAGCCAACCTGCAGCCTGCTGACATGGATCCAGAATTGTGGGCGGCAGTGTTCGGTAATTTTCAGGCAGCGGCTGGCATCACATGGGCAGATTACCTACGGCTTTTGAATGACGAGGCCAATCTGCTTGCTAGTTCCGGCGCTGCCAGCTTTGACCATGCTGAGTTGCTGGCTGGAGCGATCGGTCGAGCTTCAGGCGGGCACTTGCGTCAGACATTAGCGTCCAGTCAGGACGCATATACGCCGTCTCCCGGATTGCCGTTGACGTTCTCGCGGGTTGCGTTGAGTGATCTCGCGCAACGCTTTCACGTCGGGGCATTGGGAAGAGGATGGTCACACAACTATGAGTATTACCTCACACAGCCGGATGCATCGCTTGTTCGCATCATCACACCTGGAGGAGGTGTGCGGGAGTTTGCGAAAGCGGGCGACGGCTCGTGGCTGCCGTCCCTTGGAGACCAGGCAACATTGGAGGATGTCTCGGGCACTGGCTTCGTTCTTCACGAAAAGGACGGTCTGACATGGCTGTTCGACATCACGGGAGCTTTGGTTGCCATCGAAGATCTGAACGGCAATCGCATCAGCCTAACCTACTCGGGCAAATACTTGGTATCCATTTCGACTACGAGTGGTCAAAGTATCACGCTCCAGTACTCTGCCTCTGGCCGAATTAGGCGTGTCACTGGCTACGGTGGGCAGATTGTGGATTACAATTATGACTTGAGCGGCGAACATTTGGAAGAGGTCGTTTCTCCCGGCAATGTTGCGAATCAATACGAATATGTCTATGCGCCTGGTCAGCCATCGAATCACGCGCTTAGGACAATCATCTATCCCGATGGAAAACACCAATTCTATGGCTATGATGACCGGGGAAGGTTGGCAGAGCAGTGCCGTGACGGTGGCGCGGAACGGATGGAATACAGCTACGACGATGGGGGACAGGTTTCCATTCGTAACGCTGTTGGGCAAACGACAATGGTGCAACTGGGAGACCGAGGCCAGGTTGTCTCTGTTCGCGATCCGCTGGGACACGTCAGCACGTTCAATTATGATGCGTATTTAAATCTTTCTCGGGTTACAGGTCCTGATGGACAAGTTTCAAGATTCTCCTACGACCAACAGGGAAACATGACCCAGGGAATCAATCCACTCGGCCAAATCGTTGGAATGAGTTACACGACCGGAGCTAGACTTGGCTCACTTACCGACGCTCGCAATCAAGTGACCGAGTTCGAGCATGACGAATCTGGCAACCTTACCAACATCGTCTATGCGGATTCCAGTGCAGAGGGATTTGCTTACAATAGTCGAGGAGAGGTAATAACCATCCGTAACCGCAGAGGACAAACTATCACCCTAACCCGCAACTCACTCGGTCAGATAACCGGGAAGCTATTTCCCGATGGTCGCACCCTTAGCTACTCTTATGATGATCGAGGAAATCTCACACATCTCATCGATTCGATTCATGGAGAGATAATCATGGGATATGACGCGCGCGGTTTATTGACCAAAATCGATTACCCAGACGGCAAGGGTTTTACAATCGAATACGATAGTGTTGGACGCCGAACCCGGCGGATCGGTCATGATGGGTACACTCTGGATTACGGTTATGATGCCGGTGGCCGCCTCGAGTCGCTGAGCAACAGTTTGAGCCAACTACTAGTGCAATACAGCTATGATGCTGCGGGGAGGCTCATGAGGGAAGTTAAAGGGAACGGAACATTTACCACTTACACCTACGATTCTGTATCTCAAGTTGTGGCCCTTACCAACTATGCCTCTGAAGGTGTGGTTCAATCCTTCTTTAACTACTCGTATGATTCGAATGGTAATCGGCTCTCAATGAATACGGACACAGGGATAACCACATACGAATACGATGCCCTGAATCAACTAACACGCGTTGTGTATCCGAGCGGCAGATGGGCTACTTACGCCTATGATGCGTCAGGAAACCGAACAGAAGTGAAGACCTCCAGTACGAGCACATCTTATTCAGCTAACTCGTTGAACCAGTATACTCAGGTTGGTGGCGCTACGTTATTCTATGATGCTGACGGTAACTTAACCAATCGCACAGATGCAGCGGGAACAACGACGTATGAATATGACATTCAGAACAGACTCGTCAGCATCGTCACTCCTGCTGAAGGCACGTTCCGATATAGTTACGATGCTCTTGGCAATCGCGTGACCGCAATACATGATACTGTTACGAATAGCTATCTACATGACCCCATCGGATTGGTGGACGTTACTGCAGAATATGACTCCCAGGGCCTTCTGATCGCAAGGTACGACCACGCATTAGGATTAGTAGCTAGCACTGAAGTTGGTGGAAGTAGATCATTTTACTCATTTGACGCGTTGGGAAGCACGCGGCACATGACTGATGCCGAGGGCGTTGTAATCAATAACTATGAGTATGATGCGTTTGGAGAGTTAGTTACATCGAGTGAATCAACTCCAAATGCATTCAGGTTCGTTGGCAGGTTTGGAACGATGGCAGCCGGTCCTAATCTTTACTTCATGAGATCGCGGTACTTCAGTCCAAATACTGGGAGCTTCCTAAGCATCGACCCGCTAAGGAGGCACGGTTCCGTTAACCTCTACGGCTACTGCTCAAATAATCCTCTAAGCTTTACTGATCCATTGGGAACTGAATTTGTGAAGCACTATTCGCCCGAAGAGCGTGAGGAAGCCCTGAGGAAGCTGATCGACACTGAGCGACTAACTGGCACTGAGGGGACTGTCCATTATTTGAATCCTACATGGGGACTTGACTTGTGGAGCGTCAGAAATCTAGAAGTTCAGAGCACGTATGGCCCCGTCGATGTCGATTGGCTTCTGACGCTACTTAGTGCAAGCTACACTTCGGGGCTCCCACCCAGCCTACTGTATGCGCCTGGAAAACTCATTTGGAGTTTCACAGACATCAGATCGATCGGTCAGCATCTCAAAGCCTTCGGAAATCGGGCCGAACTCAATGCAATACTCATCGCGGAATTGGTGCGGGCAGGCCTAACCATAGAGGAAGCCTTTGAACTTTTAGGTATTTTGCCAACTTCAGTAGTTCGACCAGTCGACCCAAATGATAAAGTAGCGCCGGACGGTATTGGCCCAATGAGGGCAGTCCCTGTCGAGGATCCCATTTACTATATGATTCGCTTCGAGAATTTGGGGACTGCTCCCGTTCAAGAATTAGTCGTGGTTGATTACCTCGATCCAAACCTGGATTGGATGACACTGGAATTTAGGGCGATCAGTTACGGAGATCGACTGATTGACATTTCTCCAGGAATGGTCAATTTCACTACTCGCGACATCCCACCCATTAGTTCGGTTGCCATCACGGGGGTAACCCAAGGCGAACTCGCCGTGGACTTGTTTGCCTCGTTCAATCCTCAAAACGGTCGCGTTGAATGGCGTGCGGTCGCCACGGACACCGGCACAGAGGATTACCCGGAGGATGCTTTAACGGGATTCCTTCCTCATGATAGCGAGTTGGGTCGAAATGGATACCTGACCTTTTCGGTGACACCGAAACCAGATCTACCGGTGGGAACGGGCATCACCAACAAGGCAAGCATTGTCTTTGATTTTGAAGATCCGATTGAAACACCGCCGATTTGGAACACCATCGGTGACCTTCCGGCAGCGCTGGCGTTCAGTGTCGCTTACATGGATGGGAGAGTGTTGATAGGCAGTAACTTCACTTATACCGTTTCTCTCACAAACAGCGGCCCAGGGGTGGCCACGTCGATATTCTTAACCAACACCTTGCCGCCGGGCATGACACTTGTTTCCGTGAGTAATTCGGTTGGGAATTTGAGCGTTGCCGATGGGGAACTGGTCATCAATGTTGGGGATCTTGTTCCAGGAGGGCATAGCGACTTTACAATCACAGTCATGCCCACCAATGAGGTTTCGTTTATCAACGTTATAAGTGTCGGGAGCCGTGAAGGCGCGTTCTACAACTCAAATCCTCCGGCTTACAGTATTTCCAACCAATCCCCCATTCTGTCTCCGATTCCCGATTATGTTCTGGATGTCGGTCAAAGCCTAGACATTACGAACAGCGCCGTTGATCTCGATCTTCCCACCCAGCAACTTCTTTTCAGCTTGGATCCAGGAGCTCCCGGAGGGGCCATGATCGATCCGACTAATGGTGTCCTCCGTTGGAGACCGACACCCGCACAGGCAAGTGCCAGTTATTTTATTACTACGCGAGTTTCCGACAGCGGAATACCCAGCCTCAGTTCGGCGAGAACTTTTGTCGTGAGGGTGACGGATTATGTTGAGCCCACACTTGGCCGAACGATCGTTCGGACAGGCGAAAGCGGCTTCGTTCCCCTCAATATGTTCTCCAGCGTCGGGATTGTGGGTTTGGGTTTCAATATGAATTACCCTTCCAGCCGGTTGACAGACTTCGCGGTTGGAAATCTTGCTCCAGAAATTGCCACGGGTTACCTGCAAGCATTATCGCCAACGTCCTCCGGTATCAACCTGAGCAATTATTTGGGACAGACGTTGCTGGGTTCACGGCAAATAGGGCTGGTCAGTTTCACGGCGATTCCCGACCAGTCCTCGGGTTTTGTGCCGCTTGATATCAGCGACGTTGTGGCGACGAGATTTGACGGCACCGTTGTTACGAACGTTGCCGTGGGAGGTGGGCGAGTTGTGGTTATCGGGCAGGAACCGTTGTTGGAGGCCTTTATTGGGGCCAACCAGGAACCGGCTGTGGTGGTGTACGGTCAAGCCGGGCACACGTATCATCTCTTGTCGACGGAGAGTTTAACGGAACCGGCCATCTGGAGCACCAATCGGACGGTGTCACTCGGAGAGAATCTTTTCGAGGTCATTGAGGGAGTGGGATCGACGAATAGGACGTTGTTCATCAGGGCGGTCAGGGAATGAGAAAGTCAGAGCAAGAGAAAGGTTTTTGCGCCCCGTCGCTGAACGGTGAGAACTCACCGGTGGGTCATACGTTGCGCAGATCGCCAGCCCGGTTTTTCTTGCTCTTGCTCCCCAACCCGATATGACAACGGTTCTTCCCCCAACCGATCCGGCGACAAACTCTTGATCAGCCCGATCAGGAGGGAGACGATTTCTTGAAGCAGCGCCTTGCCGTCCTGGACTTGGTCCACGGTACATTTTCCTTTCGCAACCAGCACGTCCAGACAGGCAGCGGATTCCAGAGCAGATCCCCGGGCGATGTCAAAGAAGCGGCAGCGGTCGGGGCGAGTGTATTTCCCATTGCCTTCGGCGATGTTCAGCGCAATGGAGGTCGAGGCGCGGTCCAGTTGGTCGGAGACGGAGAGTTTGGCGGGGACGATTTCCAGGAGGTCGGTGGCCCAGGCGACAAACTGGATGCTGCGCTGGTAGGCGATCAGTTTTTCGTGGTCGAAGGTGGCGTTTCTTTTCTCCATGGGAAGAGTAAGAGCAAGAGTAAGATTAAGAGCAAGATGGAAACGGCCCTGTTTCTTGCTCTTGCTCTTGCTCTCGGTCGGAACGCCCGAAAAAGGGGGTGTTAGCGAATTCGTGTCCGGAGCGGCCAAGTTATGGCCAAGTGGACACGAGTGTAGCGAGGGGCGAAGGATGGGGTGACCGACGGGACTCGAACCCGCAACAACCAGAACCACAATCTGGGGCTCTACCATTGAACTACGGTCACCAACCAAGGGCAAAAAGGTAGTGGGGGGCCCCTGGGCCGTCAAGGTATTTGGGTTCCTTCGAACCTTCGGATTTGTCTCGGATTTCGAGATTCGGAATTTCTTCACGACGGTGCCAGTCGTTGACTCATCTGGGCAGGGTCCTATGATGACCCGGCATGGTCGAGTTGGAGAAGAGTCATTTGTTTGGTCGCCTGCCCAAGGAAGATCTGGCCCGCCTGGCGGAGGTTGCTGAAGAGCGGCATTACGAGCCGGGCGCAGAGATCTTCAAGGAAGGCGACCCCGGCGACGGGGTCTATGTGGTGCGCGAAGGCACGGTCGAGATCTCCGCCACCCTCGGTCGTGGGGAGCGCCAGGTCCTGTCCCGGGTGGGTCCCGGCGATGTGTTCGGCGAGATGAGCCTGCTGGACCAGCATTCGCGTTCGGCCTGCGCCACGGCCCAGGGGGCGGTGACGGTCTATTTCGTCCCGCGCGAACCGGCGGTGGCCCTGCTCAAGCGGTCCGCCGAGTTGGCCCTCATCTTGACCCAGGAAATCAGCGAGCGCCTGCGTGAGTTCAACCGCCAATACGTGGAAACGGTCCTGCAGGCGGAACGGATGTCCGTGGTGGGGCGCTTCGCCAGTTCCATCATTCATGACCTGAAAAATCCGCTCACGATCATCGGGATGGCCGCCCAGTCGGCCTGCCGGGAGGGGGCCACTGCCGAGGCCCGCGCCACCGCCCAGGAACGGATCAACAAACAAATCGAGCGCATCACCAACCTGGTGAATGACATCCTGGAGTTCACACGCGGATCCCAGGCCGCCCCCGCATTGTGCGCCGTGCCGTGGGATGAGTTTGTCGAGAGCGTGGTGAATGAGTTTCGCCTGGAAGTGGAACGGAAACGCGTCCAGGTCGAGATCCAAGGCGCCGTGCCGGAGGTGAAGCCGGAGATCAATCCGCGCCGCCTGAGCCGCGTGTTTTACAACCTCATTCACAATGCGGTCGATGCCATGCCCCACGGCGGCACCGTCACGCTGAGATTCGAGGTGGCCGGGTCGGAACTCCGCACGCACGTGGAGGACAGCGGGATGGGCATTCCCGAGGAGATTCTGCCGCAAATCTTCGATGCCTTCACCACCTTCGGCAAAGCCAAGGGAACCGGCCTGGGCCTGGCCATCTGCCGGCGCATCGTGGAGGAACATCACGGCAAGATCACGGCGGCGAACAGCAAGGACGGGAGCGGGGCGGTATTCACCTTCACGTTGCCATTGTAAGAGACCACGGACGGGTGCGGATTTGGAGAATGAACCACGGATGACACGGATGACACGGATGGGCACCGATAAGAATGTGCTTCTCCCCGGTTGCGCAGGCAGCCGCGGAGAAAGGCATTTTGTATCCGCGCGCATCCGTGTCATCCGTGGTTGCAATAGCTTCCGGGGTTCGCGGCGCAGCCGGGTTGGATCCGGTCCCGGGGGGAGGGGAAGAGCCGTAAGGAAGTGAGATGAACCGGATTCGTTTGCTGCCCGAACAGGTCGCCAACCAGATCGCCGCCGGCGAAGTGGTGGAGCGGCCCGCCTCCGTGGTCAAGGAGTTGGTCGAGAACGCGCTCGATGCGGAGGCCACCCGCCTGACGGTCGAAGTCCAGGCAGGCGGACGCAGCCTGGTGCGCGTCACCGACAACGGCACGGGCATGAACAAGGATGACGCCCTGCTCAGCCTGGAACGGCACGCGACGAGCAAGATCCGCGAGGCCGCCGACCTGGCCGGGATTGCCACGATGGGGTTCCGGGGCGAAGCGGTGCCGAGCATCGCCAGCGTCAGCCGGATGACCCTGACCACCCAGGAGCGCGACACGGAGGAGTCGGCGACCCAGATCGTCATCCACGGCGGCAAGATCATCAAGGTGGGCACGGCGGGGGCGCCGGCCGGCACCTGCATGGAGGTGCGCCAGATCTTTTACAACCTGCCCGCGCGCCGCAAGTTCCTGCGCAGCGAGGAGACGGAGTACGGTCACATCCATCATTACCTGACCCTGGCCGCATTGGCGCGGCCGGACGTGGCGTTCACCTTTGTGCGCGACGGCCGCACCGTGTGGCAGTTGGCGTCGGTGCCGACCGGTCCCTCGGTGGCGGAACGGTTGACGTCGCTGCGCGAGCGGATGCGGCAGTTGAGCGGGTTGGAGGATCAGTTGATTCCCGTGGAACTGAGCCGCGAGGTGCGCGACCCGTTCCGGCCCGAGATGGAGGAAGGGTTGGAGGAAGGGCCGTCGTCGCATGAGGTCCGCATCTGGGGATTGATCGGGCGTCCCGGTGTTTCGCGCGCGACCCGCCAGGATCAGCACCTGTTCGTGAACAGGCGTCCGGTGGAGAACATCGGGCTGAATCGCGCCCTCCTGGAGGGTTACCATACCTCCCTCATGAAGGGGCGGTATCCGGTGTGTTGCCTGTTCCTGGAGTTGGAGCCTTCGCGCGTGGACGTGAACATTCATCCGGCCAAACGGGAGGTGAAGTTTCATCAGGAACGCGCGGTGCGACAAACGCTCGCAGACGCCGTGCGGGACGCGCTGCTGGGGTATCATCAGGGACACGGGATGTCCGCATCTCAGGACAGTGAAGCGACTGCCGTGGAGGGCGCGCCCCAGGAGAATCCCATGCCGCAGCCCGTCGCGCCTGAGATGCGAACGGAGGACTTGCCGGGGTTGCCCGATGCCCGGCCGGCGGTGATGGGACGTTACTTTCAGCCGGACCGGGAATCGGCGCGATCTGGGCCGACACGTTCCACTGAACCGGATCGTGCCACCCACGAGGGCGCGCCTGGGAAGCAGGCGGGTGTGGCTCCTCCCGATCCGACTCCGGAGCGCGGGGCGTCGATGCCGGTGTTGGGACGTGATGAACCGAAGGAGGAACCCTCGTTCCAGCCGGCGCCTGGAAATCGGGAACTGCCGCTGCTTAACGTGCCCCTGCGATTGGTGGGTGTAGTGGGGCGGCTGTATGTGGTGCTGGAATCCGACCGGGGCATGGTGCTGATGGACCAGCATGCGGCGCATGAACGCATCCTGTTTGAAAAGATGCTCAACCAGCTTCAGCAGGGAGCGGCGGCGTCCCAGCGTCTGTTGCTGCCGGAAACCGTCGAGGTGCCGCTGCGTGACGCGCAGTTTCTTCACGAACACCTGGAGGCGCTGAACCGGATGGGCGTGGGATTGAGCGAGTTTGGCGAGCGGACGTTTCTGCTCGATGCGTTGCCGCCCTTCGTCAAGGTGGCGGATCCGCGCCAGTTCGCGCTGCTGTTGGTGGATGAGCTAAGGGCCGCCGGAGAAGGCGTGAACATGATGCGCCTGGGCGAACAGGTGATTGCCAAGACGGTGTGTCGTCATGCGGTGAAGGCGAACGATCCGCTGGCCGCGGAGGAGTTGAACCATTTGGTGGAGGACCTCCGCCAATGCGCCATGCCTTACACCTGTCCCCATGGGCGGCCGACGTTGATCGAGTTCAGCAGCAAGGAGCTGGAGAAACGGTTTGGGCGGACGGTGTAAGCGGGGGGGGCATGTTGGTTTGGCCTGTGCTTTTCAAACGGCGTGTGGACGCGGCTGGAGAGACAGGCTCTTGGGTTCACCACCGAGACGGTCCGACCATAGACCTCAACATCGGGTTCAGAGGGAGGCTACGGTTGCGGAGGGGAGTGAGGGCGGGTCTCCGGGTTCCCAGGGGACGATGAGGTGGCAGGGCTCCCGGAAGAGGAAGGATTGCCGGTGGCACGTCCCAGCAAGGCGCCCTTGGGATCCTTGAGGACCGCTCTGGCCTTGCGAAGCCAACGACGCGCCCAGGCAAATTCCAGGCCGAGGATGGCCAGGCCGGCCGGGATGACAAGAAAGGCCGGGCCGGGCAGGATCATCAAGGCGATGCCGATGAGCAGGACGGTGCCTCCGATCACGAGGATGATCGCCCTGCGGACATGACGCAGCACTGGCGCCGACCCCACCTTTTCAAGCTCCTCCCCGACCTGGCGTGCGGCGGATGTGACGGCCTGCTCCGGTTTGGGTGCGGATGGTTCTGAATCGCTCATGGCCAACCTGGTGTGTGCTGGGAATATGCCCCAGGGATCTGCCGATGCGAAGTCGCAACCCGGCCGGGCGCCGCGGGCGTGATTGGAAGTGGGCGGTAATTCCATGCCATACAGGTGCAGGATTTTGAATGGATTAGGATCACGTGATGATCCGTCCCCTCATCCCGCGACGGCGGAATGGTTACGCGTCCCGTGGCGGACCGTGGTTCATGGGGTGTTCTCTGTGCCATGCGGACCTGCTCACGGGCCATGAACCACGCGCGGTCCGGACCGGCTAAAGCCGGGACTACGAACCCGGCGGCCTCCGTTTGTAGTTCCGCCTCTTAAGAAACTCAACGCTCAACGCTCAACGTTCAACGCTCAACATTCTAGCTCGACAACGTCGGGTTCCGCCTTTGGGCGGTCGGAGGTCCGGTGCATAGCTAGCCACTTCCTGGCCCCGGTTTTCCATTGACGGAAGTCCGCTGCTCATGCGTCATAGGCCCACCCAAAGCGTGAACCTCGTCCAGCCAGCATGCCCATGAAGAAACTCAATCGTCGTTCCTTCCTTGAGAGGTCCCTCGTCACCGGCGCAGGCATCGTGGCCGCGCCTTACATCCTCAAGTCCGCCTCCCCCAACGAGACGCTTGGCGTGGCCGTGGCCGGAGTGGGCGGCCGGGGCAACAGCCACCTGGGCGCCTTCATGGCCGACGCGCGGACCGAGGTGCGTTACATCGTCGATGTGGACGAGAAGATCGCCGCCAACCGCGCCTACGAGGTGGAGAAGAAGCAGGGGCGCAAGCCGAAGGTGGTGGCCGACATGAGGGAGGCGTTGGATTCCAAGGATGTCGATGTGTTCAGCACCGCCACGCCCAACCACTGGCACGCCCTGGCCGGTGTCTGGGCCATGCAGGCGGGCAAGGATGCCTACATCGAAAAGCCGATCTCGCACGAGATCGCCGAGGGCAGCGCCCTGGTCGCGGCCGCGGACAAGTATGGGCGGATGTGCCAGGTGGGCACCCAATGCCGTTCCAATCCCGCCCTCATCAATGCCATGAAATTCCTCCACGAGGGCGGCCTCGGCGAGGTCAAGCTGGCGCGCGGGCTCTGCTACAAGCGGCGCGCCTCCATCGGGCCGCTCGGGGATTACAAGATCCCCGCCGAGGTCGATTTCAACATCTGGTCCGGGCCGGCCTCCTACACCGATCCCAAGCTCACCCGGGAACGCTTTCACTACGACTGGCACTGGCAGCGCCACTACGGCAACGGCGACTCCGGCAACCAGGGGCCGCACCAGGCCGACATCGCCCGCTGGGGCCTGGGCGTGAACAGTCACCCCCTGAGCGTGATCGCCTATGGCGGGCGCCTCGGCTACCAGGCCGAACGCAAGAACCCCAACTACGTGGATGCGGGAGACACCGCCAACACCGAGATCGCCATCTACGACTACGGCGACAAGACCATGGTCTTTGAGACGCGCGGCCTCTCGGTGGACAACTCGGCCGATGAGGAACTCAACAAGCTCTTCCAGAGCACCAAGGGAAACAAGATCGGCGTCGTCTTCTACGGCAGCGAGGGTTACCTCGTCCAGAAGAGCTACTCCCACTGTGTCGTCTATGACAAGCAGTTCAACGTGGTGAAGGAGTTCAAGGGCGACGGCGACCACTTCCGGAACTTCATCGACGCCTGCCTCAGCCGCGACAAGTCCAAGCTGGCCTCCGACGCCTGGGAGGGACACCTCTCCGCCGCGATCGCCCACCTGGCCAACATCTCCTATTACCTCGGGGAAAAGAACACGGTCTCCCCCGCCGAGGCGAAGAAGGTGCTGTCCGGCATCAAGGGCTTCGACGACAACGAGGCGACCCTGGAACGCTCCCTGCGTCACCTCACCGACAACGGCGTGGACCTGGCCATGTATCCGATCTCCATGGGGCCCTTCCTCAAGTTCGATCCCGCCCGCGAAGTGTTCCCCGACTCGCCCGAGGCCACCGCCCTGGTGACGCGGCCCTACCGCGACGGCTTCGTCTGCCCCACGGCCGACAAGGTCTAGGTCCCGCGGCGTTTTTTTCTCCCGCCAAGACGCCAAGGCCAGGAAGGTTCCTATCCCTTCCCTCTTGGCGTCTTGGCGGGAGAAAAGGGCTTGGCGGGCGCCTTCCCGGCACTGTGAGGCGGGGTTTTCGGGTTTGAGGCATTGAGATTTGTTTCGCATTTCGAGCTTCGGATTTCGAACTTCTCAGCGACCTGGTCGGTTGAGAGCCCGGTATTTCCCCGGCGTGGTGCCGACCTTGTTGCGAAAGACCACGGTGAGGTATTCGACATGGGTGAACCCGGTGCGCTGGGCGATGTCGGCCAGGGAGAGGTCGGTTTCGGTCAGCAGTTCCTTCACGCGATCGAGACGGACGCGGAGGATTTCCTCGTGTGGCGAGCGTCCGATGGCCTTGACGAATCGGTTTTCCAGGGCGCGCCGCGAGAGGGGCGTGGCCTTGAGCACGTCGTTGACCTTGATCCCGGAGCAGGCGTTTTGGCGGATGAAATGGAGGGCCTTGGCCAGGGCGGGATCCTCGATGGCCAGCACATTGGTGGAATGACGGGTGGCAATGCCGAGCGGGGCGATCAGGTGGGTGGCGCCGGGCTTGACCGAGCCGCCGCCCATCAGCTTGTCGAGCAGACCGGCCGCCTCGTAGCCGGTGCGGTGGGTGTTGGGGATCACGCTGGATAGGGGCGGGTGGGAAAGCTCGCAGAGCAGTTCGTCGTTGTCCGCCGCGATGACCGCCACCTCTTCCGGGACGGCGACGCCCAACCTGCGGCAGGCGTCCAGCACCTGCACGCCGCGCAGGTCGTAGCAGGCCATCACCCCCACCGGCTTGGGCAGCTTGCGGATCCATTGCGCCAAGTCCTCCACCTGGGCGGTGTCATCCACGGAGAAACGCCGCGTTGGAACATAGTTGGAACAGGGGAATCCCTCCCCCTCGACCGCGCGCAGGAAATGTTCGCCGCGCCAGTTGGACCAGTTGAAGCGCGGATCCCCGCAATAGGCGAAGTGCTTGAAGCCGCGGCCCATCAGGTGTTCGGCGGCGAGCTGCGAGAAGGCCGCGTCATCGGTCTCGAACCAGGGCAGGGCGGGGAGGAGCCGGCTGGCGCTGACATCCACGACCGGAAGCTTCGCGGACCGGAGCGCCTTGGCGATGCTGGGAGTTTCCACGCGCGCGATGATGCCGTCACCCTGCCAGCCGCGCAGCCAGCCGGGCGGACGATCCCCGCGTCCGTGTTCGGCCAGATAGACCGACCAGTTGCCGTGCTCGCGCATGTAGGAGATGACGCCGTGGAGCAGGCCGCGGGCGTAGGCGTTGGAGGTTTCGATGAGCAGCGCGACTTGTTTCATGGGCGAAGGGAGGGGTCGTTGCCAGGGCTGCTGACAAAGTCGGCGAGTCGAGGCGTTGTCGCCAACAGACCTGCAGATTTCATCTTGCTCTTACCCTTTACCCGAAAAGAACAACCCACAGTTATCGTTTTGCCGGGCCCCTCACCCCTGACCTCTCCCGGCGGGAGAGGGAGGATCGACTTCCGCTCGGAGAAAGGCTTCCGACCTGAACCCGTACGCTCCACGGAGTTTGCGGCTCCCTCTCCCCCCGGGAGAGGGCAGGGGTGAGGGGCCATTGATGGGGTGCGATGTAGGGTGCTCTCCTCGCCCATGGTTCACCTTGTGCCGCATTCCGCTGCGCTGCCTTCTTTCCCCAGCAGCGTCTGGGGAATGACCTACTCTTACTCCTACTCTGCAGAGGCGAGCAAGAGCAAGAACCTGTGCCACAGGCGCCCGTGCCGACTTTGTCAAGTGTCCTGGGGTCATTGCAGGCGCCGGGCCTTGGCGTTCTGGGGATCCAGTTCGAGGGCGCGGCGCACGTGCTCGGCGGCCCCGGCGCCATCCCCCAGCCGCCGGAGTTCCTCGGCCAGCGCAGTGTGGGCGTCCACGTAGCCCGGATGACATCGCAGGGCGTTGGTGAAACTCAGCATCGCCGCGGCGGTGTCGCCGGATCGGATGCGGGCGATGCCCAGGTTGTAGTGGGCTGTGGCGAAGTCCGGCTTCAACACCAGGGCCTGCTCAAGCACCGTCGCCGCGTTGGTCCATTGCTGCTGGCAGAACAGGGTCAGGCTGAGCTGAATCAGTCCGTTCAGGGAATCGGGCTTCATTTGCAGGTGACGCCGTATCGCCGCCTCGGCCTCCGCGCATTGGCGTTGCTGGTATTGCATGCGGCCCAGCAGGAGATAGGTGTCCGGATCCTCCGGGTAGGCGCGCAGGAGGCGGTTGAGATGCGTGACCGCCTCGGCGAACTGGCGCTGCATGAGGAGGTCATTGACGCGGTCCTGAAGCTTTTGACGGTCGATGCGGAGACGTTGGACGGCCAGCAGCCAGGGGTCGGGCCAGCCGAACTCTCTGGGCATCGCATCGGCGCGGCGGGCCAGTTCAGCGGCCTCGTCGGCCTGGCCCTGGCGCTGCCGGACCTGGGCCAGCAGAAGCAGTCCCGGGCGGGTGGTGAACTGGTTGGTCAGGCAGACCTTGAGCGACTCCGCCGCGATGTCCAGGGATCCCTCGGCGAGATTGATCCGGCCCCACTCCAGGCGCGCTCCGGCGTGGAGGGGGTGGACTTCCAAGAGGCGCTGCAGATGGGGTCGCGCCTCATCGTAGCGGCCGCGCTCGACGAGGGTTCTTGCCAAGAGAAGCCGTGGCGCGTCGGGGTTGATATCCACTTGGGCCACGACTTGGCGCAGGTGGTCGAGTCCCGCATCCTCGTGATCCTGCAACTGGAGAAGTCCCAGCAGGTAGCGCCATTCGGGCGCCTGCGGGGCGAGCGACATCGCCTGGGCATAGGCGTCTCGTGCGGCCTGGTTGTACTCGACGGCGTGCAGCGTCTGTCCCAGGCGACCCCAGGCCTCGGCGGATTGGGTTGCGGCCACCACGTTGCTGTAGGCCTCCTGGATGAGGTTCGCCTGCAGGGGATCGAGGCGCGACACATCGACCTGGGGCGGCGCGACGGGCGCGGGAGAAAGGCTCGGCTTGCCGCATCCTGTCAACCACGCGGCCAGGATCAAACCGGCGAAGGTCCAGAGGCCGACCTCCACGAAGACCTGGTCTTGGCGCGCGGCTCTCCGAGCCGCAGCGGATGGACCAGACCGCAGCGGCTCAGTACGCCGCCCACCAACATCCCTGCCACGATGTTCTCCTGCCGGGGTTGCCGCATTCATGGCGTCTCCTCCCGCCCGCTGCCCTTGGCCAGCGTGGCCCATTGGTCCACCGGCGGACCGCTGAAGGATTCCTTGGACCCGTCAGGCCAAAGCACCTCCACGCGCTCGATCCGATCCACGGCGCCGAGCCCGAGTTGGATGACCGGGGCGTTGCTCACCAGGTAACTGGTGGCCGGCTGGAGCAGACCCCACCAGGAGCGCCCGGCGGCGCGGACGACGCACTCGGCGCCGATGGCGTCCCGTCCGCCGGCCGACGGATCGACCAGGCTCAGCCCCAGCCAATGTCCGGCCGGCGCCGCCACATTGCGATACACGCGCAAACGTCCGCTGACATTGCCCAACAGCAGGTCGGGCGCGCCGTCCCGGTCCAGGTCCCCCACCGCCAGGCTGCGGCCCACCATGGCCTGCCCCGAGAAGGCGGGATTGACAGGTGAACGATCCACGAATCGTCCCTGGCCGTCATTGGCGAAGACCTGCGCGCGCTGGGCGTAGCGTGCCCACCAGGGGGAGACATCCGGTGCCACCGGAGTTTGTCCGGGTGTGGCGCGACGCACCAATCCGTTGGCAAAGGCCAGGTCCACGTGTCCGTCCCGGTTGAAGTCGGCGAAGACGGTTCCGAATCCCGTCCCGCGCCAGGCTTGCGTCTGGAGGCCCGCCGCCGCCACCTGGTCGATGAACAGCCCGCGCGGTCCCTGTTTCCAGAACCCGTGGAACTCCTCGGCCAGGTGGGTGATGAACAGGTCCCACATCCCGTCGCCGTCCACGTCCGCGATGGAGGTGCCCATGTTGGCCGCGGTGGCGCCCATGGCGTTGAACGCCAGGCCGCGCGTCATCGCCTCCTCGCGAAACGAGCCGTCGCGGCCGTTGATGAAAAGGCGGTTGGGCCGGCCGTCGTCCGAGCAGAAGATGTCCACCCAGCCATCCCCATCGAAGTCGGCGCAGACCAGACCCAGCGCCACGCCCGGATGCGCGGTCAACCCTGCGGACTCGGTGGTTTCCTGGAAGCGCGGTGGTTGACCGGGCGTGCCGGTGACGTTGCGCCAGAGTCGGGTGACGGTGCCGGGGAAGGCTTTGGGCGCGCAAAAGTCCTGGCGGCCCTGCACGTCATGACAGATCTGGGTGGGGTCGTAGTCGAGGTAGTTTCCCACCACGATGTCGAGCCACCCGTCCCGATCGTAGTCCACAAAGGCCGCCGGCGCCGCCCATCGCGGGTTGTCCACACCCGAGGCGGCGGGGGCGAGTTCCTCGAACCGGCCTCCGCCCAGGTTGAGCAGCATGCGCACGGCGCCGTATTCAGTGACGAGCAGTTCCGGCTTGCCATCATTGTTGAGGTCACCCGCATAGGCGCCCATGCCGCGTCCGCCGAGGTCCGCGCCGGAACCTTCCGAGACGTCCCGAAACGTGCCGTCCTCCTCCTGATGAAAGAGCTGGTTGCGCGCTTTGACGCCCGGACTGGCATTGTGCAGGCAATAGACATCCAGGCGCCCATCGCCGTCATAGTCGAGCAATGCAATGCCCGAGCCCACCTGGTCCGGCATGAAGTAGTTGGTGCCCGCAGTGTGAATGAAGTCCAGCCCTGTCCGGGCGGTGATGTCCTCAAACCAATCCGCCGCCGCAGGCGCTGGCGGCGGCGCCTTGGTATTCGAGGCAGGGGAGGAGGACGGGGCATCCGACGGACCACATCCGCAATGAGCCAGGAGCAAGACTGCCGCCAATGGGAGGACGAGTGCCGATCGTGTAGCCGCGAACTTCAGTTCGCGTTCCGTCCTCATGGCTTTGTAAGGACGCGAACTGAAGTTCGCGGCTACAAGGTTGCGATGGTTGTCGCGGTGCATGCCACATGTTTCCTCCGTCATCCCCAGCGCATGTTGGGCCCGCGGATGGCGGCGAGGGATTGTTTGACATCGAGGGCGCGCCGCGCCTCGACGTCCCAGGTGTGGCAGCGCTGGTTCCAGACGGTCCGCTCCTTGTCGGGCGCGTCGTAGGGCTTGGCGTGGGGAACGTTTTGGCCGATCAACATGGCCAGGTAGCCGTCCATGCCGAAGGAGTTGGAGGGATGCAGCAACTGGGCTCCCGCCACCACGCTCGGCCCGTTCTCCTTGTAGAACTCGACCAGGAACGAGGCGTCGTGGAGGGCCGTGTCCGCCCGGCAGGCCTGCCAGAAGGGGGTGTCGAGGCGGCGGTTGAACTTGTAATGGACGGCGAGGAAGTCGCGGATGTCGTCCCAGGCACGGGTGTTGTACTGGTTGTAGAGGTGGACGAGGCTGGGGGTGGGTTCGCACAGGCTGTCCATCAGGGTGTCGGCGAGGGTGCTGGCCTCCACGCAGATGATCTGGAGGGCGGTGGCCTCGAGCGGTTCGACAAAGCCGGCGGCGTTGCCCACGGCCACGACGTTGCCCCGCCAGAAGCGCTCGTGGCGGCCGCTGCGGAACTTCACCAGGCGGGGGTCCTCCGCGACGCGCGGATTCTTCCCGCGAAACTCTTGGAGGGCCTGGTCGTCTTCGAGCCAGGAGGAGCCATAGACATAGCCGCGGTTGATGAAGTGCTCGTGCTCGATCTGCCAGCACCAGCCGGCGTTCATGGTTTCGGCGGTGGTGTAGGGGTGGATGGGTTCATCGGTCCGCTTCCATCCGCCGATGATGGCCCGGTCGCAGAAGAGGGCGTCGCTATAGCTGCGGTAAGGTTCGCCCAGGGCGCGGCCCAGGAGTTCGGACCGGAACCCGGAGGCATCGACGTAGAGGTCGGCGGTGATGCGTTCGCCGGTTTCGGTGACCAGCGCGGCGATGCCTTCATGGGCGACTTCGGGCGTGACGGTGGCGTCCACCAGGCGCACGGCCTGTTCGCGGCAGGCGTTCTCGAGCCAGCCGACCAGCTTGCGGTTCTCCACATGGAAAGCATGGTGCTGGTGAAACTCCGGGAGACCGTCGGGCCGCCGGGGAAACACCTTGCCATGGGACATCATGGCGGAGATCCGCCCGGCGATCGGGTAGCGCGGGTTGTAGTAGAAGCCGTTGTTGCGGGCGAGGTCGGGGAACCGGTGCTGGTATTCGAAGGCGAACGTGTAAAAGAAATGATCGTAGGCGCCCCAGAGAAACTTGATGCCCAGTTTCCAGGTCGGCTCGGCCTGCTGGTAGAAGGATTTGGGAGGGATCCGGAGCAGCTCGAAAAAGTGGCGTGGAAAAACGATGGTGGTGCCTTCGCCGACGCCGATCACGCCGATGTCCGGGCTGCGCAGGACGCGGATATCGAGCTGGGGCAGCTTGCGTTTCAGGGTGAGGGCGGTCATCAGGCCCGCGCTGCCGCCTCCGAGAACGACGATGGATTGGATGGGCATGGGATGGGTGGTTAGTGGGCCGGGCGTTTCATCGAGGAGGCCGACACAGTAACGCCGGGCTCAAGAATATGCAAAAGTCAAATGCACGTAACCCGGTGCGGCTGAGGGGCCCCTGAGGGGTCAAACTTGACTAAGGGACTATGCCCCATTAGCCGGGCAAACGCCGTCCTGGCCTCCGATTGGGGCATAGTCCCTTAGTCAAGTCTGACCCCTCAGGGCGCAAAATCTCAATTTTTTTGCGCTATACCTCATGGACATTTGTGTTGGGTCTGTTAACTTTCCAGCCATCCAATGGTTAGCTTGCAGACGAGGTCTGGCGTGTTATGCCTTGCTGTCTCGGCTTTGTTACAGGCGCGTATCGCGTCCAGCAAAGTCGCAGGGGCGTTGTTTGACACGGGCATTCCCGCTCCCTTCCCCGGCTGCACATTCAGAACCGCAATTCCCCAATCAACGATCCCAACCAAGGAGTCCTCAGTATGAATTCGAAAGCCAAACTCTCCTATCTCGTGGCGATATCCAGCGTCGTCACGGGCATGGGCATTGCGCAACCCGCCGCCGCGCAGATTCAGACCGCCGGCGAGGTCTTTGTTGACGTCGATGCCACCGGCCTGCCCAGCGGCAACCTCACCTCGATCCCCAACAACGGCACCTTGGGTGGCTATTTCGAGGCCAATGGCGTTGCCAACGACGTCCCGCACGTGGGGCCGGCCGGCTTGACGCAGGCCATCAAGTTCGATGGCAGCGATTTCATGCAACTGGTGGGCGACCTGGGAGAGGCGCCCATTCCGCCGCCCGCCGGGCTGGTGGGATTGGATCCGACCCGCACGATTGAAGTGTGGGCCCTGAATCCCTCCGCGCCGGACGAGGAGACCCTGGTGTCCTGGGGCAAGCGCGGCGGCGGTCCGGACGGATCGAACTGCTCTTTCAACTACGGCGTGCACCCGGCATGGGGCGCCATCGGCAAGTGGGGTGCCCCGGACATCGGCTGGAACAATTCGGGCGGCGCGCCGCAGGTGGGCCTGTGGCATCACCTGGTGTACACCTACGATGGCACCACGACCCGCGTTTACTCCGACGGCGTGCTGGCCAACTCGGAGGTCCTCGGAGCGGGCGCGGTCAACACGCATCCCAACACCTCCATCCTTCTCGCCGCCCAGCTGGAATCGGACGGCGTGACGGTCACTGGGGGATTGCGTGGCAACTTGGCCATCGGCCGGGTCCGCATCCATGACGGGGTTCTGAGTGACGCGCAGATTCTCAACAACTACAACGAGGAACGGGCGCTGTTCGTCGATCCCCCCGCCACGACCGCTTCCCTCTCGGCCGCACCGGCGCATCGCTATTCGTTTGGCGAGGCGCCCTCCTCCGACGCCAATGGCGCGACCCTGATCGACTCGATCGGCGGGGCCAACGGCGTGGTGCAGGGTGCGAACACCCAAACCACCGGCACGCGACTGGTCCTGCCCGGCGGCGGGTCCGCGACCGAGGGATACGCCGATCTGCCCAACGGCATGCTCTCCTCGCGGAGCGCCAACAACGCCGGTTCCGGACAGGTCACCATCGAGGGTTGGGCCAGGCCCACCGGCAACCGGAACTGGGGTCGCTTCTTCGACTTCGGCTCCAGCGAAGGCGGCGAGCAGACCGGCCCGGGCGGCGGCGGTGCCGGCCTGGACTACCTCTTCTACTCCGCCCAGAACGGCGGCGACCGCTTCAACCGCCAGATCGGCCTGCGCAATGAGGACCCCGCGGGCGGTGGCGAGGAAGTCGCCAACGTGGGCCCGGTGACCACCGACGCGGATATCCACTTCGTCGTCACTTGGGATGAGTCCACCGGACTGATCACGGTCTTCGAGAACGGGCGCGAACACAACTCCATGGTTGTCGATGATGCCTTGAGCGACATCAACGACGTGAACTGCTGGCTGGGCCGCTCGAACTGGGCCGGGGACCAGAACATGCAGGGCGAATACGACGAGTTCCGCATCTATGACCACGTGCTCACTCCGGACGAGGTCCGGGGCAACTTCGCCGTGGGACCGGATGTGCTGGCCGTGGCCGGCGAGGCCGTGGTCATCACACGCGAGCCCGAGGACATCACCGTCAACGAGTTCGCCACGGCGACCTTCCGCGTGGCCCTGCGCGGCGAGGCGCCCATCAGCGTGCAATGGTACAAAAACGGCGCACCCGTCGATGGCGCGACCAGCCCGGTTCTGACCCTGGCCAATGTCAGCGCCGGCGAGTCGGGCGCGACGATCTACGCCGAGGTGTCCAACGCCCTGGGCACCGACACCAGCGATGTGGCGACGCTGATGGTCAACTCGGACAGCACGCCGCCGACCCTGAGCGGCATGCGCATCCACACGCTCAATTCGGTCGAAGTGGTCTTCTCCGAGGCGATCAACGAGGACGACGGCTCCGACGTGAGCCATTTCCAGATCATTGGTCCCGACGGCCTTCCGGTGGCCCTGAGCAGCGCGGAGCGGATCGCGCCGGACACCGTCCGCCTCACTGCGGCGGAACATGTGCCCTGCGGGGAATTGACTGTGATCGTGAACGGCGTGCGGGATGATTCCCTGGGCCAGAACGAGATCGCCCCGAACAGCAGCACGAGCTTCTTCCATCTGGTCCTGGGCGGCATGACCCACCAGTACAAGTTCAACAACGCGGCCGGCGGCACGGCGCAAGGCGCGGAGGTCACCGACGTGATCGGTGGCGCGCACGGAACGGTGTTGGGCGCGGGGGCCACCCTGACCGGCAGTCGCGTGGCTCTGCCGGGCGGTCCCTCCGCTTCGGCTCCCTACGTGGACCTCCCCAATGGGCTGCTCTCCTCCAACGGCGCCTCCAAGGGCGGCAACGGCCAGGTTTCCGTGGAGGGCTGGTTCCGTGTCACGGGCGCCAACAACTGGGGCCGCATCTTCGACTTCGGCTCCACGCAGGGCGGTGAGCTGACCGGCCCCGGCGGCGGCGGCCAGGGCCTCGATTACTGGATGCTCTCCGCTTCCATCGGCACCGACACCGGCAATCACCGCTTCACGACGCGCAACGCCGAGGGCGGCACCGGGGACGAGTACCTCATCGACTTCCCCTCCGCCACCTTCAACACCGACACCCACTTCGTTGCCACCTGGGACGAGTCGGTCGGGGAATACATCTGCTACTTCAACGGCACCGAGGTCGCCCGCCGCAGCGCGCCGATCCAGATCGGCGACATCAACGACGTCAACGTCTGGCTGGGCCGTTCCAACTGGACCGGGGACGAGACCGCCGCCATCCAGTATGATGAGTTCCGCTTCTACGACAAGGTCCTCAGCGCGACCGATGTCCAGAACAACTACACGGCCGGTCCCGAGAACAATTACGGCGCGCTCGGCTTCCTCAACTTCTTCGCTGACAGCTTCAGCATCCAGGTCAACGAGAGCCTGCAGACGCAGGTGCGCGGGGACTTTGAGTTGGCCTTCGACGTGGACCTGACGCGATCCCCCTGCGTGACCTACGAGTCCAGCGACACCGGCATCGCGACGATCGACGAGTTCGGCGTGGTGACCGGCACCGGCCCGGGCAACGTCACGCTGACGGCGACCTTCGCCGGGACGACCGAGTTCCTGTTCCTGACCGTGACGGAGGAAGCCGTCTCGTTCACGCTCGACCCGGTCAACCAACTGGTGGAGGAACGCGGCACGGCGACCTTCACCGTAGAGACACGCGGCACGCCACCCATCACTTATCAGTGGTTCAAGGACGGCGCTCCCATTGCCGGAGCCACCAGCGCCACTCTGGTCTATCCCAACGTGGCCTTGGCCGATGACGGCTCGACCTTCTACTGCGTCGCCTCCAACGAGATTGGCGGCGCGCCGCAGTCCGCCACCAGCGCCACCGCGACGCTCAACGTCAACGCCGATGAGATCGCCCCCACGCTGGACGGCTTCCGGCTGGCGAGCCTGAGCTCCATGGCCCTGGACTTCTCCGAGCCCATCCACGCCGGGGACGCCGCCAACGCGGCGCTTTACACCCTGACCAGCGAGGTGGAAGGTCCGCTCGCCATCGTGTCCGCGGCCCCGGGTGCAAGCCCCAGCCGCGTCATCCTGACGGTCGCCGGCAACCTGCCCTGCGGGGTGCTGACCGTTGAGGTGGGTGCGGTGCGTGACACCGGCGGCCTGGGCAACACCGTTCCGGCCGGGACGACGGCCAGCTATTACCACCTCGTGCCTGGTGGCATCACGCACCTCTACAACTTCAACAACGCCGCCGGCGGTGCGCCGAGCGGTTCGGTGGTGCCCGACCTCATCGGCGGGGCCGACGGCGTCGTCTTGGGCGCCGGGTCCGGGTTCTCCGGCGACAAGGTCACCCTGCCGGGCGGCGGTTCCGGTTCGGCCGGCTATGTGGACCTGCCCAACGGCCTCCTCTCCAACAACAGCGCCAACCGCGGCGGCTCCGGCCAGGTTTCGATCGAAGGCTGGGTGCGCGTCACGGGCGCCTTGAATTGGGGTCGCATCTTCGACTTTGGCTCCTCTGCCTTCGGCGAAGTGACCGGTCCGGGCGGTGGGGGTGAGGGCACCGATTACCTCATGCTGTCCGCCTCCATCGGCACCGACACGGCCAACCGCCGCATGGAGGTGCGCAACGAGGATCCCGCGGGCGGCGGTGCTGCCACCGCGGACGCGCCCACGGCCGGCCTCAACGCCGACACCCACTTCGTCGTGACCTGGGATGAGAGCACCGGCCTGGTGACCGCCTACGAAAACGGCGTGCAGACGACCTTCCTGACCTCTCCCGCCACCATGGACCAGATCAACGACGTCAATGTCTGGCTGGGCCGCTCCAACTGGACCGGCGACCAGAACATGCAGGGCGAGTTCGACGAGTTTCGGCTCTACGACCGCGTCCTCTCCGCGCAGGACGTCGCGAACAACTACAACGTCGGCTTGGAAAACGACTACGGCGCGCTCGCCTTTGTGGATTTCCTGGTCGCCAACCCCCTCATGGAACGGGACGACACCCAGGGCTCGCAGGTCTTCGGCCAGTTCGCCAACGCCTTCGACGTCAACCTGGGCGGCTCCCCCTGCGTGGAATACGCCAGCAGCGACACCGGCGTCGCCACCATCGACGGCAAGGGCAACATCGTGGCGGTCGGCGTGGGCACCGCGGTCCTGACCGCCACCGTCGGCGATGTCTCCGGCAGCGTGACCCTGCAGGTCATGGTCTCCAACGAGGCGCCCATCGCGGCGGACGACACTGCCACCACCAACGAGGATACCCCGGTGACGATCGACGTCCTGGCCAACGACACCGATCCCGATGGCGATGCGCTGACGGTGGTTGCAGGGACGTCGCCGGCGAATGGCATCGCGGTGTTGAACCCGGACGGCACCTACACCTACACACCGGCCGCGAACTTCAACGGAACCGACAGCTTCACCTACCGGGTGAACGACGGGGAGTTGGACTCCGACCCGGCGACCGTCACGATCGTTGTCCTGCCCGTCAACGATCCGCCGGTGTGCAGCGACACCTCGGCCGCGACCGATGAGGATGCGCCTGTGGATATCCCGCTGCCGGCCTCCGATGTGGACGGGGATGCGCTGACCTACGGCATCGTCGCCGGCCCTGCCCACGGCACGGTCAGCCTGTCCGGCAACGTGGCCACCTACACGCCGGCCGCCAATTACTGCGGCGCGGACGCGTTCACCTTCATGGTGACCGATCCGGCCGGGGCCACCGGCGGTCCGTGCACGGTCGCGGTGACGGTTTCGGGTGTGAACGACGCGCCGACACCGGTCATCGCGGTCGGTCCCCTGGCCGATCTGGGTGACAGCGTCACCGGCAACCTCATCATCTCACCGGACAACATCGGCGCCTGCGCCACTCTGGACGGGTCGCAGAGCAGTGATGTCGATGCGGACAGCGGCTGCGGCGACGGCAGCGTGGTCGGTTACCTGTGGCTGGTGGACGAGGTGCCCGTCGGCACCGGCGCCCAGTTGGAGGTCTGCCTCCTGGTCGGCGCCCGCACGGTGACCCTGGTGGTCGAGGATGGCGCCGGCGGCACCGGCGAGACCACCATGCTGGTGGAAGTGATCACCGGGGCCGAGGCGGCCGAGGAACTGATCCTGATCGTGGATGACGCCACCGTCAGCCGCAAGAACAAGCAACCCCTGTTTGCCAGTCTCAAGAACGCGGCCGCCGCCTTCGAGCGCGGCAGCTTCGGCGCCGGGCTCAACATGCTGGGCGCCTTCAAGAGCAAGGTAAGTGCCCAGATCGCGAAGGATGATCCGGAAGTGGCCGAGGAATGGATCCGCATTGCCGACGAGATCATCGGGGACCTCACCAACCCGCAGGAATGCGAGGGTTGTGAATAGGCGCCGTGGACACGGACGCCAAAGTCCTGAACATTAATAATTGAATCACAACGGGGCGGCCCCGGATCCACCCGATTCGGGGCCGCCTCTGTGTCCGGAGACGGACGTTACCGTCATGTGAACTGTCCCAACATGCACGAATCCACCATGCGAACCCCAAGGATGTCCCCCCTTTTCGTCGCGCTGCTGGTCTTGGCCGCCCTGGCGGTCCGGACCCCGGCCCAGGTCACGCTGCTCTCCGCCGGCTCGACCTGGAAGTACCTCGACACCGGCATTGATCCTGGTGGCACCTGGCCGACCACGGGCTACAGCGACACCGCCTGGGAAAGCGGTCCCGCCGAGTTGGGTTATGGCGACGACGACGAGGCGACCCTGCTCGACTTCGGCATCGACGCCAACTCCAAGTACATCACCTATTACTTCCGGCAGACCTTCAACGTGGCGAATCCCGGCAGCATCACCAATCTCAAGGCGCGCGTCCTGCGGGATGACGGCGTGGTTGTGTACCTGAACGGCACCGAGGCGTTCCGCCAAAACATGCCCACCGGAACGGTGACGTCCGCCACGCTCGCCAATGTGGCCGTGGCCAACGAGGACGAAAGCGCCTTCTTCGACGGCCAGATCAACCCGGCCCTGCTGTTGTCCGGCCAGAACCTCATCGCCGTCGAGCTGCACCAGGCCGCCGCCAACAGCAGCGACATCAGCTTCGACCTCGAACTGGTCGGCAACCCGCTGCCTGAGATCGCCTTGACGAGCCCGACCAACGGCCAGGTCCTTACCGCCGTCAATATCCCCCTCAACGTCACGGCCTCCCCCGGCGGCGAGAGCATCGTCAGCGTCCAGTATTTCGCCAACGGCGCCCCCATCGGCACTTCGACGACCGCGCCCTACAACCTGCTCTGGCAGGATGTCGAGCCCGACACCTACACGCTGACCGCAACGGTGACGGACAGTTCCGGGCTGATGGCCACCTCCCCGGCCATCACCATCACGGTGGAGGCCATTCCCGCCTCCACCCTCGTCAACCGGGGCGCCACCTGGAAATACCACAACCTCAACATGGACCTGGGCACGGCCTGGCGGGCGCCGGGCTATAATGACAGCGCTTGGGCCAGCGGCGCCGCCCCGCTCGGCGCCGGTCTGCTCTTCAACGGCGAGATTCCTTTCGCCACCACCATCAACATCGGTCCGGACGGCGGCCGGTATCCCACCATCTATTTCCGGCATGCCTTCACCGTGGAGGATCCCACCGACTTTGTGGGCCTGGTCATCAATCTCCTGCGCGACGACGGCGCGGCCATCTACCTCAACGGCCAGGAGATCGTCCGGGACGGCATTGGCACCGGGGCCCCGTTCGGCGCCTTCTCCTCCATCGTGGTCGCTGATGCCGATGAAATCACCTACTTCGAACACGTCGTCCCTTCCTCCGCGCTGGTGACGGGCAACAATGTCCTCGCTGTGGAGATCAAGAACCAGGCCGTGTCGAGCTCGGACCTGGGCTTCGACATGGACTTGGTCGGCGACCTGATCCCGATCGTGAACCTGACCAGCCCGTCCTCCGGCCAGGTCTTTTCCCCGTCCCAGATCATCCCGATCATGGCGGAGGCGATCGATGACGGCGGCATTGCCGGCGTGCAGTTCTTCGATGGCCCGATCTTCATCGGGCAAGACCTGACCGCGCCCTACAGCTTTTCTTGGAGCAACGTAGTGGATGGCGTCCATGTGCTGACGGCGCAGGCCATGGACGCCACGGGCAACACCAACACCTCGCCGCCGGTGACCATCAGCGTGGTGGATCCGAATCCCCCGACGCTCGTGGCCGCCACCGCCACCACCAACACGCTCAACGTCATCTTTTCCAAACGCCTCATCGACGCCACCGCCAACGACCCGGGCAACTATGCCATCTCCGGTCCGGGCGGTGCGGTGAATGTGCTCGCCGCGCTGTTGCAGTCGCCCGGCAACCGTGTGGTGCTGGCCACCGGCCCGATGCAGGAGGGGGAGACCTACACGCTCACCGTGAACGGCGTGCAGGATCTGGCCGAACAGTTCATCGCCCCCAACTCCCAGATCCAGTTCACCGTCCAGCAGTTCCTCCTCGTGGATGTCGGCAATCCGCTGGTGCCGGGCTCACAGACGGTCGTCCCGGGCGGCTTCGACGTGACGGGGTCGGGGACCAACATCCTGGGCAACGCGGACCAGTTCACCTTCAGTTACCTGGAACGGTTGGACGACTTTGACCTCAAGGTGCGGGTGAGCAGCCTTTCGCTCTCGGAATCCTGGGCCCGGGCCGGATTGATGGCCCGCGACACACTCAATCCCAACTCGCGCTTTGCCGCGTCAATGACCACGCCGAGCGTGGCGGGCTCGTTCTTCGAGAGCCGCTCTGTCATCGCTGTCGGGACCTCCATCGAAGGTTATTTCCCGGTCAATTATCCCTACACCTGGCTGCGCCTGCAGCGCAGCGGCGATGTCTTCACCGGCTGGGCCAGCCTGGACGGGGTCAACTGGCGCCAGTTGGGCCAGGTCACCCTGGCCAGCGCGCCGCGTCCCATGTTCGTCGGCCTGGCCGTCGCCAGCGGCGGGCCGGGCCAGTCGCTCACCGCCGGGTTCCGCGACTTCGCCGATTCCGCGGGCGAACCGGTCGGCCGGGTCGTGCTCACGCGCGAGCCGCTCGGGCCGAGCTCGCGCCGCACGCCCCTGGCCATTTCCGAGATCATGTACCACCCGATGAATCCGCCGGGCAGCATGGTCAGCCTCGAGTTCATCGAGATCTACAACGGGCAGGAGTTCTACGAGGACATCAGCGGCTACCAGATCGATGGCGACGTCCACTACACTTTCCCGCCTGGAACCATCCTGCAGGCCGGCGAGTTCGCGGTCGTGGCGCGCGAACCGGGGGCGCTGGAGGCGGCCTACGGCCTCAGTGGCGTGCTGGGTCCCTTCCGCATGCAGACCAACGTGACCATGACCGCCACCAACATCGTCACCGACAACCTCCCCAACAACCAGGGCACGGTCCGGCTCGAGAACGAGCTGGGCGGGCACATCCTGGAGGTCAACTACGACAGCCAGAACGGCTGGCCGCTCTCCGCCGACGGGGCCGGGCATTCCCTGGTCCTGGCCCGCCCGAGCTACGGCGAAGGCAACGTCGAGGCCTGGGGCCCCAGCGAGCTCATCGGCGGCTCGCCCGGACGCCAGGAAGCCCTCGTCTATGACCCCCTCACCGCGGTCGTCATCAATGAGTTCCTCGCCCACACCGACCTGCCCCAGGTCGATTTCGTGGAACTCTTCAACACCTCCGGCCAGCCCCTCAACATCGGCGGCTGTTACCTCACCGACGACGTGGACACGAACAAGTTCCGGATCCCGGACAACACCATGATCCCGGCCCGCGGGTTCGCGACCTTCACCGAAAACCAGCTCGGCTTCCGCTTCAGTTCCGACGGCGAGGAGATCCTGTTCGTCAACCCCGCCGAGACGCGGGTGCTGGACGCGATTCGGTTCGACGGCCAGGAGAACGGCGTGTCGCACGGCCGGTTCCCCGACGGCCAGCCGGGCTTTCAGGACGTGGCCACGGTCACGGCCAACGGGCCCAATGCCGCGCCCCTGCAACGGCCCATCGTCATCAATGAGCTGATGTACAATCCCATCTCGGGCGACAGCGACGACGAATATGTCGAGATCTACAACCGCGGGGCGGCGCCGGTGGACCTGACGCTCTGGAGCCTGGACGACGGGGTGAGCTTCACGTTCCCCGGCGGCACGACGATCAACCCCGGAGCCTACCTTGTCGTGGCCAAGAACCGGACCAATCTGCTGGCGCGCTATCCCAGCCTGGCCGCCAGCCCCGCCCTCGTCCTGGGGGATTACGACGGGCGGCTGGCGAACGGCGGTGAGAGGGTCGTCCTGGCCATGCCCGACATCAACCTCACCACCAACGGCAACACCATTCTCACCAACTTCTTCTACATCGCCGTGGATGAGGTGGCCTACAAGGACGGCGGGCGCTGGGGTCAATGGAGCGATGGTGGCGGCAGCTCGCTGGAGCTGATTGACGCCCGCGCTGACAACCGGCTGGCCTCCAGTTGGGCGGACAGCGACGAGTCGCAGAAGGCGCCCTGGACCCTCGTCGAGCGGACCGGTCCGCTCGAGCTGGGCATGACCGCCGGCAACGGCACACCCAACCGGTTTGAGTTCTTCATCGAGGGACCGGGCGAGTGCCTCGTTGATGACATGGAATGCCGTCTCAATGGCGGCGGCAACCTGATCAACAATCCGGGCTTCGAATCCGGCACCTCCAGCTGGGCCTTCCAGGGCACGCACGTCCGTTCCACCGTCCTGGCCGGCGCCGGCGTGTCGGGCAACGCCCTGCTGGTCCGCGCCGACGAGCGCGGCGACGCCGGGCCCAATCGCATCCGCACCGGGATCACCACCCTGACCACCGGCGCCGGCAACACGGCCACCCTGCGGGCCCGCGTCCGCTGGCAGCGCGGCGACACCAACATCCTGCTGCGTGTCCGTGGCCAGTGGCTGGAGGCGGCGGGGGGCATGACCTTGCCCACGAACCTGGGCACGCCCGGCGCGCCCAACAGCCGGCTGGTGGCCAACGCCGGCCCGGCCCTGTTTGATGTCGTGCATTCGCCCATCCTGCCGGCTCCCAGCGAGTCGGTTCTGGTCACGGCCCGGGCGCACGACCCGGACGGCGTGGCCAACCTGACCCTGCGCTACCGCCTGGATCCCTCCACCACGCTCAGCTCCGTGGCCATGCGGGATGACGGGCTCGGCGGCGACCTGGTGGCCGGGGACCGGAACTGGTCCGCCACCCTCCCCGGACAGCCGACCGGCACGTTCGTGGCCTTCCACATCACCGCGGCGGACACCCGTGCGCCGGTGGCTGGCAGCACCTTCCCGAACGACGCGCCCTCGCGCGAATGCTATGTCCGTTTCGGGGAACGGATCCGGCCCGGCAGCATCGCCAACTACCGGCTCTGGGTCACCCAGGCCGACCTCAACTACTGGAACGCGCGCGAGAAGAACAGCAACGAGCCGCTTGACGCCACCTTCGTCTATGGCGACTGGCGCGTGGTGTACAACGCGGGCACGCTCTACAGCGGCTCCCCCTTCCACACTCCGGAATACAATGGGCCGCTCGGCACCATCATTTGCGACTACGAGGTGGAGTTTCCCGAGGACGACCTCTTCCTGGGGGAGACCGACTTCGTGCTCAACGGCCAGAACTCGGTCCAGACCTTCTTCCAGAACGACGTCAGCGCCCAGGCCGAGTCCACCGCCTACTGGCTGGCCCGCCAGATCGGGCTGGGCTGGAATCACAAGCGCCATGTCTTCATGTTCCTCAACGGCCAGCAGCGCGGCATGGTGTACTTCGATCATGTGCAACCCAGCCGGCTCGTGATCGACACCTATTTCCCCAACGACAACGAGGGGCGCCTGCACAAGATCGAGGACTGGTTCGAGTTTGATGACGGCGGCGGCGGGTTCAACTACACCACCGCGCTGCTCACCGATTACACCGTGAACAACGAGAAGCGGAAGGAGCGTTACCGCTTCACCTGGCGCGCCCGCGCCACCACCCATCCCAACGACTTCGACGATGTCTTCGCCCTCGTGGACGCGGCCAATGCTCCCGATCCCGGTCCCTACATCGAGGCGGTCAAGGGCTTGGTCGATGTCCCCAACTGGATGCGGGTCCTCGCCTTCCAGCACACCATCGGGAACTGGGACAGCTACGGCTACCGCCGCGGCAAGAACATGTATGCGTACAAGCCGACCGAGGGGCCGTGGAAGCTCCTGCTCTGGGACCTGGACCTCGTGCTGGGCAAGGGCAGTGACGGCACCCAGCAGAACCTCTTTGACACCAGCGGCGAAGGCGACCAGCTCATCGGCAAGATGATGATGACCCCGCCGTTCCAGCACGAGTATTGGTGCGCGCTCAAGGAACTGGCCAACGGCCCCATGCTGCAGGCCAACTACAAGCCGCTCAGCGACGCCAAGTATGCCGCCTTTCAGGCCAACGGCATGCCAGCCGACAGCCCCGCCGCCATGCAGGCCTGGATCGACGCGCGCCGCAACTACATCCTCAGCCAGCTACCCACGGCCGTGTTCTCCATCAGCAACCCGACCTCCTTCGTCAGCGCCAGCAACTACATCACGCTGACCGGCACCGCGCCGGTCGAGGTGAAGGAGATCCTGGTCAACGGGGTGGCCTACCCGCTCTCCTGGACCAGCGCGACCGCCTGGTCGCTGCGCGTCCCGCTCCTGGCCGGGTTGAACGTCCTGCAGATCCAGGCCCTGGACCGTTTCGGCAACGTGCTCGGCTCCCAGGTCCGCAACGTGACTTACAGCGGCGCCGACGCCGATCCCGCGGGCCAGGTGGTGTTCAACGAGATCATGTTCGACCCGCCCCAGGCCGCCGGTGGCTTCGTGGAATTGCGCAACATCCATCCCACCTACGCCTTCAACCTGTCGGGCTGGGAGATCAACGGACTGGACTACACGTTCCCGTCCGGTTCCGTGATCGCGCCCAACGACCACCTGATTCTGACCGAGAACCGCGCCGAGTTCGCCAAGTCCTTCGGCGGAGCCACGCCCGCGTTCGGACAGGCCAACGGCCGCATCGACGAGGATGGCGAGACCTTCACCCTGCTCCGTCCGGGCCCGATGCCGGGGGAAGGAGTCCAGGTGGACAAGGTGAAATACGAGGCGCGCGCCCCCTGGGCCTCGACGCAGGTCGGCCCCCGCAAGGCCTCCATCCAGTTGCTGGATCCCAGCCAGGACAATGCCCGCGTCAGCAACTGGGGCCTGGGATCTGACTGGAAATTCTTCTCCACCAACGGCACCCCGCAGGCCCTGCGCCTGTTGTTCTATCTCGACACGGTCGGATCGCTGTTCATCGATGACATGCGACTGGAGGAGGGCACCGTGCCAGGTGCCGGCGTCAACCGGCTTGTCAACGGCGACTTCGAGGCCCCCTTCGCGACGGGTTGGTCCGTCAACGGCACCAACGGCCAGAACTCCGCCGTCACCACAGCCCAGAGCTTCAACGGAAACGGCAGCCTCCATCTCACTTTCGATCCGGCCGGCAGCGTCTTCCAATATGTCTATCAGGACATCAACCCCGCCGGCTTCAATCCCACCGTGGTGCATACCTTCAGCTTCTGGTATCTGCCCTCCTCGGATGCCGACAACTTCATCTTCCGCACCAGCAGTCTGCTGCGTGGTTCTGCCGATGTCGGTTCCTCGGCGCCAGCCGGGTTGCCGGTGGCCAGTCCCGGTGTGCCCAACAACGTGGCGGCGACCCTGCCACCATATCCCCTGGTCTGGCTCAACGAGGTGCGCCCGGTCAACACCGGGGGGTTCCTTGACACTCAGGGCGAGCTCGCTCCCTGGATCGAACTCTACAACTCCAGCGCATCGCCCATTTCCCTGGAGGGCATGTATCTTTCCGATAATTACCTGGACCTGACCCGCTGGGCCTTCCCGGCCGGGGCCAGCATCGACCCTGGCGAGTTCCTGGTGGTGGTGGCCGACGGCGAACCCGGCGAGAGCACGGCCAATGAATACCACACCAGCTTCGCCTTCACGCCGGCCTCCAGGAACCTGGCCCTCTCCCGCAACCTTGGCGGGTCCCCGCAGATCGTGGATTACTTCAACTGGGAAGGGTTGACGTCGGAGGACAGCTACGGCTCCTTCCCTGACGGCCAGCTCTTCGATCGCCAACGGCTCTTCTTCCCCACGCCCGGCGCGCCCAACGACGGGTCCGCACCGCTCATCGTGGTCAGGATCAACGAGTGGATGGCCGGCAACGACGGCTTCATCCTCGACCCCGCCGACAGCGACGATGATGACTGGTTTGAACTCTACAACCCCGGTCCCGATCCCGTGGACCTGGGCGGCTACTTCCTCACCGACAACCTCGGCGATCCCTTCAAGTTCCAGGTGCCCGACGTCGGGCAATACATCATTCCCGCCGACGGGTACCTCCTCGTCTGGGCGGATGGCGAAACCGGCCAGAACTCTCCGGCCAACCTCGACTTGCATGCGGACTTCAGCCTGAGCGTCTCCGGCGAGGTGATCGGCGTCTTTGCCGCCGACGGCACCCCCATCGACAGCGTCGCCTTCGGGCCCCAGACCGACAACATCAGCGAGGGAAGGTTCCCCGACGGTGCCGCGAACATCATCGTCATGACCACGCCCACGCCGCGCAGCGGGAACGTGAGCGGTGACGAACCCGAGCCGCCCGAGATCACCGGCATCACGGTCCAGGCCAACGGCATCGTCTCCTTCTCGTTCCAGACCGAGACGGGGCGCTCCTACAGCGTGCTCTACACCGACAACCTCAGCACCGGCCCCTGGCTGCTGCTCAACGGGCCTTTCGCCGGGACGGGCGGTGTCCTCACGATCGAGGACGACAACCAGAACAGCCCGCAGCGCTTCTACCAGGTGATCGTGGAGTAGTGGAAACCTGCGGGCGCTCCTTCATCCCTTGCCTGCCGAAGAGCGGACTGGCTGAAGCCAGGACTACGAACGAGGGTCGCCTTGGTTCGTAGTCCTGCCTTCAGGCAGTCCGGCCCAGATGAGGCAAGGTCCGCGTCGCCACCGCCGTGAGGCGGTGGATCGTTGCAGGCAGCATGACGATGGAGTCCGCCGCCTCACGGCGGCGGCTACGTCACCTCATCCCCGCCCCCAATGCCTCTCAACTGTTGCCAGCCGCCCACGCCTGCGGGATGATGGCGCCCGCATGAGCCCCCCGACCCCACGCCGCCTTTTGCCATTCCTGCTCACCTTTCCCATCCTGATCTGCGCCGAGGTTTCCCATGGCGCGGATCCGGCGCCGCCCGCCATCACGGCGCCGCCGGAGTCCTTCTTCGCCAAGGTTCGCGAACGGGATCGCGACGCGGCCCGCGCCTTCTACGGGAAGTATCTCGACATCGGCGGCATCCCGGTGGCCGCCTCGCCCGAGGTGGCGGATGTGGCCCTGCTCCAGACGCATGACATCGTCAGCCACATGCTGGCCGGCCGGCCGGATGTGATGGTGGCGATGATCGAGCGCAACATGTACCTCATCATCATCGGCAAGGACCAGGTCTATACCGACATGCCCGAATACCGGAACAGCCGGAATCCGGACTACCTCAACGAGCGGGTGCGCGGGACGGGCGGCAACCCGACCAGCTTCGGCGAGGAGAACCTCATCGGCTATCCGCTGGACCGATACGACGACGAGAGCATCGCCGTGCACGAGTTCTGTCACACCATCGACAGCGCCCTGCGTTCCATCGATCCGGATTGGACCGAGCGCCGCAACGACTCCTTTCACCAGGCCATGGACAAGGGCCTGCACCACCTCGCCTACGCGGCTTCCAATCCGGGCGAGTACTGGGCCGAGATCGCCCAGGCCTACTTTGATTGCAACCGCGTCAACAACTGGAACCACGGCCCCGTCGGCACGCGCGAACAACTCAAGGCCTACGACCCTGTGGGGTATGAACTGGCGCGGTCGGTGTTCCGGTTGGCGCCCGACCAGGATTGGCGCTACCACCCGCCCGTGCGCCGTCCCCAGGTGGTCGCTCCGCCCGCCTCGATCCAGGCGGACCCGTTTTACACCCGCTACACGATGGCGCGGGAGTTCACCGTCCTGGGCCGGGGCGCGGGGGACGAGGCCATGCTGCGGGCCAATGACATCATCCGCAAGCTGTTCGCCTACCGGCATGACATCCTCAAGGCGCTGATGGCCGAGGATCTTCGCCTGGTGGTGCTGGGCAGGGAGGAACGCCTGGCCGACCTTCCTGAGCTGCGCGGGAGTCAGGATGTTGACTTCACCGCCCGTTACCTGCCCTACACGCCCGGCCTGACGCTGCTCGCGGTGGGCGAAGAGCATCTCCTGGCACATCCCGGCGACCCCAGCGTGGGCTCGGCGCAGCTGATCCGCATCCTGGCGGACGCCATCTACCGGGTGACCGGGCTTCGCCCCGAGGATCCCGACTGGGACAACCGGCCCGCGCGCAATCGCCAGCAGTATGAACTGAGGGTGCAACGGATGGATCAGCGCTTTGACCAGGCGTTGAAGCAGGCGTATGAGACCGCCTTGGAGGCCGGGCAATGGAAGGGAACCTCGGCCGTCCACGACAAGGCGGCCTACTGGTGCATGGGCGTGCTGGCTTACTTCGATGCCGTGGGACAGGAACCGCCGCCAGCCGACCGTGACGCTCCCGTGTCCACGCGGGAGGAGTTGAGGGATTACGATCCCGGCCTTTACGAACTGGTGCACAGCACCATGGCGTATGTGGGACGTGTGGACTGGCGGTATCCGTACTGAGGAACGCTACCCAAGTAGCCGCCGACGTCAGGAGGTGGTGGATGATCGTGAACCAGGTTCCGCTGAAGACCGCCTCCTGACGTCGGCGGCTACTTGGGCGGCTGCGAGGGACGTTAAATATGGTTGCGCCGCGTGGATCGCCCGGGTACACCGCTACCCGTGTTCAAGCATGACTCAACTCTCAAGCGTGATCGCATGACGCATCGCCCCATGACCGTGCTCGGTGGAATGGCACTGGCCGTCTGGCTGGTCGGGTGCGATCACGGTGGAAGCGCTGCCGCCGGCGGATTCGAAGGCAGGTATGTGCAGGTGGACAACACCAACATCCTGCTCATCCTCGAGAACGGGAAGTACCGGCAGGGAACCGCGGACATCCATGCCGAGGGGAATTATCACGCCCACGCCGCGGGCGACGGGTATGAGATCCACATCGAACTGACAGGGGACCTGGCCGGAAACGAAACCTCCCTGATCGTCAAGAAGCAGGGGGAGGACCTTCAGGTCAAGGACGGCGACAGCGGCGAGATCACCCAATTCCGCCGCGTGCCTTCGGCACCAGCGCAGTAGCCGTCCCGCGGCCGCGCATGCGCGGGATCAGGAGGTGGACCGGGTCGTGACGCACTTCGAGACGTGCCACCTGCTTTCCTCGGCGGCTATGACGGAGCGAGTCCTTCCGCTTCATGGAGAGCGAACTCCTCCAAGCGTGTTTGACACGCATTGGGACCATCAACCGTACCCTGCAAGGGCCCCTCACCCCATCCCTCTCCCGAGGAGAGAGGGAGGATCGTCCTCCGCGTGGAGAGAGGCTGCCGCACGTAACCTTCCACCCCATCACCCGCCAGCTTCTCCCTCTCCCGGCGGGAGAGGGCAGGGGTGAGGGGCCCGTGAAAGATTCCATCAGCAGAGCGCTGGTTCTGGAATGGGCTGCAGCAACGCAGCCGGTGCCCGTTCGATGAAGAAGGGCGGGAGGAGGGATGCGCCAAGTGCGGCGCGCACGAACCACGAACGAAAGGCGCCCTTCCCCGTTCGTGTGTTTCGTGTGTTTCGTGGTTCTCCTAGGTTCGTGTGGTTCGTGTTTCCGGTTTCGTGGCCTCAAAAAACTCGCCTTGCCCCATCGGCTGGCGGTAGCGTTCTGGCAACCTATGAAACTGGTGCGATTTGGCGAGTTCGGACAGGAGAAGCCGGGAGTTCTGGCGGATGATGGAACCCGTCGGGATTGTTCCGCGCATTTTGTGGATTGGAACCGGGACTTCTTCAACAGCGGCGGATTGGAGGCGTTGGAGGAGTTGATCGAGGCCAGCGGTCCCGAGTTGCCGGCGGTGGAGGAGGGGGTGCGCTGGGGCAGTTGCGTGGCGCGTCCCGGCAAGGTGCTGTGCATCGGCCTCAACTACGCGGATCACGCGGCGGAGTCGGGCGTGGAGGTGCCGAAGGAGCCGGTCCTCTTCATGAAGGCCAGCAACACGGTGGTGGGTCCCTACGACGACGTGCTGATTCCGCGTCGCAGCACCAAGACCGATTGGGAGGTGGAACTGGGCGTGATCGTCGGGCAGGAGGCCCGCTATCTTGAGACCGTCGAGGAGGCGCGCCATCACATCGCCGGCTTCTGCATTTCACACGACGTCTCCGAACGCGAGTTCCAGCTCGAACGCTGCGGGCAATGGGTCAAGGGCAAGTCCTGCGACACCTTCAATCCGTTGGGGCCCTACCTGGCCACACTCGACGAAGTGCCCAACTTCAAAAACCTGAGCCTCACCCTGTCCGTGAACGGCCAGCTCCGCCAGAAAGGGAACACCTCGACCATGGTGTTCGACCCGCTTTTCCTCGTTCATTACTGCTCACAATTCATGACGCTCGAACCCGGCGACGTGCTGACCACCGGCACGCCGCCCGGGGTGGGGCTGGGCATGAAACCGCCAACCTATCTGAAGGCCGGCGATGTGGTGGAGCTGGCCATCGACGGCCTGGGTCGCCAGAAACAGACCTTCCGCGACGCGTGATGATCGTGGTGGTTCATCTCCGGCGCCGGGCCGCGTTCTTCCTTCTGTCGGGTCTGATGTGCCTCGGGAGTTGGCCGCGCTTGGCGAGTGCCGCGCCGAAGTCGAACGTGGTGTTCATCCTTGCCGATGATCTGGGCTGGCGCGACCTGAGCGGGGAGGGGAGCACCTTCTACGAAAGCCCGAACATCGACCGCATCGCCGCCGATGGCATGCGCTTCACGCGTGGGTATGCGGCCTGTCAGGTGTGCAGTCCCTCCCGTGCCGCGATCATGACCGGGAAAAACCCCGTCCGCACTGGGATCACCGATTACATCGGCGCCCCGGAAGGAACCGCGTGGAAGCGGAACACACGGGTGCTCCCGGCACACTATGCACACCAGCTTCCCGCCTCGGAAGTCACGATGGCCGAGGCATTTCGAGAGGCGGGCTACCGCACCTACTTCGCCGGCAAATGGCATCTGGGCGGGCAGGGATCGTATCCGGAGGATCATGGCTTTGAGATCAACGTGGGCGGGCACGAGGCCGGGACGCCGCCCGGCGGATTCTTCGCCCCCTACCGCAATCCCAAGATGGAGGATGGTCCGCCGGGCGAGTCCCTGCCTATCCGCCTGGGACGCGAGACGGCCCGCTTCATTGACCGGCACAAGGACGAGCCCTTCTTCGCCTACCTCGCCTTCTACTCCGTGCATGCGCCCATCCAGACCTCGAAGGCGCGCTGGTCCAATTACCGGGCCAAGGCCGCCCAACAGCCGGCGCCGGAACATCGTTTCCTGATCGACCGCACGTCGCCGGTTCGCCAGGTCCAGGATCATCCGCTCTATGCAGGCATGGTGGAGGCCATGGATGATGCGGTGGGTCTCGTGTTGGAGGCATTGGAACGCAACGGTCTTTCCGATCGCACCATCGTGGTGTTCACCTCCGACAACGGCGGCGTCTCGGCGGGTGACGGCAAGGCGACGTCCAATCTCCCGCTGCGCGGGGGAAAGGGGCGGCAATGGGAAGGCGGTTTGCGCGAGCCCTTCTACATCAAGTGGCCCGGCGTCACCCAGCCCGGTTCCACTTCCGCGGTGCCGGTCATCGGGACTGATTTCTATCCCACGCTCCTCGAGATGGCCGGATTGCCCGCGCGGCCGGAGCAACATCTGGATGGCGTCAGCCTTGTGCCATTGTTGAAAGGCGGAGGCACCTTGCCCGACCGGCCGCTCTTCTGGCATTACCCGCACTACGGCAACCAGGGCGGCGAACCCTCCTCCATCCTGCGCGAGGGCGACTGGAAGCTGATCCACTATCACGAGGATGGCCGGGATGAACTCTACAACCTGGACACCGACCCCGGAGAGGGGACGGATCTGGCCGCGCAGGAACCGCGTCGTGTCCAGGCGATGCGGGCCCGGCTCGAGGCATGGCTGGAATCGGTCCAGGCACGACGGCCCGTGCCCAATCCGAACTTCGATGCGGCGCGCCATGCCGCCGAGGAGGAGACCACGCGCACCCGGACGTTGCCCGCCCTGGAACGCGAGCACGCCGCGTTTCTGCGTCCCGATTGGAGCCCCTCGGGGGGATGGTGGGAGCAGCGGCGCTGAACCCGGGGACCTGAATCGTGTTCCCCAAGGTGGATCGAACGTTCCGCAAAGGTTTTTTTTCCTCCCGCCAAGGCGCCAAGGCGCCAAGGAGGGGAAGGAACGGCTTCGTTCCTGCCCTGCGCCCCTGAGCCTCTGCGGGAGACTTTTCGGTTGAAGGAAAGCCACCTCCACACGACGGGTGGTTGGACACGGCATGGGAGCGTGCACCCTGGCAACGGCTGAGCTGGCTAAAGGCAGGACTACGAACGCGGGCCGCCGTGTTTGTAGTTCTGGCTTCAGCCAGTCCTACGGGGAATAGGACAGTCGAGCACGAGCACGAAAGGTCGTCACCGTTATCAGGGTCAGCCCTCGAAATAACACTTTACGTTCTGTCTGCGGCTTGGCTAAGGTGGGGTCATGGCTCGGCCTTTGCGCATTGAGTTTCCTGGGCCATCTATCATGTCACCAGCCGTATTCTGCGATCCTGGCGGCAGGCTCGGGATCGACTGTTCCGCGACGAGCGGGACCATGAGCGCTTTCTCGAGCGCCTCTCCGAGGGGGGCGCGGACTTTGGCATCCGGCTCTATCTCTTCACACTCATGAGCAATCATGACCATCTGGTCCTGGAGACGCCGGCAGGGAATCTCTCCCGATTCATGCAGGGCCTTTCCACGGCTTACATGGTGTAATTCAACAAACGGCACCGGCGGCATGGGCATCTGGGGTGGGCGCTACAAGACCAAGTTGGACTCCGTGGGTGTTGCGGAGGGTGGCGGAGGGGCCGGGGGTTCCCCTGGAGGCCTTTGGGCAGCGGCGGAGAAACTCTCCCTTGCGAGCGCTGGCAAGTCGGTTTCTGATCCGATACGCTGGCCAAACGCAGCGGGAGGTGGCGGCGCTGTTGGGGACGAGCACAGGCGCCGCGATCAGCGCACAAATGGCGCGTCTGCCAGCACGTCTCAAAGGGGATCCGCGACTGGCTCGAAAGGTTCGGCAGCTCGAGCGCCGGTTGGAGGAACGGCGGGAGGTCGCTGCCGGGGAATGAAACGCGCCGGATCCAGTCAAATCAAGCCGCTAACTGTTAATTCGAGGGCTGACCCTAGTAACACTTTGCGTCTATGCGTCTTGGCGGGAGCCGAGGAATCCTCCCTCCAAGGCGCCCAGGCGCAAAGGAATCACGAGAGGGAAGGAACTTCTTTGTTCCTGCCGTGCGCCTCTGCGGGAGACATTTGGGTTTATGGAGCGCCTCCACGGCACGACGGGTAATTGGACACGCCACACGGCATTGAACCCTGGCAACGACTGAGCTGCTTGAGGCTCGCCACCGAATCGGCTTGTTGCTAGCCTCTCGAGCATGCCCGAAGACCCGACCCGCTTGTTGAGCGCTGTGGATTCCGGTGATCCGAAAGCCGCGGAGGAGTTGTTGCCACTTGTTTACCAGGAACTGCGCCGCCTGGCGGCATACAAAATGGCGCATGAAAAGGCGGGGCACACTCTGCAGGCCACAGCGCTCGTGCATGAGGCTTGGTTGCGAGTGGCGGGTTCGGACCGACAACAATGGCGTGGACGGAGCCACTTTTTCAGCGCGGCGGCCGAAGCCATGAGGCGCATTCTGGTAGAGAACGCCCGGCGCCGACACAGGATTCGCCATGGCGGCGGGTTGGAGCGGGTTCCCGTCGAGTCCATCGATTTGCCCGTGGCTCAGAACGACGCAAAATGCCTGCTGGTCAGCGAGTGCCTCCAGGAACTGGCCCAGCACGATCCCGAGAAGGCGGACATCGTCAAGTTGCGCGTCTTCACAGGGCTGAGCATGGCTGATATTGCGGACGTCCTGGGCTGCTCGGAAAGAACCGTCCTGCGCCAGTGGAACTATGCTCGGGCCTGGCTGAATCGCCGCATGCTGAGGGCCGAATCGCCGCGAGCTTTTGAGGCAACGTCCTAGCGCGCGCGTACCCTGGAAAAAATGTTTCAAAGTTTTTGTCGGGTTCTCGACGAAAAGATCGCCAGACCAGTTGAACGCTGATTGAAACGTGAAAAACCAACGCGAACAACTGGAAGCCATGTTCGAGGCCGCCTCGGCTCTTGAATCGAAAGAGCAGCGCGAGAGTTACCTGAATCGAGTCTGCCCCGACGGTGCCATGCGGGCGGAGCTGGAATCGCTCCTGGCGGCAAGGGAACTCTCCAACAGCGTCCTGGACGATCTTCATACCCTTCGAGTGGAGCCTGGTCGCGTCGAGGAATCGATCGAGCGAGAAGGCACGATCATCGGCCGTTACAAGCTGCTGCAGAAGGTCGGTGAAGGCGGGATGGGTGTCGTTTACATGGCCGAGCAGACCGAGCCGGTCACAAGGAAAGTCGCGCTGAAGATCATCAAGCTGGGTATGGACACCCGGCAGGTGGTTGCCCGCTTCGAGGCTGAACGCCAGGCCCTGGCGATGATGGACCATCCCAACATCGCCAAAGTGCTCGATGCCGGGGCCACGGACACAGGCCGGCCCTACTTCGTCATGGAACTGGTCCGCGGGGTTCCCATCACCGAGTACTGCGACAAGAACAAACTCGCGACCCAGGAACGGCTTAACCTCTTCATCCCCGTCTGCCAGGCCATTCAGCACGCCCATCAGAAGGGCGTCATCCACCGGGACATCAAACCGAGCAACGTGATGGTCACTCTTCACGACGGGAACGCCGTGCCCAAGGTGATCGACTTTGGGATCGCCAAGGCCACCAACCAGAAGCTGACGGAAAAAACGCTGTTCACGAATTACGCGCAGATGATCGGCACGCCGGCGTATATGAGCCCGGAGCAGGCCGAGATGAGTGGACTCGATGTGGACACACGGACCGACGTGTATTCGCTGGGCGTGCTGCTCTACGAGCTGCTGACCGGCACCACGCCCTTTCCGGCCAAGGAACTGCTCAGTCTGGGCTACGGGCAGATCCAGAAGGTGATTGCGGAGAAGGAACCGCCCAAACCCTCGACGCGGTTGAGCACGATGCAGAACGAGGAGCGGACGGTGGTGGCGAAGAACCGGAGCATGGAGGCGAGCGCGCTGGGGAAGGTGTTCCAGGGCGACCTCGACTGGATCGTGATGAAGGCGCTGGAGAAGGACCGGACGCACCGTTACGAGACGGTCAACGGACTGGTGTCCGACATCCGCCGTCATCTGGACAACGAACCGGTTTCAGCCGCCGCACCGACGTTCAGGTATCAGCTCCACAAATTCTACCGGAGGAACCGGAAGTATATGCGTGTGGCGGTGGCCGTCGCTGGCCTGTTAGTCGTCGCACTCCTGTTCAGCTCATTCCAAGCCGTGCGGGCCGCGAGTGCACAGAGGCAAGCTCAGCTCAAGGAGGTGCAGGCTCGCCAAGCCAAGGACAACGAAAAAGGGCTGCGAGAACAGTCGGAAATCAGGGAAAAGGAACTGAGGGAGAACAACTACTTCCAGAGCGTCGCACTCGCCTATCAGGAAGTATCCGCGAACCGGCCAGCTCATGCGCTCAAGCTGCTGGAGGAGGATTGCCCCGTGGATTTGCGCCATTGGGAATGGAGCCACGTCCGGCACCGGTGCATCGCCGGCGATCAACCCGTCAACCATCTCGGAGCACCCGTTTACTCCCTGGATGTCAGTCCGAACGGTCGGAATATTGCCCTGATTGTGGGCGAAACGCTGCAGATTGCCGAACTGACTCTGACTGGGGATCTGATACGGCCCGAAACGCTGGGTCCGGTGACCCGTCCGATTTTGGGTATCGAACGGTGGATCTCCTTCAGCCCTGACTCGCAGTGGCTCGCCACTGCCGGCAACGGCGGAATGGTGACGATCTGGGAGGTTGCCAGGCGCACGCCCGTTCATTCATTTCAGGCCAGCTCCAATCGGATCGACGCGATCACCTTCCATCCGGCGGGCAAGGAGATTGCCGTTGTCAGCTCGGTCACATTCGGCTCGTCCCAAGGAACCATCCATTTGCTCGAGGCGTCGAGCGGGCGGCTGAAGAAACCGATCCAACCAGGGATGGTCGTCTTCAGTATCGCTTACAGTCCGGACGGCCGATGGCTTGCCGCAGGGATGGTTGACCACTTCCCTCACTTCGTGCGGGTCTTGGATGCGTCGTCCGGCGAACCAGTGGAAGATCTGGTGGGTCACCTGCTCCCGGTTCTCACATTGGCCTTCAGCGCGGATAGCCGGTGGCTGGTCAGCGGTGGCGACAATACGGTCAAGCTCTGGGATGTTTCGACCTGGCAGCTTGAACAAACCCTGTCGGGCCACAGCACGTCCATAAGGTCGGCGGGCTTCACCCAAGACGGGAAACGCGTGGTCTCGGCGGGGATGGACCGGGAGGTCAAGATCTGGGATCCGTTCAAGGCGCGGGAGCTCCTGTCTTTGAGCGGACATCGGAATGGAATCTCGACCATTGCCATGACTTCCCGCGGTCTCCTGGTTTCCGGTGACCTCAGTGGAGACATCCGCATTTGGGATGCGCCATTACCGTCTGTTCACAAAGAGCCTTTGTCTCTGACCGGACATTCGAACTGTATTGCCGTGCTGGCGTTCCACCCCGACAACCCGGAGCTTCTCTATTCGGTGGCAGAGGTCGAAGGATTCGTCTGGGATACCAGCAGCGGCCAGCGGCTGGACCGGTTTCCGGCCATCTTCGATCTCACGATCAGTCGGGATGGGCGGCACCTCGTCCATCCGGGCACTCATGAGCCGAACGATGGCTCGTGGACGAAGCCCGACAGCGCGGGAATCGCGCTGGAAGTCAACGACGCCTATGCGGTTAACAACTACCAAACCGAGGCGAACCCGGATAACAAGATGTATCTCTGCGCCGACATCTCGGTGGATGGTGAATGGCTGGCGGCAGGAACATCCGATGGCGAAGTTCACGTCTGGAAACGCGGGACAGGAACGCTGCTCTGGAGATTAACGGGCCATCAAGCTTCTCTGACCAGCGTCAGGTTCAGTCCGGATGGGCGTTACCTGGTCTCCTTGGGCGGGGACGGAGAGATGCTTCGTTGGGACGCCACCTGCCTCACCGAACCACAGGAAGCGGTTTCACTGCTCCCGCCGAGCGCGGCGGGCATTGAACACTTTGGCTTCAGCGAAGACGGGCAACGGCTGGCTACCCCTGACGGATTCGGCGGCGTTTTGGTGCTTGAGGTGGAGACCGGCAAGACGCTGCTCCCCATCCCAAGCGCGCACAGTGGCATTGTTGTCGTGGCGCGCTTTAGCCCGGATGGCCGATGGATTGCCTCCGGTGGATCAGACAACGTCGTGCGCTTGTGGGACGCGGCGACCGGGGCTCCAAAGGAGACTCTGATCGGGCACACCTCCATGGTGAACGACGTCGCCTTCAGCCCGGACGGGAAACGTCTCGCCTCCGCGGGGTGGGACCAAACCGTCAAGATATGGGACTTGGATCTCGATTAACCCAACAGCTCCTTCGTCCTTTTCAAGAAACCATATCCGAACGTTGAACCGATCCCGTGGAGGGGCTCCTCCCTTGCGTCTTTGCGGGAGCCGAGGAATCCTCCCGCCAAGGCGCAAAGGAGGACCCTTTCCCACTTCCTTTGCGTCTTTGCGTCTTTGCGGGAGAACCTTCCTTCCCAATGCCCCCGCAGGCCCACCGCCTCACGGCGGTGGCGACGTGTCCCGCTCCACCTCCCACCCCAAGTAGCCGCCGAGGGGACGAGGCGGACTTTGGGGGCTTGCGGGTTGCCAGATACCGCCTCGTTCCCTCGGCGGCTACTCTAAAACGAGCTGCCTAAAGGCAGAACTACGAACGTGAACCGCCGCGTTTGTAGTTCTGGCTTCAGCCAGTCCTGTGACCCTATGACTCTCACCTGGAAATGGAGAAATGATCCTTCTGTGTTTCGCGCGGAGGCGCTGAGGTCGCAGAGGAGGGAGAGTTGCCTTTCAGGGAAGTTCCGGGATTCCCAAAACTCAGCGTCCTCCGAGCCTCCGCGCGAGGCTTCTGTTGTGACTTTCTATTGGGAGGGCATCTTGCCGTCCGGCGTGCGCGACGTTGCCTTTTTAT
>Ga0302046_10000337_pt1 | contig 48627 bp, 18 predicted proteins | sample RVTome_11_FD_200261 | JGI IMG/M metagenome (GOLD analysis project Ga0302046, IMG submission 200261) | Soil microbial communities from uranium-contaminated site in the Upper Colorado River Basin, Wyoming, United States - RVT147D111 (version 2) ...
TCATTAAATAGCCCCTCCTTACCCTCGGATGCTCCACCGCTCCTCCGATACCCCCCCCGCCGCCGTCAGCAGCCCCAGGGGCGCGGACGGCGCGCTCTGCTTCCCCTCCCCACTGTCTGAACTGCAGCCTGGGGCATTCGGGGCTTGAGGAATCGCCGTTGGTCTGACAATCTGCCTTTATCCTCGTAACGACCTCAAAGCAAGGTTTCTCGTGAGATTGATGGTTATGCCAATGCGGCGTCGGGTGCCAACCTGGATGGGATTGTTCCCGCTGCTGCTTCCATGTTCTTTGTCGGCACAATGGGAGGCGGTGAATGATCACTACGGCGGTCCGGGGACGGGCCTGAACGTGACCCGTTACAACGTTCTCGATCAGGACGACGGAATGTTTGGCCCACTGCGCAACCTCGTCACGGGAGAAGCGCTGCCGGTAACGCTTACCATTTCAAGCAGCGGATTGTTTGGTACAGACCCCTTCGGAGCCGCTCCGGCGGAAGGCACGCCTTTGTTTGCCGCGTTTGAGGGATGGGTGGACTGGGATGGTAACCAGCTGAGAAATGTCGCTATCGGCACTGGAGGCAACGTCACCTACACGCTTTCGGGACTGGACCCAGCCAAGCCCTATGTACTTCAAGGCGGCGCGGTCCGAGGGTATCCCAATGGCATCAATTGGTGGTCGCTCTTCTCCCTGACCGGGGCCGAGTCATTCACGGCGGTCCATGCGGGCGGTCTGACCGCCCAAGACGTGCCGGGGGACATTGCCGACAATGAAGTGGCCATCAACACGGGACGCAATCACCTGCCGGACCAGGGGCACATGTTCGAGTGGCGCGACGTGATGCCGGGCGATGACGGCACTGTTCAGATCGTCAGCATTAAATATGCGGGCGCGGTGCCGGGCGGGACGAGCGGGGGAGTCGCACCCCGGGGCTTAGCCCCTACCGCCTTGAAGATTGTCGAAGCGGTGCCGACGCCGCCCAGCATCTTCAAGCAACCGGAAAGCGTGGTGGCCGAAGCGGGCGGACGTGGAACTTGTCCTTTCCAACTTTGTGTTCCACGGGGCTGTCTTCCATCTCAATAAGGAGGAGATTCACCGCCGGGGCATGCCACCCTCTACGTATGCCGTTGGCCCTTGGACCCCGGCCACGGGATCTTCGGGGACTTCCTTGCATGGAGTCACCATACCAGGAAGCCATCTTCCGCCCGGGCACCAACCACCTCGCCGTGGAAGTGCATCGGTTTCACCCGAGCTCGGACAGCATGTCACTTGGGCTTCAGGCATGGATCCACCCAATCTCCCCCTCCCCACTGGCCATTCTCGAACAACCCGGCGATGTCACCGTTCGGGAGCTGCGGAAAGCGGCCTTGTCCATCGTCACCTCGGGCGAGGGCGCACGCTACCAATGGCACAGGAACGGCATCCCCATCCCGAATGCGACCCAGCGCATCCTGACCTTTCCCATCACGGCCTTGAGCGATGGGGGCGACTATTTTGTGACGGTCAGTAACATCTTTGATTTCCTGACCAGCGAAACCGTGACGTTCTCGGTCATCCCGCATATCAACCAACTGGTGGTATTGGAGGCGGACGGCATGTTGCCCCCCATGGAGGAAGGCATTCTGGTGACGTTCTCCGAACCCCTGGATGAGGCCAGCGCCACGAACATCGCCCATTACACCTTGACGTCCACAACCGGGGAGCCAGTGGAAATCCTCACCGCCGCAATGGCGACTCCTGTGTCCGTCAGGCTCACGACCACGCCCCGAGCCTCGGACGCCAACTACCTTCTGACCACCACCGGCATCACTGACGGTTCGGTGGCGGCCAATACTGTTCTTCCCGGAGAACTGCAACCACTCCATCGGATTCTTCCCATGCTAGTGCGGTGGGATGCGGACTGGCGCTTCTATGATCCATTGGATGGGCTGGACCCTCCACTGGAAGGTCACGCTTGGATCGAACCGGAGTTTCCGGATGGGGATTGGGGGCTGGGTCAGGCCGGATTCATTCCTGATCTGAGCAACAAGCACTGGCCGGTTCCCATCGGCACCAGCCTCACCGCGGGCATCATCACCAGTTATTTCCGCACGTGGTTCGACTTCCCTGGCAGCCTCCTGGGTGCGGAACTGCGGGCACGCCACGTCGTGGATGATGGAGCTGCCTTCTACCTGAATGGAAACGAGATCATGCGCACGAATGTTCCCAACGGCGAGCTGACGGCGGACACTCTGGCGCTCGTTGGAGGCTACCTTCTCGAGAGTGACCTTGTCTCCATTTACTCCTGGTGCCACGTCCCCGGACGCCGGCTTCGATATGGAAGCAACCTGCTCGCTGCGGAATTGCATGCCTACCAACGACTGGACCTGGACCGGTTCCTGGCCCTGGAACTCGACGCCCGCGTGCGATCGCTCCCCGTCGGCCCCGTGATCGTGTTGAAATCGCCCACCGATGTCGTCGCCACGGAAACGGAAAACACCACCTTCACATTCGACGCCGTGGGAGCAAGCGGCTGCCAGTGGTTCCTCAACAGCGAACCCATCCCCGGCGCCACGGAATTCGAACTCATTCTCGAGGAGATCCCGCTCGCCTTCGACGGTGCCCGCATCAGCGTGGTGGCCAGCAACGCCGCGTTTGCGACAGCCAGTGAGGCCGCCATCCTGACCGTCCTCCCGGACGAGGATGCTCCCGAGCTTGCGTCGGCTCATGCGATCTATCGTGAATCCAGCCTGACCCTGCTCTTTGATGAACCGGTCGAACCCGCCTCAGCCACCAACGTGTCGCATTACCTGCTGACCGACCATGCCGGGAATGCATGGCCCATCCGCGGCGTGATCCGGTCCGGCACCCATGAAGTCACGCTCGATGTTGATCCGTTGCCGATGCGGATGTGGTATCTGACCGTGCGCGGCGTGCGCGACACGTCGGCGGCGCGGCACGTCATCCAGGCGGGGAGCCGAATCCAGGTCGGTGCCCAAGGCATCGTCTCCTTCTGGATCTCCTTGTGGAGGTGGAACAACTCCGGCACCGATCAGGGAACCTACTGGATTGATCCCATGTCCACCGTGTATGACTGGGGTTATTGGCACGGTCTGTTTGGATACCCCCCACACAGGCACTGCCGGCATCTCTCTCCATCCGCACGCCCGTTCCCCTGCAGACCTAAACCCCAACCTATTATTTCAGAACCCGTTTCCTGCTGCCTCCGCTGACCGAAGGAACCCTGGTCTTCTCCAACCTGCTGGATGATGGTGCGGTCTTTTACGTGAACGGCATGGAAGTCCAGAGAGTGCGCATGCCGGAAGGCCCGGTGAGTGTCGATGACTTCGCCGAAACCGTCGCTCCTCCCGGCGAACGACGCCATCCGTTTGACATATTCAGCCTCCCGCACGACCTGTTCCGCCCGGACACCAATGTCCTGGCGGTGGAGCTTCACAGGTCGTTCGCGGGCCCGGGCGGCAGCCTGGTATTCGGGTGTGAAGTCACGCTTCAGATTGAATCGCGAGTGCTGGATCCTTTGCCACTCGGGACCCTGGCCATCGCGCACGACGGGCTCATGCTGATCCTCAACTGGACGGACGCTTTGGCCGTGCTGGAGGAGGCCACCACCCTGCAAGGCACCAACACCATTTGGACCCCGTTGCCCGCCGCCACCTCCCCCCACGCCGTCACGTCCCATGGCCCATCCCGCTTCTATCGACTCCGCCGTTGACACCACAAAAGAAGGCAACACGAAGGGGGGACCACGAAAGGGGCGGCACGAAGTTGGGACCACGAAACACACTAAATACACGAAATCGGAGACCCGTAGCCACCGCCGTCAGGCGGTGGACCCTGTCGTGACGAGCCACCTCCTGACGTCGGCGGCTACTTCCCTTTCGTGTATTTCGTGTATTTCGTGGTCCCAACTTCGCGGTCCCAACTTCGTGGTTCACCAATCGATGACGGAACCGTCGTTGGCGTCGTAGGTCTCCCAGTTGCGCCAGTCGTGCTCCGCCTTGGCTGCGACGGCGTCGTCGTCCAGTTCGATGCCCAGGCCGGGCCCGGTCGGGATGGGGATGTAGCCGCTCTCGACCTTGAACGGCGTCTTGAGGTAGCCGTCGCCCAGGTTGACCTGTTCCTGGCAGAGGAAGTTGGGAATGGCCGCCGCCAACTGCAATCCGCACGCCAGCGAGATCGGCCCCATGGGATTATGCGGCGCGACCACCGCGTAATACGCCTCGGCCATGCCGGCGATGAGACGCGCCTCGAGGATGCCGCCCGCGTGACACAGGTCCGGCTGCAGGATGCTGGCCGCGCCCTTCTCGAGGATCTCGCGGAAGCCCCACTTGGTGAAGATGCGTTCCCCCGTGGCAATGGGGAGGTGGGTGCCGCGGGCGATCTCGGCCATCACCTCGACGTTCTGGCACGGGACCGGTTCCTCGATGAACATCGGCTGGTAGGGCTCCAGCGCCTTGACCAGCAGCTTGGCGTTCTGCGGACTGATGGCGCCGTGGAAATCGATCCCGATCGACACGTCGTCCCCGCCCGCCTTGCGCAGGTCGGCGAAGTTCCCGGCCGCCTCCTCGACCCATCGTGGTGGCGCCACATGCCCCGAGGTCAACCGCCCATGCACGCCGGCCTTGAAGGCCGTGAATCCTTCCTCGCGACGCCGCTTCAGGCGCTTGGGATCGGTGCCCACATGCGCATAGGCGCGAACCTTGTCACGGGTGGGTCCGCCCAGCAGGGCATAAACCGGCACACCCAACGCCTTGCCCTTGATGTCCCAGAGCGCCTGTTCGATCCCACTCAGGGCGCTGGTCAGGATGGGACCGCCGCGATAGAAGGCGTGACGATAGATCGCCTGCCAATGATGCACGATCAGGCGCGGGTCCTGGCCGACCAGGTAAGGTTCGATCTCGCGGATGGCCTCCGCGATCGTCCGGGCCCGGCCCTCGAGTAGCGGTTCCCCCAGGCCGACCAGGCCGGCGTCGGTGTGGATCTTGAGGAAGATCCAGCGCGGCTTGACAAGCAGGGTTTCCAGCTTGGTGATGCGCATCCTGCCCTTGGGATGCTCGAACCGGTCCGCGACACTTTCCTTGAAGCGATCATACTCGCTTCGGGCCTCCGCCTGCCGCGCGGAGTACTCGTCGGCATCGGCGCCGCGCAATCTGGCAGTGCCCAGTCCCACCAGGCCGGCCGCGGCAAAGGTTTGTCGGATGAAATCGCGGCGCGCCAAGGCACCCGCATCAATGGGGGAAGGATTCATGCCGCGAGTATGGCCAATCCAGCGAGGCGATGAAACACCTGAAATCCATCCCGCCTCCTCTGCGGCCCTCTGCGCTTCTCTGCGAACTCTGCGTTAGGAACGAGAGCGCAGGGTTGCGTGTGGCGTTGGCATGCTGACCGCGGGCGCTGTTCTGGCGCCTTTTCGGCCTAACGCAGAGATAGAATTAGCGTCGCTGCACGACGGGGGGCTTATACACCCTTTGGGCGGGCGGCGGACGGTAGATGCCGGGGCTGGGTTGGTGGGTGGGCCTGGGCGCCTGGTACGCCTGGCGCAGTTGGCCCAATTGCCGCGCATAGTAGTCGCGCTGCGCCGACGCGGGAATCGCGGGCGCGTTGTAAGCGTTTCCGCTCGCACCGGGCTTGAAGGCATCCTTGGCGGAGGACTTGAAGATGCCGGGCGCCGGGGCCATGGAAACCGGATTGCCCGGCGGGCGAAAGACGGGCCCGGAGGAGGCGGGTCCCACGAAGTTCCAGGTGCCGCCAGACTGGCGTTGATACCAGTTCGCCTCCTTGCGCATGTACACATGGCCGTCCGGGGTGGCGTAGAGGTCGCGTGGCGAATGGGCCGCCGCCACCGAGGCGACCTGTTGGGGCCCTCCATGTCGTGGTGGCTGCACACGTCGCCGGTAGGCGACAGGGGATTCGTAAGGGTTGACGTAACTGGATCCGGGCGGCGGCAGCAAGGGGACGGGACGATTCGCACCGCAGAAGCGCCCGTAGAGCGTGGGATGCCCGCAACGCCCATCGGCCAGGGGAGCCAGGGGGGCCAACGGGGCCAACGGCGCGAGCGGGGCAAGCGGTGCCAGGGGCGACAGGGGCGCCAGCGGCGCCAGATCCGCGTGGGGCCGAACTCCGACGACACCCCAGCAATGATAATAGTTGCGCGGATTGATCGCGTAGAGGTTGCCGGTGCGGTTCCAGGTGGGGCGCCAGATCCAGCAGTTATACCACGGGTTGTAAACATAACAGTAACTCCATGTCCATCCCCACCCGTACCATTGCGTGCCGACCCAGCCTGGATATTCGTACCCGGTGCCATAGACCACGGTTCCGTCATCGACATAGGACCCCTCGTAGCCGGGCGTGTAACCCACTTCCACCTCATCCTCCGTGGCGCGATAGATTTGGTTGTAGGTGAGATAAAACAGCGGCGAACTGGGCGGGATGGCATAGACCTCCTCCGGCACATGGTCGGCCACTTCCCAGGGACCCCAAGGGTCGTCGGCGCGGAACCACACACCCGCCTGGTTGCCGTAATAGGCGTCGCCCGCGCGCAGCACGGGCATGGAGGCGTTGACGGCATACGTCAGGCTCGTTTCCGGCACGGGTTCGAAGCTCGGTTCGCCATCATAGATAACGCCGAAGGGCACGCCCGATCGTTTCACCGAGGCGGTGACAGGCACACTGTTGGCCACCAGCGCCTCCTGCGCCTGGGCCGTGCCGGGAATGGCGGCCAGGACCGGACTCTTGGGATGGGTCGGCCCAATCTTCGAGAAATCCGCCGGCAATGCCGAGCCCGCCACATGGGTCCAGGGCCCCTTGAGGGACGTGCTTCGATACCACCGTCCGGAGATCAGCAGGTAGGCCGCCCGTTCGTCCTGGTGATAGAACAGGTGGCTGTCGGTGTTCCGGGCATAAAGCAGGCGCGTATCGGGAATGGCCCCATACTGCGGGATGCCATCGGTCTGCAGCAACTCTGCCGGGCGCGTGCTCACATGAACCTCCGGCAACGGCTCGTCCGCCGCAGACTCGTCGTTGACCAACCGGCTCACGGCCTCGGGCGGCGCGTCGGACAACGTCCAGGGCCCCTCCAGCTTGCGGCTCTCCGCCCAGCGCCCCTCGGCGTCGAGGTAGAACAAGTCGGTGACGCTGTCCCACACGATGAGCGACGGCGTGTTGATCACGCGATGCAGGGTGGTGTTCTCGACAGGCTTGAGCACCGGTGCCCCATCCACGCGGATCAAGACTGCCCGGTTGGTGGTGTAGAGAATGGCGGGCGGATCATGTCGGAGATCGGCCACGCGCCGGGCCGCGTCGGTCTGGGCCACCGCCTGCGCCGCCAGCAACGCGTCCAGGTCCTGCTGCCTTGTTCCTTCCGGCATCACCTTCTCCACGATGCCCCGCAGGGTGTCCTCCTGGCTTTCGGCGGTGGGAAAACGTACACGCGCCACCTCGAACTGGTTCAGCGTCACGAGCCGGCTTGCCCAATCGACATGGGTCCGGGCCGTGAACCAAATCACGCCCAGCACCGGGCGCGCAGTGACTGCGGAACTGACCTCCACGGCCGCCCGGGCGCTGAGGGAATTGGTGTCCCAGGATTCGACCTGGGGCTGATGAATCTCCAGCACAACGTCGTTGGTGCGAAAGGTCCTGGGCCAGGACGGTGCAATGGAAACCTCCGCAAAGGCGGACACCAACACCACCAACGGCAGCAGGACGACGGGGAGTTTCATGGTTGTATGATGAGGGAACGGGCCCATGCACGCAAGCGTTCCAAGTGGCAAGTGCCAAGTGGCGAATTTCAATTTCTAGCCGAGGGGTCAGACTTGACTATTTGACTATGGACCGGTCCAGCGGAGAATCATGGCGACCCGCCGACCCGGTCCATAGTCAAATCGTCAAGTCTGACCCCGACCCCTGGATCCCCTCTGGAATTGGAATTGGAAATTGGAAAATGTTTCGAGTTTCGTGCTTCGGATTTCGAGATTCACATCACTTCCCCATCCATCGGCGCCACAGCCAGGGGCCGAACAGGACCAGGACCAGCACCGCCACCATCACCAGGCACAAGGGGCGGGTGACGAACGGCACCAGGCTGCCTTCGGACTTGATCAGCCCCGTGCGCAGGTTCTCCTCCACCATCGGTCCCAGGATCAACCCCAGGATCAGGGGCCCGAGCGGGACGCCGTTTCGTTCGAGAAACAATCCCACCACTCCGAACGCCGCCATGAGCCCGACATCGAAGAAGCTGTTCCGCAGCGCGTAGGACCCAACCACACAGAACACCACCACGCCGGTCATCACCACGCTGCGGGGCAGGCGCAGGATCCATCCAAACGCCTTGATCCCGAGATACCCGACCGGCAGCAGCAGCACTTGGGTGAGGAAGGCGATGCGGAACAGGGTGCCCATCCGGTCGGCCTGGTTGACGAAGATCTCCGGCTCGGGGCGGATGTCATACACCAGAAGGGCGCCCAGGACGATGGCGGTGACGGCGTCGCCGGGGATGCCGAAGATGAGCGCGGGAATCCACGCGCCGGCCACGGCGGCATTGTTGGCGCTGGTCGGCGCCACCACCCCTTCGATGGCGCCATGTCCGAAGGTCTCCGGCGCGCGTGAGGTTCGTTGGGCCATGCCGTAGGCAGCCCAGGCCGCGATATCCGCCCCGGCACCCGGCAGCGCGCCCACGACCGTGCCGGCAGTCGAGCTTTTCGCGACGGCCCACTTGTGCCGCCACACATCGGCGAGGACGCGTCTCCAGGAAACGGGTTGTCCCGATGGCAAGGCCGGACGCGCCAGCCCAGCCCGGTCACCCGCATGCTTCAGCACTTCGGAAAGTCCGAACAACCCGATCATGACCGGGATGAAGCCAAGTCCATCCATCAGGTCCACCTGTCCAAATGTGAACCGCTCGCGGTTGCTGACGATGTCCCGTCCCACCGTGGACAGGAGCAGGCCGAGGGTGGCGCCGACGAGTCCCTTGCGCAGTGGACCGGTGGCCACCACGGCGCTGAGGCTCAAGCCACAGAGGGCGAGCCAGAAGTATTCGAAGTCGGTGAAGCGCACGGCGAACCGCGCCAGTTGCGGCGCCAGAAACACCAGGACCGCCACGCCGAACATGCCGCCCAGACAGGAACAGATCAGGTCCAGGCGCAGGGCGCGCTCCCCTTCCCCGCGCCGGGCCATGCCGTGTCCATCCAGCGTGGCCGCCGCGGAGGCGGGCGTACCGGGAATCCGCAGGTAGGTGGCGGGAATGTCGCCGGCAAAGATGGCGGTGAAACTGACGCCGATGATCATGGCCAGGCTGGCGGTGGGGTCGTGGAGCGAGAAGGTGATGGGCACGATCAGGGCCACGGCCATGGTGGCGGTCAAACCGGGCGTGGCGCCGACGAACACGCCGAAGAGCATGCCGAGGAACCAGGGCACCAGCACCTTGAACTGGAGCAATTCCATCACAGCGGCAATCCGAGCATGCCCTCGGGCAGGGGCACCTTGAACAGGCGCACGAAGAGAAGATGCACCGCCAGCACCAGGACCAGCGCGGACACCGACGCCAGCCGCCAACCGGTTCCCAGAAACCGCATCACCAGCAGTGAGAACAAGAATGTCGCCAGGCCAAATCCAACTCCGTAAAGCAGCCCCAGGTAAGCCGCCACGGCAAGCACCATGATCCCCTGCCGCGGGGGGCTTGCGGCCTTTGGAAGTTTGAAACTTGAAATTTGAAATTTGAAACTGGGCATTTGACACCGGCTCCGCGCCAATTCGACCACGGCCAACACGCCCAGCAGGATGGAGAGCCCGACCGGAAACAACTTCGGCCCGGGATCCGCGCCGGCGCCGAGGGTCACCTCCTTGATGCCGCGCGACAGCCACAGCGCCAGACCCGAGAGGGCCAGCAAGGCCAGCCCGAGACCCGGCCCTTTGCGTTCGGTGTCGGGCGGGGCATCCATCACTTGGCGTAACCGGTCTTCTCGATGACGGGTTGCCACTGCCTGTCCTGCTCGGCGAGGAACGTCTCGAACGCCTTGCCTCCGCGCACGACGGGCACAAAGCCGTTCTGCTTCATGAACGTCCGGAAGGCCTCGCCATCCACGATCCTTTGGCAATGGGCTTCCAGCGTGGCGACGATGTCCGCCGGGGTGTCCTTCGGCAGCACCAACCCGCGCCAGCCCACCGCATCCCACGCCACGCCCTGCTCCCGGACCGTCGGGATGTCGGGATACTCGGCCAGCCGTTCCGGAGCCATGACCGCCAGGACACGGAGTTCGCCTGAATCGATCTGCGCCGCCGCCTCGGGAACGCTGCAGCAGACGGCATCGATGTGGCCGCCGAGCAACTCCACGATGGAGGGGGCCGAGCCCTTCTTGGGAATCCAGCGCACCGACTCGACGGGCAGTTCGGCAGCGAGGAGGAACCCGGCACGCGCGAGATCCCAGGCGCCACCGGTGGCGGTGCCGGACATGGTCACCTGACCCGGGTTGGCCCTGATGTGGGCGAGGAAAGATGTGAGGTCAGGCCAGGGCGCATCGGACTTGACGAGCAGTGCCGCGGCGTCGGCGTTGAGCTGCATGAGGGGCGTGAAATTGGTGTAGGTAACGGTCGAGATGCCCATCCAATGCATGGTGCTGAGCTCGAACGTGGCCATGGTGAGGGTGTAACCGTCGGGATCCGCCAGCGCGCCCTTCTGGTGTCCGGCCGCGCCGCTGCCCCCCACCTGGTTGACCACGATGACCGACTGCCCGAGCGACTGCTGCAGCGCGTCGGCCATGAAGCGGGCCAGCCGGTCCGTGCCACCCCCCGCCGCCCAGGGACAGACCAGCGTGAGGGTCTTGCCGGGGTAAGACTTGGAATCGGAGGAAGGGTTGCAGCCGGTGAGGAGGGCGGCAAGGAGGACCAGGCAGGAGCGCAAAGGGTTTGTCATCATCGATTGGAGTCTATGGTGCAGGCATGTGATCGGACGGATCGGTCCGATCCATCCGAAAACTAAGGCCGCACCGCCGTCCCGTCGCGGCGGCGAACCGGTCGCCAGAACCCGGGATGGTCGGGGAAGGGATGTTGGGCGGCAAGCTTCTCGTCGATGTCGATGCCGAGGCCGGGGGCGTCGCTCACGTGGAGGTACCCGTTCTTGATGGTGGGACATCCGGGAAAGACCTCCTGGGTGGCCTCGCGGAACGGCGTGTATTCCTGGATGCCGAAGTTGTGGATGGCCAGGTCGAGATGGACATTGGCCGCATGCCCGACGGGGGAGACGTCACCCGGGCCGTGCCAGGCGCTGCGCACATGGAACCATTCGGCCAGCGCAGCCAGCTTGCGCGCCGGTGTGAGCCCGCCGATCTGGGAAAGGTGGACGCGGATGTAGTCGATGAGGCGGCCCGTGATGAGGTCCACCCACTCGTGCGGGTTGTTGAAGAGTTCTCCCATCGCGATGGGAACCGTGGTGTGCTGCCGGATCATCTTGAACCAGCCGTTGTCCTCCGGCGCCACTGGGTCCTCGATGAAGAAGGGCCGGTAGGGCTGCAGATCCTTGAGCAGGTTGACGGCGTCCATGGGCGGGATGCGTTCGTGGATGTCGTGCAGCAACTCCAACTCGGCGCCGAACTTGTTGCGGATGTGCTCGAACATCTTCGGGATGGCGCGCACATAGGGACCGGGATCCATGTGGGAATCCTCCTCGAGTCCAAATCCCTCCTCCTTGAAGTCGGGCTGACTGGAGAGATGCCCCGCGCCATAGCCGCCGAGCTGGATGCGCACGTGCCGGAAGCCCTGTTCCACCTTGGAGGCGACGCTTTCTTCGAGCTGCTGGAAGTCGCGTCCGCTGGCGTGGCTGTAGCAGTCGGCGGCGAAGCGGGCCTTGCCACCGAAGAGCTGATACACGGGCATGTTGGCGCGCTTGCCCTTGATGTCCCAGAGGGCCATGTCGAGCCCGCTCAGGGCATTGTTGAGGACGGGACCGTTGCGCCAGTAGGAGCTGGTGTAGGCATGCTGCCAGAGGTCCTCGATGTTCTCGGCGGAACGGCCCCGGGCAAACGGGTCGAGGTATTCCTCCACGGCATTGGCGACTGGCAGCGGCCGCTGATTGTAGGTGGCGCAGCCCAGTCCGTAGAGACCGGGTTCGCTGGTCTCCACCTTGACGACCACCAGCCGTGCCCCCTGCGGGCAGGTCAGGATGGGACGGACCTTGGTGATCTTGAGGGGGGCGTCTCCGCGGGTGGCCTTCTCATACTCGGCGGCGGCGGCCTGCTCCCGTCCCTGGACAAATGCCAGGGCACCGGCCAGCAGGCCCAATCCGCCCCCCTTGATGGCGTCGCGACGATTGAGGGAGGGATGGGGTGTCTTCATGGACATGTCGGGGTTGTTGAAACCCCACGCTACGAGGAGCCGGCGGAAATGGAAAGCTTGCAGTTGAGGGAGGGGAGCGTGATTGGAAGTGGGGGACGCAGAGGAGAAAGAGCAAGTCATTCCCCAGACGCTTCTGGGGAATGCAGGCTGCGCAGCGGGTTGAGTCACAAGGTGAAACATGGGCGAGGAGAGCACCCTACACCGCACCCTATAAAAGGCCCCTCACCCCTGCCTTCTCCCGTCGGGAGAGGGAGACCCGTCCTCCGCGCGGAGAGAGGCTGCTGCCCTGATCCCTTCACCCCGGGGTGGCATACTGTTCCCTCTCCCCGAGGGAGAGGGTTAGGGTGAGGGGCCCGGCAAAACAACAACATGTTGGTCGTTCTGTTCGGGTAAAGAGTAAGAGCAAGATTGGCCAATCTTGCTCTTACTCTTACTCATACTCTTGCTCCTTAGGATTCCACCACTTTTGATCAAGCAGGGGGGGGGCATCATCCGTACCGATCCGACCGATCTGTCGGATTTCAGCGCCTCAGGGCAGGTCCGCGCGGACGCGGTAGAAGCGGGGCGAGACGCTGTTGGTGACGTTGAGGGAGCCGGTGTTGTGGGGGGCACCGGGCAGCGCCATCCAGACGGTGTTGGTCGTGACGACGTTGGCGAATTCGACGGTGTGGTTGTAGCCGGCGCAGGGTGTGAAGGCGAGGGCCAGCACACCGGGCGTGGCGGTGTAGCCAATGCCAAGCTGCAGCGCGCACACCGCCTCCACGTTCAACTGCACGGACGCGGCGCCGTAGTTGCCGCCGATCATCGGGTCGCCCAGGTCAAGCGGGTTGACCAGGAAATCAGCGGCGATCAAAGGCTCGCCAGTGCCGGCGGCGGCCTGGAACTCAACCACGCCCCCCGCCGTGCCCGTGACGGGAATGGACATGAGCTGCACCGGGTTCGTGACGCCGATGCCGCTCTTGGCGAGGTCCAGAAAGCTGTCGAAGATGCCGCGCCGGTTTGCGCCTTCATCCGTGCCGGTCGAGGACCCGGGAGCGGGGTAGTTGTCGGACTCCGGCTTGACCATGGCATCGTAGTCGGCCGAAGCCACGGCGCCGTTGAGGTTGAGCAGGTCAAGGTGCCAGGTGGCGATCCGTTCCGCGTCGGCCTGGAGTGACGGGATCACCTGGGCCCAGACACGCAGTTGGGTCATTTCACCGACCGCCACCGTGTTGGTGTCGAGCGTGAGGGTGACATCCACCACTTGCGCATGCGCTGCGGGAGCGCCCAGAAGGACACACCAAACCGCGCACAGGGAGAGCCAACGAACGGGTGTATGGGCAATGAAACGCATGGCATTAGTATTCTTCGACATCCATGCTGGACGAGCGGGATTCCTGGGACAGGCCCCAGTCTAGCATACGAAAACCAGTTGTCATCAAGGATCTGCCGGAGTGGCCCGGCCAACCTCCTGTGGCGGGTCGATCCCAAAGCGTGCCGCTCACCCACCGCCAGCCGTCCAGCGTCCGTCCGACGTCCTCTCCTTGGCCCCGGCTCGATGGAGAAGTGGTGGCCCCCGCCTGGCTCCCCTGCTCTGCCGCCATCCCGACTTGCTGGGGCGAGACATCTTCCACGACGAGCGGCGCGGCGGAAGTTCCGGTCGTGGCGGGCGCAACTTCTTCCACCCCTGCGCCCGCACCACCACCCGAGCCCGGCAGTTCGGCCAGGTAATGGTCCCGAACCACATTCACATCGCTGAAGGTGACCAGGCCGTCGCCATCCAGGTCCTCGTTGAGGTCCCGTTCGGCGTCGGGCCGGAGCAGGTTCTGCCAGACCCGGAAGAGGTCGAGGTCATTGGTGACCCGGTCGCCGTTGGCGTCCCCGCGCAGGACATGGAACAACAGCATGGCATCCGCGCCGAGCGCCTTGCCCTGCGGATCCTCGATGGCGGTGGAGAGCAGGACGAGGGTGTAATTCCCCTCGGCAAGCTGTTGTCCCGCCAGGCCGGGGAAGGTGAGGACCGCCTCGTGGGTCGAACTGTTGTAGGCCAACCCGAGGTCGGCGGCATCGACGAATGTGCCCAGGGTCGAGTTGAAGAGGAACAGGTCGGCGGCCTCCATGCTGGCGGAAACATCCTCGCTGAACCGCAGGGTCAGGCTGGACACGCGCGAACGTTGCGCCTCGCCGCCGTTGAGGACGATGGACAGCAGGACCGGCGGCGGGTTGAAGACCACCTCGACGGAGAACGATTGCGAATCGGTCAGGGCGGGCCCGTTGTCGTCGGTGGCCACGACGGTGATCTGATGGGTGGCGCCGGCCTGGCCCGCGGAGGGGGTCCAGGTGAAGACGCCCTGCGGGGTGATGGCGGCTCCGGCCGGCGCTCCGGGCGCGAGCGAATAGGTGATGTTGCCGCCATCCGGGTCGGTGGCCTGCGCGGTGAAGGTGACCAGGACGCCGTCCGTGGTGGAGACATCGCTGATGGGATCGAGCACCGGCACCCCCACGTCGATGGGCTGGAGATGATCCATGCCGTCGTTGAGCAGGTTGCCGATTCGATCGGCCACGGCGGAGCGCACCACGAAGAGATAACGGCCAGCCGGCAATTCGAGGGCCATCGTCAAGGTGACGGTGCGCGTGGGTTCATCGTAGGAGATGCCGACGATGAACACGGACACATCCACGTCATCGGCGTTGCCAAAGGCCTCGTCGGTGCTGAAGAGGAGGACGTAGTTGAGGACCTGGGTGACCGTAACGGCATCCATGCCGACAGCCTCGTTGAAGACGACCTGGATCTGGGAGGGGCCGACGGCGAGGGCGCCGCTGGGCGTGACGGACTGGACCACGGGCGCGGTGCGATCGATGCGGAATGTGCGGACAAAGTCCCCGCCTTCGGTGCCGTTCTGGTCTCCGTCGAGGCGGTTGCCGGAGAGATCGACGATGGCGTCCAGGCCGCCGGCCAGGGTGAGCCGGTAGAGGCCGTCGGGCAACTGCGTGCCGAAGCTGAGACGGACCTGGGTGTCACCCGGGGTGTAGGAGATGACGGGCACCACGACCAGGATGTCGTCACCGTCGTCAAACGCCCCGCTCGGCCCGGCCTCGACCAGGGTGTAGAGCGAGGGGCTGCGGGCGCTGACGCTGTCGAGCGGTTCGCTGAAGGTGATGATGAGCGTGGCGATGGCGGCGTTGGTCTCGACGCCGTCCGCCAGACCGATGGGCGTGAGGGCGATGACAGTCGGCGCGGTGATGTCGGCGCTCGAGCCGCGGAACTCGTAAGCGCCGATTTCGTAGAAGCGGAAGACGCCGTTGCCGGTGTTGAGGGTGCCGAGGTCATCGACTCGCCCGAGGTGGTCGGCGTCGAGGGCGATCCCCTCCTCGCCGTCGGCGGCGTCGATGGCGGGCGAACCGCCGCTGATGTGGAAGTTGTCATCCTGCCCGAAGTCGGCAAAGTCGCTGTCGGGATCGGGCTGTTCCCAGCCGAAAAGGTTGTCGCCGCCGTTGATGTCGATGAAGAGCGGGTCGGCGGAGACGCTGTGGGCGTCCTGGCCGGAGGCGGCCTGCCAGGCGGTGAGGTCGGCGAGGATGGGGCCGTTGAGGTATTGGCCGACATTGGCGCCGGTGCGGGCGGGGAAGAGGAGGTTGTAGTCGCTGTGGAGGCCGGTGACATTGCCCAGGATCTCGATGGCGAGGCCGCCGTTGATGACGACGAGGTTGTTAAGGACAGTGATGTTGGCGCCGTTATTCTCGAGCCGGATGCCGGTGCCGGCCTCGTGGTGGACGGTGTTGTTGATCAGGCGCACGCCGTTGGAACCGATGGTGGCGGCGGCGAGGACCTGGATGCCCTGGTTGATGTTGTCATAGACGATGTTGTTGGTCACGAGCTGGCCGCCGAAGATGCCCCGGACGTCGATGCCCACGGCGTTACCGAAGACCATGTTGGCGTTGATGAGCAGGTTGCCCCAGTCGGTGAAGATACCGGCCCCGGTGTTGCCGAAGACGCGGTTGAACTCGATGGTGCCCGAGTCGGCGTCGATGCCGGTGCCATTGCGCGAGACGGTGTTGTGGTGGACCACGGTCCCGGAGGTGGAATTGCCCAGCGCGATGCCGGCCCCATTGTTGAGGATCGAAAGGTTGTTGTAGGCGTCCACGTTGCTCTGGAAAACCATGCCGTCGGCGTCGTTGTCCTGGGAGAGATTGTCGTGCACGGCGGTCCTTACGGCCCCGGCGGCGTCGTCCACGTACAGCCCGCGGTCGTTGTCCCGGGTCTCGTTGTGGTGGACCTCGGCCTGGTTGGTGATGACGGTGATGCCGTTCACGTTGTTGTAGGCGAGGTTGTCGTGGAGGAGGAGGAGGTCGGCGGAATCGACATAGATGCCGTTGCCGGACTGGGCGCCGACCTTGTAGGCGACGTTGCCGCGCACGGTCATCTGGTCGCCCTGCAGGTAGAACCCGGTGTCCTGGTCGATGCTGCCGGTGCCGGTGGTGCCCCAGGCCTCGCTGTTCATGACGAGCACCTGGCTGCTGGCGGCATCGACATGGAACCCGTAGAGGGCGTTCTCGAACGCCAGCATGTGGTCCAGGACAAGTCCGTCGGCGTTGGCGGCCTCGACGCCGCGCTCGGCCCCGGTGACGGCGAGGTGGCGGAGCGTGACCTGGATGGCGTTGATCAACTGGATCGTGTAGCGGCCCGACGCGGAGTTGTTGCGGTCCAGCAGGGCGACATGGCCGGTCCCGGTGGGCCCGATGATCTCGACGCCCGAATCCTCGGCGAGGATGAGCACATTCACCGGCAGGTTGTACTCGCCTGAATCGACAAAGATGCGGTCGCCGGGATTGAGGTTGTAAACGTTGAGCAGCGCGTTGAGCGAGGCCATCGGATCGTCCGGCGTGGTGCCCGAGTTGAAGTTGCTGCCGGGGGCGAAGGTGTATTCGTCCTCCGGATCGTCGGCCAGGGCGTCGTTGATGTAGTAATCCGTGCCGGCCACACCAACGGTGAAGTTGTCGGCGGAGACGTCGAACACGGCCCCGGGCGCCCCGAAGTCGGTCACGCCGCCCTCGCTGATGCGGATGCGGCCCTCGAGGGTGAAGGCGGCGGGGTTCCAGGCAAAGACGCCGTCGTTGAGCTCGTCGTTGGCCAGGAGCGTCCAGGTGGCTCCGGCATCGTCACTGAACCAGATGTCCACCGGACCGATGCCGGCCGAGCGCCACCGGATGAGCGAGGCCTGGCCCTGTCGGACCTTTTCGCCGCCGATGAAGGAGAGGAGCTGGACGTATTGGCTGGTGGAGTGGGAGGCCTCGGCGGTGTTGCCGTAGGCGCCCAGGTTGATGCGACCGCCATTGGGCGCGGATTCCCCGCTGAACACGCTGGTCAGGTCGCCGGAGTCGATGCCGGGCGAGTTCACCGCATCCGGCGTGAACGCCCCGCCGTGCCAACTGCCCGCGGTCGAGCTGAGGTGGTGATCGTCATCAGTGCCATCGTTGAAGGCATCGGCCTGGTGGCGGAGCATCTGCACGGTGGCGCCGCCCAGCACCTCCCAGGCGCGCAAATAGCGCAGGTCGGCCTCGCCCGGCGCGATCCACTGGACCAGGGCCTGGGCGTTGCCCGACACATCGTTCACCTCATACACGAAGCTGACCCAGCTCCCGCCGGCGGCGGCGGTGTAGGTGCCGGCCTGCGTGGTGCCGCTGGGCGTGGTGACGTCATCCACCACCAACGCTCCGTCGATGATGAGCCGCTGACCTCCGAGCGAGGTGACCTGGAAGGTGTAATCCCCGGCGACGGGCAGGAACATCTCGCCCGTCCAGCGCACCGACTGGTTGTTGCTGGGCAGGCCGGTGAAGAGGGCGCCGCCCGTCGGGCCGCGATTGATGAGGTCGGTGACGCCGGTCACCACCGGGGCGCCGGTGAAGCTGCTGTTGTTCCAGCCTTCGTAGGCCAGCCCGCCGAATTCGACCAGCCCGGCCACATCATCGGCGCCATCGGCATCGACGAAGAGCGGGTCGCCGGAGAGGGAGTTCTGGTCGAACCCGAGCTCGTAGCGCCAGTCGGCGAGGCTGCCGAAGTCATCCTGCCACTGGCCGAGCAGCGCGCCCTCGGTGAAGTGGAGCAGGTTGAAGTTGCTGGCGAAGCCGAGCTGGGCGCTTTCGGCGACCTGGAGGACGTAGTGTCCCGCGCCGCCCGCCCAGAGGATGTTGTTGCGGAGGGAAACGTTCTGGGAATTGCCGATGATTTCGACGGCGGTGGCATCGGGCTCGAGCACGGTGTTGTTTTCCAGGCGCGTGGTGCCGGAGCTGGACTGCACGCCACTGAGGCGGATGCCGGCCGTGGCGCTTCGGTAGATCAGGTTGTTGGCCACGAGATTGTTGCCAACGAAGGTGTCGGAATAGATGCCGATGTTGTTGTCGAAGATCACGTTGCCCTGGACGGTGATGCCGTTGCCGTAGTCCAGCTCGATGCCGGTGCCGGAGTTCCCGTAGAAGCGGGAATCGGTCAGCGTGCTGCTCTGGATGAAGATGCCGGTCGTGTTCCGCCATCCCTCAAGTTCATAAAGGAGGACGGCTTCGCTGATGGGAACCGAGAAGCCGGTGGTGTTGTAGAAGGCGGTCTCGCGGAAGTGGATGCCGTTGCCGTTGAACTCGAAGCCGAGGGTGTTGCCGTAGGCCACGTTGTCGTGGGTCATGGACTCGAGCACGCCGGTGTTGTCGGTAAAGTCGAACCCGCGGTTGTTGTCGCGGGCGACGTTGTCGTAGGCCTCGAACCGGGAGGCGATGATGGTGAGTCCGGCCTGGGCATTGTTGTAGAAGAGATTGTCGCGGACGACGACCTGGGTGCCGACATTTTCGAGGTAGATGCCGTAGTCATCGAATCCATTGATGTGGAAGGCGGTGTTCCCCTCGACGAGCGGATCGAGGCCGAGGCTGTAGAAGCCGACCCGCTGATCGACGCTGTCGCTGCTGGCATCGCCGTAGAAGAGGTTGTTCTGGACAACCGCGTTGGCCGAGGCGGCATCGCGGATATTCAATCCAATGTCGGCGTTGTTGAAGATGACGGAGTCGCGGAGGGTGAACCGCTCGGAGCCGTTCTCGATCCAGATGCCGTGCAGGGCGCCGGTCACGGACAAGTGATCCAGGGTGACATCGTCGGCGTTGTTCAACTCGAGGGCATAGGAACCGGCGGCGGTGTTGCCGCGGTCCAGGAGGGCGACGTTGCCCGGCAGGGACGGTCCCAGGATGGTGATGCCGGCATCGGCGGCGGTGACGCGGACGTTGGTGGCCAGTCCATAGGTGCCGTGGTCGATGTAGATGATGTCGCCCGGCTCCAGGTCGTAGCTGCCCAGCACGGCGCTGAGCGAGGCCATGGGATCGTCGGGTGTGGTGCCGGAGAAGGTGTTGTCACCAGCCCTGCTGGTGAACTCCTCGGTGCCGTCATGGACGCTGTCATTGACGTAATAGACCGACCCCTCGACGCCGATGCTGAAGACGGCATCGGAGGTGTCCTGGATGGCCGCATCGAGGGTGCTGACGATGCGGACCAGCGCCTGGTTGGAGTCGGTGGCGGGGTTCCAGGCGAAGTTGCCGTCGTTGACCACGCCCGTGGCGACGGGTTGGAAGCTGCCGCCGTTGTCGAGGCTGACCAGGATGTCCACCAAGGGCACCTCGCCGATGGTGCGCCATTCGATGATGACGCCGCCATTGACACGGAATTTCTCGAGGCCGTTGGGCGTGAGGAGCTGGAGATCCACAGCCTGGGAGCGCGAGGCTTCCGGGGTGTTGCCGTAGGCGCCGACATTGAGGCGTCCGCCATTGGGGGCGCTTTCGAGGAGGTATTCACCGGCCAGGTCACCGGCATCGATGCCCGGCGAATCGACCGCGTCCAGCGCAAAAGTGCCCTCGTGCCAACTGCCCGCCGTGGAGCTGAGATGGTAATCGTCGTCGCCGCCGTCGCTGGGCGTGGCGGCGTCGTGGCGGAGGTTCTGGCGCAGGTCGCCGGCGCCGGCGATGCCGGTCTCGACGACTTCCCAGGCGCGGAGAAGCCGGCGGTTGTCGTTCTCCGGCGTGGCCCACTCGACGAGCGCCTGGGCGTTGGCGCTCACGTCTGTCATTTCGTAGGTGAAGGAGACCCATTCGTCCCCGGTGACGGAGTTGTAGGTGCCGGACTGGGTGGTGCCGCTGGGGGTGGTAAAGTCGTCCACGACCAGGATGCCGTTGATGGTGAGGCGCTGCGCCCCGAGGGAGATGGTCCAGAAGGTGTAATCGCCGGCGACGGGCAGGTAGATCTCACCGGACCAACGCACAGACTGGTTGTTGCTGGGCAGGCCGGTGAAGAGACCGCCGGAGGTCGGGCCGCGGTTGATGAACCGGGTGATGCCGCTGACGACCGGGTCCCCGCTGAAGGTGGCGTTGTTCCAGCCCTCGTAGGCGAGCCCGCCGAACTCGGCCAGGCCGGGGATATCGTCGGCGCCATCGGGATCGACCAGGAGCGGATCCCCCGAGATGGAATGCGTGTCGAAGCCCAGTTCGTAGCGCCAATCGGTCAAGGTGGCGAAGTCCTCCTGCCATTGGCCCAGCAGGGCGCCGTCGGTGAAGTGGAACAGGTTGTAGTCGCTGGCGAATCCGGGCTGGGCGCTGGTGCCGACGGTGAGGACGTAATGGCCGGGGCCGCCGGCCCAGAGGACGTTGTTGCGGATGGAGACGTTCTGGGAATTGCCGATGACCTCGATGGCATTGGCGGCCTGCTCGACGACCGTGTTGTTCGCGACGCCCATGGTGCCGGAGCTGGACTGGACGTTCTCGAGCCGGATGCCCACCTCGGAGTTCCGATAGACCAGGTTGTTGGCGAGGAGATTGTTGCCGACAAAGGTGTCGGAGTAGATGCCGATGAGGTTGTCGAAGGACTCGTTGCCCTGGACGGTGATGGCGTTGCCGTAGTCGAGGTTGATGCCGGCCGAGGCATTCCCGTAGAAGCGGGAATCCAGGAGCGTGCTGCTCTGCATGAAGATGCCGGTGGTGTTGCGCCACCCCTCCAGTTCGTAGAGGAGCACGGCCTCGCTGAGGGGAACAGAGAACCCGGTGGTGTTGTCGAAGGCCGACTCGCGGTAATGGGTGCCGTTGCCGTTGAACTCGAATCCGGTGGTGTTGCCGTAGGCCGTGTTGTCGTGGCTGATCGCCTCGAGGGCGCCAGTGGTGTCGTTCAGGTCGAAGCCAATGCCGTTGGTCCAGGCGAGGTTGCCGGTGATCTCGAACCAGGAGGCGCTGACGGTCAGGCCGGCGTTGGCGTTGTTGAAGACCATGTTGTCCCGGACGACCGCGTTGGAGCCGACGTTCTCGAGGAAGATGCCGTAATCGTCGCTGCCGTTGATGTGATAGGCGAGGTTGCGTTCCACGAGCGGGTCAAGGCCGCGGCTGAAGAAGCCGATCCGCTGATCGATGCTGTCGCTGGTGACGTCGCCATAGAACACGTTGTCCTGGACCACGGCCCCGAAGGACCCGGCGTCCTGGATGTTCAACCCGATGTCGGCGTTGTTGAAGACGACGGCGTCGCGCAGGGTGAAGAGGGAGGATCCGTTGCTGAGGTAGATGCCGTGGAGGGCGCCGGTGACGGAAAGGTTGGCGAGGGTGACGGCGTCGGCGTTGTTGAGCTCAAAGCCATAGGCGCCGGTGGAGACGTTGCCGCGGTTGAGGAGGGCGACGTTGCCCTCGTTCTCCGGGCCTTGGATGCGCACCCCCGAGTCGTCGTGGCCGATGATGATGTTGGCGGAGAGGTTGTAGGTGCCGACATCGACGAAGATGACATCGCCGAACTCGAGGTCGTAGGTCTCGATGATGGCGCGGATCGAAGCCTTGGGCGTGGCGGGGGTGAGGCCGTCGTTGGCATCGTTGCCGGGGTTGGAGGTGTATTCCTCGGTGCCGTCCATCACGGCGTCATTCACGTAGTAGTTGGCGATGGGCGGCAGCACGCTGAAGACGCTGTCGGAGGTGTCATCAACGGCCGGAGTGTCCACCGAAGTGATGCGGATGACGTACTGGTCGGAGACGGGGAAGTCGCCTTCGGCGATGTCCCAGATGTAGTTGCCGTCATTGGCCTCGTTGTCGGCGAGCAGCGTGTAGGGACCGGCCGGGCCGTTGAACGAGTATTCGAGGCGGACATCGCCCGTGAACCCGTCCGAGCGCCAGCGGATGGCGTAGGTGGTGCCCAGGGGCAGGCGTTCGCCGCCATTGGGGTTGGTCACCAGGATGTACTGGGCAGGGCTGAGCGAGGCCTGGGCGGTGTTGCCGTAGGCGCCGAGGTTGATGAACCCGCCGTTCTCCTCGGGCTCGAGGTTGAAGGCATCGGCCGGATCACCGCGGTCGATGGCCGGGCTCTGCTCCGCGTCGGGGGAGTAGCCGGACCCCGGCTTGAAGCTGCCGTGGATGGATTGCAGGTGGAAGTTGTCGTCGCTGCCGTCCGCCGTGACCAGCGTGGGCGACAGGCTGCCCGGCAGGATCAACTGCGCGCCGCCGGAGGTATAGGGGGTGATCCATTCAAGCCGCGCCCGGGCATTGCCGCCGTTGTCGGCCATCTCATACACCACGCTGACCCATTCCGGTCCGGCCGCGGTATGGGTGTGGGTCATCTCGCCGCCCGAGGGCGCTTCGAAGTCGTCGATGACCAGGACGCCATCGATCCAGAGGCGCTGCGGTCCGAGGGAGTCGATGACGAAGGTATGCTCGCCGGCGGTGTCGATCCGCACGTAGCCTTCCCAGCGCCCGGCCCAGTTGTCGTTGGGCAACCCGGTGACGGGCACGCCGCTCGACGGGCCGAAGGCGACCTGCCGGTCAAGGCGGTTGGCGAAGGGCACACCGGAGAGCGCGGCCAGGGTGTTGCCGATGTAGAACGAGGCGTTCAGGCCCTGGAGAATGTCGGCGCCCAGGACGCCATCCAGGCCGAGCGCGTTCACAAAGAGCGGGTCGGTGCTGAAGCTTTCCCCATCCTCGAAGGTGGCGAACTGCCATTCGATGAGCGACTCGCGGTCGCCCTGCCAGAAACCGACCTTCCCGGTGCCGGTGGCACGCAGGAGGTTGTAGTCGCTGGCAAACCCGGTCTGGCTGTCATCGGCGATACGGAGGCCGTAGCCGGTCTCGACCCAAACGATGTTGTTGCGGAGGCGGATGTCACGCGTGTTGTTGGCGTAGAGCGCGTCGGCGACCGGCTCGTAGAAGGTGTTGTTGACGAGGTCAAACCCGGTGTTGGTCCGGCTGGTGATGCGGACGGAGGCGACCTCGTGATCGTAGAAGAGGTTGTTGGTCAGCGCGATCCCACCCGAGTTAAGGGTGTTGGAAAGGAGTCCGTACTGGTTGGAGAAGATGACGTTGCCCGCCAGCGTCACGCCGAGATAGTCCGCGCGCACGGCGGGGCCGAGGTGGTTGTAAAGGCGGCTGTTGGTGATGGACCCGTTGCGGAGTTGCACCCCTTCGTTGTTGCTGAAGACCTGCGACGCATCCAGGTCGAGCCGGGCGCTGACCCCGACGATGATGCCGGTCCCGACGTTCTCGAAGACCTGGCTGTTGGTGATGTCCACGTTGCCGTCCAGGTCGATGCCAGTGACGTTGCCGTGGACCACGAGGCTGTCCCAGACGCCGGTGGTGCTGCCGTCCTGGAGCAGGCCGTTCGAGCGGTTCTGGAAGAGGACGGCGCCATTGATGTTCACCGTGGAGGCGGAGACGAAGAGCCCGTTGCGGTTGTTGAAGCTGACCAGGTTCTCGATGGTGCCGCCCGCGCCGCCATTGATGAAGACGCCGTCGAAGTTCCCAGGGTGCCCATGGGAGGTGATGTCCCGCAGCAGGGTGAAGTTGCTGCCGCCCTCGATGAGGATGCCGTGCTGCGCGTTGTCCCGGGCCACCAGACGATCGGCCGTGAGACCGGTCGAGCCGCCGGTGGCATGGAGCGCGTGCCTGCCGCCGGTCAACGTCAGGTAACGGATCTGCATCAGGTCCGCATCCTCCAGGTAGAGGAGGGTCTGGGCCGTGTTGCCCGGGATGGCGGGCGTCAACTCGGCGGCCAGGGCCGGATTAGCGGGGCCCTGCATGGTGAAGCCCCGGTCGTTGCCCAGCCCCACCCCGGTGATGGCGGACATTTCCGCCGTGTAGATCATCGGGTAGAGGCCGGTGTCGATGTTCATGGTCGAGCCGCTGATCAGCTCGTAGATGCGGAGGACATTGACCGGATTCGGCTTCGGGGCGGTGGGCAGCTTGCCGGTGTGGCGGTTGGAACCAACATTGGCGGGCGTGTATTCGTCGCCCACGTTGCTGGCGTCATCGACGTAGTAGGTGTCCCCGGCCTCGGGGACGGTGAAGGATTCGGTGCTGCGATCGATGACGCTGGTGTTGCCGACGATGTTGACCTGGATGCGCAGCCCGTAGGTGCCGAAGTCGATGCCGTCGTTGATGGGGATCCAGATGAACTGCCCGTCATCCGCGGTGGAGGCGCTGATGGTGAGCAGGAAGGCGGGCCCGTGGACCGGGTCATCCTGGTAGAGGTCGATGCGCACGGGCACTTCGTCCACGTTGTTGAACGAGTCCCAGAGGATGGTGCGCGGGCGCTCGCGTTCCCAGTCGAGGTAGAGGTCTGGCGAGCGCATGGCCAGGCGCGGCCGGGTCGGCTCGGCCAGTTCGGTGGCGGTGTTGCCATGGGCGCCCTGGTTGGGCAGGAACGTGTCATTGACGACGTAGAGGAACGCCTCGTCGAGGTAGCTGTCGTTGGTGGTGCCGCTTTCGCGGTTGGTGTCGAACTCGAACCGGACGCTGCGGGTGCCTACGGGGAGGATCTTTCGTGCGCCGACCAGTTCCCAGCGTTCGATGGTGTTTCGGGACTGGCCCAGGCCGGGCACATCGATCTCGGCGCCGAACTGGTCGAGGAAGACTAGCGTGATCTCGCCGGTGTCCACGGGCAGCTGGTTGAACGTGCGCACGCGGCCCCCGAAGACGGCCGCCAGATCCTGCGAATCAAGTTCCGCCGCTGAGAAGTAGGCGGTCAGGTCCACGGTCTGCTCGGCAAACCCGTCGTCGATCACGCCGGGGAAAAAGTAGCTGCCGCCCGCCCAGGGCTCGGGATCGGCGCTGCGGGTGCCGCCGTTGAAGTTGACCACCCAGTTGTTCACCCCGTCCTCGAATCCGGGATTGAGGAGCAGGTTCTGGAGGTAGGTCGGCACACCCACGTCGGTGCGCGGATCGCCCGCATCGACGCTGGGACTGGTAAAGTGCTGGCCGGCCAGTATGTCAAAGACGCGATAATCGGCGCGGGCGCGGTTGAGGAACTGGGGCCTCGCCCCCTGCGGGTCCACGATGGTGTGCCCGACCGAGCGCAGGTCGAAGCGCGCGACATCGGCCTGCAGGTCGAGGATGTCCACGAAATCCTTGGTCCAGTAGGCGACGCGTCCGGTGCCGGTGACGTGGAGGGTGTTGTAATCGCTGAAGTAGCCGGTCTGGCTGTTGTTGTCCACGTAGATGGCATAGCCGGTGTCCGCCCAGAGGATGTTGCTGAGGAGCTGGACATCGGAGGAGGCGGACTCGATGCGGACGCCGTCGCCGAGCGGGGCGTCGATGGTGTTGCTGACGATCCGCGCGTCGGTGCGTCCCGCCACGTGGATGCCCTGCGCGATGTTCCGGTAAATCAGGTTGTGGGTGATGATCTGGTCGTTCCGGGCCTCGATGCCGACCTGGTTGTCGTAGATGCGATTGAACTGGATGGTGCCGGTGAAGTTGACGCCGGTGGTGTTGCCTTCGATGTGGTTGGCCAAGTCGAGGACATCGGGCCCGAGGACACCGGAACCCGTCACGCCAAGGTTGTTGTCGTAAATGTGCTGGTTCTGCATGCGCCCGGTGAGCATGACGCCGGTGGCGTTGTCGTGAATCTCGTTGGCCGGACCGATGCCGACGAAGCCGAATGCCTGGGCGGGATCGGCCAGCGTGGCCACCACGCCGGTGGTGTTGCCGAAGATGCGGTTGCCCACGACGTTGGCCGGCGCGTTGTAGGCCAGGCCGACTCCCGCGTCATGGATGTCGTTGCGGGCGATCGTTCCGGTCAGGGCGGCCTGCAGGGCGATGCCCGTGGTGGCGGCGGAGATGTGGTTGAAGGCGATTTCCGCATCGGCAGCCACTGCCAGGTCCACGCCCACGCCGGCGGTGATGGCATTGAAACGAACGCGAGCCCCGGTGGCCGATGTGCCCGAGAAGGCGACGCCGGAGGCCGAGACTCCCAGGGCATTGTCCTCGATGACCGGATTGACCGCGCCGCCCGTCAGCGTGACACCATCGGAACCGTCGAGCGTGTTGTGCTGAATCTGGGCATCGGCGCCGCCGTTCAGCACCACGCCGTTGGTGACGATGCTTTCCACCAGGGAGAACCGATCACTCCCATCGGCCGCCAACCCGTCACTCAGCACCAGGCGCTGGAGGATCACATCGTCCGCACCCATCACATTGACTGCCGCCACCTGGCCGGCCGGCCGGCCCAGGATCAGGACACCCGCATCGGCGGACGTGACGGTGAAGCCTGGATTCGAGCCCGTGATCAGGATCACATCGCCCGCGCCAAGGGCGTTTCCGGAGAGGATGCTGCTCACCGTGGTGGCGCCGTCGGCGACGTAAACGGATCCGCCCAGGTCGAAGGGATTGCCACGGAGATACACCTGCGGGCTGCCGTTGACCTGGTCGTTGTACACCACGTAGGGAACGCCCGATCCGTCCACAGCCAGGTTGAGGGAAAGCACATTGCCGCTGGTGAAGCCGACGCCGATCCCGGAGGCGTCGCCGGGCAGTTCCTCGACAAAGGCGGAACCGGACCAGGTGCGGGCGTAGAGGGCGACCCGTTCCTCGGTGCGGCTCTGCAGGGTGTCATCGGACCAGAGGAGATGCACGGCGCCGCCACCGGAGGCGAGCTGTGGGAGTGAGGCCTGGCCCTGCGTGTTGGAAACTCCGCCGGCGGTGGTGCCGATGGCGGTGCGGGCGCCGCTGGTGACGTCGTAGCGGACGGCGTAGATCTCCTGGAACCCGGAAGTGTCGTCGGCCCAGGCGAGGAAGAGGGTGTTGCCGAGGTAGGCCAGGGCCGGGGATTGGCTGGCGCCGGTGGTGTTGCTGGCGCCTCCGGAGCTGGCGGAACCGGACAACTGGCTCCAGGCGCTGCCGTTGTATTCGGTGAGGTAGATCTGGCGATTGGCGCCGACGGTCTGCGTCCACGCGACGGCGACGCGGGAGGCGTTGCTGGCCACGACGAGGTCGCGCACGGAGGAGAGGGAATTGGAGATGCCGTCGGTGGTGGCGGAGGAGGCGCCGCCCAGGCCGCTCCAGATGCCCCCGGCGAAGATCTTGATATACACGTTGGCGATGCCGCCGTTGGCATTGAGCCAGGCCACGGCCGGACCGCCGGTGGTGTTGACGATGCGGGAATGATCGGCCACGCCGGTGCCGCTGATGCCGCCGGGATTGAGGGAAACGCCCATGGTCACCCAGTCACCCTGACCCGCATTGGCGGCGGGATCGAACTGGGCGACGAGGATGTCACTCGCCGTGCCGTTGAACTCGGTCCAGGACACGACGGGTTGGCCGGCGGCATTGAGGGCGATGCTGGGCCGACGGGAGGAGGACAGGGTCTGGCTGATGCCGCCGCCGCTTGCGCTGCCGTCCAGCTCCTCCCAGCCGCCGCCGGGCGTGTATCGGGCGATATAGATCTCATGGTTGCCGTTCCGGCCGTCCACCCACGCGACATACTGCGTGCCGGTGGCGCTCACGGCCACGGCCGGTTCGATGGCGATGCTGTCGCTGGAACTGATGCCGTCCCCGGAGGCGGAACGCGCAAACTCCACCCAGCGACCGCGCGTCTGCGGGCCGGCCGGCAGGCTGAGGGAGGTGATGTCGATGCCGGAGCCCGGCTGGACGGCGGGCGCCGGTGTGGGCGTCGGGGTCACGAAATCGTTGGGCACGCCCCCCTCGCCGGCGCCGAAGTTGAGCAGGTTGCTTCCGCCGGAACCGCCATCGAGGAAGTCGTCGCCGCCTTCGCCAAAAAGCAGGTCATTACCGCCGTCGCCGAAGAGGCGATCATTGCCGGAACCGACCTCGTTGGCGTTGGTGCCGAAGTCGCCGTAAAGGAAATCCACGGCGTTGTCGTCGCCCACGGCTGTGAGACTGTGGCCGAAGATGAGGTCATGGTTGGCGCCTCCGACGATGAGGTCGCTGCCGGCGCCGCCCTCGATGGTGTCGTCCCCTGCGCCGCCGTCGATGATGTCGTCCCCGGCGTCACCGTGGATCTCGTCGTTGCCGCCGTTGCCAAGGATGCGGTCATTATCGGGGCCGCCGTTGAGGATGTCGGCGCCGTCATCGGAGCCGCGCAGGAGGTCCTGGCCGGCGTCGCCGTTGAGGGTGTCGCCGACCCCGCCGCCTCCGAGGAGTTCGTCATCGCCGAGACCGCCGAGAAGCGTGTCGGTACCGGTGCCGCCGTTGAGGAAGTCATCGCCGTCTCCCCCGTCGAGCTGGTCGTTGCCGCCCTGGCCAAAGAGAAGGTCACTACCGTTGCCGCCCTGGATCTGGTCGTTGCCCTCGTGGGAGCCATACAGTTCATCATCCCCGTCCTCGCCCAGGATCAGGTCACCCAGGCCCTGTCCTGCATAGACAAAGTCATTGCCGCTGCCGGCCCGCACACGGTCGCTGCCGGCGCCGGCATGGACGATGTCGTCCCCGGTGCCGCCGAGGATGTCATCCGCGCCACCGAGCCCCTCGATGAAGTCGTCCCCGTCCCCGCCATCGAGCAGGTCGCCGAACCGGGTGGCATCATCGAAGTTGGGATCGGTGCCGAAACCTTCGTCGGACCCGACGAGGTGGTCGTTGCCGGCGTTGCCGTTGAGCGCGTCGCCCACGCCGGTGCCTGCGATGAGCAGATCATCGTCGGCGCCGCCATGGAGGGTGTCGGCATCGGCGCCACCGTCGAGGATGTCATCGCCCGCCTGGCCAAAGAGCGTGTCGGTGCCGGCATCACCGAGGAGCTGGTCGGCGGCGCCGTCGTCCCCGGAGCCGGCGGCGTTGTGACCATAAATGGTGTCGTTGCCGTCGCCGCCACGGATGCGGTCGGGGCCGGCATCACCGGAGATGATGTCGGTGCCGGCGTCGCCGAAGATGACGTCCGCCTCGGAACCGCCCTCGATGGTGTCGTTGTCGGCGCCGCCGCGGATGGCGTCCTCGCCGGCGTCGCCGTAGAGGAGGTCATTGCCGGCGTCGCCCCAGATACGGTCGAGGCCGTCGTTGCCGTGGATGGTATCGATGCCGGCGTCGCCATGGAGGTCGTCGTCGTCGGCGTCGCCGTTGATCGTGTCGTTGCCATCGTTGCCGTAAACGAGGTCGTTGCCGCTGCCGCCGTTGATGGTGTCGTTCCCGCCCTGGCCGTGGATCTCGTCGTCGCCGCTGCCGCCGTTGATGAGGTCGGGACCGGTGCCGCCGATGAGGATGACGGAGCCGAAGATGCCGTCATCGCCGAGGATGATGTCATTCCCGGCCTCGCCGTCGATCACGTCGGCGCCGCCGAGGTCGTTGTTGAGGGTGGTGCCGCCGCCGATGATGCGGTCGTTGTTGTCGCCGCCGTAGATGATGTCATTGCCGGCGTTGCCTTCGATGTAGTCATCGCCGGTGTCGCCGTAGAGCATGTCGGTCTGGTTGCCGCCGTAGAGTTCGTCGTTGCCCGAGCCGCCGCGAATCTCGTCGATGCCATCCTCGCCGCGCAGGATGTCGATGCCGCTTTCGCCGAGGATCACGTCGTTGCCAAGACCGCCCCAGGCCATGTCGTTGTCGTTGCCCCCGCGGAGGGTGTCGTTGTCATTGCCCCCGTAGAGCATGTCATCGCCGTTCTGGCCGTGGACGGTGTCGTCGCCGTTCTCGCCGCGCAGGGTGTCGTTGCCGATGCCGCCGTAGATGAAGTCGGCCTGGTCGCCGCCGAACACGTTGTCGTTGCCGTCCTCGCCGTAGAGGGTGTCGGTGCCGGTGCCGCCCTCGATGGTGTCGTTGCCGGCGTCCCCGTGGATCTCGTCGTTGCCGGCGTTGCCGCGGAGGGTGTCGTCGTCCTCGTTGCCGAAGAGCGTGTCGTTGCTGTTGCCCCCCTCGATGGTGTCGTTGCCGGCGGCGCCGAGGATGTAGTCAAGGCCGTCCTCGCCGTAGATGGTGTCGATGTCATCCCCGCCGAAGATCTGGTCGTTTTCGCCGCCGCCATAGATGAGGTTGACGCCCTGCTGTCCGTAGATGTTGTCCACGCCGGCCTCGCCGAGCAGCGTGTCGTTGCCAGGCCCGCCGGAAAGGGTGTCGTTGCCGTTGCCGCCGTAGATGGTATCGGCTCCGTCTTCACCGTTGAGGGTATCGTCGCCTTCGCCGCCATGGATGGTGTCGGCGGCAAAGGTGCCGATGACGGAATCGTGGCCGTCGCCGGCATTGATGGTGGTGCCGAGCAGGTTGGAGGTGGCGGGATCGATGTTCCCGAAGTCGATGTCATCGTCGCCGGCCCCGGCGTTGACGGTGATGAACTGGATGTGCTGGGTTTCGGGCAGGCTGGTCACCTCGGGGTCGATGCGGATGATGTCATCCCCGTCGGTGCCCTCGACGATGAGAGTGTTGATGCCGGAGGAGGCGCCGATGTAGTGCTCGGCGCCGGGGTCGGTGAGGGACCACGTCTGGAACTCGGTCTCGGTGGCGGTGGACTTGACGATCTTGATCGCCTGGGGCGTGCGGTCGGGGGTGCGGGAGCGTTCCACGATGATCTCGATGCGTTTGCCCTCGGTGGAGCTGTCGTCGAACATGGTCAGCGCCTGGGCCTGCTGCTGGGCGAGGTCCGCCTCGGGCAGGGTTTCGCAGTCGATGTCCCAGCGGGCGATCTCGAAGGTGACCTCGTCATAGACGTCGATGACGCACGAGCCGAAGAGGCAGAGGGCGCGGGCGCCGACGCCGAGGAAGGCCTCGAGGGTGCCGCCGAGGGAGAGGGTGCAGGCGAACCCGTAGTTCTGGGCGAGCCAGACGATCTCATCGAGGAAGACGCGGTTGTCGCCCTGGGGCGTGTCGGAGCGGCCGATGCGATCCACCTTGAGGGTGGGGTCGGTGGGATCGTAGCGGACGTCGGCAAGGTCCAGGCCGATGGTGCCGCGCACGCCGCCCTTGCCGTAGATCTCGACGGCGTTGATGCCGAGGATGCGGACAGAGCCGCTCACGCCGACGAAGACCTCGGCGGTGATGCCGGTTTCGAACTCGTCCTCGCCATCGACAATGTTGTCCCCGATGAAAAAGCCGTTGAGGAAGCTGGGACCCATGGGGCCGGGGCCGTCGGGATCGTAGGTGAGGCCGCGCGAGTTGAACCCGATCTCCAGGTCGGCGAAGAGGCTGAAGCCGCCGCCGATCTCGCCATAGACGGTGGCCTCGGCGAGGAAGGGGATGCCGATGGTGAAGATGGGGAACTTGATGCTGTAGGACTTCTTGAACTCGACCTTGGGCGGGTCCCAGGCGACGAGGTCCACGTTCTGGCCGAGGAGCATCTTGATGACGGCGCCGGGCAGGTTGCTGGCGAACTGGGAGGCGGGGCCTCCGAGCAGTTCGATGTGGAAGGAATCGAGCGTGGCCAGGAATCCGGTCTGGCCGGGCGTGGGGCTCCCGTCGGTGCTGCCCTCGCCCATGCCGGCGCCGCCCTGCCCCCCGTTGGAGGGAGCGGTCCCCAGGCCGTAGGAACTGAGGTCCACGTCGATGCCCTCGTTGATGATGGTGTTGAGCTGGTTGACGAGGTTGAGGACCTCGAAGAGGAGGCTGATGCCGTCGGCGCCGGTGACATTGCCGAGGACCTCGAGGGGGGTGTCGCCGATGACGGGCAGCCGCGTGGTGAGCACCTCGATGAGCTCGTCGGGGAGCGGGTTGTACTCGTTTATCTTCTCGACGTAGGGCCCGATCATGCGGCGCACCCATTCGCCGAGGGAGAACTTGACGCTGGAGAAGCCGGCGGCGGGATCGGTCGGGCCGGTGGGGGACCCGAAGTGGAACTCGCCGGGATTGGAGGAGTCCCAATACATGCGGAACTCGGCGGTGATGCCGGGGCCCTCGTTGCCGAGGAAGAAGCCGAGGGGCAGATCGAGGGAGGCGTTCCCGCCGACGTCGGCATCGACGACGCTTGAGAAGCTGCCGGCCATCTCGCTGGCCGTGATGATGCCGTTGGTATTGTTGGGATCCTTGAGGTCGAGGTTGAGGCCGAAGCTGATGTTGGCCATGCCGTCCTTCACGCCGATCTGGACCGGGCCGAACGTGCCGAGCACGTCGATGTCGGTCACGGGCACGCTGAGGGCGAGCTGGACCTCCTTGTTGGCGGCGCGGATGCCGGGGTTGATGATGCTGGAGGCGGTGTCGCGATCGACGATGTAGAAGCCCTGGTCCTTGTTGAACCCGAACTCGAGCTGCAGGTCCAGCGTGACCATGGGGTTGAGCATCAGGTTGAGGGAGAACAGGTCGCTGCCGGGGCTGAAGCTGAGCGGGGCGGACGCGAAGGTCTCCTGGTAATGGAACAGGTAGCGCACGCGCGGGTTGGCCAGGTCGGTCGGGTTGTGGAGGGCGGCGTTGGTGGAGGCGGTGAGCTCGCGGAGCGCACCGGCCGGGAAGCCGGCGGAGAGAAGCGCGCTCTGGGCGAAGCTGTCGAACTGCTCGGCGCTGCTGGCGTTGGTGGCGCTCAAGGCATCGAAGAAGCGGCTGGCGGCGGTGACAAAGTCGAACACCTCGGCCAGGGAGATGTCGATGAGCGGGATCTTGGTGTCCAGCAGCGGCACATCCACCCAGTCATCGATGAGGCCGAGGATGGCCTGGATGCCGGCCAGGGCGGAGTTGAGATTGAAGTTGGTCGCGGCCTGGAAATAGGCGGAGAAGTCGCCGGTCAGAATGAAGGCCGGGACCGGGTTGTTGAGGTCGGCCCAAGTCAACTCGACGCCGGGCAGCGGGTTGGGCTGGGGGTTGACCAGGGAGGAGCTGATCGAAAGCGTGACAACCGCGCTGCCCACCAGCGTGGGCGCCCCCAGCACGCCCAGCGGCGAGTCGATGATCTCGCCCAGCGTGATCCGGTTGTCCGCGGCGGTGGTGCCGGGATCCACGAGGCTCAAGCTGAGCGTGGCGGGATTGGCCTGGTTGACCCCGCTGCCCATCCGGGCGGTGCCGTTGGCGGTGATGGTGATGAGGCCGAGGCTGCCGGTGGCGTTGACATTGCCGTCGAAGCGGAAGTTGAGCGTGGCGGAACTGTCGGCGCCGGGGACGATGAAGAAGCGCTGCCCGGCCGGCACCATCATGGCCAGGTTGAGGCCAAACCGGATGCTGGCCTCGACCGAGCCGTTGACCAGGACATTGCCCTGGGCCTGTAAGCCCGCGGCCCCGATGCTATGGTCCACCGCGAATCCAAGCGACTGGTTGACGATGTTCTGGCGGAAGCCGACCAGGAACTCGACATGGGTGGGCTGGACGCTGACCAGCACGTCGAAGGGCACACCGGCGTTGTTGAGGATCTGCTGGAGGCGGGTCTCGAGTTGCTGCGCGGAATCAAACGTGGGCGTGCGCACGCCGCCCGGGCCGACCGGGGCCAGGGAGTCGATGTAGCCCTGAATGCGATTGGCCAGATTGATGAGGCCCTCGAGATTCTCCCCGATGAGCGGCAGGTTCTTGCCGAACGCGGTGTCATCCAGCAGGTCGGCCAGAAGCCCGGGCAGCTCAAGCAGGCCCTCCAGAACATCGCCGGGCTTGATGTTGTTGAAATTGAACATCTGCTGGATGGCGGAGGCATCGACATTGACACCCGCCGGATTGGTGATGTCGGCCCAGGAGAGAATGAGGTTGCCGGATTGGCTGAAGGTGCCCACCGACGCGCTGAGCGGCAGGGTGGCGGAGGCGTTGCCGGTCACGCTGAGATTGACCAGGTCCGCCACGACGGTATTGCCGATCTCGGTCTTGGTGATGAGCATCGGGGTGGCGGGACTGTCGGTGCCCGGATCCTGCAGGGTGATGGCGAGGTTGGCGGCGAGGGCGGCCGTGCCGCCGGTCAACTGCACGTTGATGAATCCAAGGCGGCTGGCGCCGTTCAGGTTGGTGGTGACGGTGCCGGTGGCGGCGAATTGCGGGGTCGCGGACTCGACGATGAAAAACTCCCCGTCGCTCTTGCGCACGCCGAAGGTGATGTCGATGTCGAGGGCGAGGGCGAGCGTGATGTTGCCGGTGACCTGCAGGTCGATGCCGGCCGCGTCGAGTCCGAGATCCACGGGGACCACGCGGTTGAGGGACCGGTCCATGTGCAGCGTGTAACGCAGATCCTCCGGCAGGGCCTGGGAAGTGGCATTGCTGGCCCCGACTCCCGGAATGGCCCTCAGCAGGCTGAGCAGGTTGGAGCTGTTGGTGAAGGGAACGATGTCCTGCCCCTCCTCGGTGAAGTCGATGTCGGTGAAACTGTTGAGGACGGTGTCCAGGAAGGTGTCGAAGTCGATCAGGTCACCCAGAGACTGGCCGAGGAGCGGGATCTCGACCTTGAGGGGGTTGAACCCGGTGAGATTGTCGTTGGCCAGGATGATCAGGTAATCGCTGAGCTGCCGCAGCCCGTAGCTGAAGGCCTGCGGGGTGATGTTCTGGAACCCGTTGAAATTGGTGAACTGGTCGAGGTTGCTGGTGAAGACGTTGGGCGTGGACAGGTCCTGCCAGTTGGCCATGAACGTTTGCGGCGGCAGGGCCGCGAAGGAGGACCCGATCGTGACGGCCACGCTGGCTGTGCCTCCGACCTGGATGGAGGCCAGGGAGGCGATCCCGCCCATGCCCAGGGCGAAATCGTCTGCGGTCAGCTTGTTGTCCCCCGCGCTGTCCTCCAGGTCGAGCGTCAGTGCCGCCGCCACCTGGGCCATGCCGTTGGTGGCTTCCACCGTGAGGAAGCCGATGTCGCCCGAGGCGTTGAACCCGGAAACGTTCAGGCTGGCCGAGATCTGGAACTCCGCCTCGGCGCTGTCGTCCCGGACGAAGAAGGTGAAGGTGGCAAGCTCCACCCCGAACACGAGCCGCCCGGTCAAGGCGGCCATGAGGTTGAAGCTGGGGACGTTGAGGCTGAGGTTCAGCTCGTCGAGTCCCAGCTCGAAGCTGATGGTCTTGGACAAATTGGCGTTAATGTCCAGGGCGAAGGTCAACTCGCCGTTGCTGACCTGGGCGTCCACGCCGCTCAGGTCGGCGACCGCTTCCAGGGCGGCTTCCAGGGCCTGGGCACTGTTGAACGAACCCACCTGGGTGATGAGCCGGGTGTTCAGGTAGCTCTGGATGTTCAGGGTATCGGCCACCTGCGTCCCGATGATGGGAAGGGGGCGGCCCAGCATGAACACGTTGTTGAGCAGGTCCGCCCAGCCGGCAAAATCGCTGAAACCACCGGTCAGGACAGCCGGAGTTAGATTCTCCAGGGAAGCCAAGTCACCCAAGGAACCCAGGTTGGTGGTGATCGCATCCGGCTGGCTCACATCCGCCCAATCCAAGGTGAGGGTCTGGGACCCCATACCAGGAAGGTCCACCGTCAGGGGCAGGGAGACGGCTGCCGAGCCGCTGAGCGAGGTGGAAACCAGGGTGGCCAGGGGTGTCCCGGTGAACTCAGCCTGGGTGATGCGGCCATCCGGGTTTGGGTCAGTTAGTCCCACAGTGACCGAGCCGTTCAAGGTGGCCGAACCGTTGGTGACTGCGGCATCCACGAACCCGAGGCGGAGATTGAAATTGAGGTTGGAAGCGCTGACCGAGCCGGTGGCCGTCAGGCTGGCGACCTGGATGAAGAAGGCATCGGCAGAGGCGGCATCAACCCCGGGCAGGTTGATCCCAAACGCGAAGCTGAAGTCCACCGCCACGTCCAGATCCACATTGGCGGAGCCGGACACGACGGCGTCAATGTTGTCGTTGGAGGGTCCGAGGCTGAGGGGGCGCGATGTGGAATTACCGTCCTGGAAATCGAGCGTGAAGATGTAATCGGACCCCACGACCTGACCGGAGACCGCACCCACCGTCTGGTCGATGGCTTCCAATGCCGAGGCCAACCCGGCGACCGTGGGGGTGGCCGCGTTGTTGAAATAGTCCTGAACTGCGGGAAGAAGGGAGTTTTGAAGCAGGCTGCCGAACTGCAGCACGTTGCCGATCCCCTGCTCCACCAGTGGCAGCGCGTTGGCAAACGCACCGAAGCCATTGAGGTTCCCAGCCCAAGTGATCAGGGACTGCAATCCATTCAGGATGGCGTCCCGCTGGGCCGTGGTGATGGGATCGACCGGAGCCGGCAGAGGGGAAGCAAGAAGCTCAGCCGACGCGGGAGGTCCGTTGGGAGCCGTCAGGGTGGTGACCATGGTCTCCGTGTGGGAGGACACATCCGTCCCGTTGGAGGAGCCGGTCGATTCAGTGGAATCGGCGACCGGCGTGGAAATCGTCGAGGCGGAGGAAGGCGTTTCGGAAGTTTGGGCGGTGTCATCTTCCACCTCTCCACCGCCTCCGCCCGCGGCGTCAGATTGACCCTCATCAGCCCCGTCACCGGAGTCGCTCTGGACATCCAAGATGGCATCCAGGGCGGCGGCGGGATCGTAGGTCAAGCCGATCGCAGAAGCGCAACCGGTCTCCTCGACGGCGGCGACGTCGCGTGGGGAATCCTGAGCTGGCGACAGAAGCTGCGTCCCGCCATCGGCAGCCAGCATTCCATCAGCGGAAAGCAGGATACGTGGCTCAAGAGATTCGAGCGTGAATGAGTTCTGGCCGGAACGTTTCACAACCCTAAAGTGAATCAACCTAACAACACCTGGCGGGGACTGCCCAGACCTTTAAACCATGGCAGGTCGTAAGGGCAAGGAAAATGCACCGAACAGGCGCAGTGAAGGGCGCCCTGGCTTTGTGACGGTTCCGATTCGCAAGCGCGTTTGGAGGCGCACTTGGACCATGAACCGCACAGCCCGGACCGGCTGAAGCCGGGACTACGAACGGGGCGGCCTCCGTTTGTAGTCCTGGCTTTAGCCAGTCCTTGGGCAAGGGGGTGGAACTGAGCGCTGGCTGCCTGAAGGCAGGACTACAAACGGCGGCGGGATCCTTCGTGAAGCACGCTTTCGTGTGCTTCGTGTGTTTCGTGGTCTCGCTTTTTCCCTGAGGGGGTTCGTGGTTGGACTGAAACCCGGGTTCAATCCTTGCCGGCGGTGACGCCGGGCCAGTCATCGGTGCGGAACGGCGTGGCGGGCAGGCCGTCGCGGCTTTGAAGGGTGCAAACCGGGTTTTGGGCCCAGGCATATCGCACGGAGAGGGGCTTGGAAATGTCGGAACTCCAGACCTCGACCGTGTCTTCGTCCACGATATTGGCCCGCGCCCAGACGAATTGCTTGTCCTCACCGGCGATGGCGAACCCGACGGGTTCCTTCACATCAAAGGAGTAGAGCCCCCGGCCGACGTGGTCGAAGTGGATCAGGACCTTGCCGTCATCTCTGACCTCCATGCTCTTGTAGGTCGGGCTTTGGCAGGGCACATCCACATTGTAATCCTTGGCCAGGGCCCATCGGGCCAGGCGTTTGCCTACGGCCTGTTTGTTGCGGGGATGGATGTCCCGCCCTTCCCCGACGTCGATGATGACCGCCTCGCCGGTGTTGGGCAGGGCGGACATGGTCATCGTTTGGGCTTCGCGGAGTTCGGCCCAGGCACTGTCACCGGGTTGATTGGATTCATCCTGGAAATCGGCGAGCTGAACCCAATAGAAGGAAAAATCGCCCTGGTTCCAGGCCTTGCGCCATTCCTGGATCATGAGGGGGAAGAGGTGCCGGTATTGGTAAGCGCGACCCGCATTGGATTCGCCCTGATACCAAATGACACCCTTGATGCCGAAACCGATGACGGGGTTGAGGCAGCCATTGTAGAGATTACCGGGTCGATGCTGGGTGGCGAGGTTGTTGTTGCGGGGAAGGCCGGGTGGACGGGGCGGCATCCGGCCGGCCACCTTGGCGGCGGCGACGGCCTTGTCCCATTCCGCCAGCTTGGCTTCGAACTCGGCCATGGGGCCGGCCAATTCCTGATTGGCCTCGTTGGACTTCCAACGTTCCATGAGCGCGCCGTAACGGGCGTCGGCCTCCAGCGCCTTGCGCGGCACCCAGGCTTCCGCCGACGAGCCGCCCCAGGAGTTGTCGATCAGGCCGATGGGCACGTCGAGTGTATCAAGCAATTGGCGTCCGAAGAAGTATCCCACCGCGGAAAAGTCGCCGACCGTCTCGGGCGTGCAGACCTGCCAGGCCCCTGCGAATTCGCGCTGGGGATTTTGGGTGCCGATCTGGGGCACGGTGATGAGGCGCAGGCGGGGATGCTTGGCGGCCAACCTTTCAAGGTCGGCGTCATCGGACTGGCCCACGGCCCATTGCATGTTGGATTGGCCGGAGCAGACCCAGACTTCGCCCACCAGGACATCTTCGAGCACCACCTCATTGTTACCCTTGACGACGAGGCGATGCGGGCCGCCGGCGGTCAACGGGTCGAGCATGACCTGCCACCGGCCATCCGGACCCGCCTTGGTGGCGTGGGATTGTCCATCAATGGACACGGTGATGCCTTCCCCGGGCTGGGCCCAGCCCCAGACGGGATTCTTCTGTCCCTGCTGCAGGACCATGTGACTCCCGAAGATGGCGGGCAGGTGAACGTTGGCATGGAGGGTCGGCGCGGCGAACACCGCCAGGGACAGGATGAGAAGCAGGCGTTTCATAGGCATCAATTCATCTGGGTCTAGGGATGGTTGAGGGGCGAGTTTGCCAGCAGGCGACGTCCGCTGGCAAGCCTTCGGCCCATTACCCGAATGAACGACCAACCTGTTGTTGCTTTACCGGGCCCCTCACCCTTGCCCTCTCCCGGGGGAGAGGGAACAGCATGCCATCCCAGGGTGAAGGGATCCGCGATGCAGCCTCTCTCCGCGCGGAGGACAGGTCTCCCTCTCCCGCCGGGAGAGGGTTGGGGTGAGGGGCCTTTGATGGGGTGCGATGTATGGCGCTCTCCTCGCCCACGTTCGACAATTGGCCACAACCCACTGCGCAGCCTTCATTCCGCAGTAGCGCCTGGGGAATGATTCACCCTTACTCCACGATGGCGGCAGGCGGGATCTCGGTGGACTGGCCCCAGACGGCTTTCCATTGTCCGAGACGCTTCTCGAACACGGTGGTGTTGCGGAACTGGCCGCCGAAGGATTGCCCGCGATACACGCCGCGGGCGGAGGTGACACTGACGGTCACGACCAGGGAACGCGAGCGGTAGGGAATCTGCACGTCCTGCACGACCAATCGTTCGAAGACGAGATCCTGCGTGGCGATCAGGCGCAGGTCCTCCGCCTTGGGCACGATCTGGCCGCTGGGGTTGACGGACTGGTAATCATCGGCCCAGAGCTTGTCGAGGGTGTCCACATCCCGATCCACGATGGCGCGATGCCACGTCTCCAGCAGAACGGTCATCTCGCCTTGCATTCGGGTGTAGGCCGAGGAGGACTCGCTCCCGGGGGAGGTGGTCGAACCGGTCTGGCATCCCAGCAGGGCAAGGAGCGCGAGAGAAGCCGCAGCGGCGGGAATGAATGGTTTCATGGTGTTGAGGGGGGCACTGTGCCAGTCTCCGGGAGGCGGACGCAAGCCCCGCTGCACGTGAAGTAGCCGCCGACGTGAGGAGGCGGTTTTCGACGTGAGGAGGCGGTTTTCGACGTGAGGAGGCGGTTTTCGACGTGATGTGGGACGACTACGACGCACCCGGACCACCTCCTCACGTCGGCGGCTACTTGGTACTTGTGACCGACCAGGTGGGGACTCAATACCGCACCTGAACCACTTCATGCACATCCTCGGTGATGACCTGGAGGGTGCGTCCTGATTTCTTATAGCCGCTTTTGCGGCCGGTCAGGCGGACGGACTTGATGCGGCGGTCCAGGTGCAGCGTCACGCGGCTGATGGGAGGCGTTTCCATGAGTCCGGGCAGAACGTAGGGCCGGTTCCGTTCCGGGGTGGTGGCAGGCTGCGAGATGTAGGCCAGGAGATGAATGCGCAGGATCCTCGCATCCGGATCGTCAGTGACCACCACCTCCACGTTGGCGGAGGCATCCACCTTCACGACAGGATCCAAGCCTGGATCAGTGGGTTCGTAGTTCTGGCTTTAGCCAGTCGTGATTCAGATAGGTTCATGGCGTGATCAGAGTGTCGCGGCCTTCATCACTGTGATGTCCACCGCCTCACGGCGGTGGCTACGTCCCTGCGTTCGTAGTCCCGCCTTCAGGCGGCCTTGAGCGTTGAGCGTTGAGCGTTGAGCGTTGAACGTTTCCTCATTCCCTCACGACATGGTCCACCTCCTCGCGTCGGCGGCTACCGCTGTCGGCGGTTACTTGTTGGGACCGGCGCGGAGGGAGGAGGGGAAACCGGGGGTGGCGCTCCGGTAATCCAACTCCCTCACCTTCCTGCCGCGCACGCGATAGAACCGCAATTCCCGATCCGGGTGGCATTGCACCACGAGATAACGACCGTCCGGGCTGAAGGCGACGCCTTCGGGAATCGCTCCGATCGGCAACTGCTGCACGACTTCATACGTCATCCCATCGCGGGCCAGCAGTGTGAGCAGGCCATGATCCGTGCGGGCGGGATCATCGGGAGGGAGGTTGGATCCGTTCATCAGGACGGCGGCGACCAGCTTGCCGTCAGGGCTGACCTCGATCGACTCGGGGCCGGCTCCGATGGGGACGTAGTCCACTGCCTTCGGTTCGGGACCGGACAAGTCGATCACGCTCAGGGCGTCCTCGTCCAGACCGTTGCCGTTCCCCTGCCCAGCGGTCAGACCCAGTTTGCCGTCGGGCGTGATCACGCAGCGATACGGGTTGCCATAGACGGAAATCCGCCGTTCGGTGTCGGTCACGGATTCCTCTTCAATCTTGAGCACGGCCAGGCATCCCGCCTTTTGCAGGCTGACCAGGGCCATGGCGCCGTCTGGATGGATGGCCACATCGGAGACACTGTCCGCCGCTTCCCCCACCTGGAGGTTGGTTTGGAGCGTGACCTCTTTCCCGTTCACGCGCAGCACGGACACCGATCCATCGGCGCGATTGGCCACCAGGGCCAGCTTGCCGGAGGGATGAAACGACATGCCCGACGGCTGTTGACCGGTGGCCACGCGGCCGATGACGGCGGGCGTCTCCAGGCTGAGGTCCAGGATGTGCGCGTGCGCTTCCGGCGTCCAGTTGGTCTGGTGCATCGGCTCGACCACGAGCGAGTTGGCGATCAGGGCGAGGTGTCCATCGGGGCTGAAGGCGATGTTGGACGGCGGTCCGATCACGCTGTTGGGAATCTCGGGCAGGGTGGCGACACGCGGCGGGAAGGTGTCAAACCTCATCAAGGTCAGCGAATCGCTTGAGGCATCCTTGACGACGCGCGGCGAACCGGTGATGAGGTCGATCTTGGATTCATTGCCGGAGATCATCCACTGCGCGGGGACAGGACCGGCGACCAGGAGGAGTGGAAGGAGGGACAGGAACCGGGATTGCATGGTGCGCGGATCCTACCGTGCTGTGCGGATGCGGCCAAGCACAGACCATGGAGCGTTTGTAGTTCCGGCTTCAGCCGGCTCGTACGTTCCATCTCGGACCATGACCACCTCGTGACCTCGGCGGCTACTGGGGAGCGACGTAGCCGCCGAGGTCACGAGGTGGTCAGGCGGTGATATCTCCCCATTCCACCTCCTGACGTCGGCGGCTACTTGATGGCGATTGGAGTGTTGGAATTGGGTTGGGGTGAGGCTACGGTGGGCGGCGTCGGAGGCAGCTTCGGTTCCGCTGAAAGAATCGCCTCCGGCCAGACGTAGCCTTCAAGATGATTCCAAATCACCGTGCCCTTCCGGCCCTGAACTGCCGACGCGCCGTCGGGTTGCCGGGACTCCTTGTCGTCACCACTTTGCTCGCGGGAACCATCCTCGCCCAGGCGAACGACCCCAACGGTTGCATCCAACTTCTTTGCCCGGAACCCATTCTGGTGGAGTGCCAATCGACCAACGGGACCTACGTCCAGTATGGCCTCCAGGCCGAAAGCCTTTGCCAATCCCAGCTCACCATTGACTGCAGTCCTGCCAGCGGCACCCTCTTTCCGCCTGGTGAAACCGTGGTCACCTGCCATGTGAAGGACGAACTGGGCAATGCGGCGACCTGCACCTTCTCGGTCTTCGTCCTGGACAGCCAGGCGCCGGACATCGCCGCGCCGAAGGACTTCGAGGTGCCCTGTCAAAGCTGGATGGGGGCGGTCGTGACTTGGTCCGCGACGGCGGAGGATGCCTGCGACGGCCCGGTGACGGTGACCTGCGATCCGCCCTCGGGAAGTCTGTTGCCCAACGGCCGCACGCGTGTGACCTGCACGGCGGAGGACGCGTCAGGGAACCGCGCCACCCAGTTCTTCACGGTGATGGTGACGGGTGACTGCGGATCCAACTGCGTGAGCATCGCCTGTCCGCAGGACTTTTTTGTGGACGCGACCAATGGGGCGGACGCGGTTGTGGATTACCTGGTGACCTCCTCCCATGCCTGTGGCGGGACGGCGACGGTGACATGCGATCCGCCCTCGGGCACGGCGTTTCCGATCGGCACGAGCCTGGTCACCTGTCACGCGGACGATGGCCATGGCAACGGTGACACCTGCACGTTCCGCGTGGTGGTGCGCGACGCCACCCCGCCGCAATTGATCCTGCCGGGCACGGTCGTGGCCAACTGTGACAAGGAAGATGGCAGCGCGCGGGTTTGGTTTGATGTGCGGGCTCGCGACAACGCGGATCATTTCCCCGAGGTGGTGTGCAGTCCCCCTTCGGGATCCACATTCCCGGGCGGCACCAATCTGGTCACCTGCACGGCGACGGATCTGGAAGGCAATGTGGCGTCGGGCTCGTTCATGGTGGTCGTGGTTCCGGGTTCGGCATGTGGCGCACCCCCTCCCCTGCCGGACGAATTGGCGGGGGACAACTGGGATTTCGAGCTGGGCCTGGTGGGTTGGGCGGCCGAGGGTGTGGCGTTCGGGGCGCTTCCCATCACGGGCGATGCCGTCCCACTCGAGCGCATCCCGGAAGTGGCCACGGACATCGCGGCCACTATCGGGGGCGACTATTGGAAACAGGTGACCTTCCCGGTCGGGCATCACGGCAGCAACTGGGTTGGGACTGCAGACATGCGGACGGGGGTTCGCTCCCGGGTGGGCCCGGGTCTGGAGACGTTGACCGGGCGATTGGTGTCCAAGCCCTTTGTCGTGCAGCGCAACTTCGTCACCTTCCTGATTGGGGGCGACGACGAGGCGGGGCTGCTATCGGTGCAATTGGTGCGGGAGGAACCGGATCCGAACGGCCTGCCTCCGGCCCTGGTCACGGTGGCGGAGGCAACGGCGCATGGCAGCGAGATCATGCGGCGCGAATGGTGGAACGTGACCGCGCTCAAGGGCGAGAGGTTGCGCGTCTTGATCGAGGACCGCTCGTTCAAGGGGCATCTCAACGTGGATGATTTCCGTTTCCAGGACATCGAGCCAAGCCAGGAAGCGGTGATGGTGGCGGGGCGGCTGCGGCCGGCGGCGGTGTTCATGGAAGGTTACTGGTATGACTGGGACGCGCCGATCTGGGGTGTGGTGGACATGCACACCCATCCGATGACCCACCTTGGCTTTGGCCAGATCGTGTTTCATGGCGAACCGGACGGCCCGATTGAACATGCTTTGCGCGACTGCAATTGCAGTCATGGCGGCTTCGGTTTCGACAACCCCTGCGGCAATTACTTCCGCGAGGCGGTCATCAAGGCGATGGACAGCGAGGGGCCGGATCCGCACCGGCAGGGTTGGGACGACAACCCGTGGCTGCGCTTCAAGAAATGGCCGGTCTTCAATTCGATCAGTCACCAGCAGATGTGGCACGAATGGATCCGGCGCGCCCACAACGGCGGGTTGCGCGTGATGGTGGTGTTGTGCGTGAACAACAAACTTCTCGGGGGTGGGGCCTTGGGGCCGGGTCCGCTGGATGACAAGACTGTGGGCGACCTGCAGATCCAGGGCCTGACCAACTTTGTGGCCCGGCACAGCGACTTCATGGAGATCGCGCACGACCCATGGGAATTGCGGGACATTGTTCGCCGCAACAAGCTGGCGATCATCATCGGGGTGGAGCTGGATGACCCGGGCAATTTCAATACCATGGCGGAGGTGACGCCGGACATGGTGCGGGATGAGATCCGGCGCCTGCACGGCATGGGGGTGCGCTACTTTTTCCCCATTCACCTGACGGACAATAAATTTGGCGGGATGGCGGTCTATGGCGACCTGTTCAACATCTCCAACAAGCATGCCAACGGTGTGCCGCTCTCGGTGATGGCCGCGCCGGAGGAGGAGCACATCAACTTCACGCTCGAGCACATGGACCTGTTGAGTGTGGTCGATGACATCGACGGCGGGGCGGCGCTGGGTTTTGCGCTGGCCGGGCCGTTGGTGTTGCCCGCATTGGCGACACCGTTTGCCGACGTGGTGGCCAATTCGGTCTTCCCAGGTTTGCCGCCAGGCACGGCTTCGGGTGCGGGCGGGGCTCTGGGCATGTCGCTGCCGGCCATCCTGGGCACCATCGTCCCGCTGGGCTTCGGCGCCGCGCTGATCTACCTGGATGACGCCGGCATTTCCCTGGACACCATCCCAATCGGCGGCAATTACCCGGCCTATCCCGCGGCCGAACACGGGCACATGAACACGCTCGGCCTGACGCCTTTGGGCGAGGAGGCGGTCTATGAACTGATGCGCCTGGGCATGATGATCGACATCGATCACATGTCCCACCTGGCGGTGAGCCGCGTCTTGGACAAGGCGGAGGAGTCCGCCTGCTATTACCCGCTGAACTCCGGCCACAACTCCTTCCGCGACATGCGCTGGGTCAGCAGTGAGAACCAGCGCAGCACGAACCAGCTTGCCCGCATCCTCCAATTCGGCGGCATGATGGGCATCGGGTATGGCAATGAGGATATGCGCGCGGTGGACAGCGTCCTGACGAACCGCGAGTTCTCCTCCTCCATGGTGCGCAACACCTGTGGCGGCACCTCCCGGTCCTTTGCGCAATCCTATCTCTATGCCTTGGAAAAGATGCAGGGCGGCCAGGTGGCGTTGGGGACGGACATCAATGGGTTTGTGATGGGTCCGGGCCCGCGCTTTGGCCCGCAGAGCGCGTTCGGCATCCATCATGAACGGCTCGATTCGAACCCGCGCATGCGGCCGGATCAGGTGCGCGACCAATTCAATGGCGTGGCCTACACGCCGGCGGAGGGGCGGCCCATCCTGGGAGCCGCCTTTGACGGGCGGTCGGTGGATCCGGACCGCGAAACGGAGCCGGCCCGCTACAGCGAGGGGTATCAGTTCAACAAGGAACAGCGCGACTTCTTCGCCGCCCTTCGCGCCTTCAAATGGAATCCGTCAATGAGCCAATCCGACGCCGGCGCCCTGGAGGGCCTGTTCAGCGACAATTACAACAAGCGCCGGGTCAAGGAGCTGCTGGTCGGCCTGTTGATCGGCGTGACGGATGAGGCGCCCGGGCATGACATCCTTGACGGGGACGTCGGCACCAAGCAGCAGATTGCCAAGGCGGTCTATCGCTACGAGGTCCTGGGCGAGCCGCCGCCCAGCGACGTGGTGAACGACGACAATAAGAATCGCCGCTACGGACAGCTCCGATCCGTGTGGCATTTCTATCACCGCATCTACGGCGACAACGAGCCGCTGACGCGTGCCACGACCGATTTCAAGCAATGGGACATCAACTTCGAAGGGGTGGCGCACTACGGGTTGCTGCCCGATTTCTTCCAGGACCTGAAGAATGTGGGGGTGAATTCGGACGACCTGAGCCCCATCTTTACCGGCGCGGAGTATTTCGCTGACATGTGGGAGCACACCTTGAAAGCGTCCGCCGATTTCCGTCCGCGTTTCATCGAGGACAGTGCGTTGCGACTGCTGGGTCCGGTGTTGGAGTTGCGTTTCGTGGACACGGCGGACGAATACTTGCTGGAAGCCACATCATCGATCACCTCACCCTCCTGGAAGGAGGCCACCATCACGGAGAAGCTTCGTGAAGGCGCGATCACCGTGGCGCATGTGCCCTACGAGTCAGGCCCGCGTTTCTTCCGCCTGCGCCGCCGCTGAGGCGCACTCACCGCCGACCTGCACACGCCGCCAACGCCTGGTAGCCGCCGACGTCAGGAGGCGGAACGTCACGCGACGATTCTCGACCACATCCACCGCCTCACGTCGGTGGCTACGCGATCTGGCCAAGCATTTGGGCACGAAGCAACCGTCAAACTTACAACCGCCAAGGTGAAATAACCGCCAAAGTGAAGTAGCCGCCAAAGTGAAGTAGCCGCCGAGGTCACGAGGCGGAGGACGGGGCGGTTCGAACCAGAAATGGGTCCGCAGCCTGGAGTCAGGCATGCAAGACCCAACCTCACCTCACTCCGGCCCCACATCCAACGGGCTGGTCACGCCCAGCCCGGGGCGTTTCATCACATGGAGGTAGATCTGGGTGGTCTCGATGCTCTCGTGCCCGAGCAGGTCCTGCACGGTGCGGATGTCCGCACCTCCCTCTAGAAGGTGGGTGGCGAAGCTGTGACGCAACACATGTGGGGTGACGCGCTTGCTGATGCCCGCCTGCCGGGCGGCGTGAACGACGGCCTTTTGAATGGAATTCTCCATCACATGATGTCGCCGTGTCTGGCCTGAGCGGGGGTCCTTGCTGAGTTGCCGCGACGGAAACACCCATTGCCAGATCCATTGCCGATCGGCGCCCCGGTATTTGCGTGACAACGCTTCGGGCAGCCACACGCTCCCGTGGCCGGTAGCCAGATCCTCCTCGTGCTGGCGTCGGACTCGTTCCAGATGAAGCTTGAGATCCGGAACAACAAGTTCCGGCAGGACGGTTTCGCGGTCCTTGTCCCCTTTTCCGCCACGGACGACCACCACTTTGCGGGCGAAATCCAGTTGATTCACGCGGAGGCGGGCCAACTCCATCAACCGTAGTCCGCTGCCATACATCAAACGCCCCATCAACTGGTGGGTGCCCTGCATCTGGCTCAACAAAGCCTGGACTTCGGCACGTGTCAGAACCACGGGAATGCGCTTCTTGACTCGGGCCCGGATGGTGTCTTGCAAGTTCAACTGATCACGCCCGAAAACATCCCGGTAGAGGAACAGGAGGGCGTTGAATGCCTGCTTTTGGGTGGAGGCCGCCACGCGGCCTTTGACTGCCAAATGGGACAGGAATCGCCGGATCTCCTCGTCCGGGACATCCTGCAAGCTTGGGCTCCCGCAAAACTTTTCGAATCGCTTCAGCCATCCCAGATAGGTCAATTCAGTTCTGTAAGACAGGTGCCGGCATCGAAGCGTCCGGATGAACGACTCTTCCCATGGGGCACCGTTGTCATGGACATCACCCGCTGAACCGACGCGCGCCTGGTGTGGTTCCGGGTGACGATCCACGTCCATGGCATCGAGGTAGATGGCGATAGCCTCACGCCACTGGCGTTTCAGCCATTCCTGCGGCTTCTTTTCCGAGACCATTTGCCCGTAGAAGTAGTTGGCGCTGGTGCGGTTAGGCGACAATGGAGGCTGTTGCTGCGAACAAAACCCAAGAAACCACCGAATGGTGCGGCGGTACCAGTGTTCCTTGGATGCGGGCAATCGTCTCAGCCGCAACGCCTTTTCCCATGCTTGATCCTGAGTTCTCACGAAGACCTCCTTTCCTTTTCATGCCTTGATGGGGCGGTTGCGATTTCAGCTCGGACGCTCACGAGGGATGCGCTCAGGACGAGGCAACGGACGACAACCAACCGGCGTGTGGACTTACGCATTTGCCGGTTTTGATATTGACCCTCCGACTTCCGCATATCACCGGCGTGGCAAGTGCTCCTAAGTAAGACACCTTGACCCAGTCACACTGTGGCCGGGTTCACGATCAGCGAAATGTGACGTGGACCTCCGAGGCTGCCCAGCATGGAAAAAACACTGGAAAAGACAAGCGTAAAAGGGATTGACGCATATCCCTTCTCACGTAGAGTAGGACACCGAGAGCCCGATGATGGAGGAGTTCAAATGAAGCTGGCCCACGTGAATAACGAGACCGACAAAAGCATAAGTCCCGCGGCCCCTCAGCGCCACAATGTCCCGGACATATGCGTAACTCACTTCCTCCTATTTACATAGTTCGGCAACTCCGCATGTCTGACTCGCCACCAACGCGAATCCTTTCCTGGGGACTGATCCTGGCCGGATTGTTCTTATGTGGATTACCACTGTACTCCTTTC